>Ga0114931_10000404_pt1 | contig 51200 bp, 46 predicted proteins | sample 2SBtaG_FD_89579 | JGI IMG/M metagenome (GOLD analysis project Ga0114931, IMG submission 89579) | Deep subsurface microbial communities from Kolumbo volcano to uncover new lineages of life (NeLLi) - 2SBTROV14_V59a metaG | ecosystem: Environmental > Aquatic > Marine > Volcanic | place: Kolumbo... | reverse complement strand
CGCGATCCCCCGAAGACGCATGCGACAAAAAACGGTCAAACCGCCCCGATACACCAACCGAAGAAACCGGCCCCGATGAATCCTCGCCACCCTGACAACCCGTCACCAGTCCAGCAACGGCGATAATGATGAAGGCGCGCACAACTCCCCTCATTCCCGACGCCAAGCTTGGCGCCAGAACGATTTGTCGCGCACCACTTTGTTTGCTGCTTTGCCGAAGCACTCCGCCTACCCTTCTCTATCTTTATCTTTTGCACCGGTTTTTATTATGGCGACCCTGTCAGGATCGATCCGGCTTCTTGTCCCACTCAAACTTTGCCTGACTAACAAGCAAGTCTCGTGCCAATATTACCGCAAAGGACCACCCGCGGCACAGCGATATTTTGCTCCGCCGCCCTGATGACGCGCCGCAACAACTCAGCAAACTTGCAGCCTACCTAGGCCCCGGCGGTTTTACCCTGCTTTTTCCGGGCCTCGTTCAGCCCCCTTTTCGGGCGCCTGAACGAACCTTGCAGCAGGACCGTGACGCGCTTTGGCCCTTAAAAAAATTTCCTCGAAATGAGCAAGATATTTATCTCTTTTGCTCTTTTCATCATTTCCGATGGCGCAGGGCTTCATGTTTTGATAAAATCCATCCTGCAAAGAACGCCGCCCATCCCTTTCAGCACTCCTGCCGGCAAATGACACATGAGGCGCCGGGGGTGGCTTATGCTGTCCTTGTCAGGGCTCATTCTGGAGAACCGAACACCATGGCGAGTTCCAGGATGCCGGGTGATCCAATCCGGCCTTATGATTCACAGTCGCCCGACGTCCGTGAGATGCCGGATATCGACGATATTTCGGCCTATTTGAAGTTTTCGCCGCAAAACGGTCATATCTGGCTCGACGACCGGCGGATGCTTCTGGTGCACGCCAGTGCGATCGGCGCCCTGCGCCGCGAGTTGATCGAAACGCTGGGGCTGGAAAAGGCGCGCGCGCTGCTGACCCGCATGGGCTATGCGTCAGGCGCACAGGATGCAGAACTGGCGAGCAAAATTCGCCCCAACAGCACTTCTTTCGAACTTTTTGCCGTAGGGCCGCAGCTTCACGCCCTGGAAGGCGTGGTCAAGGTGGAGACCGTGCGGCTGGAGGCCGATGTCACCCGCGGCAAGTTTTATGGCGAATTCCTGTGGCATGATTCCTGGGAAGACGAGGTCCATATCAGCAGCTATGGCATCGGCGCCGAGCCGGCCTGCTGGATGCAGATCGGCTATGCCTGCGGCTATACCTCCGGCTTCATGGGCCAGCCCATTCTCTATCGCGAGGTCGAGTGCCGCGCCATGGGGCATCATATGTGCCGCATCGTCGGCAAGCCGGTCGAGGAATGGGACGATGTCGAGGAAGACCTGCGTTATTTGCAGGCCGAAACCTTTGTCAACCGCCCGGCCATCAAGGTCGCACTGCAACCCGGCGCCGCGCCGCCGGCCGACGGAATGGGCGAGAACATGGTAGGCGCATCGGCCGCCTTCAATGTCGCCTGCCACATGTTGCGCAAGGTCTCCGAGACCGACGCCACGGTCCTGTTTCTCGGTGAATCCGGCGTCGGCAAGGAAATGTTCGCACGCACCCTGCATCGCATCGGCCCGCGCGCCAAGGCGCCCTATATTGCGGTCAATTGCGCCGCCATTCCCGAACATCTGGTCGAATCCGAACTGTTCGGCGTCGAGCGCGGCGCCTTTACCGGCGCCACCGAATCTCGCGCCGGCCGGTTCGAGCGCGCCGATGGCGGCACCCTGTTCCTCGATGAGATCGCCACCCTCACCCTGTCGGCCCAGGGCAAGCTGTTGCGGGTTCTCCAGGAAGGCGAAGTCGAACGGGTCGGCGACAAGACCACGCGCAAGATCGATGTGCGGGTGGTCGCCGCCACCAATGTCGATTTGCGCGCCGCGGTCGAGGCCGGACGCTTCCGTCAGGATCTGTTTTACCGCCTGAATGTGTTTCCCATCGAAATTCCGCCGCTGCGCGAACGCAAGGCCGATATTCCGCTGTTGATAAACCATTTCCTGAAGAAATTTTCCGCCCGCCATCGCAAACCGATCGCCGGCCTGGCCGAACGGGTGGTCGAGGGCCTGCTGAATTATCATTTCCCGGGTAATATCCGCGAGTTGGAGAACATGATCGAACGCGGCGTCATCCTGGCGCCGCATGATGGCGCCATCGACTTGTGCCATTTGTTCACCAGCGGCGAGAGAATCGACACCGCCATTCTGGCATTGGGCAAACATGGCGCGCTAAACCCGTCCGCCCCGGTTGGCAAGGATGAGGCCGGCGAGAGCCCCCCGCAAGAGGATATCGGCGGTTTTGTCGACCGGGTGCTGGACGGCGCCGCCTCGCTGGAGGATATCGAGACCCGCCTGCTGACCGCCGCGGTGGAAAAGGCCGAGGGCAATCTGGCCGCCGCCGCACGCATGCTCGGCCTGACCCGCCCCCAGCTTGCCTATCGCCTGAAAAAGCGCGACGAGAGAGCCTGACCGGCCGGCAATGGCCCGGCCCCCTCGCCTCATTGCACCCTACAAAGAGGCGGCCAGCCGCAGATAGACCGAGCGGCCCGGTTCGTTGACCTGAACCTCAAGCGGGTCCACCAGATTGGCGCGGTTGATGTGATGGGCGTAAGTCTTGTCAAACAGATTGGACAGCCCGATGCGCAATTCCACCGCCTCAATCAGCTTGACCGAGCCGAAAACATCGAATACGCCATAGCCGGGCGTCTGGCGAATGTCGCGCCCGCTGCCGGTGGCGGAATTGGCATCGACCCGGGTCTGTTTGAGCGCCCATTCCATGCGCCCGCCCAGTGAAAAGCGCTTGGCCTCATAGGCCAGCATCAACGAGCCGTTGAGCGGCGGAATTTGTGGCAGGGCGATGTGATCGGCGCGATTCTGGCCGTAAACATAGGCCAGGCTCGCCACCGCCATCCAGCGCTTGGCGAAACGGACATGCGCCTCAAGCTCACCGCCACCCAGAAAGGCCTTGATGTTGCGATAGACTGTCGCCCCGTCGGCGCGCAGGATGCCGGCCTGGCCGCGCGCCGTATCGCGGTGGATATAATCGCTCACCCAGTCGGCGAACAGGCTGGCGTAAACATACCAATCGGTCCCCCGGCTCAACAGACCGGCCTCGGCCTGGGTGTGTTTTTCCGGCGCCAGGGCGGGGTTGCCGATCCAGATCCCCATGGGGCCGACGTTATCGATAAACCGCTCGGTCGCATCGGGGCTGCGCACGGCGCGCCCCAGCCCGAGCGAGGCGGTGGTCGCCGGTGACAGGTCGTGTTCATAGCGCACAAAGCCGGACAGATTATGGTCCGTATCATTGCCGGCGCTCACCCCATAGGTCGCCAAATAATGATCATTGGCCGATTGGCCGGTCATCATCACCACCTCACCGGCCTGCTTGACCGTGCTCCGCACAATGTCGTAACGCAGGCCGTAGCGCAGCCGATCGGCGCCGCCCAGCGACAGCCCGCCCTCGCCAAAAAGCCCGATGTGACGGATGGTGACATCGGGCCACAGAACCGCCTGCAACATCTCCATGCCCGTAGGCAGAACCATGAAACGGCGCGCTTTGCGCTCGTTGTCCTGCACATCCGCGCCCAGGGTCAGTTTTGCGCCAGCCAACAGCAGATCAGCCAGAAAACGACCACCAAACGTATTGGACGTGGTTGCCACCCGGGCGCGGATCATGCCGGGGGGGCGCAGGGTGAAATTGTCCATATTATGCGCAAGATCGGCGACATAGCCTTCAAAGCGCAACTTTTGCACCACATCGCCATCCACCTGACGGGAGGCCTTCAGTCGCCAGGTATCGCCAGTGGTCAAAGGCGAATCCAGCCCGGCGCCGGCGAACAGCACATTGGTGTGGCGGTCATGGTTATAGCCCAGCGAAATCCGGGTATCGTCATTGGGCGTATAGCCCACGGTCGCGCCCATGCTGCGGGTCTCGAAACCGCTGCGCACTGGCCGGCCATTGCCATCCTTGTAATTGTCGCTTTTCATCCAGGAAAAGATACCGCGGGCGAAAAACTGCGGCGTCCCCACGGCGACGTCGCCATAAGCATTGCGCACATCGCCATTGGAATCATAGCCGCTGCCAGCCCGGGCGCGCGGCCCCTCGCTTTTGGAAAAGCGCGGTGTGGAACGCTCGAAAATCACCGTGCCGCCAGGCCCGCCGGGAGCATAGAGCACCGTTTGAAAGCCCCGGATGACGGTGACCGAATCATAGGTCTCGACCGCCGCATAGCTGGTCGGCGGGTCCATACGGTTGGGCCCGCCGCCATGCTGGATGGCGCCATCATTGATGATGTTGATCTGGTTTTGCTGCTGACCGCGGATCACCGGCTCCAGCGCAAAGCCGCTCATCCGGCGGGCCGAAATGCCGGTTACCGCATCGAGGAAATCACCGCCATCGCGGGCGGCGGGGAAATTCCACTGGTCGGGATTGATGGTGGTGATCGCCGGGCTGGTGATCCGTTTGCCATGCACTTCGATAATCTCGGGCTCGCCTGAACCCTGCGCGGCAAAGCCGGGCAAAGCGGTGGCAATGATACTCACGGCGGCAATGCCACCAGCGCCGCACAAGCGACGAGGCAGGATAGACATCTGTAGTCTCCTTGACTGAACTTCATGGGTTTTCGCGCCGCGCTCAGGCGGGCGAAGGTGGTGTTGGATCAGCCAGGGAAGGGCGGGGCGCGGGGAGAGGCGGCAAGCCGGTGAGCGGTGTTTTCGAGTTGGGCGACGCCGGGCAGCGGCAACGGGACGCGGCGCAGACGGATGACCGGGGAAAAGTCGCCCAGATCGGCCGCCAGGGCGGCGCCACAATGATTGAGCGGCAGACAGAACGGGCATGTGGTACTCTTGGGAGGCGCCGGCGCGGGAGCGCCATCCTCGCCGGGCACAATCGAGATGGTCTGAAAGCCGGTTGGCGTACACAGAACGATGGTCTCGGCGCCGGGGCTGGCGAGGCCAGGCAAGCCCATGAAGAGGGGAGCAAAAATATTGAATGCCAGCGCCAGCAAGCCAGCCCAGGCTGTCAGCCTGCGCCGGCGTAAGAATCTCATGCTCGATGGCCGCTGCCGCATCGCGGCATTCCCCCCGTTACGCTTATCTCACGCCTGTTCTGTTTAGCCTTGCCTCCGGATTTTGTCAAACATGACGGGACAGCAGGCGTAAAATATTCTAGAGTAGTTCACATGACCGAGCGCACTGACATCGACACCACCGTCCTGCGCGCCCGGCTGCTGGCCCGGCGTGACGAGATTTTGCGCCTTGACGCCAGCGAAGCCGACGAGCGCAAGACCGTCGAGCTTGACCCGCAGCGGCTCGGCCGCCTGTCGCGCATGGATGCGCTGCAAAGCCAGGCCATGGCCCAGGAAACCGAACGCCGACGTCATCTAGAAGTGCGCAAGATCGACGCTGCGCTGGCCCGGCTCGAGGCTGGCGAGTTTGGCTATTGCGCGGCCTGCGGCGATGAAATTCCGGCCAAGCGACTGGCCTTCGACCCGGCGGCGAGTCTGTGCGTCGATTGCGCGCAAGACACAGCAAAGCCATAAGAAAGGGGGGCCGCGAAGCCCCCCCAGTGTTTGTTCTCAAACCGGATCGTCAGATCTTGAAGGCAAGGCGCAGCCACAGTTTCTGACGACTGGCAGCAAAGCCCTTGCCGCTGTAATCGGCATATTTGACCAGCGCCGACACCCCTTGCGAGAATTTGAACGCCAGCAGAAGATCGGTTTCATTGCCCAGATTCTGGCTGGTGTTTTCCGACGAAAAATCGTGGTACCAGGCGGCCAGCTTGATGCTTTTGAGGAAGGCGATATTGCCCGGCTTGAACGTATAGCTGGCCATGCCGTAAAGATCCTCGATGCCATCAGGCGGCGTGACCAGGAACACATCGGCGAAACCCTGCCATTTGTGCAGCGTGGCCAGCGGCGTTTTGAACGACGCCGTGCCATTGCCCTCGAGCACCTCATAGGTCATCTTGGCGACAAAGCCGGCGCCGGCGACGCCGCCTTGCAGCATGTAGTAATCGAGGCCGAAATTGAACGGGTTGGCCTTGTAGTCGGTCTGATGGGCCCATTCGGCGCGGTACAGAATGCTGAAGGAATTGGCGACCTTGCTCTTGCCTGCAAAATAACCGCCCAGGGTGCGTGACGACAGGGCGGCGGCCTGGTTGATGTCAACCCAGTAGCCATAACCGACCAGCTTGCCGAACGGCAGGCCGTTATAGGCAATGTTGATGGCGTGGGTGTCGCCGGTAAAGCGGCCCACCGCGCTCTCCTTGCCGAAAATCCGGTTGACCTGGCCGATATAGGCGTAATTGATCACCGTATCGGGCAGCGACTTGTTGATCAGCCGCACCGCATCGAAGGTCTGGATGTTCTGACGCCAACCGACATTGCCGATAAAACGGTGATTATCGAGGGTGATAATCTGGCGTCCGCCGATCAGGGTGGTTTGCGGCAGGGCGGAAAGCGTCACCTTGGCCTGATTGATCTCGGTGGTCTCGGGATCCGCCACCACGGGGAACTGGGTGCGCCCATTGGTGGTGCTGTTATATTTCGCACTGCCGATATTGGTGATGTTCTCGTCTTCGATCATGAATTTGAGATGCATGAACTCGGCGGTCTCAAACCCGAAACGGGTGCGCAACGTCGACGCCTTGGCATTTCTGGCAAAGCCGTCCTGGTCAACATTTTCATAGCTGTAGCGCACATCCAGCAGCGGTTTGCCCTGCTTGAATGCATCGAGCAGGGAATCTGCGGCAAGAGCGCCGCTCGAAGCGATCACTGCGCTGGCCGCCAGGCCAAGGCCGGCTGTCGCCGCGTGTTTCAACAGTGATGCGCGGAATTTTTTATTGGTAGCCCACATGACAATACCTATTTTGTTAATGCTAAAGACATGGGTCTCTCCCCACGGGGAGCATGTCTTTTCATGGTGTCTCTCGGTTCGTTTTACGTCCCTGGCTTCGGCGGATGCCACCGGCCGATGGTTCGGCCGGTGGCTCCACTTTCTTTTTAGTAGATGTCGTGTCTGGTGTTGTAGACGTTGAACTTGCTGGTCGGCGTGATCAGCCGCTTGTCGCGGATCACCGCCTTGAGCTTGCGCGTCTTGTCATTCACCACCACGATCGCCGATTCCTGGCTCTTGGAATTCCATACCGAGAACCAGACCTCGTCGCCAGCGCGGTTATATTCGCCCTGAACGACCCGGCGCATGCCTTCGGAAATGCCCGACCATTCGCCAATGGGCAGCACTTTATAACCCTTTTCAAGGTTCCGGGTGTCAAACACCGCCACCGAGGAGGCCAACTCGGGCTCCGGATTCAGGGTGGTGTCGACATAAAGGTTGTGCGACTTGGGATGGGTCTTGACGAACAGCGCACCACCGCCCTGGCCCTCGAGAGTCTCGACCACTTTCCAGGCGTATTTCTTGTGCTTCTTGGGATCGGTGCCGATTAGGGTGATGGTTTCGTCGCCCAGATGGCTGGTCGCCCACACCGGACCATATTTAGGATGGATGAAGTTCGCGCCCCGGCCCGGGTGGGGTTTTACGCCCGGATCCTTGATCAGCGCCACCAGTTTGCGATCCTTGGTGTCAACCACCGCGATGGTGTTGCGGGTATTGGCGGCCACCAGGAAATAACGGCCGGTGCGGTCAAAGCCGCCATCGTGCAGGAAGCGTTCGGCGGGGATGGTGGTGACGTCCAGATTCTTGACGTCGGAATAATCCACCAACAGAATCATGCCGGTTTCCTTGACGTTGACCACGAAGTCGGGATGGAAATGCGAAGCCACGATCGAGGCGACACGGGGCTCTGGATGATAGATCTGCTTGTCTGCCGTATAGCCCCGGGTCGAGACCACTTTGAGCGGCTCCAGCGTGTCGCCTTCCATGATGACATACTGCGGCGGCCAATAGGCCCCGGCGATGGCATATTTGTCTTCCCAGCCTTTCATCTTGGAGGTTTCGACCGACCGGGCCTCGGAGCCGATTTTAAGTTCGGCAACCGTGGCCGGCGGGTTCATCCACAGATCAATCAGATTGACCTTGGCGTCGCGGCCGATGGTGAACAGATAACGGCCCGACGCGGACATCCGCGAAATATGCACCGCATAGCCCGCATTGATGATATCGACGATCTTTTTGGTTTTGCCATCAATCAGGGCGACCTCACCAGCATCGCGCAAGGTCACCGCGAACAGATTGTCAAGATCGAGCTTGTTCATCTGTTTGGTCGGACGCTTGTCGACCGGAACATAAACTTTCCAGCTCGCCTTGATCTTGTCCATGCCAAATTCGGGCGGCACCGGCGGCTCCATCAGAAGATAGCGCGCCATCAGGTCGATTTCATCCTTGCTCAACTGACCCGAGGTGCCCCAGTTGGGCATGCCCGCCGGCGATCCGTAGGTGATAAAATCACGCAGATATTCAAAGCCGAGTTTATGCGTGATCTTGGTGGTCAGCGGCTTGCCGGTCGCTCCCTTGCGCAGCACGCCATGACAGCCCGCGCAACGCTCGAAATAAATCTGCTTGGCGCGCTGAAAATCGGCGCCGGACAGCACCGGCACACCGGCCTTGGCACCGGCTTTCTCAACCTTGACATCACGCATGACATTCATTTCCGGAACATAGCGTCCGCCCGGTGTCGTGGCGTGTTTCTTGATGTTGGATGGTTTGGCCTGTTCGGCGAGCGCCGACCCTCCGGCCAATGCGAAAACCGCCGGCAAAGCCAAGCCAACGGCAATAGATGTTAGAGTACGATTCATGAAAACCTCCGAAAAAACGCTCACCCTAGTTAAAATTGCACTTTCGCAGTATCCATACTTGGCACATGCACTCCTTGACCGCAGTCAAGTGCAGACTTGACGCTCGCTTGATCCGGGTCAAGGAAAATAGTGCGCCACAGGCCTATCGTGCGCCGCACGGCCTTTGGCGAGTTTCTTTAAATATATTTGTTTAACAAGATGTTACATGATTATGGATAGAGAGAAAACGCCGCCCTTTGTGCAAAAAAAATGGTTTGCGCCGCTGCTGGCATTTCTGGTGCTGTGGCAATTGGCCGCACTCAAAACCGCCTGCGCAGCGCGCGAAGCCGTCTCCCCCGCCCTGCTGGAGCAGGTTTTCCCCGGCGCCGACGCCGCGGGGCCCTTTGTCGGCGACCCGCCGGCGGCCACGGTCACCCGCAATGGCCGCGAGGTCGGCTATCTCCTGTCGACCCGCGACGTGGTGAGCACCGGCGGCTTTGCCGGCAAGCCGTTCGATATTCTGGTTGGCATTGACCAGAGCGCGCATATTACCGGCGCGGTGATGCTGGAACATCACGAGCCCATCCTGGTGATCGGCGTCACCAATCGGGCGATCGACCGTTTTGTCGCCCAGTTCGCCGGCATCGATATTCGCCACCCCATCATTCTGGAAAAAATTCCTGACACCACGGGCACCGTGATCGACGGCATCAGCGGCGCGACCATCAGCAGCGTGGTCATGACCAACGCCGTGCTGCGCGCCGCCCGCATCGTCGCCCGCGCCAAGGGGCTGATCGATGTGGGTATCGGCAAGGGCGGCACATTGCTGCTCGATCGTTATCAACCGGCCGACTGGCGCACCCTGACAACCGATGGCTCGCTCGCTGTTTTGCGCTTATCCAACGGCAACATGGACGCCCGTTTCAAAGCCAAGGGGGTCCCGCTCCCGGCAACCGAAAACAAGGATGGCCTGTTCCTCGAGTTGATCACCGGCCTGGCGACCCCGGCAGGCATCGGGCGTAACCTGCTGGGCGAGAGACTTTATAATGAACTAATGGCCCTTCGCGGCGACGGCGGGCAGCTTTTGTTCATCGCCGCGCGCGGACGCTATTCATTCAAGGGCACCTCCTGGGTGCGCAAGAAAGTCTTTAACCGGATACAGATCGTGCAAGGCGACAAGACCCTGCATTTGACCAAGGCGATGCATCACGGCCTCGAAGCAGTAGCCGCCCAGGGCGCCCCGGAGCTGCGCGAAATGGCGGTTTTCGTGCTGCCGGCCGACTGGGGGCTCGATGTCACCAAGCCTTGGCGACTCGATCTTTCGGTGCGCCGCTTTCTGCCCAATGGCGATCCGGTTTACACCAGTGTCTCCCTGCCCTATGTCCTGCCCGCCGCCTATATCCAGCCCCCCAGCGTGACCGCTGCGCCGGCCAGCGGCCAGCCCTTGTGGCTGTCGGTCTGGCATGCCCGCATGGGGCGCATCGCCATCCTGGTTGCCGCCCTGGGGGTGCTGACCGCGGTGCTGTTCTTTCAGGATGTCATCGCCCGCCATCCCAAAATTTACAAACGGCTGCACCTGGGGTTTTTGCTGTTCACCCTGTTGTGGCTGGGCTGGTATGCCGGGGCGCAGCTTTCGGTGCTCAATATCATCACCTTCGTCCAGGCCCTGCTGACCGGCTTTCGCTGGGATTTCTTCCTGCTCGAGCCGCTGATCTTCATCCTCTGGGGCTATGTCGCGGTGACCCTTTTGTTCTGGGGGCGCGGGGTGTTTTGCGGCTGGCTATGTCCGTTCGGCGCCCTGCAAGAGCTGTTGAACACGGCTGCCCGCCGCCTTGGCCTGCACCAGATATCCCTGCCCTTCGGGCTGCACGAACGGCTCTGGGCGCTCAAATATGTGCTGTTTCTCGGCTTGTTCGCAGTCTCGCTAAACTCGATTTCCTATGCCATCATCGGCACCGAGATCGAGCCCTTCAAAACCGCGATCTCGCTTAAATTCATGCGCGCCTGGCCCTTTGTCCTCTATGCGGTCGGACTGCTGGTCGCCGGCCTGTTTATTGAACGCGCCTATTGCCGCTATCTGTGCCCGCTGGGCGCCGCCCTGGCCGTGCCGACCCGTCTGCGCCTGTTTGAATGGCTCAAGCGCAAACGGCAATGCGGCACCGGCTGCGATTATTGCGCCGAGCACTGCACGGTCCAGGCGATCCATCCCAACGGGCAGATTGCGGTCAATGAATGCGTGTACTGTCTGGAATGCCAGATCAACTATAATGATGAGAATGTCTGCCCGCCGCTGATTACCCGGCGGCGCCGGCGCGAGGCCCGCGCGGCGCAACGGGCCGCCGCCGCCGAAAAACGCGGCCACAGCCCGCTCCCCGGCGCCTAGATTATTTGGTCCAGTCGCCCAGCCACGCCTGCCACAGAGCCAGCGCGGCGATCGCCGCCGTCTCGGCGCGCAATGTCCGCGGACCCAGGCCGAGGCGGGTGGCAAAGGGCAGCCCGGCCAGACGAGTGCGTTCGGCCGGTGAAAAGCCGCCCTCCGGCCCGATCAGGATTGCCGCCTTGGGGGATGTCTCCTTGGAGGATGCCGCCAGGGCGGCGCGCGCCGGCGGCGCGCCATCAGTATCGCACAGCATCAGCCGCCGCTCGGCCGGCCAGCCGGCCAGCAGCGCGGAAAGTTTTTGCGCCGGGTGAATTTCGGGCACATCGAGCCGGCCGCATTGTTCGGCAGCCTCGATCGCGATAGCGCGCAGCCGTGCCTGGCGGACCCGCGAGCTGTTAGCGCTCGGTCATCACCGGCCACAGGGCGGCCGCTCCCAGCTCGGTCGCCTTTTGCACAATCAGATCGAACGGGCCACGCTTGACCGGCGCGCATAACAACCACAGATCGGGCCCCGCCGCCTGCTCGCGCTCGCGCGCGCCCAGCCGCACCACCACCGCACGCCGATCGCTGCGGGTGATCTCGGCGCGCCATTCGCCATCGCGGCCATTAAACAGCAACAGCCCGTCACCCGGCACCAGGCGCATCACCTGGCGGACATAACGGGCCTGGCCCTGGTCAAGACGCAACTCGCCGCCGGCCGCCAGCCCGGCCTCGGTAAACAGACGGATTTTCGCACCGCCGGCTGATTGTTCGCTTGACATCAAACGCCCCGGTTGGTGAAGTCTGGCGCAGTGCACCCCATGTGCCAGTGTATCTTATGTGAAAGAGCAATCAATGATTGGCGCGCGCGAGCAGAAACCGGCGGATGCGGTGGCGGGAAGCTGGGTCGACACCCTCGCGCCGGGCCGGGTGCGGCCCTATCTGCGGCTGGCCCGGGCCGACCGGCCGATCGGCGGCTGGCTGTTGCTGTGGCCCGGCTGGTGGAGCCTGGCGCTGGCCGGCGCGCCGTGGCCCGACCCGGTATTGCTGGCGTTGTTTTTCATCGGCGCGTTCACCATGCGCGCCGCCGGCTGCGCCTATAACGACATCGTTGACCGCGATTTCGACAGCCGGGTGGCGCGCACCCGCGGCCGGCCGATCCCCTCGGGCGCGATTAGCCTGGCCCAGGCCGTCGCCTTCATGGTGTTTTTATCTCTGGTCGGCCTGGCGGTGCTCCTCCAACTCAACCACTTCGCCATTCTGCTTGGCCTGGCCTCGCTGGTCGTGGTCGCCTGTTATCCGTTTATGAAACGCATCACCTATTGGCCGCAACTGGTGCTGGGCCTGGCGTTCAACTGGGGGGCCCTGCTTGGCTGGGCGGCGGTCACCGGCGGCTTGAGCGCCGCCCCGGTGGCGCTTTACATTGGCGGCATCTGCTGGACCCTGGGCTATGACACCATCTACGCCCATCAGGACAAGGAAGATGATATTCTGATCGGAGTAAAATCCACCGCCCTGCGTCTGGGCGAGGCGACCAAACCCTGGCTGTGGGGCTTTTATGGCGGCTTTGTCTTCTGTCTGGCGCTGGCCGGCGCGCTGGTCGGCCTGAGCACGGCGTTCTACCTCGGGCTGGTGCTGGCGGCAGGTCACCTGGTCTGGCAGATCACCACCCTTGATATTCACGACGGCGCCAATTGCCTGGCCCGGTTCAAATCCAACAGCCTTTACGGCTGGATCGTCTTTGCCGCGATCATCGCCGGCAAGACGCTTTAGCCACGATAGCCAGAAAGCCCCATCCATGGAACAGCCGAAAAAACCACTTTCCCGTTTCGCCTTGGCCGGCTTTGGCCTGGCGGTAATTGCCGCGCTGATCGGCCTGGCCGCCGGGCCGGGGACGCGCCTCGGGCTGTGGCCTTTCCGCACCGGCTTCGGCCTGCTGTCGCTGACCGGTAATCTTGGCCTGGCCGCCGCCCTGATCAGCCTGTTCGGCCAGATCGTTACCCGCCCGACCGGTCGGGTGCGCGGCTTTGGCCTGGCCTTTGCCGGGTTGATTATCGGGCTGGCCTGCACCACGGTGACCTGGCGGCTTTATCAGACCGCCCAGCGCCTGCCCGCCATTCATGACATCACCACCGACACTGAAAACCCGCCGCAATTCTCCGCCCTGCTGGCGGTGCGCGGCATGGGGGCGAATTCGCCCATTTATGGCGGACCGAAGATCGCCGAACAGCAGCACCGCGCCTATCCCGACATCAAGCCGGTGATCCTTGATCTGCCGGCCGCGCTGGCCTTTGAAAAGGTGGAAAAGACGGCGCGCGCGATGGGCTGGAAAATTGTCGCCTCGGTGCCGCCTGATAGCCGGCTGGAAGCCACCGACACCACCTTCTGGTTCGGCTTTACCGACGACATCGTGGTCCGGGTAACCCCTTACGGCGCCGGCAGCCGGGTTGACGCCCGCTCACTGTCGCGCATCGGGCGCAGCGATATGGGCACCAATGCCAAACGCCTGCGCGCCTTTCTCGCCGCCCTGGCCAAGGGCGATAACTGATCACATTATCGTGCGCCGCCCGCGATGAGGGTTTGAAAAATTCATCATCGCCGATACCTCGATAAAAATATTCGCCCATTCCTATGGCATTGCCCTGCCGCTGTCGGCCGCCCCGGTGGTCGGGGTGCCGGTTCTGGTGGAGTTCTGGGTGCTCTACCGGCTGCGCGAGTGGGACTTGGCAAGCTGGGACGCCCGGCGCCAACGCATCTGACTTTACCTGCGCGTACCACTTCTTTAGGATGAACGTTTGCGCCAGACTATTCATGAGGGGGCCCCATGCGTCTGCTGATTGCGATTTTTCTACCGTTTCTGGTGTTTTTCACCATTGGCCGGCCAATCGCCGGCATCATCTGTCTGTTGTTGCAAATCACCCTGATCGGCTGGCTGCCCGCCGTGATCTGGGCGGTCTACGCCCTGAGCAATTACAACACTGACCAAAAAATCGCCGAGTTGAAGCGCGAAGGTTAGCGATTGTCCTTGATGTAGCGGTAGATAAAAATGATCGCATAGATCGGCAGCACCACCGCCGCGCCGAGCAGGATATAGGTCGCGCCCCATTCAAAGAATGAGGCGATATTGCGCAGCACGCTGCGGAACAGCTCGATAATCCCGGTCCAGAAATTTTCCGGCGTGATGCCGAAGAAGGCGAAAACCGCGCCCACCACAAGGCTGAGCAGAACAATATTGAAAATCGTGCTCGGCTTGATATTGGGCCGCGCCATGGACATCTCCTCTCGCAACGCCTTGTTCTCGCCCATCATAAACCAGGCCGCGCCGCAAGGTCTATATGGCGCGTGCCGGCGTCATGCTGTAAGGTTCCCGCCATGTCTGAAAGCTCTTCTGTCTCTGGCCCGCGGGTCGGCCTGTTCGTGACCTGTCTGGTCGATCTGTTCCGCCCCAGCGTCGGTTTTGCCGCCGTCCGGCTGCTGGAGGATGCCGGCTGCGCGGTAATGGTGCCGCCAGAGCAGACCTGTTGCGGCCAGCCGGCCTATAACAGCGGCGAGCGGGCCAGCGCCGGCAAAATCGCCAAACAGGTGATCACCGCCTTTGAGGGTTTTGACTATATCGTAGCCCCCAGCGGGTCGTGCGCCGCCATGCTGCGCTGTCACTATCCCGGGCTGCTGGAAGCCGAGCCCGCGTGGCACGAGCGGGCGCAAAAGCTAGCGCAAAAGACCTTTGAGCTGACCTCCTTTCTTACCGATGTGCTCGGCGTTAAACAGGTGGCGGCGCGCCACGACGGCGCGGTGGTCATCCATGAAAGCTGCTCGGCGTTGCGCGAAATGGGGGTGCGCGACCAGCCGCGCGCACTGTTGGGCAGCGTTGCCGGGCTGACCGAAAAACCGCTGGCGCACGCCGATGTCTGCTGCGGTTTTGGCGGCATGTTCAGCGTCAAATATGGCGAGATTTCGGGCGAAATGGCGCGCAAGAAAACCGCCGACATCACCGCCAGCGGCGCCCAGACCGTGGTCGGGGTCGATCTGGGCTGCCTGATGAATATCGCCGGCCGGCTAAGCCGCGAGGGCTCACCGGTCGCGGTGCGCCATGTCGCCGAAATCCTCGCCGAGATGACCGAGGCACCGCCGATCGGCCAGCCGGAAAAATCCCAATCATGAGAACCTGGCTATGAGCACCTCACGCGAGATCATTTTCGCCCGGCTGCGCGCGGCCCTGAAGCACGACAAAAACCCGGCAGGTCAAGCCAAGCTTGCCGCCCGGCTGGCCGCCCGGACCCGCAACACAGTGCCCGCGCGCACGCGCGGGCTCGATCTTGACGGCCGCATCGCGCTGTTCAGCCAATTCGCCCGGGCGGTGGACGCCACGGTGGAACAGCTTGTCTCATGGTCGCAAATCCCGCAAGCGACCGCCAATTATCTGGCCCACAAGAACCTGGTGGCCAAGCTGGTCCTGGCCGACGTCGACAGCCTGACCGGGCTCGACTGGGCCGGCCGCGCCCTTGCCGTCAAGACCGGCGCGCCCGGCATCGACGATCAGGTGAGCCTCACCCCGGTGTTCGCGGCGATCGCGGAGACCGGCACGCTGATGGTGACATCGGGCCGGCAAACCCCTCACACCCTCAATTTCACCCCCGAAACCCAGATCGCCGCGGTACGCGCCGACCAACTCGTCGCCACTATGGAAGACGGCTGGGACCGCCTGCGCGATGCCTATGGCCCCGGGGTAATGCCGCGCGCGCTGTGCTTTATCACCGGCCCGTCACGCACCGCCGACATCAATCTGACGCTCTACCTCGGCGCCCACGGTCCGCGCAACCTGCATATCCTGATCATCGACGGGGAATAGCGGTAGCCCCTAAGGGCGCAGACGGTCAATGAAGGCCGCCATGGCCTCGAGGGTGGCCTGGGTTTGGTCGACATGCGGGCTGTGGCCGCAATCCGCCAGCACCCGTGTTTCCACCGGGCCGCGCACTCCCTTTTCGATCGCCTCGACTTGCGCCAGGGTGCCATATTGATCGTCCGCCCCCTGCAAAACCAGACAGGGCGCCCGGACATTGGGCAAAAAATTCTCGATGTTCCAGCGGCGAAAGTCGGGGTCGAGCCAGGCATCGCACCAGCCCCAAAAGGCGCAATCCACATCGCGGGAGTGATATTTTTGCAGCCGGGCGCGTAAATCGCCCTGGGCATAGGCGTCGCGCGCCGCGGCGATCGCGCGCAGGCCGAAGTCCTCGACAAAGACATGCGGGGCCTCGAGAATCAGCCCGCGCAGCCGGGCGGTATCGGGCCCACCGGCATAGGCCAAGGCGATCGAGCCGCCATCGGAATGACCGATCAACACACACTCACCCACCCCCAGCGCCGCCAGCACCCGCGGCACTCCCTCGCGCGCCTCGCGCTGCATATAGTCGAGCGGGCGCGGCAGATCGCACGGATCGGAGGCGCCATAGCCAAGGCGGCTGTAGACCAGCACCCGGCAGCCGGTAGCCGCGGCCAGTTTTTCGGGGAAATCACGCCACAGGGCGATGCTGCCCAGCCCCTCGTGCAACAGCACCAGACAGGGGCCCTCCCCGCCGGGCGGCGGGCCAAACCAGACGTATTCCAGCCGCCGGCCATCCAGTGTGAGAAAATGCGTCATGTCTCCTGCCCACCCGTCAGCGGATAGCGAAAAAGGGATTGTCGAGGAACCCGCGCATGATCAAACAGTACTTGAGCCTGACTTTAATAGCGCCCGCCCGGGGCCAGTTTCAAGATATAATCCTGCCAGCCGGTAAGGGTCAGCTTGGTCTCGCTGGTGGCGTCCTTGACCATTACGCCGACCAGCATTTCCTTGTCCTTCGCGGACTCCACTTTTTCCATCTCAATGGCAAGCGTAATGCCCCTGGGGTTGAGAATACTTAAGGTGGACGTACTGCCGAACCAGCCCGCGCCCTCATATCCCTGAAATTTATAGCCGCGATTGTTCAGGCCGCAAATCAACAACCCCAGGGTGGTTTCGCCATCAGGCCCAAGGGTCGCCAGATCGCGGTCGTCTTCATCCAGATCGGTCTGGTTGAGTTTCTTGTAACAGGCTATTTTCCGGATATCCTGCTGGATTGTCCGGGCGCGCTCGGTTGCGATTTCCTGATAGGCCCGCAGGTTCGCCGGCGCGGGACGATATTTGAACAGATTGCCCAGCGAGGCCTGAACCTGCTGCAAACCGGCCGCCGAGGCCGGAAGCTGGGCCAGCTCTTTTCTGAAATCACCAACCGCGTCCTCTGCTGCCCTATTAAGCGCCGCGCCATAGGCCTTTTCAAAGTTGGCCCAGCGGACTGTCCGAACCTGCCCCAGGCTGTTTTGTATTTCCATCCGGTAAGCGAGTAGTTTTTTCAATCCGTCCAGCCCGCCTGAAAAATCATCCAGACCGGCAATGGCTTCATCGGTCGCTTTCCCGGCAATGGCGATACTGCGGGCCATATAGGCCTGATTAAAGGCGTTCCATTTACTGCTTCTGATCCCTTGCAGATCTTTCTGCAATTGGATGCGAAACGCCTGGAGCCCTTTCAAGCCCTTCAGAGTGGGCGGAAAATCATTAAATTTCGCCATCGCCTGCTCAACCATCCGGTCGGCCAGCGCCGCCCCCCGGTTCTGCAAGGCAATTTCATGGTTTTTCCGCACCATGGGCCGCAGATAGATAAATTGGGGGTTCCGGGCCATGGTGGCAAGCTCATCAATATTGGCCTTTGAGGGCTTCATCGCCCTGGCTTTGGCAAGCTGCTTGTCTTTCAGGATGCGGGCCTTTTTATGTTCGGCGTAAAGCTTCCTTTGATGAGCCATGATCGAGGAATATGAATCAATCCTGCCTTCGGGCGTCATGACCCCCATCATGCCGATAAAACCGACAGCCCCGTTATAGATTCCAACAACTTTGTAATTGCGCTTTTTCGATGCCGCCCATCCGGCCCTTCGTGCTTTCATCGAGCAGTTTTTGGCGATTATCCTGAATTGTTGCAGGTCTTTGTCAGTCCAGCGATCGAATGTCGTGCCAAAGGTCGGTTTGAACAGATCATCCATAAGGCCGGACAGTAAATATTTACCGTCAACTTTTCTGCCGTTCATTACACCGCCCCAGAAATTCCCCGAGCGAATATTCTTGTCCCGCTCGTAAGCCACCGCCGCCCATTGCACGATGGCGCCGCATTTGGGGAACTGGGCCGCCGCCGACGGCGCCGGGGTCAATGCGATTAATGATGCGAACAGCAGACTGACCAGGGCAGTGCCGGTGAGCCTGCTGTTAATGTGGTTGTGCGACGCCATGCGATGATCCCCCCTTTGCTAGCCGGTCGCCTAGACTTGCGTGATAAACGTTTCATATCAAGGCTTTTATGAACAGAACCTGACCTGCGGCGATCCCGTTCCCGGCCGGTCAGCGGCTGAACTCGATTTCGCCGCCGGGCAGCAGATAGAGCACCAGCGCCTCGCCACCGGTCACCGTGGGGTGATGGGCGCTGTCTGGCCCGTAGACCCGCCAGCCGCGCGGCGCACCATCGAACCTGGCGTCGGGATCGCTGGGCATAACCATGTCGATCTCGCCCGCCGGGTGGCGGTGATGCGGCCCCTTGATATCCTTCATGCGCACCACGTCAATACTGAAGCCATGGGTTTGCGGCCCCGGCTTGATCACCCGGCCATAGGCGATGCCGCCGGCCTCGCGGTCGCACATCCAGCCGTCGGCGATGGCCTGGCGGCAGGCCGCCTCGATGGCCTCGAACACCGCGCCGCCAGGGGGAAATTCGGCCATTAAGACGTCTTCAAGCGCCGCCTCGACCGGCCGGCCGGCGATTTTTTGCGTCACCGTGGCGATCAGGGTCAAAAAGTCTTCTTTGGTGGTCATGTGTTCTGCTCCTGGTTTTTTATCTCGTTCAGCCAGCCGCGCACCCATTCGACGCCCTGGTCCTCGGCGGTTTGCGACCCGCTGGCGTTATGAAAACAGGGCTCGCCAAGCCGCACCGCGCCCAGCTCCCGCAAGACTTTTTCCAGGGTCAGGCCACCGTGATTGAAGGTGTCGGCATAGGTGTCATCGCCCAGGCCGAACAGCCCGAAGCGAACCGCCGACAGATCGGGCTTCTTGTCTTGCAGGTCTTCAAGAAACTGGCGGGCGTTGTCGGGCACATCGCCCTGGCCATAGGTCGAGGTGCAGATGATGAACAACCCGTCATCGTCAAACACCCCGGCGTCCAGATCATCCATCGGCTTGAGGATCACCTGATAGTCACTGTCGGCCTCGACCGCTTCCTTCATGTCCTCGGCGACCATTTCGGCGGTGCCGGTCATCGTGCCGATAAGAATGGTTATTTTGTGGCTCAAAAGATTGTCTCCCGCATCGCGCCTCTTTACATTTAGGCATTATAATGCATATAATTGAAAAATTCCAGATGCTATGATCTATATCGCATATTTTGTGTAACACCACCTTGTGGATATTCCCGCCATGCCTCACCAGACGGACAAGCCAGCGCCGCTAAAGGCGGCGCCAAAGGGCCCGGCAACACGTCAAAAGAACAAGACGGCGGCGCAAAAGGACCGGGCTGCGGCCCGGCATTGCGCCCCGACCGAGTTTGAAGCGGACTATCTGCACAAACTGGGCGAACGGGTGCGCGACGCCCGCGCCCGGCGCGGCATGACCCGCAAGATGCTATCCCATGATTCGGGGGTGTCGGAGCGCTATCTCGCCCAGCTGGAAAGCGGCCGCGGCAATGTCTCGATCGTGCTGCTGCGCCAGATCGCCCGGGCGATGAACATGACGGTGGTCGATCTGGTGCGCGAAGGCCCCGAAGTGCCGGTGGAGTTGTCGCTGTTCCTCGACTATCTCGGCCGGCTGGCGCCCGAGGATGTCGCCCGCGCCCATGAACTGGTCAAAACCCATTTCGGCGAGCGCCCCGACCGGCGCCGGCGCATTGCCCTTATCGGCCTGCGCGGCGCCGGCAAGACCACCGTCGGCCGGCTGGTCGCCGAGGCGCTGGATGTCCCCTTTATCGAATTGGCGCGCGAGATCGAGGCCACGGTCGGGGTGCGGCTTGACGAGGTGTTCTCGCTTTATGGCCAGGCCGCCTTCCGGCGCTATGAAAAACGCACCCTGGAACAGGTGATCGAGCGCCACCGGCAGGCGGTGATCGCCACCGGCGGCGGCTTGGTCTCGGAGACCGCCACCTTCGGCCTGCTGCTCAATTCCTGCTTCACGGTCTGGCTCAAGGCCGACCCGGAAGACCATATGGCGCGTGTCATCACCCAGGGCGACAGCCGCCCAATGGCCGGCAATACCGAGGCCATGCAGGACTTGCGGCGCATCCTGCGCAACCGCGAGGCGCTCTATGGCAAGGCCGACGCCACCGTGCTGACCTCGAACCGCAACGCGCGCAAGGTGGCCGACGAGATCGTCGCCATTCTCGCCCAAACGCCAACAAGCGATATGGAGAAAAACAAGCAAGATAGCGCTTGCTTTTCGCAAAACATGCATTATAATTCCTAATCATCATTTCATAACATGCAGAATAGATCCGAATCATGATCGACTTCAGAACCCATCCCGAGCGCTACAAGCACTGGAAACTCACCTTCGACGGACCGGTGGCGACCCTGGCCATGGATATCGACGAGCACGCCGGCCTGAAGCCGGGCTATGAGCTCAAGCTCAATTCCTATGACCTGTCCGTGGATATCGAGCTTTACGACGCTATCCAGCGGCTGCGCTTCGAGCATCCCGAGGTCGGCGCGGTGGTCATCACCTCGGCCAATGAGCGGGTGTTCTGTTCGGGCGCCAATATCCGCATGCTGGCCGGCTCGGAACACGCCCACAAGGTGAACTTCTGTAAATTCACCAATGAAACCCGACTGTCGATCGAGGACGCCACGGAAAATTCCCGCCAGACCTATCTGTGCGCGGTGGGCGGCGCCTGCGCCGGTGGCGGCTATGAACTGGCGCTGGCCACCGATTATATTCTGCTCGCCGACGATGGCGCGACCAGCGTGTCGCTGCCCGAGGTGCCGCTGCTCGCGGTGCTGCCCGGCACCGGCGGCCTGACCCGGCTGATCGACAAACGCAAAATCCGCCGCGACCGCGCCGATTTCTTTTGCACCGTCGAGGAAGGCATCAAAGGCAAGCGCGCGGTCGAGTGGCGGCTGGTCGACGAGGTCGCCCCGCGCAGCAAGCTGGCCGATATCGCCGCCGAGCGCGCCCGCGAGTTCGCCGCCCGCTCGGACCGCCCGACCGACACCAAGGGGGTTGAATTCAAGCCCCTGGCGCGCACCATCGAGGGTGACACCATCCGCTATTCCACGGTCCATTGCGACATCGACCGGGCGGCGCGCACCGCCGCCATCACGGTGCTGGCCCCGGCCGCCGCGCCGGCCACCACCCCGGCGGCGATCGCCGAGGAAGGCTGCAACGCCTGGCCGCTGGCGCTGGCCCGCGAGCTTGATGACCTGATCCACCATTTGCGCTTTAACGAAACCGAGATCGGCACCTGGCTGCTGCGCACCCAGGGCGAGGCCGATCTGGTGGCCGCCGCCGATGCCGCTCTGGAGGCCCATCAGGACGACTGGCTGGTGCGCGAGATCACACTTTATCTCAAGCGGGTTTTGAAAAAACTCGACGTCAGCGCGCGCTCGCTGTTCGCGCTGATCGAGCCCGGCTCGTGCTTTACCGGCCCGTTGCTGGAAATCGCCCTGGCCGCCGATCGCAGCTATATGCTCGAAGGCGCGCTCGAAGGCGACAACCGCCCGCCGGCCGCGATCCGATTGAGCGCGGCCAATTTCGGGCGCTATCCCATGGGCAATGGCCTGACCCGTCTCGAGACCCGCTTTCTGGGCGAGCCCGAGACGCCTCCCGCCCTGCGCCAGCGCATCGGCGAGGACCTCGAGGCGCCGGAGGCCGAAAGCCTTGGCCTGGTCACTTTCGCGCCCGACGATATCGACTGGGAGGACGAAGTGCGGCTGGCGATCGAGGAACGCGCCGCCATGTCGCCCGACGCCCTGACCGGCATGGAGGCCTCGCTGCGTTTCGGCGGGCCGGAGACCATGGAAACCCGCATTTTCGGCCGGCTTTCGGCCTGGCAGAACTGGATCTTTCAACGCCCCAACGCGGTTGGTGAGAAAGGCGCGCTGCGCCTTTATGGCACCGGCCAGCGCAAGGAATTCGACCGCAGGAGAGTCTGATCATGAGCATCAACTACAACGAACTTATCCCCAATAATGTCGATCTAAGCGACAACCGCCGGCTGCAACGGGCGCTGGAATCCTGGCAGCCGCATTATCTCGACTGGTGGCGCGAAATGGGCCCCGACGGCTTCCAGAACCTGGATGTCTATCTGCGCACCGCGATCTCGGTCGACGCCAAGGGCTGGGCCAATTTCGGCTATGTCCGCATGCCCGACTACCGCTGGGGAATTTTTCTCGCCAACCCCGAAAAAGACCGCACCATCAACTTTGGCGATCACATGGGCGAGCCCGCCTGGCAGGAGGTGCCGGGGGAATATCGCGGCATTCTGCGCCGGCTGATTGTCACCCAGGGCGACACCGAGCCGGCCTCGGTCGAACAGCAACGCTATCTCGGCGCCACCTGTCCGTCGCTCTATGATTTGCGCAACCTGTTTCAGGTCAATGTCGAGGAAGGCCGCCATTTGTGGGCCATGGTCTATCTGCTGCACGCCTTTTTCGGCCGTGATGGCCGCGAGGAGGCCGATGCCCTGCTCGAGCGCCGCTCGGGTGATGCCGACAAGCCACGCATTCTGCTCGCCTTCAACGAAAAGACTCCCGACTGGCTGTCGTTCTTCATGTTCACCTATTTCACCGACCGCGACGGCAAATATCAGCTCGCCTCACTGGCCGAGAGCGCTTTCGATCCGCTGGCCCGCTCATGCCGCTTCATGTTGACCGAGGAGGCCCACCATATGTTCGTAGGCGAAACCGGGGTCGGACGCATCGTGCAGCGCGCCTGCGAGTTGATGAACGAACATGACACCGACGACATCCGCCCCTATGGCGGCATCGACTTGGCGACCATCCAGCGCTATGTCAATTTCCATTTCTCGGTGTCCTGCGACCTGTTCGGCTCGGAAATGTCGACCAATGCGGCCAATTACTACACCATGGGACTGAAGGGCCGCTATAACGAGACCAAGAAAACCGACGACCACAAACTGACCCACGACCAATATACCATTCTGGAGGTCGATGGCGACCAGGTGGCGCCCAAGCAGGAAGCGGCCCTGCTGACCATCAACGAGCAGTTGCGCGACGACTATATCGAGGACTGCCAGCGCGGCGTCGACCGCTGGAACAAGATCATCAAGCGCCATGGCATTGATTTTGAGCTGACCCTGCCGCACCGGGCGTTCCACCGCACCATCGGCGCTTTCGCCGACATCAAGGCGGCACCCGACGGCACCATCATCAGCCAGGCCCAGTGGGACGAGCAGCACCACAACTGGCTGCCGACCGAGGAAGACCGCCGCTTTGTCGCCTCACTGATGCAAAAACCGGTGATCGAGCCCGGCAAATACGCCAATTGGATCGCCCCGCCGGCGCGCGGCATCAATGGCCAGCCGATCGACTTCGAATACGTTAAATTCAGCTAACCAACCGCCCAACAACCAAGCGGCCGCGCCCGGAGATCCGGACGCGGCCGTCTTTTTTTGTCCTGCCTCGACAGGCGCCGGGTTATGCCGCCTTGCTGGCCGGCCGTCCGGCGCGCTGGGGATTACGGCGCCGCTGACGCTGGCCTGAGCGCTTCTTGCGCTGGGGGCCGCGCCGCGCCGGGCCGGGATCATTGGCGATCTCGGCGGCGTGGTAGGGATGATCCTCGAACACCGGCACGCTCTGGCGAATGGTCTTTTCGATATCGCGCAGGGCGCCGCGTTCGTCATGAGCGCAAAACGAGAGCGCAATGCCCGAGGCGCCGGCCCGCGCCGTACGGCCGATACGGTGGACATAGCTTTCCGGATCATTGGGCAACTCGAAGTTGATGACATGGGTCACCCCCTCGACATCGATACCGCGCGCGGCGATGTCGGTGGCCACCAGCGCCCGGATGCGCCCGCAGCGAAAGCCGGCGAGCGCCCGCTGGCGGGCGTTCTGGGCCTTGTTGCCATGGATCGCATCGGACGCGACGCCAGCCTGGTGAAGATGGCGGGCGACGCGATCGGCGCCGTGTTTGGTGCGGGTGAAAATCAGCACCCGCGCGATGTCTTGGTTTTTCAGCAACTCGCCGAGCAGCGCCCGTTTTTTGTCCTTGGCCACGAAAAGAACCTGCTGGTCCACCTTTTCGGCGGTAGTGGCGGTCGGCGCGACCGCGACCTGCACCGGATCATGCAGCAGGCCGGCGGCCAGCCCCTGAACCGATTTCGGCATGGTGGCTGAAAACAGCACCGTCTGGCGGCGCGCGGGCAGAGCAGCCGAGACCTTGCGCACGTCATGGATAAACCCCATGTCGAGCATACGGTCGGCCTCGTCGAGAATAAACACCTCGACCGCGTCAAGCCGCACATGACCCTGGTTCATCAGATCGAGCAGCCGCCCCGGGGTGGCGACCAGCACATGGACGCCGCGGGCCAGGCTTTGGATCTGGGGACGGATGGAGGTGCCGCCAAAGACCACCGCCGAGCGCAGGGGCAAATAGCGACCATAGGCCTTGAGGCTGTCGGCGATCTGGCCCGCCAACTCGCGGGTTGGCGCCAGGATCAGCGCGTGCGGCCGGCAGCGTCGGGGCTTGTCGGTATTTTTGGCCAAGCGGTGCAGCAGGGGCAGCGCAAAGGCGGCCGTCTTGCCGGTGCCGGTCTGAGCGACGCCCAGCAGGTCGCGCCCCTCGAGCAGCGGCGAGATGGATTTGGCCTGAATGGGGGTTGGCGTGGCATAGCCTTCGTGCGCAATGGCGCGAAGGATGGGCTGGGCCAGTTTGAGGCCCGCAAAATCAGTCATAGGGTATTTTTCTTTCTTGATAAAATCATCATGTCCCGCCGCTCCGAAATCGGAATGGCGGGGGTGTAAGCACAATGCAAGCATTGCCGACACGGTCTGCCCGGAGCACAAGCTGCCCAGAGCACAAGGCCCAAGGCGCAGACCGGTCCAACGAAACGCCCACTTAAATGTTGGAAAAAAACGTGGCCAGCCAAGAATTATCCGGCCGGCGAGCGATCGAAATTCGAACGGAAAGGGAGTGTCGCTGGCCCCCTAATGCCCTTTTGGCACTGGCAAGTCAAGACAATTCGCTCCCGTGCATGAAAGGGGGAGCCTCGTTTCCACCGCGAACGCTCCCGGCTCAGCCGCAACCGAACTGTTTGTGCAGATACTGGTGAACATCCTTGATGTCCTGGTCGGTAAGGTCCGGGTTTGCCCCTTTGGCCGGCATGGCGAGCGGCACGCCAGGTTCATGAAACCCGTCTTTAATATGCTGTGTCAGCACTGAATGGGGCTTGGAAAGAGCGCCACCCTTCTTGGTGAAATCGGGCGCGCCGGGAACTGCGCCCTTGCCGTCCTCGCCATGACAGGCCACGCAGGTTTCATGATAGATAACGTCGCCGTTTTTGGCATCCCCTCCCTTAAAGCTGCAATCCGCCCACGCGGGGGCGCTCAATCCGACCGCAAGCAGCAGCCCCAAAGTCAGCCCGCCGGCCCGGGGGATTTTCGCATATTCTCTTTTCTGATCCATTTTCTGAAACTCCTCGTCGTTCATGATCATTGAGAGCGATGAGAGAGACCGGGTTCCGCGGACCTGATCCGCGAATCCCGGCCTCCCTGCTCCCGTCTGTATGATAACCCTAATTACTCGCTTGAAGGAATACCCTGATATCGCGAGCGATCGCGCCTGGCAGTGGCGCAACGTTCCGCATGTGGTTCACGATGATATCCCAATTCTTATCGGAAAACTCCTTGGGGTCTCTGAGATTATGGCAGCGGCCGCAGTTCTCGGACCAGGCCTTGGCGCCCCGGGCGATCTGGAGCGGATTAGGCGTAGCCGCGGGCTGAGCGGATGCGGCGGCAGACAAGAGAACAGCCGATGCCACCGTTGCTGACAGGAAGAGCACTGCGCTTCCATATATTTTCATCTTTTTCATGATAGGTTCCTCCATCAAAAGCCAAAGGCGAACTGTGCGCGGAAGACATCTGCGGTTGGCTCGTTTTTGAAATCGCGGTTCTCATAGGCCATCTTGAAGACGAGGGATGGCGCGAACCAATAGTTCAGACCGACAGTCCAGCGATCCTCCGCTCCCGCTCCGAAGGGGGCAAACCCGTGCACGCTTTGCGTCGAGTAACGGAAAACCGGCTCAAAATTGCCAAGGATCTCGGAATTGGCGATGCCGGCAAGCCTGTATGCAGCTTGAACGTACCAGCTATGCCATGTTGTCGCATCGATCATGACCGTGGGTTCAGCCGGATCGAACGCTGAGTTGAAGCTATCCACATGGGCGCGAACGTACTCGCCGCGAATGTCCCAATTGCCTTTGGTAAACGCCGCATCGATGTCCTCGAGATTGTAGCTTCCGGTACTGACGGCGCCACTGCTGCCCTCGACGCCCGCAACTTTGGAACCCATTGCGGAGAACCCAATCGAAACATACGGCAGTGGCCTAATCCCGATCCGTCCACCGACGGCCTTGTTGCCGTTATTATCGCCGCCGCCAAAACCTTCGAGCAGCACGCCCTCTTCAGGCTCATCCGAGAGCCGCGGGCCATTGCCGACAAAAACGGCGTAATCCACGATCATCGAACCAACGGGAAACGCCCCCCGGGCCATGATTCCAACCTCGCCAAGCGCTATATTCCCGCCATCCTCGTTGAAACCGGCCGCGCGATCGGGAAGCTTGTTGATCCAGGAAGGATGGAGGTGTTGCTGGAAATCACCAATGGGGCTCACGAACTTCCCAACCGTGAGTGTCAGCCAGTCAGCGGCATTCAAACTAAGGTTTGCAAGCTCGAGCTCTACCTTGGTACTCCCATCACTTTGAGAGCTAATTTCAGGATGGCCCTCAAAAATAAGTAGATCCTTGTATGTGGCAAGGAAGATGGGAGCAAAGGTGCCTCCGACGAACGAATCATGTGCACCAGCTGCATTGCTTGAAGTAAAATTAACCGTGCCGGAACCCGCCAAATGCCATTTGATGTCTCTGGTGCTTTCGGAGAAAGCTTCCTTGGTGGCGCTCTGGGCTGTTTTCTGGTTCGCCGCCACTTTCTTTTGCAGCGTGCTGATTTGCTCTTTCGCAGTTTGCTGTGACTTCGCGAGTTGCTCCTTGAGCAGCTGCAACTCCTGTTTCATGCCCTCCATGCCCTGGAGCTTCTGTTCCATCGCCTGGATGCGGTTCAGCAGAGCCTGGTTGCTCTGCGCTGCATTTGCAGGCATTGAACCCCCCGCCATCGTTATCGACACTGCGGCTGCTATAAGCACCGCCGGCGTCAAGCGGAATCTTGTGGTCATTTCCCACTCTCCTTTATTTAATATTCCCCTAAAACGTCTTCTCGTTTTGTTCTGATACCTCTCACCCTGTTTAGATGCCCATGAAGCGCACATCTATTATCCACAATCTGACCATGGGTACCTATCCATAATCTGACTATGGGTATATAGATCGGCAGTACGCTGAAATCTACGTGACATAATGTCCCATTCAGTAGCAGTACGCATAAATTGATGTGACATAATGTCACAGCTATGCATCTTGGCAATCGGTGGGATGGCGCACCGGGAGCAGCGCTTTCCGGGCAACTTCGAAAAGGCTCCTGCCCGAACCGGAGCAAGGGGCGATCAGGTCAGGATATTCACCCCCCCGTTCGGCCTGGTGAACATCGAATAGACGCCAAATCCGGGACCGAACCACTTTCCTGTGGCCGGACAGGCGCCCCTTTGCTAAAAGTGAGCGCAGGTCCCCGTAGCTCAGTCGGATAGAGCACGAGATTCCTAATCTCGGGGTCACAGGTTCGAATCCTGTCGGGGACGCCATCTCCCTCCTGACAGGTATCGGGGTAACGGTATTTTTATCAAATATCGCTATAAAACCCTGGCGCAAGGGGGATTTGCGTTATGAAACAGGCCCTGAATGAGTTGTAACACCGAAGTCTATGCCGAATTTTGCGAAAAGGTTCGCGGCACCAATATTCATGAGCAGACCCTGCTGGCGACCGATTATCTGAACCACTTCAACGAAGTGGTCATGCTGCTCGAAATGCTGCCGGACATGCCCGAGTGTTTCGAGGACATCAGCGCCTGGCAGCCCAAATCCTATCAGGATCACTTTCGGGACAGCGGTTTTTCCGACAAGGACCTGGCGATCGCCGCCTATGACCATGCCCCCACACGCTATCGCAAACCGTTCGACCAGACGATCGCACAGACCAATGATATTCTGCTACAAGCCATTGCCCGGCTTGGCGAGGCCCTTGACGGCAGCGATGAGACGGCGCTGCGCCAGATCGCCAGCCAGGCCAGCCAGAGGGTGCAAAAACTGATCGAGCGGACCAGTTCCATCATCCATGGCAGCCAGCACCAACTCGACCAGAGCGCCATCGACGATATTCTGGATTAGGGTTTGTCTGGACCGGGGAAAAAGGCGCTGGTGCGCCCCAGCAGGCGGTAAACCACCAGCCCGCCCCAGGCATGAACCGCGAAATCGAGGGCGTCCAGGGACCGCGCCAGCTCGATGTCGGTAATCGAAATCCGGGCCGGGCCGGCGGTTTTATAATCAACCGGATAGGGTATCACCGGCCAGCGCACCTGGCGAAACAGGCCCACCGCCCGCGGCAGATGATAGGACGAGGTCACCAGCAGCCAGCGCCCGCCGGCGACCGGGTGGAGCAGTTTTTTCAGCCTAACGACATTCTGGTAGGTGCTGGTCGCCTTGTCCTCGACAATCAGCCGTTCCGGGGCAATGCCCTGGCCGGTGAAAAACTGGCGGGCCACCGCCGCCTCGGTCGGACCGTCGGGAGTAAACACGCCAGGCCCGCCGCTGAAAATGATTTTCGCCGCCGGATAGCGGCGCGCCAACGCCACCGCTTTGGTCAGCCGCTCGGCCTGGCCCGATAGCGCCGGCACCCCCCAATAGGCGCTGACCCTAGCGTTGATCGAGCCGCCCAGCACCACAATGCCGTCAATTTTTTCCGGCATCGGGCGGGGCGGAGGAAAGCGCGCTTCAAGCGGATAGAGCAGCCAGCCTCCCAGGGGCAGAAAGGTGATGGCGAGCAGCGCCGCGCCAACGCCGCAGATCACCCGGCGCGCCGGGCGCGCCCGGCCCCGCCATGCCAGCACCGCCGCCGTTAGAACGCCCCACAACACCAGACTGCTCGGCTTGAACAGCATCCACAGGATTTTTGACAGGGCGCCGATGATCATGGCGTGCTCTAAATCCCGTGGTACTCTTTGTACCAGTCGATAAATTTGGGAATGCCAACCTCGATCGGCGTGGTCGGTTCATAGCCGCAGGCTTCGCGGATCGCCGCAATATCGGCATAGGTTTCCTTGACGTCGCCCATCTGCATGGGCTCGAAAATCATCTCCGCCTTGCGGCCGATGGCATCCTGCAAAATCTCGATCATGCGGGTCAGTTGCTCGGAACGGTGATTGCCGATGTTGAAAACCCGGTGCGGCGCCACCGCGCCGCCCACCGCCGGCGGATTGTCGAGGGCACCGATCACCCCGGAGACAATATCGTCGATATAGGTGAAATCGCGCTGCATGTCGCCATGATTGAACACATGGATCGGCTCGCCCGCCAAAATCGCTTTGGTGAAAATCCACATCGCCATGTCGGGCCGGCCCCAGGGGCCATAAACGGTGAAAAAGCGCAGGCCGGTCTGGGCAAAGCCATAAAGATGGCTGTAGCTCTGGCTCATCAGCTCGTCCGATTTCTTGGTCGCGGCATAAAGCGACACCGGGTTGTCCACCCGGTCGCTCTCCGAAAAGGGCAGTTTGGTGTTGCCGCCATAAACCGAGCTGGAGCTGGCATAGACCAGATGTTCGAAATCCGGCATATGGCGGCACAGCTCGAGGATCACCATATGGCCGACGAGGTTGGACTGGACATAGGCGAAGGGGTGTTCGAGCGAATAGCGCACCCCGGCCTGGGCGCCCAGGTGAACCACCCGGGGGATGCGCGCCTCGCCCAGCGCCTCGCGCACCGCCGCCAGATCGGAAAAATCGACCTTGCAAAAGCGAAAGCCGCGCGCGCCCTCCAGTTGGGCGAGCCGCGCCTGTTTGAGAGCAACATCATAGTAATCGTTGAGATTGTCGATGCCGATCACCTGCTCGCCGCGGGCCAGCAGCCGCTTGATGAGATGAAAACCGATAAAGCCGGCCGCGCCCGTCACCAGAACCGTCATGGATGTGTCCTCTCAATCCCCGTTGGTAAATTTTCCGCCTCTATAGCCCCTCCCGGGTTAAGGCAATGCACCCCGCGCACCGGCACTGGTGTGACAGGCTTTGCCGCGAATTTCAACCATCAGATCGGCGCCTTTAAGCGGCGCGGCGCGATGGCTGATGATAATTCGCGTGCGAGCGGCGAACAGGTGGTCGATCTGCTCGATCAGCCGGGCCTCGCCGTCCTGGTCGAGCGCCGCGGTGGCTTCGTCGAGAATGATCACCAGCGGGTCCTGAAGCAGGGCGCGGGCGATCGAGAGCCGCTGGCGCTGGCCGCCGGAAAGCCGCGCCCCGCCTTGCCCAAGCTGGGTGTCATAGCCCTCCGGCAGGCTGGCGATAAACTCGTCGAGCTGGGCGCGCGCCGCCGCGCGGCGCAGTTGCGCGTCGCTGGCATCGGGTTTGACGAAACGTAAGTTATCGGTGATCGAGCCGGAAAGGATCGTCTGTTCCTGGGACACCACGGCGATCGCCCGGCGCACTTGCGCCAGATCGAGCGCCCGCAGGTCCACCCCGTCGAGCAGGATGCGCCCGGCGTCGGGGTCAAAATGGCGGTGCAGCAGATCGGCAAGGGTGGATTTCCCGATGCCCGAAGCGCCAGTGACCGACACCTTGGCGCCGGCGGGAATGGTCAGATCGAGCCCCTCGAACACCGGCTCCGGCCGGCCGGGATGGGTAAAGCTCACCCCCTCCAGCATCAACCCGCCGCGCGCCCCGGCCGGCAGCCGCCGGCCCTGGCCGCGATCGACCGCCGGAGTCTGGTCGGTCAGCTCTGACAACCGGGCGAGGCTGACCCGGGCGCGCACCAGAGCGGTGTAAAGCCCCATCAGGGTGTTGACCGGCCCGGCGGCGCGCGCCAGATAGGCGGAAAAGGCGATCAGCCCGCCCAGGCTGAGCCCGCCGTTGATCACCATGGCTCCGCCGGCGACAAACACCGCCGCACCGGCCAGCACCGCCATGAAATTGGGCACGCCGCCGGTAAAATAGCTGGTCAGTTGCAGGCGCAAAAGATCGCCCAGATAGGCCCGGTGCAGCCGCGCCAGGGCCTGCGCCTGACGCTCTCCGGCGTCCACCGCCTGGATGAATTTCATTGCCCCCAGACGCTCAATCAAAAAGCCGGCGATGCGGCCGGCATGCTCGCGCACCCGCCCGGTGCGCCCGGCCAGACGCGGCCGCATGAAACGCAGGAACACCGCCTGGGCCGGCAGGGCGGCAAAGGCGATCAGCGACAGCTTCCAGGACAGCGCCAGCATGACGCTCAGGCTGCCGGCAAAGATCAGCGCGGCATTGACCAGCGCCAGCGCGGAATCGGTGGTAAAGCGCTGCACCTCGGCGATGTCGCCATCGAGCCGGCTCATAATATCGCCCAGGCTGCGCTCGGCGTAAAACGCCGGCGACAGGCGCTGGAGATGGCGGTAAACGGTCTCGCGCATGTCAAACAGAATGCGCGCCGAGGCCCTGACATAAAGCGCGCGATTGCCCGCGACCAGCGCCAGCGCCCCGGCGGCAAGACCAACCAGCACGCCGGCAAGTTTCAACACCACCGCCATGTCGCCGGCCAGCAGGCCATCATCGATCAGATATTTGGTGATCAGCGGCTGGGCCAGGCCAAAGCTAGCGGTGACCAGCGACAGCGCCAGAACTCCAGCCAGGCCGCCCAGCCGCGGCCGGATGAACCGCCAGGCCCAGCGATAGGAACCCTTTTCGCGGGCGCTTTCGCTCTGCATCATCGCTCGTACATCCCTGGCCTATTATCCTTTTGCTTGCGCACTTCCCCTTCTTATACTTGGTTGTTCGCTTTGTTTCATCGCTCTTTAAAGAGGACCCCGCATGAGTTTTTCATCAACCCTGCCCTTTACCGTCCACTGGGGCGACTGCGACGCCATCGGCATCGCCTTTTATCCCAATTTCTTCGCCTGGTTCGACAATGGCACCTGGAACATGTTCGAGGAGGCCGGCATCCCGATGGACGGCCTGATGCGCGACTATAACGGCTTTGGCTTTCCGCTGGTCGACGCCCATGCCTCGTTCCACAATGCACCGCGCCCGCGCGACCGGCTGGTGCTGCACAGCCGGGTCGAGGGCTGGAGCGACAAAACCGTCAGGATCGCCCATCGGGTGATGCGCGGCGACACGCTGATCGCCGAAGGCCATGAAATCAGGGTGTGGACGGTGCGCGACACCGATGATCCCGATAAGCTACGCGCTGAACCGGTGCCCGGGGAAATCCGGGAGCGCTTCACATAAGGGAGCGCTTCACATAAGGGTGAACGCCGGCGGTAAAGTTGCTCATTGCCCCGGTCCTGCATTCCTTGTATGATTTCTTTATAAAACCTTGTGGAGAAACCCCGGGGAGGATCCTGGAAATGTTGAAGCGGATGATGGTTGCCGCCAGCCTGATGGCGGGTTTAATGCTTTGCACGCCGGCAAGCGCGCAGGAATATCAGAATTTCTTCTTCTTTGGCGACAGTCTGAGCGATAACGGCAATCTGTTTGCCGCCACCGGCGGCGCCATTCCCACCTCGCCGCCCTATTACCAGGGGCGGTTCTCCAACGGCCCGGTATGGGCGGAATATTTCGTGCCCAATCTCGCCAAGGGTCCCACCGTCCCGGTCGCCACCAATCTGGACTTTGCCTTCGGCGGCGCCCAAACCGGGGTTGTCATGAGCCCGCCGGGCGGCCTGGTGCAACTCGGCATTTTCCAGCAGATTATCGCCGCCGGAGCAAACTCGCTGGACGGTGACGATCTGGTCAGCATCTGGCTGGGCGCCAATAATTATCTTGACGCTATTGAAGCGGCTTCGCCGGCGACCCTGGCCGACCCGGTAGCGCTGAACACCCTGATCGGCAGCACCGCGGCAGCGGCGGCGGGCGACATCGGCACTCTGGTCGGCGGTCTGGCCACCATGGGGGCCAAGACCGTGGTGGTGATGAACCTGCCCGATCTGGGCCGCACCCCTGCCTTCAGCGGCCTCAGCCTGACCGCCAATGCCGGCTCGCTGGCCACCGCGACCCATAATGCGGCGCTGGCGCAGGCGGTTGCCGGGGTCAAGGCGGCCTTTCCCGATGTCAACATCATCTCGGTCGACACCAATGCGCTGTTCAGCCTCTTTGTCTCCGACCCGGCGCGCTTCGGGCTGGAAAATGTCACCGAGCCCTGCCTCGATGCAGACACCGGCGTGCCCTGCGCCGCCGATACGGCAGGCCAAAACAAATATCTGTTCTGGGACAGCGTCCATCCGACCACCGGGGTTCATGCCCTGTTCGCCGAAGCGGTGCGCACCCTGTCCGACACCCTCGGCGTGGTGCGCAACACCGCCGCGCAATCGGAAGCCGGCCTGATCACCGCCCGGGCGGCCGACCGCACGGTGGCTTTGCGGCTGCGCCAGATTCGCGCCGGTCTCGGCGCGCTCTCCCTGGGCGGCGCGCCACTCGCCCTGGGCCAAAGCGGCTATCAGAGCGACAAGCGGGCGTTGCGCGCCATGGCGGCCAATGCCGGCCAAAGCGCCGGCCAGAGCGGCGGCGAGCGCCGGTTCAGCGTCTTTGTCAATGCCGACTACGCCTTCGGCTCGCGCGGCGCCCCTCGCCCCGGCCTGAGCCTGGGAGAGGGCTTCAGCTATGACCTGAGCTCCATCACCCTGGGTGCCGATTTTGCAGTCAGCGATGGTCTGGTGATCGGCGTGGCCGGCACCTATGCCGACAATTCGGTCGATTACGCCGACGGCATCAGCAAGTTCGACATGACGACCTATCAGGGAACCGCTTTCGCCACCTATTACAACGACAACTTTTATGTCGATGCCTCCTTTGGCTATGGCGATTCCAGTTACAAGAAAATCATCCGCTTTACCGGCGTGACCGGCATTGCCGCCGGCGGCCGGACCAACGGCCAGCAGCTGACCGCGGCCGCCAATGCCGGTTATGTCTACTCGGTGGGCAATCTCACGATCGGGCCGACGGTTGGCGTGCGCTATATCAATGTCGATGTCGATCCCTATACCGAAACCGGCGGATCGATCTTTAACATCGCCTATGGCAAGCAGGATGTTCAGTCCTTCGTGGTGGCGCTGGGCGGTCAGGCGTCAGGCCGCTTCAAGATGGGCTCGGTGGTCATGGTCCCACAGCTACGTGTGGCCTATGAAGCCGAGCTTGACGGCGACCGCACGCTGGTCGGCCAGTTGCTGAACAATACCGCCAACCCGGCAGCCTTGAGTGATTCCGTGCTCGATGACGACACGCTGGTGATCGGCGGCGGTGTCATGGCCGCCTTCAGCGACAGCCTGAGCCTGATCGTTGATTTCACCAGCGCCGTTGGCATTCAGGGCGGCAGCGAAAACCAGCTTACCGGCCAGCTTCGCCTGCGGTTTTAGGAGCGCCGCCCAGCAGCACCTCGCCCGACCATCCTCTCCTGGCGTGATCCGCCCGCGAGAGGGTGAGCGCGGCGGGCAGCGCCGCGCGCAGCCGGGCCAGCGGGCCGTCGGTCTCGGCAAGACTGCGGGTGATCGCCACCAGCCCGGCGGGCCGGGAAAGACGCTCGGCGACCACCGAGCCTAGCCACAGGCGGCGCGCCCGCCCGCTCGCCACGATCCGCACGTCCGATTCCCATAGCCGCAGGACCAGCCGGAACGCCCCGGGAGGGGCGCCGGGTTGCGGCAAAATCAGGGTCAGCGCCGGCAGGCGACCCGCGTGCAGCTTGGCCAGAACCGGCAGGGTGCGGGCGTCGGGTTGCGGGTTTAGCCAGGACAGGGCGTTTTTTACCGACCACGGCGCGGGCCGGCGCCAGCCATGGCGCGCCAGCATCGCCTCAAGGACATCCGGCGGCCCGGCCCATTGCAAAACCAGCGGCTCCTTGTCATCGCCTTCAAGGTCGGCGCGCCGCGCCGGCAGTCGCCGCCAGTCCCCGGCCTGCCAGTCGGCAGCGCTCAGCACCAGTGATTGGGTTCTTACCGCATACCGCGCGATATCGCGCTCATAGCGGGCCTGAACATGGGCGGCGCCGGCAACCACCAGAACCACACCAACGATCGCGGCCAGGGGTCTGGCGCCGATCTTCGGCGGGCGATGGCGCAAATAGGCGATGCTGAGCAGTGCCAGCCAGGCGGCGCCAAAGGCCAGCCCGCCCAGCACATCGGACAGCCAGTGCGCCCCCAGATAAAGCCGCGAAAAGGCGATCAGCAACACCCACAGGGCGCTGGCGCCATAGATCCAGGGCCAGTATTTCGGCCGGGTCTCGCGGGCGATCAGCAGGGCGAGAAAGCCCCACAGCACCACCCCCATAAGGCTGTGGCCGCTGGGAAAACCATAGGTGCTCCAGCCGCTGTAGATCGCCACCGGGCGCGGCACATGCAGCAGGTTTTTCAAAAGACTGGAAAAGCCGCTGGCGAACACCAGTCCGCCAACCCAATAGGCGCTGGCCCGCCAGGCGCGGCGCAGCGCCAGCCACACCAGCACCGCCCCGCCCAGCGAAACCACCACCGCGCTGTCGCCCAGCTCGGTCACCACGATCAGCAGTCGGTCGGCCCCCTCGGTGCGCAGGCCTTGTAGAAAATGATAGACCGCCCGGTCGAGGAAAACCAGCGGATCGCCGCTGACCACATCTTCCAGCACCCCGAGGAACAGCCAGGCGGCAACCACCAGGAGAAGCGCGAAAAAAACCAGCGGCTGGGTCTCGCGGCGGTCCGGGTCGAGCAGGGCGGCGACCTCGCGATGCCGCCAGGACGAGCCGGCCCGCGCCCAGGCCAGGGCGCGGACCTGAAGGCGCAGCAAGACGTCTGGCAACACCCGGAACGCCGCGCGGGCCAGCCAGAACACCAGCCAGCCCAGAGCAAACGCCAGTACCGCCAGCACCGCCAGCCGCCCGGCGACCGCGCCGGCGACCAGAAGCGAGCCGCCCAGCAGTGCGCCAAGCAGAATATGGCTGGGCGCCCAAACCAGCGCGGAAAGAATATTCACCGCGAAAAACCGCGCCGCCGGCATGGTGAGAATACCGGCGGCCAGCGGCACGAAGGCGCGCGGTCCCTGCACGAAACGGCAGGCGAACACCGCCTTGCCGCCATGGGTCTGAAACAGCGCCTCGGCGCGGACGATCAGCCCCGGATAGCGCCGGAAAGGCCAGATGCGGACAATGTCCTGATGATAGCGTCGCCCCAATCCATAGGACAGGCCGTCACCGGTGATCGCGCCCAGGGTCGCGCCAATCACCAGCGGCCACAGCTCGAGGGTGCCGCCAGGCACCAGTCCGCCCAGCCCGATGACAATCAGGGAGCCGGGAACCAGGGTGCCGACCACCGGCAATGCCTCGGCCATGGCCAGCGCAAAGGCCAGTCCATAGGCCCAGACCCGATGGTCAGCGACAAAGCCAATGATCTGCTCGACAAATCCGGTCATGATCCGCCCACCCTAAGGGGTGCCGGCAGACAAGCCAAACAGGATCTTGAGATCGCTTTATGGCTGCCTGCGCTTGCGCCCGGTGATCATGGCGCGCACCAGATTTTCGCCCTGCTCCAGACTGGAGGCCACAACCCCGAGCAAGTGAAAAACCACCAGCCCCAGGGTCAGGCTGGCGGCGCCCTCGTGCACCTCTTCGACCCATTTCACCCCCCAGAAAGCATCGCTTGTCACCATCACGCCGCCGAGCTGGCCGAGCTGGCCGCCACCATGCGCCGTCAGATCGACCGCGAGCTGACCCAGGCGCGGATCGCCGCCGTCGCCGCGCGCCGCCTTGCCGCCGCCAACCTGACCGTGGTTACCCGGGCGGTGGTCGATACACTGCGCCGCACGCCGCACGCCGCGCGGCGAACGGCTCGACTGGGCGCTGGACGCCCCGGCGCGCTGCATCGTCGCCCTGGATGAAGGCGATCTGTCGGAGGTGGTCGGCAATGTTCTCGACAATGCCGCCAAATAGGCGCGCCATCAGGTGAGTTTGCAAATAAGCCAAAGGGGTGGCGAGGCGGTCTTAAGAGTGACCGACGACGACCCCGGAGTTCCCGCCCGGCGAATTGACGCGTTGGGCCAGCGCGGCCTGCGGCTCGATCAGAAAACCCCCGGCTCGGGCATGAGGCTGGCGATCGTTCAGGACATTGTCTCGGCCTATGGCGGCCGGCTGGACTTCGCCAACCAGACCGGCGGCGGTCTGGCGGTCGGCATCCATCTGCCCGCTAGGGTCTAACGCGAGCTGTTCAGCCCCACGAAGCTGCCGGCGTTGCGCTCGGCCAGAGCGCGCATCAGGGCGGCAAAGCGGATCGAATTGGCGCTGATGCCGCCTTGCAGATCAAACAGGGTGGGAAAGCCGATGGCGTGAATGCGCACCCGCGGCTTGTCCGGGTCGGCGCCATGGTTGAGCCTTTCCACCGTGCGCAAAACCGCCTCGATCGAGCCGGATGAAAAATCATCGCCAAAGACATAAAGGCTGATGCGCTTGTCGCCGGCGCCAAAGCGGCTGATGGCGCGGGTGATGCCCTCGACCGGGCTGCTGTTACTGAACGGCTCCCAGGAGGCCAGCCGCCGGATCACCGCCTGGCGGCGCGCCGGAGTGTCGGGAATCCAGCGCCCGGCATATTGCGAGAACATATAGTCGCCCATGTCATTCATCACCTGCAATCCCTTGACCCGGGGATAGATGCGCAGCACCTGCTCGAGCTTGCGCATGACCAGCGGCCAGGTCATGGCGTGCATGCTGCCCGAGGTATCGATGATGAAAATGACATATTCGCTGTCGACCGGAATGCCGCCGATGGTGGCGTCTTCGGCCGCCCGGTGGTGCTGGGCGCCGAGCAGCCGTTTCATTTCCTCGCTCAGCGACTGTTTGGCGCTGGCCAGTTGCGCCTCGATGGCGTCCTGGGTCGCCAGCACCTGTTTTTTCTCGCTCACCCGGGCCTCGAGCCGCGCCTGCTCGCGGCGCAGCCGCGCCACCACCGCCTGGGCTTCGGCCAGAGCCGTTTGCCGGGCGGCCAGTTGGTGCTCGAGCTGCGGCGCCGCCTCGGCAAGCTGGTCGTTTTGACGTTGCAGATTTTGCAGCGCGCCACGCAAATCCTCGGCCAAGCGCTCCAACACCGTGGGCTCGGAGATCTTGGCGATCACCAGCAACAGGATGATCGCGCCAAAGCCGCAGGACACCACGTCGAGAAACGACAGATTGAACACCTCGATGGGCCGGCGCTGATGTTTTTTCATTGCGCGCTCCCTAGGGCCAGTCCGGCGACGGCGTGAGAAACGAGCCGCGGGTCAGCGTCGCCAGATGCCAGAAAGCGGCAGCGGCCACCGGGTCGCCCTCCATGGGAAACAGGATGGTGTTGACCGGAATGGTCTCGCCCAGCCGGGTGATCGCCTGGCGGAAATGCTTGAGCCGGCGCTCGCCCGACACCGTGGCACTGCGCGGCGGTGTTTTGCCCTGGGTTGGCAGGCCGTCGGTCAACAGCAGGATATTATCGGGTGCCGGGCTCAGGCTCGAGGCAACCGAAAACGCCTGATAAAGACTGGTGCCATCGGCCGGGGCGAGGTCATCAAGCGCGCGGTCGATCTGTTCCATGACCTTGGCGTCATCGGCGGCCAGCCAGCGCCCGGCGCTGCTCTCAAGCAATGGCCGGGCCGTGGTGTTGAAGACAAAAAGCTGAAACCGGCTGTCGCGCGGCAGATTGGCCAGCAGCCAGCGGGTGGTGCGCAGCGCCTGGCGCCATTTGGCGGCGGTGCGCCGGGTGGCCTCGTCCATATTGCGCAGGCGGATCACATTGACGATCGTGCGATCGAGCATGCTAGCCGACATATCGAGCAGGATCAAAATGCGATCGCCGCCGACTTTCAGCCCGGTAAGATACTGCCGGTCGCCATCGCCGGTAAAGGCGCGCACTTTTTCGCCGCCGGCGTTTTGCGCCGCCTGGGCGCGCAATACCTTGATGCGGGCGCTCAAACGGCGCAGATCGGCCTTCAGGGCCTCGATCCGCGCCGTGTTGGCCGTCGGGTCCTGCTGGCCGGCGCTCGCTGTCGTCAGGCGCGCCATTGCGCGGCGCAGCGCCGCGGCCTGCGCCCGGCTGCGCGCCAGTTCCGCCGCGGTCCGGGTCAGCGCGGCGCGCCGCTCGCGCACCGTCTGCGCGGCCGCATCCACAGTGTGTTGCAGGGCGCGCAACTGGCCGCGCAGATCGGCCTGGCTTTCCTCGCGCTGGCTGACGGTCTTGCCGTTGATCAGCATCACCAGCAGCACCACCGCGCCAAAGCCGCAGAACATCACATCCAGAAAGGACAGGTTGAACGGGGTGATGCCGCGCCGCGCCCGGGCCATCGCTCAGCCCCCTTCAGTCAGAACGCAGATAGCGCACCAGCCGATCATCACAATAGGTGCCGGTGTCGAGCACCAGGCGCTCCTGCATGAGCTGCACCTGGTGAATGATGAACATCAGCACAATGCTGATCACCAGCGCCACGAAGGTAGAATTAAAGGCGGTGCCCAGGCTTTCGGTAACCCCGGTGATGTCGCCCTCCACCGCCCGGTGGGCCTGGCCCAGGGCGTCGCCGATGCCGCGCACGGTGCCGATAAAGCCGATCGAGGGGATCGCCCAGGCGATATAGCGGATGATCGACAGCTCCGATTCCATGCGCTCGGCCTCGGTCTCGCAGACATTGGTCACGGTATTGGCGGCATCCTGCACCTGGCGGGTGACGACAAAGCGCTCGAGCGCCGCCAGCAGCGCCCGTACCAGCAGATAGCGCCGCTGGCGCGGGTCGATCCCGCTCAGCCGGCTGATCGCCTTTGGGGTATCCTCGGGCAGCAGAACCGTGCCGTCGTGAGCGATCAGATCGTCATCGAGCTGGCGCTGCTGGCGATAGACCGACACGCCCTTGTAAGCCAGGATCGCCAGCGCCCACAGCATGAGAACAAAACAGCTTTCCTGCTCATAATCCTTGAGCACCACGAACAGCGACTGGGCGGCGACATAATCGGGATTGGTCTGCATGATGGCGGCCTGGCGAGCAAGAAACGCCGCAGCGCCAGGGCGGATCAAGGCGACATAGACGGCATGAACAACGATAAAGGAAATCAGCAGCGCAAAAAGCTGATAGACAAACTCGGTCGGAAAAGCGCGGTTGGACTGTCGGGTCATTCAAATATCCACGGGAAAATCAACAATGATATCGGCCCCCAGCTTTTCCGTTGGCACAAAAAGCTTTGGCGAGGCCGGGGTGTCGGCGGCCATCGCCGGCCCCAGCAGGACCAGGAAGATCACCGCCAGACAGCGCCATAACCCGGTCCCCCGGGGGTGGTGGAAAAATGCTGAACTCATCTGACCTCTCCCATTTCAGGGCGCCTCGGCAGTGCGGGCGATGCGAAAGCCCAGATCCTTTTTCGGATCGGCGCTATAGTCGCGAAAACTCAGCCGCAGCCGGCTGATATTGGCGCTGCGCCAACTGGCGCCGCGCACCACATGATGCACCCCGCTCCTGGGCCCGAGCGGATCGCGCAAGGGGGTGGTGGATGGCGGATAGACATCATAGAAATCCTGGCACCATTCCGCCACATTGCTGCCCAGATCGAACAGACCGGCCGGATTGGCCGGAAAACTGCCTACCGGCGCGCTGACCGGGTAGCCGTCATTATAGGTCGCCACAACCATCGGGACCAGCCCGCGCGCGCTGGCGTCGGCGTAATTGCCCGCCGCGCCGGTGGGTGGATAGCGGTCGCCCCAGGCATAGCGCACCGGCTTGGTCCGGCCGGCGCGGCGCACCGCCCAGGCCCATTCGGCCTCGCTGGGCAGGCGGTAACCAAGGGTGGGCGGAAAGACCGCCACCATGCGGCCATCACGCTCGACATAGGCCGGCGGCAATTTGTCCCGGGCGCTGAGCCAGTTGAGGTAGCGCGCCGCGTCATCCCAACTGACCATGACCACCGGCTGTTTATCGAGATCGAGACTGCGGCCCTGTTCGACGCCCGAGCGATGCTCGGGCTTGAAGCGGCGGAACTCGCCATTGGTGACGGTGTGCTGGGAAAGATAGAAGCGGCGGGTCAGCACCACGCGGTGCTGGCGTTCATTAGCGCGCCGCCCCGCCTCGCGCCGTGACGCGCCCATGAGAAAGGCCCCCGGGGTGATCAGCCGCAGCTTTTGCCCCGCCGCGGTGGTGATTTCCGCCGGCGTGCGTTCGAAGCGGGCCTGGCGGATGGTCTTTAAGGTCACCGCGATCTGGTCGCTCAGGCCGGCGCGCGGGGTAATCCGGGTGCGGTAAGGCTCATAGCCGGGCTTGGAAATCTCGATGCGATGTTCCACCGTGGTCAACCGGATGTGCCGGGCGGCCTTGCCATAGGATTTGCCATCGATTTTCAAGGTGGCGTCCGCCGGGTCGGCACGCACGAAAAGGGTGCCATATTCAGGCTTGAGGGCCAGATCAAGCGTGCGCCTTTCCGCCGGTTTCAGCTTGAGGCTGCGCGCAGCGGTCTGGAACCCCGGCAGGGCGAGGCGCAGCTTATGGGTTTTTTCCGGCGCAAGGCTGATTTCCAGCGGCGTGCGCCCCAGATACTCATCATCGAGGGTTACCGTCGCCCCTGCCGGCCGACTGGTCAGCACAATCTGCCCGGGCGATGGGGTCAGCACCACCGGGCCGATCTGCTGGTCGGCCCCGGGGATGATCTCGAGCGCGACCACCGCCTCCTCGAAATCAGGCTTGTTCAGGGTCAACCGATGGCGCCCGGCGAGCAATTCCAGCCGCGCCGGCGTACGCCCGGCCGGTGCGCAATCCACGGCAATCTCGGCGCCGGCGGGCTGTGAGGCGAGAGCGACCACCGCCCAGGCCGGCGACAGGGCAAGCGCGATTTTTTGCGCCGCCCCCATGCCGGCAACCTCCAGCCGCCGGGTAACCGGGAGATAGCGCTCGGCGATCACGTCCATAACATGCTCCCCGGCCGCCACCGGCTGGCCGTCGAGGGGGGTGACCCCTACCGACTGGCCATCGATTTTCACCACCGCGCCGGCCACCGGGGTGGTGACAACGGTTAGTTTGCCGGGCAGTTTGGTCAGACTGAAGGCGAAATCCGCCTTGTCGTCCGAGACCCGCACCACCGCATCGAGCGGCTGATAACCGGCAAGGCGGGCGCGCACATGATAGCGCCCCGGCAGGGCGAGCCGGCGGCCGGCGATGTGCAGCGCCGGCGGGAAACCGGCCAGCGTCAGACTGTCCGGCGCCGGATCGACGCGCAAGTTGACCGGCACCGCGAACAGCACAAAACCGGCAGCCAGCAGCAGAACGCCAAAGGCGGCCAGCACCCCCAGCATGATCCGCCGACGCAAGCGGCCGCGCGGCGGCGGCGTGGGGGCTTGGGATTGCTCTTGGGGCGGCGCCTCCTGAGGCGCGGACGCCGAGCCGGGGGGCGGGCTCGAAGGCGGACGCACCGCCGGCGCCTTGGGGGGATCGACAATTTCAAGGCGCAGGGTCTCGCCGCCCAGACGGCAGCGCAAGCGGCAGCCGCCCACCGTCAGCCGGTCGCCATCGCCAAGCCAGGCCGAAACCGTCAGGGGGACGCCATTGTGGCGCAGCGTCGCGCCGGCCGCGGCCGGCTGAATAAAAAAATGACCCGCCTCGCACCCGATATAGGCGAGCAGACGTTCCGGAGCGCCGGGCAGGACAACCGAGGCCTCGGCCAGGCCGCCCAGCGTCCACAGGCCGTCGCGGTCGGAACAGACCCGTTCGCCCTCCCCCTCACTGACAATCAGCTTCAGGCTCACAAACGCTCCTCGCAAATTATCGTTACCGGCGCCATCTGTCGCCCCGGGCGCAGCGAAAAACGCCGGCGCACATCACGATACCCCTGCCGGCTCCCCACCGCCACATAATCGCCGGGGACAAGCTCGAGACGCCGGGTGACAAAGCGGCCGAGCGCGCCGACCCGATAGACCGTCACCGCGGTCGCCCCGTCGGAGACCAGGGTTACCGGCAGCGGGGTGACCGCCTGGCGGATCAGCCTGGCCAGTTGTTCAATCTGGCCCGCCAGCCGGGGACCCGGCTTGGCGACCGCGCGCGCCGTCGTTAGCAGACGGCGGGCATTATCAAGCGGGCCGGGGGAATAGAGCCGCTCCGGCTGGCTCAAAAAGCGCTCCAGCGCCGCATCCAGCCCGGCACGCGGGCGGCCCTGCTCCCGCCCGTGCTGGGCAAAAGCGACATGAGGATCGATTTTAAGCGCCTGGTCATAGCTTTCAAGCGCCGCCGCCCATTGTTCGGCCGCCATCTGGCGGGCGGCTTGGGCGCGCAGACGCTCCAGTTTCGCCCGCCGCTCGGCGGCATCGAGCTGGCGGCGGGCGATGGCCAGTTCATCGGCGCCCGGCCGCACGCCGCCGGCTTTGGCCAGCCATTGACCGGCGGCGGCAAAGTCGCCGGCTGACAGGGCCTTGTAAAAGGCCGACAGATGGCGGGCAAAGCGTATCCCGGCAAGTTTCTTTTCAACCTGCTCAAGAGCGCGCGCCGCCGGCTCATATTCGGGATCAAGCGTGGCGGCGGCAGCAAAGGCCTGGCGGGCGGCCGCCCAGTCCCCGGCCTCACGCCGGGCGGCGCCTTCTTTCATATGGGCCAGCACCGCATCGAGATTGAGCGCGCGTTTGAGCCCGCGGCGCGCCGGTGCATTGCCCGGCTCCAGCGCCAGCGCAATGCGATATTGCTCGGCCGCCGCCGCCGCGTCGGGGCGGGCGAACGCCTCGTCGCCGGCGCGCAGGGCGGCCGCAAGGCGGCGCGGGCGCGAGGCCCGCAGGGCGGCGAACTGATCGGCCACCGCGCGGTAAGCGCTCAGCGCCGCCTCATAGCGGGCATCCTGGAAGGCGACATCGCCCTCGGCAAGACGGGTCAGGGCGGCGGCAAAGTCTTCTTTCGCCCAGCGCTCGACCCCGCCGTCCATCAGTTGCGCCTGCTCGCGCAATACCTGCGACAACAGGGCCTCGGCGGCGCGCTTGGCGCGGGCCTGTCTGACTGCATCGGCCGAAGCTGCCGGCGGCGGGACAGCGGGCTGCGCGGTGACGAGTTCGGGCGGATGGCGGGCGATCCAGCGCGGCAGAACCCAGATCACCGCCAGCGCCACCACCGCCAGAAAGCCCAACAGGCCGAGCACGAGAAACCGGCGCTGACGCGACATCATGGCCTAGCGCGAAGCCCCGGACGTATCGGCCCCCAGCGAGACCGGCGCGGGTCGATCGGCATCGGACGGCGGGGCGATCGGCGCACCGGTTTCCACCGCATAGCGCCGGTGCAGCAACTCGCGCCAGCGCTGGTATTGGACATCGGCCGAGCCGGTCAGCTCGATAGTCTGGCCGTCGACATCCACCACCATCGGCGCGACCTCGGCATCGAACGACTGGCCAAGCTCCTGAATGGCGGATTTATGGATGTCGGCCTCGGCCCCCTGCTCGATGCCGGCCTTGACCGCCATAGCGCCGCCGGCGATCATCACCCCCTGCAAAGCGCCGGTGTGCGAACGGGTTTTGCGGCCGCCGAGCACGTCAATGGCGATGGCGCCAAGGATGGCCGCCGCACCCAATATCTTCTTGTTGGTCGCCTGGCGCTTAACCCGCTCCAGGGCCAGCGCCTCATCGAGACGGGTTTTGCGCCAGTTGACATAGGTGTCCCACATATCGTCATAAAACTGGCCATAGCGGATGTTGAGGGTGTCCACCAGCATTTCGTCGCGCTCCTTGAGCCGGAGCACCCGCTCATAGAGGGGGTCGTCGCGCGCCGGCAGCCGGGCAATTTCAACCCGGCCATCCTGACTTTTGGAGAGATAATCCGCATAGGGCTGCGGCGCGATATCGGCGGCGAAGCGCAGGGCGGCGGCATCGCGGATGTTGCGCACGCCAGCGGCGAACAATTGTTGCGCCATGGCCGCCAGATCATTGGCGATGCGATTATAGACATCCTGAAAAGCGTCCTGCTCGCCGCGCACCGTGTTGCGATAGTCCTCGGGCGAAACCTTGCGCGAATAGTCGCGCTCGAACCAGGTCTCGCCCAGGGCATCGCGCGCGGTTATGCGCAGGGCCAGGGTGCGGCCGTCGGATTTGAGAATTTTGCCGCTCACCAGCACCTCGGCGCCAATGCTGCCACGCGGCACCACCCGCACCGCTCCCCAATAGCCGGTGGCCTGAATGGTATCCTTGAGATGCACCGGAATAAACCGCGATTCAGCCCTGCGAATGGTCTCGCTGATGCCGGTTTTCTCGGCCTCCTTACTGTCCAGCTTGCCCGGATCGAACAGCTCGATCCAGACATCGAGCAAGCGGGCCTCCTCAATCTCCGTCTTGGGATAAAGCAGGCTTTGCGCCGGCGGCGCGCGGTAACCCGGACCACTTGACGAGGTGGCGCAGGCGCTAAGCAGAAGGCCCAGCATGGCGACACCGATCAGTCCCCTGAAACGCCTCATCTCGCCCCCCCCTCCCCGTTCTTGTAGCGACGGTACTCATCCCACAACCGTTTGCGCAATTCCGGGTCGGTCTCTTTCATCGCCGCTTCGCGCAATTGCCGGGCAACCACATCGTCATCCTGGCCATCGGGAATATCGGCCGGCACCGGCGCGCGGCTGGCGTCGGCCGAGCGCGGTCCCGGCGCGCCAAGCGGCCGGCCCTCGTCATCGAGACCCTCGGGGGCCTTTCCGGCATCCGGATCGCTCCATGAAACGCCGCCGGTTCCCCGGCCGCCCTGTTGGCCGTTATCCAGTTGGCCGTTATCTTGGGGGCCTGTCGGGGGGAAAGGGCCATCGCCGGTTCGCGCCCGCGGCGAGCGCCGGGCCAGCGCCCGCTGTTCGCGCAACAACATTTCGTCAAACACGCCAATCGCCACATCGAGCTCGGCGTCAAGCGCCGCCGTGGTCTCCTGGCGCGTGCGGGCGAGGCGAAGCGCCCCGGCGGCTGAGTCTGGGATATCGGCAGGGGCGCAATAAGCGGCGTGGGCCGACAGATCGCCGCCCAGGGAGGCCACGCTTTGGCAGGCGGTCTGAACCTGCCCGGCCAGCGCCTGAATGAAGCCTTCGAAATCGCGCGCCTCCTGGGCATCCAGCGCGCCCCCGTCCTGGCCGCGCCGGGCCCGCATGGTCTGATAATCGCGCCGCGCCTGATCGAGCGCCTGTTCGGCGCTGACCAGACGCTCGAGCGCGGCGGGCAGCGCCAACGAGTTGGCAGCCCCGCCGGCGGGATGCAAGGGGAGGGCCAAAGCGGCCACCGCCAGAGCAGCCAGGCTCAGAGCAATATATCGATTGACAGACGGCACGGCCAATCTCCCGACAACCACATAAATTCGTGATCTATCATGTCATTATAGGCGGATGGTGGCGCTTCGCCCAATCAAATGTCGGTGGGCCAACTGTTGGGAAATCTGTAGCATCGCCCGAACTCCCTTCCTGTCACGCCAAGCAATCGTGCATATCGGACGATTTCACCACTGCGCAGCTGAACGAAGCCTGAACAGCGCCGTCAGGAAAGCAGCATCGCCACCATCTCAAGAAAGGGAATGGGGCCGCAGGTTAATGCACTTCGGTGGGCCAATAGCCAGACAGAATGCGCTCGCCCTGCTGGCCGCTCTCGACTTCGGTGGTAATCCGCTTGCCAATGCCGGAAAGATTGCTGTCGTGCATGCGGTAGCAGAACAGCGGCTCGGGCAGATGCACCCCGCGCCAGCCATTGGCCACGATGCGCCGCCATTTATGGTGTTTGGTGCCTCTTTTGATGCTCTCGTCGAACGGGCCGGTCTCGATCACCGCCTTGGACAGCACCACCGCCGGCTCGGGGATATAGCTGAACTGCTCAAGCAGCAGCGGGTCGAACGGCGCTGACTTGCCGCGATCGATCGCTTTACCCTGGGCATTGATCAGATTGCAATCGGTATAGACAAAGGCCACCCGGGGCTGCTCCTCGCGCGCCGCCGCCAGCGCCGTGATGCATTTGGTGGCATAGTCGGGCAGCAGGCGGTCGTCGGAATCAAGGATAATGCAATATTCGCCGCGGATTTTTCCCAGCGCCCGATTGATCGCCCCCAGCTTGCCGACATTCTTGCCGATGGCGATAACCTCGGTGTGAAAAAGCTTGTCGGCCCGGGCCAGGGACTGTTCGATGATCTCCAGCGAATTATCCGTGCTGCCATCATCGACCACGATAAGCTCGATCGGCTGATAGCTTTGCCGGATAACGCTATCGATGGCGTCGGCCACATAGCGCGCATAATTGTAATTCGGCATCACGATAGTTAACAGGTGGGCGGGTATTTGCGCCGTCATTGAGGATCTCCGTAGCGTCAGGCGCTCAGCACCGTCGATGCCGCATGATCGAGGTCTGCGAACAGGTTGTGGGATGATTGATCAAGCTGCGCAAGCAGCCCGGAACAGGTGGTCTCGATGGCACGGCGTTCGGCCCCGGTCAAGGCGGCGCGTTTTTCGGCGCTGTCGGCGCGAAATTCCGTACTGTTGGAATCGTCCTTGGAATGAAATCTGAATTGCTCGAGCATCAGCGCCAGGGTCTCCCGCGACGGCCTGAACCCAAGGCCCCGGTCCAGAATATCGGGAAATGTGCGCGGCGACAGCCCGGTGTAGTTCAACACCCTCAGCCCCTTGTCGGCGGCCCGCAGCGCCACCTCGAAATAGCGCGCATAACAATGCGCCAGATAGCTCGTATCGTCCATCGTCGCGGTTTGCTGCGCCGGCGCGCCGGTCAGGAAGGCGGCCTCGCGCGTGCCCTTGACCTCAAGCGCCGCCGTGGTTTCCCTGAGCACCGAGGCGATCACCTCGACCGGGTCGCGGTAGAGAAACAAACATGGCACATCGGGAAAAGCCTGGCGGATGAAATCCACATAAAGCACGTTCCAGCTGATGAATTTGACAAAGCTGGTCTGCTGCTCCGGGCGCCGCCGGCGAGCCATGGCGAGCACCAGACGGCGAAACAGGGCCAGGGTTTCGGGCGTTGCCGCCGCCTCGCGCCGCCAGTCATCGGTCAGCCAGGCCCAGAAGCCGCGCTGAAGCGGGCCGCCCTGGCTGATCATGATGTGCTCGGGCGCGCGGCCCAGCGCCTTGGCCAGCAAGGTCGAGCCGCAGCGCGAAACATGAAAGACAAAGCCGCCGGGACAAACACCATCGTCTTCCAGACCTGTCGCACCGAACAGCGCATCGTCCAAGAGGACGTCCATGTCGGTCATGAAGGCATCGGCGATGGCACCGCGGGCGGCAAGATGTTCGATGGTATAGAGGAACTGCCATTCGCGAAACGGCTGATCGCCGAGGTCCGCCCACAAGATCCGTCCGCCATCGGCCGGATCGATCGCCACCGGCACCACGCCCTGCTGATTGCGGATCCGGCGGACCGCTTCACTGGGCCGCACATAGGCTCGGGTAATAGCCGGAATCAGATCCATGATCACCTGATGATCCGGCAATGCATACAATGTCTTCAAAGACCTTCCACTCCCACCCCTGGGTGATGCCTTTCAGCACATGTCTTTCTACAAAATCCTTTCGAAAGGCGGCAACAGTACCCCCCTGTTCCCCCGAGCACCGCCATTCAAAAAGTTGTTTCCCAGTTTAACGTTAACGCCCCACAGATGCACCGACGGCAAAACTGCCGAAAATCCATCGGGCGCCGGTTGGCTAGCTGACCTCATCATCGTTTTGACCGGCATGGCATGGGCAAGGCCCCGCCTCGCGGTCGCGTATGATTATAATCATCCTTGGCCTTGGTCAAGGAAACTCTAGCATGCGGCTTGTAAAATAGCATATCAAAAAGTTAACCTCCCCCTTGCCATCCCCAGGCAGCCCGGCTCACCGAAGCGTGATTCGCATGTGATGGCGAGCCCGGGTAGTTTGGGCTCATGAAGGTCACTTCTTTTCTACTTCCGAAATCCGCGGTGGCCGTCCTGCTCTTGATTGCGCTTTCCCCTCTCGGGCCGGTTGCCGCGGACCCCTCTTTTCCTCCAGAACGACAAGACCGACAAAGCCCGGGGTCATTGCGGGTTGTCGAGCTGTTCACCAGCCAGGGCTGCAGCGCCTGCCCGGCCGCCGACCGGGTGCTGGGTGAACTGGCTGGCCAGCCGGGCATTCTGGCCCTGAGCTGGCCGGTGGACTACTGGGATTACATGGGCTGGAAAGACACCCTGGCCCGCCCCGCCAACGCCAAACGCCAGCTGGCCTATGCGCACGCCCTGGGGGTCCGCTACCGCTATACCCCGCAAGCGGTCATCAATGGCGCGGCCCAGACTGCCGGCTTCAAACGCCAGGCCATCGAGGCGGCGCTGTCGGCCGCGGTCTCGCCGGTGGCGCTCGATCTGGAGCGACGCGGCGCGGCGATCCTAGCGCATATCGGCGCCGGGGCGCCAGATGACGGGATAGCAGACGGCGGGGCGACGATCTGGTTGTTGCGCTTCTTGCCCCATGAGACCGTCGCCGTGCGCGGCGGTGAAAACCGCGGCCGCACGCTATCCTATCGCAATGTGGTGCGCGAGCAACAAAAGCTCGGCGTCTGGTCGGGCGCGGCGATGGATATCTGGATCTGCTCGCCGCCACGCGGCAGCAAGCGGGATGAGAAGGCCGGCTATGCGCTTGTGATCCAGCGCAATGACACCGGCCCGGTGCTCGGTGCGGCGCTGCTGGACTAGGCGTCGTCCGCCGGCTTTTTCGGGCTTTTCTTTTTCGGCTTTTCTTTTTTCACGTCCACCTGCTGCAAATCCTCAAGCATTACCGCCGCCAGCCGGCGCGAGAACGCCGCCGGGTCGGGCAGCGGATCGCCTTCGATGATCCGCGCCTGGTCGAGCAGCAGGGCCGACATGTCCTTGAGCCGGACTACCGAGCCCTCGGTGGTCGCCAGGGCGGCGAGTTTCTTGATCAGGCGGTGGTTCGGATTAATCTCCAGCACCCGCACCACGGCGGTCTTGAGTTGCTGGTGCTGGCGCATCAGCCGCTCCAGATGCATGTCCGGGTCGCCCTCGTCGGCGACCAGACACACCGGGCTGTCGGTCAGCCGCTGCGAGGGCCGCACATCCTTGACCTGATCACCCAGGTTCTGCTTGAGCAACGCAATCAGCGAGCCCAGCTCGGCCCTGGCCGGCTGATCGTCCTGCTTTTCATCTTTCCCGCCCGCCGGCTCCAGATCGGCCAGATCGCCGCCCGAGCGGGTGACCGAGGCCAGCGGCTTGCCGTCGAACTCGCCGGCCACCTGAAGCCAGAAATCATCCACCGGGTCGACCAGCAGCAACACCTCCAGCCCGCGCGCCGCAAAGCCTTCGAGATGGGGGCTGCGGCGGATCTGTTCGAGATCCTCGCCGGTGATATAATAGATCGCCTTCTGGCCCTCTTTCATGCGCCCGACATAATCGGCCAGCGAGGTCAGCCCATCGCCGGCAGTGGACGAAAAACGGGCCAGTTTCATCAGGGTTTCGCGGCGTTCGCCATCCTCGTAAATGCCTTCCTTGAGCACCGCGCCAAAATTTTTCCAGAAGGCGGCGTAGCCTTCGGGGTCTTTTTCGGCGCGTTTTTCCAGCTCGCCCAGAATGCGCCCGGTCACCGCCTTGCGGATCTTGGCCAGCACCGGGTTGTGCTGCAACATCTCGCGGCTGATGTTGAGCGGCAGGTCCTCCGAATCGATCACCCCGCGCACAAACCGCAGATAGCCCGGCAGCACATCCTCGCAATCATCGGTGATGAACACCCGCTTGACATAGAGCTTCACGCCGTGACGTCGGTCCGGGTGGAACAGGTCCATGGGCTT
>Ga0114931_10000403_pt1 | contig 51258 bp, 38 predicted proteins | sample 2SBtaG_FD_89579 | JGI IMG/M metagenome (GOLD analysis project Ga0114931, IMG submission 89579) | Deep subsurface microbial communities from Kolumbo volcano to uncover new lineages of life (NeLLi) - 2SBTROV14_V59a metaG | ecosystem: Environmental > Aquatic > Marine > Volcanic | place: Kolumbo... | reverse complement strand
TTCTTTTTGCTTTTCTTTTTGCCCGCCCTCCCATTCCGTGGGGGCCGCCCGCTCCCCCCAGCGGCGCCCCACCCCCAGGGTGGGAAAGCCCGGCGGGCCCCCCCCCCCCCCCCGGAAAAGGCTCCAATGCGAGCGGCCCAATCAGCGCTGGTTGATTCTCTGTCGCGCGATCCGGAATCCATCCAAGACGGCTCCTTCAAGCCCGAGAACGTGAACCTCCGATAAGGCCTGAACGCGCAGGATTCGCGTTTGGTGCAGCAGGGCGGCGTGTTGGCGCATGGATGCGCTGGCGTAGGCCGTTCTGGCTGTTCGCGCTGCGCGCTTGGATAGGCACTCACAGAGCAGGGACGCTGCGTGCGAACAATCGCCATCGTCAACCAGAAGGGCGGCTGCGGCAAGACCACCAGCGCCATCAATCTCGCAGCCTCGTTTGCTCGACTTGGTCGGCGAACGCTGCTGGTCGACATGGATCCACAGTCGCACTGCGCCGTGGGGCTTGGCGTTCCAGAAGATGGCGTCGATCTGCACATTGGCGACGCCATGCTGCTTCCCGATCGCAAGCCGCTCGATGAGTCCCGACTCCTCTGGCGCATCAGCAAGAATCTGGAGCTGGCGCCATCGAGCGTTCGACTCGCAGGCCTGGAAGCCGCGGCTGGCGGACTTGCGGGCAGGGAAGACCGAGATCAACGACTGGCAGCGGTGCTGGGCAGACTGGCGAAACGCTTTGACGTCTGCCTGGTGGATTGCCCCCCCACGATCGGGCTGCTTACGTTCAACGCGCTGCGGTCTGCGGACGAAGCGATTATCCCCGTAGAAACAGGGTTCTTCGCCATGCGAGGCGCTGAGCGTCAGGTGCGAACTATTCGCTCGCTCGCTCGGCGTCTGGGCGGCCAAACCCCCCATAGACTGCTTGCGACGATGCACAAGCCGGGCGAATCGCTGGCGGAAGAATTACTCACACAGCTCCGCAGCGCCTTTGGCGACCACGTTATTCCACTGCACATCCGCTATGACGGCAAACTTCGTGAAGCAGCCTCCCTCGGTCGCCCGCTCCTGGAGTACGCAGCCACCGCGATCGGCGCACAGGACTACGCTGACCTTGCAGCGTGGCTGCTGACCAACCCGGCGCCAGCGACGGCGCGAGCGGGAAGCGATTTCGGCGCCAGCGACTGGGCTGCATCCCTGTGGTCATCCCCTCCACCTGTACGAACGCGCGTTGAGCCCACACCCGCCGCTCCCCATTTGTCTGCGCCTGACGCAGGCCAGCGCGCCGATCCGTCGCTCGTTGATCCACGCGACTTGGCGGCAGCGCGTCGGGCTGCGCTGGCGGCGCGCCGTGCTGCGCAAAACTTGCCCGATTCCCCAGCGCCGCGCGCCGAGACGCTCGATAGCGACGTGCCCCAGCGCAGCGTCAGCCGAGCCGAGGATCTCGCCATTCGCGCGCGAATGCTTCTTGCGCGCAGTGCGCAATTGCAGGCTCGACTGCAGGGTGATGCGAACGTCGCAAAGGCGCTTTCGAGCAGAGGTTTGCCTGCTGTCGCGTCGGTCGATCTTGGGGCGACGGCTGCATGCGACGCCTCTACTCCCAACGAGATTTCACCCAGCGTCAAGCGGCTGTGCGGCGTGCGCGAAACAAGCGAGGGCGTGCTATTCGTTCATGCAGCGGCGCCGGATGCCAAGGTCTTCGTGGCTGGAGCGTTCAATGCGTGGTCGCCTGATGCGACACCGTTGCGATTCAATCCAAACATGGGTGTGCATGAAGCGTGTGTTCCCCTGCCCGCAGGCACGACCGAGTATCGCCTGGTTGTTGATGGACGATGGATCGCTGACCCCGCCAATCCAGCTGACAACGGCCAGCGCAACAGCGTTGTTGTTGTGATGCGCGCCCCCAATACGCCCTGCCTTGAAGGCGCCGATTGACATCCACACGCGTGTGGTCCGCCGCGCCGCAATGGAGCTCCAATAATGGCACAGCACGTGCAAACAGACGATCCCGCTGGAGCGCTTCGGCTCGCTGAGGGCGACGCGACAACCCGTGCGCTGGCTGACAGCGCCGATGGTGAGTTTGACGCGCTCGCCGATCTTTTTCTAGGTGATGCGCCCCATGTTGATGGCCTGCAACACGATGGAAGACTGACGCCAGCCGACGCCCCTTGTTTGGTGAAAAGTGCGGCACGGGACGACATGCCACCGCTTCGACTGACGTCAACGAAAACACCATCTGACCCGAGCAGTGACGCGAAGCAAGCAGTGCGTCGCGCGCCGTCACCGCGACCGACCCCCCAGCAAAAGGGGTTTGAAGCCTTGCTCCTCAGTCACCTGCCAGTGACCAGCGGCCCTTGGGCTTCGCAGTACGCAGCGGCAGTCGCGTTTTCGACGCGTCAAGCTGTAGCGCTGATCACGCTGCTCCCCGGTCGCACCAGTGTGCGAATCTTCGGATCGCAACACGTAAAGACGAACATGCCTTCGTCAGGAGGCGAAATATCCATCACACAAGCGCTGCAAGCAGCGTGCAAGCACCATCCGATCTGGATGCTCCGCACGAACGCCTTGGGTGAAACAACGCTGCTTGAGGATGAGAATCTGAGCGCGGTCACCGTGCTCACCAGCGCCGATGAAGCCGCCACAGTCGCTGCCTATCGCACGCTCAAGGGCGTTCGCTCGTTGCTCAGCGAAAGCCGGTTCGATGATGAATGCGCTGTAGCATTGCGTCTTGGCGTCGTTGGGGCGGCGCCAGATCGGGCCCGCGCCGTTGCGTCCTCGATCAATCGCGCCGCTCGAACATTCCTGGATTGCCCGATAGAACTGGGGGGAATTACGCCGACGATTGGTCCGACGAACGGCGTCGCGCTGCTGGATACCGATGAATCGATGAATCCCGCGGACGCACTGCAGCGTCTGCGCGCAGTCGTCGCCGCTGCAGACGACCAATCGACAAGCGCCCCTCCAGCGCGCGAAGAGGCTAGCGCAATGCGCGTCGATGATCTCGCCGCCCTGATCGATTCGTCACTGGCGCTAATCCCGGCGCGCTGTCCGTATGAGCGAGGCGTGGAGCTTGCGATCGACCGCAATGGCGCCTTGCACATGCTCATGCGAAAGAGCCCGCGCGCGTTTGAATCAGCGGCGATCGTTCGCGCCTGGGCGGTGGATCACGTTGACATGCTTGAACTCATGTCACAACGCAAGATTCTGAACGCCACGACCGCCAGGCTGCATATCTTCGTCGAGTCGGCGCGAGACGCGCGGTCGCTTGTTCGCGCTGCGTGCAGCGTGCATCTGCTTGTCTCACGAACCATTCAAGGTGAGCAGGTCGTCTTTGCTGTGGACTTGTAAGGCAAATGCCTCGGCAAGAAACGCTCTGTACAGCATATTTCACCTCTGCCTTGCCCCTCTCCGTCTGGGAGAAGGATCCCCTTTGTGTCGGCGACGTGGGTGTCTCGGCCGTGTAAATATACGATTGATTCAATGAAATGCGCCACGTTGACCGTGCAGTGAGTTGTCCCACAAGGAATGCACAATCGGTTCTCCCCGACATCACTTGTCGTCGCGGGCTGCGAATGGAAGCGGATCAGGGACTTGGCCTTCCTTCCACGCAACAACGCGAGGCCAGAAGACGTCCGTCAGAGCGACCTTGAGACACGCAGCCACGGGAATCGCCAGCAGCAAGCCATAAAACCCAGCAAGCACGCCGCCCGTGATCGACGCGAAAAGAATCGTCGGGGTGTCCATCCCGGTGCTTTTGCCCTGAATCATTGGCGTGAGGATGTAATCGTCAAGCGCCTGCACAGCGACATAGACGACAATCGGCGCACCAATGGTCCACCACCAACTGTCCATGAACCCCAAGGCGTTTGGCTCCAGCCACAGGAGCACAATCGACACAGGCGCGCCAATCATCGCCAGGTAGGGCACAATTGACAGAACCGCCACCACCGGGCCCAGCACCAGCGCCGCGGGCACGCCAATAAGGCTGTACGCAACAGAGAACACTATCGCCTGTATCGCTGCGATCGTGATTCTTCCCCGAATGAATGCAGCGACAACGCGATCCATCTTGCCAATGAGCGTCAGCGCTTCATCGCGAAATTCGTCGGGGATAAGATCGCGCAAGAACGTCAAGACACCCGCATAATTACTGCTGATAAAGAAGAAGAAAAATGCAGTCAGAAACGCTCCAAAAGCAAGCACGCCCAATCGGCGTATGGTGCTCACCGCAGCTTCCATAGCGCCAATGCCGCCGCTGAGCACGCTGTTGCCAATGGCGTCCGCGTTTGCCTCCAGCCGCTGGATGGCCCAGCGCAGGAACGCAGCCTGCAACGGCAGGTCCGCAGTGGCTGGCGACGCTGCTGCCTGGTCGGGCGCTGCTGCATCGTTCGATACCACATGCTGTGTTTGTTCAACGAGATAATCGCGAAGCGATTGCCAACCCTTCGTCGGAAGCGCCGCTCGTAGCGCCGCGTCCTCTGGATTGTCAACGCTCTTTCGCAGCGTGTCAGCCGTCCGGGCGAACTGCACAGCAAAGTCGCCCCCCTGCACAGCGCCCACGCCAATGCCCACAGTCACGGGCGCAACGACGACAAGAAGCGAAGCAGCGATGAGAATGATCGCAGCGGCTTCACGAGACACCCTACGAATGCGCGTCAGCCGAACGACAATCGGCTCTACCAGATAAGCAAGCGCCAGCGCCAGGAGCAGCGGCGCAGTCACCAGACGAAGCATCGAGCCAAGCACAAGCAGGCCGACGATGAGCGCAATCACCAGCGCATCGCGTATTGGCTGGATGCGCCAGAGCCGGCGATTCATCCATGACTCAGAATCAGCGTCACGCGCGCCCTCGCGTTTGTCGGTAGTCATAGAGGGAGGCTACCGCACGCCGTGACCTGCAGCAACGATCGCGCGCTGCGCCCCCTGTGCGAATATCCTGGGCCTCTGCATTTCTCCCCTTCCCTCTGAGAGAAGGCCGGGGAAAGGAATGCTCTCTGCGCCTAACGAAAAAGAAAACGCTCTTGGTGGGGCGCCTCTTCGAGCCGCCTTCTTTGTTTTCCATTTCGGGTGGCCAATGGGCAGATCTGAGACCTTCCCCATCAGGCGAGTTTGTAATTTTGTTAGAGGCGCTCAGTCGTGCGCTGTTTCCTTCGAGCGCCTGGTCGACGCCGGGCGCTGGCCGAACGCGTCGTCGAAGTCGAACACGCCACGAAAATCCTCTTGGTTGTCTTCGTCCGTCTTGCGAAGCAAGCCCACGTCAACCAGCGCGAACACGATCTTGCCGAAATCCTCTGTGCGCCGGATTCCCCAACTTTCGAGCACCGTGCGGGCGAGCGGTCCGAAACACTTAATCGCCCAGTCACGCAGGCCAAGACAAAGCTCCTGCCCACTGACGTGCCTCCCCGAAGGTGGAAAGTTCGGATCCTTCTTCGCGAGCGTTTCGACGGTGTGACGCAGCCCCTCCTGAATGAATACATACGTATTGGGAGGGAATGGCCCAGCCTTTTCCCGTAACTTGCGCCAATTGATCTCCTGCGTGTCGGGCACGAACGTCTCCTCGATGGCCTCCCGCGCTCTTGCACATGCGCGAGCCGTCATGGAGCGATCCTATGCGCGCGAAAGACGTTGCGCCAAGGGCCGGTTTGCGGACCGTTGTCGGTTGCTTACGTGATCGCACCCGTTGAGCATCCAGCGCAAGGGCTTGTCAGCCCACGCGCCCGCGTAGTCGACGCCGATGCGAGGCGTGTTGGCCAGTTGTCCGTCCGAAAAGGGCTTTCGCCTGACCCATTCAATCCAGACAGCGGATCGTGGATCGGTCAGATCGACGCCAGTGAGATCGCGGTCGATGGCGAGCGCTTCACAAAGTTTGGCTGGTCCGGAGCACAGGTCCCTGTCGCGAAGCGGACGGGCAGCGCCGCTTGATCGACGCCGACCGCGCCCGCCCAGCGCTCGGCGACTGCGCATGCGCTCGAGCCCTTCAATCGGCTCCAGCGCCCGCAGCAGCACAGCGACAGGCTCATCGCGCGCGCCACACACGACGTTGGCGCAGTGGTGCATGCCATACGTGAAATACACATAGAATGTTCCGGGTGTTCCGTACATGGGCTCGTTGCGAGTGGTGCGCTTGCCATTGGCGGAATGGGCAGCGAGGTCTTCCACACCAAGATACGCCTCTGTCTCGACAATCACGCCTGCGCAGCGCTCACCCGAATCGGGGTCCAGCCGAACGAGGCGCTGCCCGATGAGTCGCTTGGCGAGCGTGACGGGATCGGTCGCAAAGTCAGGCTGTGTGAATTGGGCGTTCATCGTCACAGCGACTGTGCTCATGCGTAGGCGTGCAGGCCTGGCAACAACAGATTGACGCCAAAGTACGTCCACACCATGACAAAAAACCCCAGCACGCTCAGCCAGGCGGTGACCAGGCCGCGCTTGGCGCCGGTGGAGAATCGGACGTGCACAACGATGAGGTAGATGATCCACGTGACCAGGGCCCAAGTTTCCTTGGGGTCAAATCCCCACCATCGTCCCCATGAATGATCGGCCCACCAGGCGCCCAGCAGGATGCCCACGCCCAGGATCCAGAACGCAAGCTGCAGAATCGTTGTTTGCGCTCTGTCGAGATCTGCGAGGACGCGCTGCACGCCAGCGTTGCGGGTGTCGTCCTCGCCGCCGAGATTCAGTCCTTGCGCCGCCATCGCAGCGGCCCGTGCGCCCCGGAACTTGGCGCTGTAATACGTCCATAGATAGAACGAGCTCATAATGAATCCAAGCGTGATGAGTCCGTAGCTGCTGAGCACGCTCGACACGTGGTACTTGAGCAGCACGGACGTGTTGAGAATGGCGGCTTCGCGCCCGATCGAGACGCCTGGGATATTCGTCGTCGTCGCCACAAGCAGAATCAGAAACCCCGCGCCCGCAGCAGCTGCGCCAAAAAGCCACTGCCTGGTCTTGAGCATGATCGCCAGGCCTGCAAGCGACGCTGCCAGCGACAACCCGGTCATCGATTCAAACTGGTTCTGAATTGGCAGGCGCTCTGCGATGATCCAGCGCGCAGCGAACCCCGACGCATGGAGGGCCGCTGCGATCGCCAGCGATGTGGCGCCTGCGTAGACGAGCGCCTTGCGACCGGTTCCAAACGCGAGGATCAACAGCAGGAAACTCAGTCCGTAAAGCCATGCGCCGTAGTCAAAGGGATGGGTTGCGTTGTACATGGCTTCAATACGCCGCTTCGCGCCCGGATACATGTCAGCATGAATGACGGGAAGCATCGCTGCAATTTCCGCAATGGCTGCATTTGTGGTGGCTGCATTGCGAGTACGCCACGCCTGACCGAGATTGGCGAACGCCTGTCGCACGTCCGTGGGTGATCCTGACGCCGAGACGCTGCGCCACTTGCCATTTGCGGACTCGGGCGCGAGCATTTCAAGATTCTGCGCGCTGCGCGAAAGCAGCGTCATCTGCGACTGCACGCGCTGCAAGGCGGCGCCAAACGCTGCGTCAGCAGCCTGTTCCTGCGCAATCGCTGGAAACGCTTCGGCAATCATCACAGGAGAAAGCCGCGTGCGCTGGAGCCAGCGTTTCTGCGCCGCTGGCGAAGCGACGATCGCTTCGACGATCGCCCGTCGCAATGGCAGAAACTCCACATGCACGATGGGTTTGTCGTCGTAGTAATGGGGGTCGATCAGGGTGTCGAGAAACGTGAAAAGCGGGTCATAATGACGCCTGGCGATTGTTCCCACTCCCCCGCCCGCGCCATCTGCGTCATCCGCCTCGATGTAATCGATGTAGTCCTTCCTGCCTGCGACAAACCGAATGGACTCGCGCGCCAGCGTGTCAAGGATCTTGACTCTGCCGTTGTGATACACGGCCAGATCGCGCAACGGTCCAAGTTTCACTTGCGACGCGAATGCGCTCTTTTCCGCTGGCGTTGCAACGGATTGGTGTTCACCGGGCTCACCTGCAAACGGATTGGGGAACGCGCCCTCATCCACGAGCGCGCCACTAGGATGGGCGTTGCCCGCGGGCGCTACCTGCGCACGAACGACAAGCGGCGCACACGCACAAAGCACCGCGCAGACGACAGTTTGCGCAACCTTCACACGAGCAGTCGTTGCTCTTGATTGACGAACAGCGGTCATGGTGTTGCTCCGATTGTCTCGAGATCGCGCGATTTGACTGCGACGAATTCTCGCTCTGGCGCAAGCCCAGCGGCGGTTGCGGGCTGTTCGCGATTGGCCTTTTTTCCTGCGTATTGCGCTCGTAATTTCGCAGAGCGCCTGCGGACAAGCCAGGGCTTCACATAGAACGCCCAAGGCACACCGATGGAAAACAACACAGCCCCCATCGCGATGATGCGAATGCCCGGATTGTTGCCAACGCCAAGAATAGTGAATGCAGCCCGGGGCCTGTCGGTCAAACCTGCATCCGCTTGCGCCTTGGTCTGTGTCCATCCCTGCGCATCCCAGCCAGCTTGGCTGAACTTGTAGGTGTTGGGGGCAATTTTCGCAAAAAGCCATCCGAATCCTGCGGCGACCGCAGCGTCGCTCATTTCAAGCCTATTTGGTGGCGCGTGACGCAAAGGGCGATTCAAGCGTGTGACACGCTCATAGGTTGAGCCCCGGAGATGGTCGACGACACGAATGCGCGACATGAAGTCTCTGGGTGTGTCGCTGTGGGGATAGGGAATCATCTCGAAATCAACGAGTTGCAGCGCAACGCCGGGCAGCCGCCGAATGACCCTGCTGAAGAGTAGGGAAAGCGTGCGTCCACCAGGCAGCGCCACCTGCGTGGGCTCTGCGACGCCTGCTTCGATATATTTGGAAAATGACAGCCAGACTCGTGTATTCCATCCCGTTGGAAGCGAGACTTCCACACCCAGCAGCGCGCGGGCGTTCGTGCCTATGGCGTCTCGTTTACGGTCTTCCAAGGGCACAGGCCTTGGTCCTGTTGTTTGTACGACATTTGCAATGCGCTCCACAACGCGAAGATCAATCATGGGGACGACGCGCATCGCGCCGCCGACATCGAGCGATTCAGTCCGGGCGATGGCGCCGCCTGGCTTGCGCACGATCGTCCCGACGCCGTCGCGCAGAAAGACGCTGAGGCGCGTTGCGTCAATATGCCAGATGCGAATGGCGGGATCAGCGTCGCGGCGGATCGGCCTGCCATCAGGCTGTGTTCCCATAATATCCTGGCTGATCTCCGGGTATCGCGTATAGACATAGCGGTCGAAAGGATCGCCCTCGGGCGGCGTGACGCGCACGACCACCACGGGAGTCTGGGCGTCTTCATATTCCGGCGTGATGATCGGAAATGGCGGCGCGGGAAGAATACTCTGCACTTGAATCGAATATCCCCCCACGCGCAAAGTCTGTCCGCTTGCGATGGGCGCCGCGATCTGTTCACCCGTGGACGCTACCTTGACAACAAGCCCGTTCTGTGTGCCTGCGGGCAGCGCCTGCCCCAGCGCATCCCAGCGGTCCGCCTGTGACGCAGGCACACGCTCGATGACCATGGCGCCAGCGAAATCAACTACTCTGCTCGCACCCGCGTTCGCCACAAGGAGCGCCGAAGCGACAGATGTGGGCGCCTTATCTGGCGAGGGCTGGCCCGAGTCGCCAAGCCGAGAAAGCAGCTCTATGTGCAAGGCGCTGCGCCCTTTCGCGGGATCCGTGGGCACTGGCGCTGGCGTCCAGTTCGACGTCAGCGTCGCGTACGATGCGTATCCAACCACTCGAACATGTATGTCTGGGTCGATCTCGTTTCGCTGTGGCTTCTTCGGCTCCATGGACAACTGTCTACTTTCGCTGGTCAACCCGTAGTCGTTGTATCTCGGCAAGCCCTTGAGAGATCGCTGCTCCCACGACTTGCCGCTGGTGAGCCACAGCGCAGGCTCATCGCGGTCGTAAAAGGTGGATGTTTCGGGACCAGGCTGGGGGGCGCCTGCCTGAGACGCAATGAGCAGCACGTCGCCCTCCTGCTTGAGTGAAGCGTATTGCGCGCTCCCCAGCGCCAGCATGATGATGCCCGTGTGCACCGTGAGCACGCCAATGTTTTCAAACCGGAACTCGATTCTGCGAACCGTCGCCGTCATGAGATTGAGGATGAATGTCCACAGGACGATGCGCAGCGGCCACCACGCGTAGAACTCGGGTTCGGTCATTTCAAAGGCCGGCAGCCGACGCAGCGTGGTGGCTTTGTACTGCTCAACAAAATTCGCAAAGAGTCGGAAGCCTCCGCCTGTCGCAGCGTCATAGCGCAGGTGAGGCCAGAGCATGACATTCCAGAGAAAAACTCCGAAAACCGCCAAAGCAATACTGACAAGCAGCGTTCCAGCGAATCGCCAGCCCGGGCTTCTGCGCGTCAGCCGAAGGGCGAGCGCCACGCTGGGCGCAACAAAGATTGCAACTGTGAGCAGCAGCGTGAAGCCATAGATGGCATACGTGGGCGCAAGCGCAGCAAGACCAATGGGCACGCTTGCGAGGGCGCTGTACATCACAACCAGCGACAGCAGCGCAACCGCAAGCCAGACAGAGGAAAATGCGCGCAACAGCCACTTGAGTGGAGCGGCCCATGCTGGGATGACGCGGTCGTCCCACGCTCTGCTTCTTCGCCCTTTGGCGCTCATGGCGCGTTCATCTCCGTGGGCGGCGCAAGTAATGCGCGCCACCAGCCAACCTGCACGTCGACGCATTGCCAGCAAGCCAGAACGACTGAGGCTTCAGCCCGCTGGCGCATCGGCAATACAGCACTGTTCGCGTCGAAACTCTGCTGAAATGCGCCCAGCGGCGACTATAGGGCGACGTGTGATCGTCGCAGCGACACAATCGGCATTGATGCGCTCCTGCTGCTCAGAGTAATTCGCCAGGTGATAGCAGCAAGGGCGGGCTATTCCCCGCAAACACAGACGCGAGGGGATCGTCGTGAACGCTTGGTGATGCGGGCGCGGTAATTGCGACGACCCCCGCGACGAGCTCACCTGCGCGAAATTCAAACCACTCTGGCTGCAAACCAAGCATCACCGCTGGCGATTGGGTGATCATTCGTAGAAGCACGTGCGCGTCGCGCTCGCCCAGACGCCACAATGCTCGCGCGTCGTCGAGAGGCGTCAGCGGTTGTACGTGTACGGCTTCCCAAGCGTCCTCACGGACAGGCTGGAACCCTGGCAAGCTCGCGACCGAATCCGTTCCCAGTGCAACGAGGACGCCCGCATCGAGCATCGCTCGCCAAGCGTGCGGCCTCAGATCGTCCGCGTGCTTGAGAAACGCTGTCGAGCGCGGGCAGTACACCACGCTTGCGCCTGCTGCTGCGAGCCGTTTGATGTCTTCATCGTCGACGTCGTTGCAATGGGCGCAAAGTATGCTGGAACGTGGACATCCAGCAAGGGCGTCAATCGCGTGGGCGACGGGCGATCGCCCGGCGCCAAAGTCGCGCGCATTTGTTGGCGACCAGATCCCGATACGCTCGAGAAACGCCCGCAAGGGGCCCATGTTGTGTGCGACAAGCAGACGCTCCGCTGCGGATTCCGCCAGGTGCGTCGCGACGGGGACGCTGTGCTCGCGGGCGAGATCAGCAGCGGCTCGATACACGTCAGCGCCCGCAGAATATGGCGCGTGCGGCTGCACACCCACGCGGATTCGCAAATCTCCTCGCTCCCTGTCCACAATCGCTGACCGCATGCGCTCGAGAGCAGCATGGCGTCGATCCCCAAGCCCAAAGACCTCAAGAAAGGAAACGCCAAGAAGTGCCGACTCGGCAAGGGCGTCGACAGCAACGATATTGGCTGCGCCAGCGATGTCCCCCACAGCCACTACACCTCCCGAGAGTGACATTCGCGCGCCCAGCGCGACCGAGTGCCGGATGGCTCTTGCAACGTCCAGCGTCGCAGCCCGAGCGTCGCGCACACGCTCGATCCATCCGACGAACCCGCCAGCTGGCGCTTCGATTGTGCCCAGTGTCGACAGGTCGAGATGCGAGTGGGCGTTGGCGAATGCGGGCGTGAGAACCGCGTCAGGAAGGGCGATGCGTCGCACGGCTGAAGTTGCGGGGTGATCGACGAGCGCCTCGGATGACCCCATCGCAACGATCCGCCAGCCATGCGGCGCCTTCGCGGCGACCTGCAGCGTCCGCTCGAGCAACATCGCCGCCGGCGACGCAAGAACGCCCGTGGCGTCGACTGCAGCCCTGGCTGTGACGAGCACGTGTTGGACTGGGCGCACCGTCAATCTTGGCCCTGCCCGATGTTGTTGTGATTGGTTATGCGCGACCGATACGACCGTCCGAGAACGGCGCGGTATGCTGTTGTCGCTGGGCGGAGCCCCAGACACATTGGCATTGCAAGGAGGACAAGGATGCCCGGAAGAATTCGCAAACCGTTTCACACCCGCTGGCGCATTATCGCGCCGATGATCGTTGCTGTCACCGCTGGAACACTCAGTGGCTGCGCCACCCAGAGCCAGGTCTCCGGTCTCGAGACCACCTCCCGCGCGCTCAACGAGCGAAACGTTGCGCTGCAGCAGGAGCTCGAAACCAGGGGCACGATGCTCAGCCAGTTGCAGGACCGCGTGGGGAAGTCGGAACAGACAATTCGCCGGCTTCGTTCCCGCAATGGCGACCTGCAGGCAGACCTGCTCAACCTGCGCGAAGAGTATCGCAATCTGACTGACCAGCTTTCCAACATTGGCGCCACGCCGCTTGATCCGTTGACAGACCAGGCGCTGAGGCGGTTCGCTGCGAGGAATCCCAACGTGGCGTCGTATGACCCGTCGCGCGGGATGCTCCGTTTAGCGAGCGATCTGACATTCGCATCAGGCTCTGCGCAGGTGTCGGAAAGTGCGCAAAGCACGCTCAACAAGCTTGCGCAGGTGCTAAACAGTCCGAGCGCCAAGCAGTACGACGTGCGCATCATTGGACACACGGACAACGTGCCTGTCCGCCAATCGCGGAGTCGCCATCCCAACAATCTATACCTTTCCGCCCACCGCGCAATCGGCGTGCATGCTGCGCTCCGCAAAAACGGCGTCGCGCCAGAGCGCATGGAGATTGCTGGCTGGGGGCCATACAGGCCTATCGTTCCCAATCCCGCTCGTGGTGGCGCCACGGCAAACCGCAGGGTGGAAATCTACCTCGTGCCAAGACCCACGGGCATTGCGACAGTGCCCGCGACCAGCAACGAGCCGGATGTCGCAAACAGCAAACCAAGGCCGAACGAGCCCATTAAGTAGGGGTCGAATAGCGGTCACGCACGCGATGAATCCTTTTGCCTTCCAGGGCAGCGCACGACGCTGCCCTTTTTCTTGGTGGGACAGCTGTGAAACAGAAGCAACGTCCGCGAGCCCAGCGGTCCACCGCTGGGTTGACAGGTCGCTGCACAATCACTGCACACAAATCCATCAGCGAATCACAGACGCTGCTCGTGTCGTTCTCGACTTGTCACCTGCTGATACACTTGGAAGGAAGGAGCAGCGCAAATGGATCGCAATCGAGCGACTACGCACATAATGGGCAACATGCGCCGAGTCACGATTCTCACCATCGCAGTAGCCTTGACACTCGCTGCGGGCTGCGTCACGGAGCCCAACGACCTGCTGTCGATCGATGCGTACACGCCGCCTGCGGTCGCGGCAAACATCACCCCCCCCCCGAGTGTGGATGCGCCGTCAGTGGTTTCTCCCTATCGCGATAACTGGGCGACCACGCAAGTCGTTGTTCCCACCGCTCGACTGTGGACGCACAAGAGCAATCGGTTTGGCGATTGGCCTGCCAAAGGCATAACCGATCGAACTGCGTTTCCGCTGCCGCCCGTCGCTGCGCTTGACCCCGGTGATGGCTTTGTGCTTCCCTTTATTCCAATGGTGTTAGAGACTGCGCAGTCCGCGATGGAAATGGCGGTGTTCCTGCCACACCTCCTGGTGTATACCATCTACTTTCCAACGCAAGAACCGCTCGAGCCATACCAGCGGGCGCCCGTGTGGGATCGTCCCGCCTCCAGCGATTCTCACAGCGCTGCGAACTCCGGGACACGCTGAGTCATGTTCAAACGCCTCAGATTGGTGAAGCCCGCGCCGGCCGACCCGGAACAACATACGAATCTGGCGATTGAGGTATCGCCCCGCGATGCGCAAGCTGCTCTTGCGTCGCAGAACGAAGCCTGCACACTGCTTGACTGCCGTGAGCTTAGCGAACATGCGTTCGCGCATATTCCCGGATGCAAACTCATTCCGCTTGGCGAGATTGCAAACAGGCTTGACGAACTCGACTCGCTGCGCAACTCGCGCATCATTGTCTATTGCCATAGTGGCGTACGGTCGCTTCGAGCAACCACGCTGCTTCGCAGGGCGGGATTCGCATCAGCGCAGTCGCTCAAGGGCGGCATCGACCAGTGGTCACGGGAAATAGACCCATCTATTCCAAGGCAGTAGACCAAACTGCGCCAATGTATTCCACCATTAGGTCCCCGGGGGATAGCAGGCAGCACGATCAATCAGGCGTCCGCGCTTTGACGATCGCGCCACCGCTTCACGAAGCTGGCGTACTGCTCAGGCGTGTCGATCCCGTGGTGACGCGTCTGGCGAACCAACACGCTGATGCGCTCGCCATGCTCGAGCACACGCAGTTGCTCGAGGCGTTCAGCCTGCTCCATCGGCATTGGCGTCATTGCGACATACCGGCGCAAAAACGCTGCTCGATAGGCGTACAGCCCCACATGCTTGAGCGGCTGGGCGGGTGCGCCCACTGCGCGAGAGGGAATGCGAGATCGGGAGAAATACATCGCAAACCCCGCTTGATTGCACACGACCTTGACAATGTTGGGGTCCGCTGGGTCTTCACCCGCAGCAAATGGTGATGCGATCGTCGCAATCAGCAGGCCGCTGTCCCGCTTGAGCGCCCATGCCAGATCGTCGATCAGCGCAGCGTCAATCTCCGGCTCATCACCCTGTACATTAACGATAATTGTGTCGCCTGGCATGTCAAGCAAATCAAGCGCTTCCGCGAGCCGGCTTGCGCCGTTGGGATGGTCAGTCCTGGTCATGAGCGCCTCGCCGCCAAAGGCGCGAACCGCGGACGCGATGCGATCGTCGTCGGTAGCGACCACCACACGGTCGACGCACGACGCCTTGCGCGCGCGCTCCCAGACGTGCTGAATAAGCGGTTTGCCGGTGTCGTTCGCGAGGGGTTTACCGGGAAATCGCGAGGAAGCGAATCGGGCGGGAATGACGATGACAGCGAATCGCGACATGACCCATTGGCTCACAACGACAGGATCACTGCGCCGCGGAGGCGCGCAGATCCTTCACAAGTTTTTGCAAGGTTTCTCGACGTTGTCGAATGTCACGATAGTTGAACTCTTTGAGCATGATGGCGGATGCGAGTTTGAGCGCCTCCGCCGCGATGTCTGCGTCGCGCGTGCGATCGGCTTTGCTGTGCAGCGCCGTCAGCAGGCCATATCGAAGAGTGACCGCAATGTCGCCTGCGTTGTCGTCGAGCTTTCCGAGGGCTGCGTGGTATGTGTCAATCGCTTCCTCATCAAAGCCGCACTTGGCGAAGCAATCACCAAGGAGCGACATCGCCTTGATGCGCAGTTTCGCATCGTCCTGCGCCTGCTGAAGAAGAGGGATGGCTTCCTCAGCCATCCCGAGCCCCACCATTCTGCGAGCTGCTTCGTACTTGACGCTCAAATCTGTCGGGTACTCCTTCATCCGCAGTTTGTGCTCACCAAGCTCGAGCGTAAGTAGCGACTTTCGAGCGTCATAAGAGCCTCTTTGGCAGCGTCGTCTCCCGCCTCCACCTTTTTTTCGAGCAGACGCAGCGCTCGCCTTGCCTTACGAATCCTGAGTTGGCCAGCCTCTTCGCGAAAACGAAACTGCATTGTCGTGTCAAACGCGAGCATGAGCACGTCGATGGCGGTGTTCTCATCCTCTTCGCTGCCTCTTGCTCGCAAGGCTCGGACATAGGCGACAACGCTATTGGGGTCTTCAGGGCGTGAGTCGTAGTCTTTCCTCGCGTTGTCGATAACGCGCGCCGCGGTGTCCTCGCTGCGAACAATGCTCGACTCCTCGTCAAGCATGCGCTGCTTGTCCGAATTACGAATACGCTTGCGAAAACCGCCTTCTTTCCACGCGTCTTCAAATCCTCCCCGGGCGATAGCCGCCTCTGCGGAAAGATGCCTGACCTTGTCCTCAAGCGCGCTGTCGCTGGGATCGATCTGTACCGCTATTTCTCCGGCCTTTGTCGCAAGATCAAACGCCCCCACCTTGCGCGCAACATCCACGATCTTGACGAAGATCTCTTTCTTGGGCTTCTTGTCGCGCTGCGCCAGCGCGACAGCCCGCTCGCCTAGCCAGTGCGCAGCCTCGGGCTGATCGATTTTCGTTGCCGCTGCCATGGCGCGAACCGTAAGCTTGGCGTCAAGTGGATTCGTGCACGATTCAAGCACAGCGCCCAGAAACCGCTCGATGGGCGTGCGCCCGCCAAAGCTGCCACGCTGATCCTTGGATGGTCCGAGCTTCTTCTGGCCAACGAGAAAAGCACCCGCGGATTTGAAACACGACTCTAGCGCGTCAACGCTCGTCGGGTCATAGCGCAGCCCCTGTAGCCAGCACGTGACAGCGTATTCGTAGTTCGACGCCTCATGCACGGTGCGGGCCCGTTCAAACCACGGGTGAGCCTTGGATGCGTCAGGCGCAGCGTCATTGGCGCTTGAGGGAGTGTCATTATCCGGTGTTTCACCCGGTTTTTTCTTGCCAAACAGCGCCAAACTGGTGTCTCCTGTGGAGCGATCAGATGTCCGAAAACGCCTGCGCGAGCAAAGGCTGATGCTACGAACGCCCGCGCGGGCCGGTCAAACGACGCACATCTGCTCGCTCCGCCCAGAGTCTTCGCAAACCGGGACGAAACGGTTCGGCGCGACCGCCGCGCCCAGCCCGCGTATACACTCGGCTCGTATGGCTGCCAACGTCGAGAATCTTCGCATATGCGTCTATCCGGACCCGGCGCTGCGCCAGCGCGGCGCCGCGATTGATCCCATCGACGACCACGTCCGGGCAGTCGCCGCCCGCATGATCGAACTCATGCGTGAAGCAGAGGGCGTGGGACTCGCTGCGCCGCAGATCGGGCTGCCTTGGCAGCTCTTTGTCGCCCACGCGCCGGGGCAGGAAGATGAGGAAGAGGCTGCGGACAGTGGCGGCGCTGTGGATTCAACCCCGGCGCCGATCGTCTGCGTCAATCCAAGCCTGAGCGATTTCGAAGGCGCACCCGAGCCCCATGAGGAGGGCTGCCTGAGCCTGCCCGACATCCGAGGCGACGTGCTGCGCCCCCCCATCGTCACCCTGACCGCGACCGATCTTGACAACCAGCCGTTTTCGATTCGCTGCAGCGGACTCCTCGCCAGGTGCGTGCAGCACGAGTGCGACCATCTCGACGGCGTGCTCATCATCGACAAAATGGTGCAGATGTCCCGGATGAAAAATCGCACACTGGTGCGCGACCTTGAGCGCAGCGCGCAGCGGCGCTGACGCCCACTGCGCTGAAGGAGTCGCAAGTGCGGATCGTCTGCTTTGGGTCGGGCGCCTTTGGATTGCCAACGTTTACGCGCCTTGCGCACGATCACGATGGGGCGATTGTTGTCTCACAGCCCGATCGCCCCAAGGGTAGACGCAGAACGCTTGCGCCGACGCCCGTCGCCTGCTGGGCGGAAGCGTCAGATTTGCTGACGCTCAAGACGTCCAACGTTAATGAGCCCGACATTGCCGCCCGCCTTCGCGATATCGACGCGGACGCCTGGGTTGTCATTGCCTTTGGCCAGAAACTGGGCGAACCGCTGTTGCGCGACAGATTCGCAATCAACCTCCATGCGTCGCTCCTCCCGCGTTGGCGAGGCGCCGCCCCCATCAACCATGCGATCCTCGCGGGTGATCGCGAGACCGGGCTGTCGGTCATCGCTGTCGCGCAGCGCATGGACGCAGGCGATGTGCTCGGGCAGGTGCGTATGGCGATTGGCCCAGCAGACACTGCGGGAAATTTGCACGATGCGCTCAGTCTCGCTGGCCCCGATCTCGTGTCGCGCGTGCTCGTGGAGCACAGCGAATGCTCGCTCGCGCCTGCGCCGCAGGACGAATCACGCGTGACGCAGGCGCCCAAGATTCATCGATGCGACGCATGGATCAACTTCCACGCGTCAAGCGACGAATGTAGACGCAGGATCCATGCCTTCTCTCCCGCGCCCGGCGTTTCGGTCGAGCTCGCAACGAGTGAGGGGACCATCGCGACGCTCAAGCTGCTGCGCGTGGAAGCGCGTGCAAGCGATCCCCAACAACGTACGGGCGCTGCGCCCGGCTCGTTGGTCGACACCGCTGATGGCTGTGTGATGTGTGGCGGCAATCGAACAATCCATCTGCTGGATGTGCAGCCCGCAGGAGGCAAACCCATGACTTGGAGCGCATTTGCGCGAGGCAGGAGCCTGCAGGGCGCGCTCACGCTTCGTTCAGTCGTTGCGCCGCCCGGGAGCGCGGACGAAGAGCCTCGCGGAGCGAAACAGTGCTGACGTTGTGGGACATTCTGCGACCCAGGCGCCCCAAGAACGCCAATCGCCCCGGCCCCAGGCGCAAACCCGCGGCCCAGCCGTCGAGTTCGTCCGCAGGGCGCAGCGCCCCCTGCGCCCCCCACCCCCCGGCCAGTCGCGCACGCAAACTCACAATGCGGGAGCGCTACGAAACCATGACACGGGCTGCGCTCGCAGACCACAACATACGCGTACGCCGATGGCGCTCGTCAATGACGGGCTGCGCCTGGGAGGTGCACTATCACAATGGCGGTGTTTCACGCTTGATCGAGGCGCCAAGGCCGCGCGGGCCCATGTCAGCAGCGATATTCCTGCATGAAATAGGCCATCACGTCATCGGGTTTGGACGCTATCGCCCGCGCTGTCTGGAAGAGCTCAAGGCATGGGAATGGTCGCTCGCTGAGATGGAGCGTCTGGACCTCAATGTGACGAGCGCGGTGCGCAAACGCATGTGCGACTCGCTTGAATACGCAGTCGCCAAGGCCCTACGCCGCGGACTCAAACGCCTGCCCGAATCCCTCGCGCCCTACGCGCCAGGGGATTGCGTTCGCGTAGAGCGCTCCGCACAATAATTCTGCAAGCTGCATGCAACCACGGGCAGAACGCCTGCGCCGCCGCCAGAATCACTCATGTTAATTGCGGCCTTGTCGGCGCTATCACGCTGGAAGCGGAAACTGCTCGCACAGGTCGCGGACCGCATGTCGCACGTCGCGCGTGGTCGCTTCGTCGCCCTTGCTCGCAAGGACGCGGTCGATCCACGTCGCAATTGTCGTCATGTGCGTTTCGCGCAAGTCCCGGGTTGTGACAGCGGGCGTCCCCAACCGCAAGCCTGACGTCACGCGAGGCGGACGGGGATCGTCTGGCACACCATTCTTGTTGGTGATGATCCCGGCTGCTTCGAGCCACTTCTCCGCGTCCGCGCCGGTGAGGTCAGCGTCACGAGGCTGCAGGTCGACAAGCATGAGATGGTTGTCCGTCCCGCCGCTGGTGATGCGAAACCCGTGCGCCGTCAGCGCGTCAGCGAGCGCCCTGGCGTTTGTGACAATCTGCTTGCAATAGTCTGTGAATTCCGGTTTGAGCGCCTCGCCAAACGCGACCGCTTTGGCGCCAATGATGTGCATAAGCGGTCCACCCTGCACGCCTGGAAAGAGGGCGCGATTGATCTTCTTGGAGAGCTCCTCGTCATTGGTCATGATGAGCCCGCCCCGCGGGCCTCGAAGCGTCTTATGGGTGGTGGTCGTGACGACGTGCGCATGGGGAAACGGGCTGGGATGGACGCCCGTCGCGCAGAGTCCTGCGATATGGGCGATGTCTGCGACGAGGCAGGCGCCGACTTCATCAGCGATGGCGCGGAAGCGCGCGAAGTCGATCACGCGCGGGTACGCAGAATAGCCACACATAATGACCTTGGGCTTGTGCTCAACGCAAACATCTCGAAGCGCTGCATAGTCGATCTGCTCAAACTCCGGGTGGCTCTTGTCGTAATGCAGCGGATAGTGCACAGGGTGATAGAACTTGCCCGAGAAATTGATCTTCATGCCATGCGACAGATGCCCACCATCTTTGAGGACAAGCGACGCGAAGGTGTCGCCCGGGTCCATCAGCGCGATCATGGTCGCCATGTTCGCTTGCGCCCCGGAGTGAGGCTGCACGTTGGCGAAAGCGCAGCCGAAGAGTCGCTTGGCGCGCTGGCGGGCAAGATTCTCGATGCGGTCGTGGTGCTCGCATCCGCCGTAGTACCGGGCCCCCGGATAGCCCTCCGCATATTTATTGGTGAGGCACGTGCCCATGGCGTGCATGACAGCGGGAGAGACATGGTTCTCGCTGGCGATGAGTTCAATCGTGCCTGCCTGGCGGGCGCGTTCGTCGCGGAGAATGCCAGCGACCTCGGAATCTGCGGCGCCAAGCAGATCGAAAACCGCATCAGTAATGGGGTCGTCGTGGCGGGTGGTCGAGGTGGTCGCTTGTGTCGTCAATGCAGGGCTCCTTTACGAGTCAGGCGCATAGTAGAAGGAGGGCAGCGGCTGGTGTCGGCGCCCGTTGGTGCGTTCAGCATGTGCCTTTGAGTAGTACGACCGCGGTGCTGCTCAATATGGCTGTCGCAAGCGGTACAATGCGCACATGCCTGATGGCTCTTCCCAGGTCGATCCCAGTCCGGTGACACTTCGCACGCTTCGGCGGATGGCGCGCGAGCGGGCGCCCTTCGCATGCTTGACCTGCTATGACGCCACCACAGCCCGCTGGCTCGCCCAAGCTGGTGTGCACGTGCTGCTCGTGGGCGACACCGCAGCAGAGGTTGTGCTGGGGTTTGATTCGACGGTGCACATGCCGCTCGATGTCGCGATTGCCCTGACTGCGGGCGTCAAGCGCGGCGCCCCCAGGACGCTGGTCATGGCCGACATGCCCTTCATGAGTTATCAGGCGGATGACGCGGAAGCGCTACGAAATGCGGGGCGATTCCTCACCGAGGGTCTTGCGGACATCGTCAAGCTCGAAGCGGACGCGTCGTTTGCGCCGCTGGTCCGAAAAATGACTCGAGTCGGCGTCCCCGTGTGCGGCCACGTCGGCTCACTGCCCCAGCGGTCGGGCTTGACAGGTGGTTATACGTCGCGCGGCAGATCCGCAGCGGACGCGCAGCGCATCGTCGATGACGCCAAGGCGCTCGAGGGCGCGGGGGCCGTCATGCTGCTCGTCGAAGCGGTCCCGCCGCAAGTCGCAGCGTGGATTGTCGAAGAAGCCTCTGTGCCAGTGATTGGCATAGGCGCCGGGCCCGCGTGCCATGGGCAGATTCTCGTCTTGCAGGACCTCCTTGGCATGACCCCCTGGCAACCGCGATTCGCCACGCCGGTAGCCCGGCTGGGGGAAGCGATTGCAACGGCTGCGCGGACGTGGGTGCAGCGTGTGGCGCAGCGTGAGGCGTCGGCCCATGCCTATGAGCTGGCGCCTGGCGAGTGTCTGCCGATACAGGGGGAGCAACCGCGCTCTTCACCGGCTGGAATTGGCTCGACTGTCGACGCGCCGGATTCCGCATTTCCCAAGCGCGCTGCGGACGAAACGTAGAAGGAGACAATGCACATGCGGCGAATCTTTGCTTATGGCCCAAGTCTTGTCGTCCTTGCGACGGTGACGCTCACGCTGCTCGTTGGACCGGTTGCAGTGCGGAGACTCTCCGCAGCCCGCATCAGCGCCGTTGTGATGTTGGCGCAGCAACGCCTTGATGACGACGATCTCCTTGAACGGATCAACCAGGCGACGCGCGACATCGCTGCCGCCGTTGAGCCGTCGGTGGTCTTTATTCGCGGCGTTATTCCAGGACCGCTTGGAAGATTCGGCCAGTCAACCGGTTCAGGGTGGGTCTTTGACGATCAGGGCCACATCGTGACAAACGCCCACGTGGTCACAGGCGCAGCGGACGTGCGTGTGCAGTTTTATGATGGGCGGGTGCGAAAGGCGTCACTGGTGGGCATGGACCGCTCGACCGACATCGCGGTGCTCAAGATCAGCGACGAAGCGGACATGCTCTTCCCGTCACGAAGAGCAAGCGGCGAACCGGTGCACCAGGGCGATCGTGTCTTTGCGTTTGGGTCGCCGTTTGGCTTCAAGTTCTCTATGAGTGGCGGCATCGTTTCTGGATTGGGGCGCAATGCGCAGTCAGCTGCTGGACCATCCGCATACACCAATTTCATCCAAACAGACGCAGCCATCAATCCGGGCAACTCCGGGGGACCGCTCGTCGATGTGAACGGCCGGGTCATTGGCATGAACACCGCGATCATTACGAGTGACGATCGATCTACAAAAGGTGGGGAAGTCACTGGTATTTCTGGCGGCATTGGTTTCGCTATCCCGCTTGAAACACTTGAGTCTGTCGTTGGGCAGCTCATCAAGCATGGCATCGTGCTCAAGGGGTATCTTGGCGTCTCACTGGGCGATCTTGCGCCAGAGGCTGCAGAGCGCGAGGGATATACGCGGGGCTGGGGCGTGGTCGTCGCCAGCGTGCAGGAAAACATGCTAGCGAAAAGGTCCGGCCTTGAGCCAGGCGACATTCTCTATGAAGTTGATGGAAGACCGACCCGCACTGTGCAGGTGCTGCGAAGCATGATTTCCAACCGTCTTCCAGGCGAGGAAATAGCGATCAAGTATTGGCGCTTGGGCGCAGAGCGATCGACACAGGTAACGCTCGCCGCCGCCCGCGTCACCGCAAGGGGCCAACTTGCGGTTGTTGATCCGCAAGGCGATCTGAAGGCGGCTATTGCGCACGAACACGAACTGGACCAGATCGTCGAACGCGTCGCACGGTTTGGCGTTATCGCTTGGGAGCCCGTGCGAAGCGGCCTGCGCGTGCAGGCGGTGCGGCCGGGGTCTATGGCTGCGAATGCTGGGTTCCGACCCGGCCAGATCGTGGTCGACATCAATGGCACGCGCGTCTTCAACGCGGACGGGTTTTTCCGGGCTGTGCTCGAAGCAAGCAAGAGCGCCGATCAAGAAGCGAATGTCGACGTTGTCGATCCGCGTGGTCGCGAACTCCGCCTGCGCATGCGCCTCGAGCAAATCTGACGTGGAGCCATCTGCCAGACACAGCAATGGGCGGTGAGGGATTCGAACCCCCGAAGGCATAAGCCAGCGGGTTTACAGCCCGCCCCGTTTGACCACTCCGGCAACCGCCCGTCTCTCATCCATTGATGATCGCCGCCAAGCGTACGCTGGAGACAACGCGCGATCAACGTCAGGGCGCGTCGCTAGCGGTCGTGGGTCGACCGGCGCCGTGCTGCTATGATCGCGCTGGAAAGCCTTCAACGCTGATTATCGCGCGACCCGCTGCAAGGAGTACGTGGCAGACCTTTATGACGACCACGCTGCACACCCCCACAACGGAATTTGAGAAGAAGGATCGGTGCGCCGACCTGCCTCATCGCCCGCGCGTGCTCCTTGGCAAGATGGGGCTCGATGGACATGATCGGGGCGTGAAGGTGATCGCTCGGGCGCTGCGCGATTCAGGCGTGCACGTGGTCTATTCGGGTCTGTGGCAAACACCCGCGTCGCTTGCGCTTAGCGCCCGCGACGAAGACACGGACGTGCTCGCGGCGTCGATGATGAGCAATTCGCACCTCGTGCTGGGGCCGCAGCTCATCGCAGCCCTGCAAAGCGCTGGCAGGCCCGACATACCAGTGCACATGGGCGGCATTCTCCCGCAGGAAGATATTTCCAAGCTGCGCGACATCGGCGTGGCGCAACTCTTCACAACGGGCGTCGGCCTCCAGGAGATCGTCGACGCGGTGCGCGAAGCAGTGCTGAAGCGCAGCGCCACGCTCGCCAGTGGCAACCCGACAGCCCAGCTTTCGCGCGATATATCACTCGTGCACGCTGGCGCCGAACTGCGCAAGGGCGCTGCGCTTCGCAAACCCAAGCGCGTGATTGGCGTGACAGGCTCGCCTGGCGCGGGCAAGTCCACGCTGCTGGCGCAGCTCGCTGGAGAGTACAGCAGGCGCGCCCAGGATGATCCATCGCTTGGCCGTGTCGCAATCATTGCGTTTGACCCCATGAGCCCCATCACAAGTGGAGCTTTGCTTGGCGATCGCCTGCGTGTGGATTTCAACAGGCTTGGCGAAAAAGTATTTTACAGATCACTGGCAATTGCAGGCGAAGATTACGCAGGTCTGGACACGATCGTGCAGCTCGTCGGCGGATGTGAGCAAATTCCTGGCGAAGGGCCGTTCGAAACCGTGTTTGTCGAGACTGTGGGCGCTGGGCAGAATGAAACCAGGATTCGCAACCATGTCGACCAGACAATCATGGTTCTGACGCCCGGCATGGGCGACGCAATCCAGATGGATAAGGCAGGCATTCTGGAGATTGCTGATATCTTCGTGTGCAATAAGGCAGATCAACCAGGTGAAAACGAATTGGTGCGTGATCTGCGCGACATCGCTGGCAAACGCCCCATAACAGAGACAGTCGCCACGCGCAGTCAGGGCGTTGCGGACCTGCTTGACACGCTTCTTACTGTGTAGAATGGTGTGCGTCTCCAGATGACGCAGCGTCTCGGGTGGAAAAACACGAAACTTGGGGGGACGTGAGACCTCGTGATGGATCGCCCACAGCGAACCCAACGAAACGCCAGCGCGTCAAAGACCACATCCAAGCGAAGCAATGTCGTGCGAGTGCACGAAATGCAGTGCATGGAAATCGTTGGCGGCAACGAACCCATCGACGCTGCGTTCTCCTCACCAGGCATTGACGTATTCGTGCGCTCGACGCCTCATGTCGGAGAATCGCAGGGCGGCGATGTGTATTTCGTCTCACTTTGCGGCGCCGGATTCGTTTCTCGACTGCTTGTTGCTGACGTCTCGGGGCATGGCGAGCGTGTCGCAAGCGTGGCCCAGGCGCTTCGCGTGCAGATGCGCAAGTCGATCGGCACGCCCGACCAGCGAAGGCTCGCCCGTCTGATCAACCACGCATTCGCCAGCGACGCTGGCCGTGGCCACTTTGTGACAGCGGTCATAGCGACCTATTTCGCCCCGACGCATCAAATGATCGTGTGCAACGCTGGACACCCGCCACCGCTGTGGTGGAGCGCGTCCGACAAGAAATGGCGACCGCTTCGGTCCGACGCGCCACGAACCATCACCGGCGGCAAGGGGCCGCGAAACCTGCCCTTTGGCGTCATTGAACCGACAGAGTACATGCAGTTTGCAATTGGTCTTGAAGAGGGCGATCTTGTCTTGATCTACACCGACGCGCTCATAGAAGCACGCAACGAAGCGGGCGAGTTCATAGGCGTCGAGGGTTTGCAAGAGGCTGTCGAATCACTCAACGCGCAGAGTCCCGCGGAAGTTCTTGACGAACTCGGACGCGCGCTGCTTTCTCGCGGGTTTACGCCGCCCACCGACGACGACGCCACAGTTGTTCTGATTCATAGCAACGGCGCAGACCCGCCCAAACCAACGCTCGCGGACCGGCTGCGCATCACCGCGAAGATGCTTGGTCTCGCCAAGGTGTAGACGAGCCTCAGCGGTCCAGGGCTGCGCTCGACATCGCTTTTTGCGATACAGTTGGACCGTACAACACACCCAACGCTGGAGATGTTCCATGGCGATCAATCCGCTTGCAGCGCGCCACCGCGACCGATTCCCCACCGTTTGCAAAAAGACGTATCTCGTGAGTCATTCTCTTGGCGCGGTTCCTGCGTCGACCGCTGACGCAATGCAGGAGATGTACAGAGCGTGGACGGACCTCGGCGTCGGCGCGTGGGATGGACCGTGGTGGGAAACCGTCATGGAGTTCTGCTCCAACATGGAGACGATCCTCAACGCTGAGCCCGCGTCCGTCGCGCCCATGCTCAACGCCACCCGCGCCATGGCGGGCGTCACGAGTTGTTTCGATTGGAAAGCGCCAAGAAACCGCATTGTCATGACTGACATCGAGTTCCCGACCAACTACGCGCTTTGGCGTGGGTGTGAGCAGCTGGGCGCCGAGTTGGTCATTGTTCCATCAGACGACGGCGTGACCGTGCCCGCTGAGCGCATCATCGACGCCATTGATGAACGCACGCTCATTGCGCCCCTGAGCCATGTGTATTTCCGATCCGCAGCCCTGCAGGACATCGGCGCCATTGCTCAACACGCGCGCAGCGTTGGCGCCTACACGTTGTGCGATGGATACCAAGCTGTAGGAAGCATACCGGTGAATGTCCAGGAATTGGGTGTGGATTTTTACTGCGGCGGCGGGCACAAGTGGCTTTGCGGCGGGCCTGGCGCAGGCTATCTCTATGTGCGCCCAGCGACGCTGCCCGAACTGCAGCCAAGATTGACAGGCTGGTTTGGTTATGAAAATCCCTTCTCCTTCCCGGAAAGATCCCAGCGGGGAGAACTCGCGAACGGCGTGTTCCGTTTTCTTGACGGCACGCCCAATCTGCCTGCGATGTACAGTTCGCGCGAAGGATTGCGCACGATCTGCGAAATTGGCGTGAACGCCATACACGACGCGCAAACAGCCCTTACTGCGCGCATCATCGAGGGCGTTGACGAACGAGGCTTCACGTTGATCAGCCCACGCGATCCAGCACAGCGCAGCGGCATGTTGTGCTTGGACTTCCCAGACGCAGAGGAAGTCGCGCAGGGTCTGGGCGAACAAGGCGTCTTTGTCGATTGGCGCCCTGCGTGCGGCATGCGCGTCTCGCCGCATTTCTACAACGATGAAACTGACGTTGATCGGTTCTTCAGCAACATCGACAAACTTCACGCGACACCAGCGACAACATCCGCGGGCGCCTGATCACGAAGTTGGTGTTTGCGGTCACAAGCACCTTTTTTGCTGCATCAACCAAAGGCGCTAAGCAACATGAGTAGATCGGTGGGGCCAACAACGCCATCGCCATTAATGTCTTCCGGACATGGCGCCCCACCGACCGGACACGGGCCCCAGTTTGTGAGCACTTCGAGAAGATCGGCGCCGTTAATCAGCCCGTCACGATTGACATCGCCAAGTCTGCCGATCCCTTGGGCGCGCACCACCGCAGCCAGAGCATCGACCATGCCGAACCCCACAGCGGCGTTGGGCGTCAGCGCACTTGCCGCTGTGTCGGTCAGCGTTGCGCGTATTTCCGCTGGTGTAATAGTTGGATTCGCCTCGAGCATGAGCGCGCCCACACCCGCAGCGAGCGGTGTCGCCATGCTGGTTCCAGCGCGTGCGAAATAGTGCGCAGGCCCTGAGCCATCGAGCATAAGACCATCATCATCAATGATATTGTCAGACTTGACAGCGAGCCCTGGCGTAGAGTCCCGGGCGGCGATTGTGTAGCACCCGGGCGCGATGACATCGGGCTTTATGACGCCGTCGATTCTGGGGCCTCTACTTGAATAGGGCGCCAGCGCGCCCGCGGTGATGAGCGATGACTTATCAACCAGTTGGCCCGTGGCGCTCACCCAGTTGTCCCGGTGGGCCCACGCTCCAACTGCAATCGCTGTGTCGGCAATTGCAGGTGAAAGCACCACAGATGATCCATCCGAATTTGGAAAGCTCGCCACGCGATTGATCGCAAACGCATGGACCGTGGGCGTCGTGCCTCCGGTCGCTGCGTTGACAAAGCGCATCGTATATGTCGCGCCCCCTGGCGGGACCGAGACCGACAACGCGAACTGGCGAACCTCGGTTCCCCGGACGCTTACATCAAAGAACTCCTGGATGAGAGAAGGACTGGCGCTTGCTGGCACATTCACCGTCTCCATGGAAATATTCGCATCGCCGGGCGTGTCATCGCGCCAGATCAGACGGAACGATTCGCGCATGCGAAACGTGAACGGAAACGTGTTGCCTATGAAGAATGACACGTTCTGCGATACGCCCGCTGGCGGCGCTGGCGCTGCGTCATGCAATCCGTTCGTGCCTTCGTTTCCAGCAGCGACGAACACCGTCACACCCGCCAGCGTCGCTGCGTCTATTGCCTGTTCGATCGGTTCGGAGCCATCCATGAACAGGCTGAAACCGCCAATGCTCATGGAGAGCACATCCGCACCAACAGTGATCGATCTGCAAATGGCTTCAATCGTGTCAGCTTCTGATGCGACCGCGTTGACGTCGTTGCCAACCTTATAGAAATAGAGATCAGCGCCGGGCGCCATCCCGACGTATTTCCCACCCGAAGCTGCGCCATTGCCTGTCGCAATGCCGACGACGTGCGTGCCGTGGTCCGTGACAGTGTTGGAAACATTCGCGCCCCACGTGGCGACGTCAACACCATTGGTCATGTCGAACGCCTCGACAGGCGTCGGTAGATCGGGATGGGTGAGATCCATCCCCGAGTCAGCGATTGCGAACTTGACGCCCACGCCGGTGCGCGACGTCACACCGACGCCTGCATGGACGAGATCAGCGCGAACAATTTGCGCAGCAATGTCGAGCTGCGGCATGCGTGCGCCGTCGACAGAGTCCAGCCGCTCCACACCAGGAACCGCAACAACAGCGTTCATACTGTCATAGGGAATTTGCGCAAGATAATACGCCAGTGGATGACGCCCCGGCACGGGTGGCACATACAGCGATGGAATAATGACGCAGCCAGCGGCGCGGAGGCGCGCAATTTCAGCAGGCGACAGTTTGTGCGTTACATACACCGCGCAATGAGCAGCCGTGGGATTCACACTGGCGATTCCTTCCGGTGTGAGCGCGAGCATGCGTGCCGAGCTGCGCGCAAACTCGCTGGCAGCCAGGCGTTTTTGCTCCGCCTGCCAAGCCAGAATTGGACTGATGCGAGGGCGGCTGACAGCGCGCACAGCATCCTCGGCATTGGGTAATGGCTGCGCGCTCGCGCTCCACACAGGAGCGCCTTGGAACGCCAAAGCAAACCCAATGACGAGCGCGACAAGCGTCCGCGCGACACCGCCGCACCGCCTTCCTCCCCAAGGCAGTGTGCTCTGTGGCATATGCTCTCCTTCGCGAGCGCTTGTACCGATCGCGCCCTACGAATCAAGAGCAGTCTACACCCAATACATGATGAAGCGCTCGCAAATTGCACAATCACGGCACATTGACGCCAGATTCCTGGCTATTGGGACGATCCACCCCATCTGAGCGCTCGCTTGTTCGTCATTCGCTAGGAGACGTCATAGCGCGTGGATCGAGCAGTTGATCGAGTTCGCCCTCCGATAAACCGCTCGTTTCCCGCGCCACGTCACGCACTGTCCGTCCCTGTGCGAAGGCGTCTTTCGCGATTTTCGAAGCCTTGTCGTACCCAATGACAGGCGCAAGCGACGTGCACATGGCGAGCGAGCCCTCGATCAGCGCTGCACACCGATCTCGGTCGGGCGCAAGGTCTTCAAGCAAATTCACCCTGAATGTCTCACATACCCGAGCGAGAAGATGCATCGACTCAAGCAGATTATCCGCGATCATCGGCATTGCCACATTGAGATCAAGCAAAGATCCGACGCCGCCAAACCCGCCAAGTGTGATCGCAGCGTCATTGCCGACAACCTGACATGCGACCTGCACCATCGACTCGCACATCACCGGGTTGACCTTGCCAGGCATGATGGATGAACCAGGCTGCACCGCAGGTAAGACCAACTCGCCGATCCCACAGCGCGGCCCGCAACCAAGCAGACGGATGTCATGGGCAATAGTGGAGAGCGACACCGCAATGGTCTTCAACACTGCCGATGTTTCAACACAGGCGTCGCGCGCGTGCTGCGCTTCAAAGTGGTTGCGCGCCTCGCGAAACGGCACACCCAGACGAGCCTTGAGTTCCGCTGCAACGCGCGCGCCAAACTCCGGATGTGTATTGATGCCTGTGCCGACTGCTGTGCCCCCCAGGGCGAGCTCGCACAGCCGATCCATGGCGCTGTCGAGGCGTTCGAGCCCGAAGCGGACCTGCGCAGCGTAGCCTGAAAACTCCTGCCCCAGGCGAATGGGCGTCGCATCCTGCAGGTGCGTTCTGCCAATTTTGACAACACTATCCCAGGTCTTTGCATGTTCTTCGAGTTTCTCCGCAAGACTTGTCATCGCTGGCTGCAGCGCGTGGTCGATAGCCAGCGCCCCAGCGACGTGCAGCGCCGTCGGGAATGTGTCATTCGAGGATTGCCCCATGTTCACATGATCGTTCGGATGCGCGCCGCCACCCGCAAGATAGTCCGGATCCTTCGATGATCCGATCGGCGCGCCTTTCTTCAGGCACACCAGATTGGCGATCACTTCGTTGGCGTTCATGTTGGTCGATGTGCCTGAACCGGTCTGGAACACATCCACGGGAAAATGCGCGTCGTGCGTCCCCTTCGCCACTTCTTCAGCAGCGGTCTGGATGAGCGCAGCCCGTTCGTTGTCGAGCTTGCCAAGGGCAGCGTTCACCGATGCGCACGCCGCCTTGAGATGGCCAAAAGCGTGAATCACATCTGCAGGAACCGGCCGACCCGACACGGGAAAGTTGATCACTGCCCGCTGGGTGGATGCGCCGAAGAGCGCTTCTGCAGGAACGGTCATCTCGCCCATCGAATCCTTCTCGATCCGCGTCGAGCCGTTGCTATCGATCGCTTGCTGCGCAGCCATGGGTCGCTCCTCAAGACGCCTTGGCGGAATCCACGCAGGCGCCTGCGCCGCATCCTACCACGCATCAGAAGCGCCGCCGCGTTTCGCGAGGGGCGCCGACACGCTTTGGCGATCAATCTTCGCCGCAGGCGACCAGCAGCGTGATCGGACCTGGGCGCGTCGCGTTATCACCCATCAAATGCAGCAAGGTGGTTTTGTGAGGCGACAGTCCGCCCAATCCTCAACTCCAGCGCAGCGACCAGTTGCCAAGCGTCGCAATCGTGCTAGATTTGACTCGTGTGCATGTGCACGCGCATGTTGCGATGTGCCGAAGCGCCGAAACTCCCGTAGCTCGGCTGCGTCTCACATCTACTTCGATTCTCCTGACGATGTCGGACAGCGCGATTCACACGCATCCACGAAACCGCACAAGACCAGCCTATGACAAACCACGCACAGACACAGATATCTTCTTTTCCCCTTGCGACAGGGCCTCGGTTTGAGTCGCTCGAGCCAAGGCTTCTGATGAATGGCGCCATGCCAGTCATCGAGAGCGTCATTGCGGACAACCGCGGGCTCATCGATCTTCAGGTTAGCTGCGCGCTCAACCCTGCGACAGTGACGAAGAGCGCCGTCTCTGTGACAACAGCAGGCGCGGATCGTGTTTTCGGCACGAGCGACGACGCCCAGGCCCAAGTGTCTGTGTCGTACAACGACGTCAAACGGCGAATCCGCATCGAGTCAAGCCTGGCGCCAGACACACGCTACCGCGTACAGGTCGATGGCGACTCGATTCTGACAGTGCTCGCCCAGCCGCTCGATGCAGAATTCAACGGCGCGGGCGCCCCTACAGGAGACGGGCAAGTTGGCGGCGATCTCGTTTTCTTCACGAGTCCCGCGTCACTGTCCATCGCCCGCTTCACTACACCCGTGGGCGACATCAACGTGCAGCTCTTTCCCGTTGACGCGCCACTCACCGTCGCCAACTTCATCAACATCGCAAACCGCGGCGATTTTGACGCGACGGTTTTTCATCGCCTTGCCTCCGGCTTCGTCATTCAAGGCGGTGGATTCAAGAGCGATCCCCTGCTGGCGCCTGCGCCTTCGGTGAGCACGGTGCAGAACGAGTTTGTTCGTTCCAACATCCGCGGCACAATCTCGATGGCCAAACTCGGCAATGATCCGAACTCTGCCACAAACCAATGGTTTTTCAATATCGCAGACAACAGCGCCAACCTCGACAGCCAGAATGGCGGCTTCACTGTCTTTGGCGCTGCTGTGAGCAATGCCGACCTGCAGGTGATCGACGCGCTCAACATGTTGTCAACGCTCGACGCCAGTTCGCTTGGTGGAGCATTCAACCAGATACCCCTGCTTGACACAAGTATGACGATGGACCCGTCGCAGCTCACCGCTGCGGATCTTGTCACGGTCGATCGGATCGCCATTCTGATGGACCTGAGCGCAAACCCGCCTGCGAAATTCAGCGCGCCGTCGATCGTCATTGCGTCGGGAAAGGGTGTGCAGGTCACTATTTTCGATCTGGCGGGGCTTGGCCTGAAGAACGCACAAAACGCAGTTTCGGTGCACTTTGAAGGCAAGGGCGTCAAGTCGATCACGCTGCGCGACCCCCTGCCTTCTACGAATCTGGGCGTTGCGGTTTCGGGCGCTCGGTTTGTCGGATCGATCCGGGATTTGCGCAAAAAGCCTGGTGATTTTGCGTTCATCGTGTCGAGCGGCCCGATCGAATCCCTGCGCATCGGTGGATCCATTATCGGCGCAGACATCGCGGGCAAGGTGGTTGGCGACGTCTTTGTTGACGAGGATGCGACAGGCAGTGGCGCCAAGGGTGATCCCATTGCGCTGTTGACAAACCCGCCTGACAATGGGCTTTTTCTTCCATCGACAATACGAATAGGCGGCGACGTGCTCGCTGACGTGGTGTTGCAATCTCCCGTGGCGAGTTTCATCGTCAAGAAGAGTGTTCGCAACGCCACCGTTGTCATCGCGCCTGCAGATCCCGCTGTCGCAGCAGTTGTGCCCGTCAATATCAGCGCCACGTTCTTCGAGGATGTCGATCTGCGTAGTGCGCAGCCCATTGGCGCGCTTCGATTGGGCGAATGGCGCGATGGCGACCTGACCGCAGACATGCTGCAGGCGCCTTCAGCACAACGCATTAGAACGACTGGCGCGGGCGCGGGCGTGCGCAACGGCGATTTTGAAGCCGACGTGAATCTCACCGGAGACGCTGCAGCGACACTGGCGCTGGGCAGACTCGTCATTGCGGGCGTCGCCTTTGGTGCAGATTTCACCGTGGCGGGCGCTGTTGGCAAAGTTAACATGCGCGACGGCGCAACTAGTGTCAACTTCGCAGCCATGGACGGCATTGCTTCACTCAACCTCGGCTCACTCTCCTCGGTGAACATCGGCGCGGGCGGCGACATTGGAACCATCACCGTGACCGAATGGATTGGCGGCTCACTCATCGCTGACAGCGTGCAGACGATCATCGCAACGGGGCGGGGCGCCTTCATGAGCGATGGCGATCTCGCGATCGCTCTCTCGCTCAATGGGAGTGGCGCCGCTGCGACAGCCGTGCGCAGGATCAAGGTGGCAGGCGACGTTGGGAAAGCGAACTGGACCATCACGGGCGACGCTGGGGGCATTCGCATCGCTGGCGATGTCGACGGTTCAACCATCGCGGTCAGCAACGGCAAACTCAAGCGGTTTCAGGCCGGGCGCATGACCGATGTCACGCTCAACGTTGGTCTCGCATCCGCGAGCGTTCGCGTCACTTCGTGGACTGGCGGTGCTCTCACGGGTGGCCCCATCAAGCAGATCCTGGTCACAGGCGCCAAACGCCAGGCCTTTGTGGGCGATGTGCGAGATCTGCAAGCAACGGTGCAGTCGATCGGCTCGTTCCTGGTTCGCGGCGATCTGCTCAATTCACAGATCAATATCACAGCCAACGCGTTGTTGACACGAAGCGCCGCTGTCAAGCAGTTCACCGTTGATGGCGTGATCGACTTAACAAACATTCGCACAAATGCCCGCATCAACATCATCGCTGCCCGCGTCCTGCGCAACTCGAGCATTATTGTCGGCGCCCAGCCAAATCTGACCGGCTTTCCCGTCGCCGCCAGTCAGGTCAATCCAGCCTTGGGATCAATCAGGAAAATTCTCATACCCGGAGGCCCGCTGGATGACTTTGCGCTCAGCAATGTGTTCATCGTGGCTCCACGGATCGGCAGCGCCTCGTTTGGAGATGTCGAGACGACAGGCGTCGGGGCGCCTTGGGGATTGGCGGCTGCGAAGTTCAAGTCCGTCTCGTTCACTGATGTCGCCGGTCAGAATATGACGCTCTTGGATGGCGACCTTCGCGTTCCAGCAGTGTTCGGCGAGTTTGAAGTGCGTGTCGGGTTCCTTCCCGCCTAAGCATGCCGGAGCGCCGTTGCACAGGGTGGCAAATACGAACACAGGCCTCACCGCGCGTTGCCAGCGACAGCAGTCTTTACGACCGTGCTGGCGGCGCCCCAAAGTGAATCTAACCCTGTGCGCGCTTCGTGAGGCCATTCCCCAACTGCTGGTCCTGCTGCGAACGCCCAGCGTCTTGACTTGACTGCCTGCCAGCATGCAGCGCCATTGGCTCGTGGACAAAGCAGCGCAATCAACGATCGCACACTCGTTTTCTTCAACGAATCAATGCTTTGTGGGAATAATCTGTGAACGAACCGTGTGAGGCATTGCGACACGTCGGTGTCTGACGAACAAAAGGTCAACATGCCAAAGGAGACGCATAATGCGATGTGATCGCACATGGTCCGTCGGGATTGGTCAACTTGCACGCTCGCACACACCCGCTTTCTCCGCGCATTGGTCGGCGCCAACGGCTCTGGCTGCTGCAATTACTGCATTTTTCGCGCTGTCGGTAACGAGCGCGATCGCCGAGGCGCCCACGCCCGGTCCACAGGCGTACACGAAGAGCCACGCCGACAATCCAAGTCCGCCCGATCTGCTGGGCGGCCCACTGACAGTGACAGCAAGGCAATCCGCCGGCGCGACGTATTTCATTCTGCCCGGCCCGCGCCGTCTGGATCCGTCCGTATTCAATACGCCCTATGAGCCGCTCGGCTTTGACCCGGCGCCAAAGGGATTGCTCGGCGTTCCAACCAAGGCGCGCAATGCGAGCGACGGCGCCTACACCATCACCAAACAGGCGACGCCCTTCAGCGACTGGGCGGAATCCAGCAATGACGGCAGCTTCCATATGACGCTTGTCGACGCGACAGCGGTCGACGGAGCCACAACAAAGGACCGCGTCGACTTCGAGGCGAGCTTCACAGCCCCAGACGGCCAGCGCTACCGCGTCACCGCCCGTAAGGCCATTCCTCACGGTGGCGCCTACCCGTTTTTTGGCGGTGTCGTGACCAATCATCTGCTTCATGGCGTCACTGGCGTTGGCACAAGGCTCATGCCAACCGAATACACCTACGCAGCGTTCTGGGCGGTTGGCGATGTTTACAAGGGCGACGTGAGAATCGCTGATCACCAGTTGATTCACGCCATGGTCACCGAATTCGTGCGGGGCGAAAACTACAAGCTCGCATTTGACAGCGAAGTGGGTGATCTCACCAGCGGGGGCGGCAAGACCGTGCACCTGATGGTTGCGCCCTACCGAATCACTCCCAACGGCCTGCAGCCAGCGCCTCTCAAGACCGGCTTTATGCCATTTCAATATATCCAGAAACATATGCAAAAGGCAATCCTTCGCGCCCAGCAGCTGCCCGCTGACCAGCGCGCAGCGCAACTCGCCATCCTGCAGCAGACAAAGGAAGTCATGCAACAGACGAAGAAAGATATCCAGCAGGGAACGAAAGCAGGAAAGATGAGCGGCCAGCCCTTCTTTCATGTGATGTTCAACGACTTCACCATCGAAGGCGTTCGCGGTCAGCGGTGATCATCAGCTTCGCGTACAGCCTTCTCTCCAAACGCGCGCTGTTCGGCTCAACCGGCTGGGCGGCGCTTTTCATTGGAGTTCCACCATGAATGTGCGATCAGCAGCGCTGGCGTCGCTTATGTGTCTCGCGACAGCGATCATAGTCTCGACCGGATTTGCCCAGGCGCAGTCTGGGCGCGCTGGCCAGCCCGCCAGCACGACCGACACGGCGCGCACCGTGCAGGTTGCGTTGTCCGAGTTCAAGATTCACATGCCGACAACGCTGCCCGCAGGCTTGACTGTGTTTCATGTTGTCAACACCGGCGACATGGAGCACGACATCGAATTCACCAGCCCGGATATGGACGTTCATTTGGACGCAAACCTGAAGCCAGGCGACGAAGGCGATCTACGCGTCGATCTACAGCCTGGTGAATACAGGGTCTGGTGTCCAGTCGGTCGCCATGCGCTGCGAGGCATGGATCTGACGCTCACGGTTGGAACTGCGGATGTAGCAACGGCGCCGACGCATGATGAACCTCCACAAACAGAAAACCCGGCGCCTGCAGCCATCGCATCACCAAGCGCATCACCAAGTTCGCCGCAACGTTCATCGCCCGCGCCAGATCAGACATCGAACGCTGTAAAAAAACAATCACAACAACCTAAATTCATCAGATGGCTGGGAAATTTTCACCCTCCAATGGTCAACTTCCCCATTGCGCTCCTGGCGGTCGGCGCCCTGGCTGAGCTGCTGCTAATGAAAACCGGGAACAGCGACTTCGCAGCAGCGGCCCGTTACTGCGTTCGACTGGGCGCACTGACGGCGCTGGCTGCGGGAATACTCGGATGGTTCTTTGGGGGCTTCCACGTCATCGATCAGCACTGGCCGCTGGCCATCCACCGCTGGCTTGGCACGAGCACTGTTGTCGTCAGCCTGCTCGCATGGGGCCTGGGCGAAGCCAGTTGGCGACAACCTGCTGCGACAGGCGCAAGAGCGCGCTACCGGTTCGTCCTGTTGCTCGCAGCAGTGATGGTTCTTTCGACCGGCTTCTTCGGCGGCGCCCTCGTGTTTGGACTCAACCACTACGCCTGGCCCAAATGACGCCTCTTTCCCTCATCTCCCTCTGGGAGAGGAGAAGGGGGTGAGGGTTTTCTGGGTTGTCTTTGGTCGCTTGTTCCTGTATTGCGATCAGCATGACGAAACACAGGGATGCGATCCACATCACGGCGCGTGTTATGGCGCCTGCTTCAATCCGCATGGCTTGCAGGATCGGCCCCTGGAACAATGGCCCTATAGGGGATGAGCCGACTTTGTTGCAGCCAGTGGCGTTGCTGGGCGATGACGCCAGTGATGGTCACCCGCTGGGCGGCCCGGTTATGGACCCATCTGGAGGCAAGAGCAATGCGTGCACTGCGACACTTTGGCACTGGTGTAGGAATTGGATTGACAGCGGCTGTACTCGTCGTGGCGTTTACGCCTGTCACTGCCACATCGGCCGCGGGCGCAATGCGTCCACAGCCAGCCAAACAACACGCAGTCCGGCAGGGGCATCGCACGAATCAACGCGCAGCGCGCCAGGACAACCGCGCTGACCGCCGAGACGCCCGCCAGAACAACCGCGCTGATCGCCGAGACGCCCGCCAGAACAACCGCGCTGATCGCCGAGACGCCCGCCAGAACAACCGCGCCGACCGAAGGAGCGATCGCCAGCAACATCGTACAGACGTGCGTCAACGCCTGCATAACCTGCGCGCTGATCAGCGCCAGGTTCGCCAAGGCGTCCGGGCTGACCATCGCGACGCGCTGCAGGAACATCGCGCGAATCACCGCGAAACAATCGCTGCGCGCCACGAGGAATTCATCCGCCAGCGTCAGGCATTTCTGCTTAAGCATTTCGACGCTGACGGCGACGGCGCCATCAATGACGCTGAGCGTGTCGCGGCTCGCAAGGCCGCCCACGGACGTCGCGCCAAACTTCGCGCAGCGATAGACGCCAACCGCGATGGGGTAATCACAGACAACGAGTGGGAAGCCTTTCGCGGCTCGTTCGACGGCGCTGACGGAAACGCAGCGTCCGCTCGCAATAAGGCATGGAGCAAGATTCGCAGCGACATCGCCAAACGCTTTGATCGCAATGGCGACGGGCGTCTCAATGCAGACGAGTCTCGCGCAGCCAAGCGTGAACTTAACGAGCGCAGACTCGACTCGCTTGAATCAATAGACATGAATGGCGACGGCGCGCTTGACAATGACGAGCGCGCTGCTGCACATCGGTCACGTCGCGCCCATGCTCGAGACGGGCGTCCCGGGAACAAACGAAATCATCCTGGCCCGCGTCATCGAAACACAGCGCCGCGTCAGAATCCACCTCCCCAATGAAATGAACTGCTGTAGTTTGCGCGACGCGCATTCATGAACTCGCGCCAATCTCCGTCTTGTCGGTCGTGTCGATGATCGCCTTCACCTGCGACCACACGCGAAGCAGCGATTCACCTTCGAGCCCTAATGCTCGAGCCATAACGTGAAATATTTCGTTCTGCTCGATGGCGTGCGCAAGCAGATGCGCTTGCGGACCCATCGCCCACACGCCCACATCCTCTCCCCCATGCGTCTCGCCGCGCGTGGGGACAGCAGCCTCCTGCACGAAAGATGGCGCCGTCGTGTCAATGTTGGTGAGATCAGGGCGAGCGTTAGCGCGTTGATCGCCATTGTTGCGAGTGGCCTTTGTGTTGGTCTCTCCTGAACGCCTGTATCCTGGACCATTCGCATAGGACACTGTTGTATAGGGCAACCCGTTTGCGTCACGGGCAAGGATGTTTGCGGGTTCGCCTGCGCTGTCGTTCGACACGACTTTGCCAAGAATATCGTTGCCCCGTGTGGGATAACCTGCGATCGTCATGACATGGCTGTGGTCTGCGGTGACGATAATCAGCGTTTCGTCAAGCTCGCTGCGCTCCTTGAGAAACGCCACCGCAGCCTCGATCGCATTGCCGAACTCGACCGTCTCGGAAAGCGCGCGATAGGCGTTCCCCACATGGTGGGCGTGGTCAATCCTTCCACCTTCCACCATAAGAAAGAATCCCTGATCGTTCCTGCTGAGAATCGCCAGTGCCTTTTTCGTCATTTCCGTGAGTGAGGGCTCGCCAGCGACATCGCGCTCTCGATCAATCTCGAAGCGCATGTGCGACGGCTCGAACAGCCCCAGAAGATGATCCGTCGACACGGGATTCACCGCCTGAAACCCCTCTTCATCTACAACAGCTGTCCAGCGTTCGCCGTGATTCTTCCACGCTGCGACAAGATCGCGCCCGTCAAAACGTGCGCCGTGAACGCGCGGCTGTTCGGGATCTTGCGCAGTCGCAGGTAGAAACGATCGCCTTCCGCCGCCCAGCGCCACTTCAAGCCCATCCCCCACAGGAAACTCGATCAATTGCCGCGCAATATCGGGGTAGCCCGCCTCGAGCGCCGCGGGGCTCAGCCGCGACATGGCCCGGTCGTCCTCCCAGTTTCGCTCGGGGGTGTGGGCGTAGCAGGCTGCGGGTGTGGCGTGTGTCAGACGCGTAGTGCTCACAACGCCCGTACTCTTGCCAAGCAGTTCACATATCTCAAGCATCGTGGGGAGTTTTCGGCCCACTGCGCCCGCGGGGTCGTTGCGCAGCGACTCGGGGGCGACGCTCAGTTCGCCTGAGCGCGTTTTCACGCCAGTCATAATGGCTGACATCGTCGCTGCGGAATCGGGTGTTGTTTCGTTGGTCGCGTATGTCTTGACGAGCCCCGTCCATGGGAAACGCTCGAAGGAGAGCAAATTCTCCTCGCCGCTTTCCCCACGCCGCTGACCCGCGAAGATTCTCGCAGCGGTCACCGTGCTGATCCCCATGCCATCACCCAAAAAGACAATAATGTTGTTTGCCTTTCTTGTGTTGATCGTGCGATCCTCCGCCTGTTTGAGCGAATGCTGCCCCGCAGCGAACCACGATTGCGCCGACTCACCCGTAGGCGCCGGGTAACGCTTTTCCGGCTGGGCGCCAGCGCGACATTCGCCAAGCCCGACCGCGATCAACACTGCAAGGACTCCTTGGCATTGGTGTATTTTTTGCATCGTGTTCACTCCAGTTCGCATTTCCCAGTTCGGACGACGTCGTCATCAGTCCACTTCACGATTCGCCACGCAGGTAGCTGCCCTGGCAGTGTGCGTCAATGCTGAACGGCTCTTGCACGGCGGGCGAAGAAGCTGCAGTTGGTCGAGCGTACCCACTATTGATCCGATCAGGCGCACTACCATGCGCGTGGAAACGCACCGAAGGGAATGTCGCTGCAGATGGGTGGATTGAAACAACCGCAACTCGCGTCCAACATCCGAAAGGCTCTGACTGACCGTCTTGATGCGATCGAGCGGTTGTTGGGCGCCGTCGCCAGGGAGCAAAGGCCAAGCGCCCGCGAAATCCACAGCCTGCGCGTCGCAAGCCGACGGGTTCAGGCGGCAGTGCGTGTGTGCGAACCACTGCTTCGAAAGGGCGAAGCAAAGCGACTCCGCAGCGCCATGCGCCTCGTCCGCCACGCCGCCGCGCCGCTTCGCGCCTGTGATGTCGATCTGGCCTTCTTCGCCAAGGCGTTTGAGGACGCGGGCGCAAACTCCATTCATGATTCGATTCGCGTCGCGTACGTATATTGCGTCGGGCGTCTTGACGCCGAGCGCACTGCGTTCGCAGATCAACTGCGACACGCTGCAACAAAGGAGATGCTGCGCGACGTGCGCAAGGCAGGTCGCAGCGCGCAATCGCGCCTCGAAACGTCACGGAAAGGCACGGATGTTGAGACGCTCAACGGCGCACTTTGTGACGCTGTCGAGCATGGCGTCGAGAAGGTCGAGCATCCCTTTGCCAGTACGAATGAGCGCGCAGCGTCTGACACTGTTCACGCAGCGCGCATCGCCATCAAGCAGCTTCGCTATTCGATTGATTTTGTCGGCGAATCGTGTGGCGCCAGCGCCGCGTTCCAACCCGTCCGGAAGCAACTCGCTGCGCTGCAGGACAACCTTGGCGACGTCAACGACGCAGACGAGCGCCTGCGCCACATCGCGTCGTGGATCGACGACGCTGGCGCGCCCGGAACAACGGCGCTTCCGACAACGCTGCGTGAAGGCCTGGATATGCTCCAGCGTGATCTCGCGCAGCAGCATGACGATGCACAGCAGGCGGCGCTTTCAGCCTGGCCAACCATTGCGCACGATCGCCTTGCTTCAGTTTGTAGTGACGCGAGGCGTCTCGCTTCGGACATGCGCGCTTGTCGCCTGTGCGTTGATCACCCAAGCGGCGCCGATGCTCTGATTGACGCGAACCCTTCGCGTTCAGATGATCGCCAGGCGCAGGCAAGTGACGCGCTGCGCGCGGAGATTGGCAGCCATGGACGCCGCTGAACGTGATGACATCAATATCGAGATACATGGCGACACGCGAACACTCCCCGCCGGTTCAACCATCGCAGATCTGCTGCGCATGATTGATCTTGCGGACCAGCCGTGCGCCGTTGAGGTGAATCGATCGCTCGTGCCCAAGCGCGCTCACACGGCGCATGCGCTGCAGGAGGGCGACACCGTCGAAATCGTCACGCTGGTTGGCGGCGGCTAGAACGTCCTGCGTCGTCGCGTTCCCCCCTTCCCCGCTGGAAGAACGCCGGGGAACGGGATTCTCTTTTATGCATCATCATTGCAAGTTCAATGGAATGGTTCACCTCTTGGCTTGCGCATCATGGCGATCTGATCACGATCGGCTCCTCACAGGAGGCCACGGGCTGCGACAAGCCCCTGCAACACTGTGAGAATGAATGGGCCAATAAGCATCCAGAATACTCTTGACCTTTCTTCATCCGCACGGCGCCTGTTGCAGGTTTCCGCTGCAGCAAGCGCGACAAGCATGAGCAGCATCGGCTCCAGGTAGCGCTGCCACGCCATCGCGTTAACGCTCATAGCGATCACGAACGCCACAAATGCAGCCGACAGCACCCAACGCGAACGCCATGGCGTCACCGCGAACCACGCCCCGGCACATATGCCTCCCCACGTCGTCATCGCGATGAAGAGCAGCGAGCGTTCCGCGATAACTGGCGCAATGCGCACGACATTCCACAATCCCGAAAACCTGCCCGCGTCGACGCAGTAGGTGGACACGGGCACAGTCCCCACCGCCAGACCGATAAACGCCCCGATCGCGCATGCGAACCAGATCCTGCGACGAGCGCTCTGCGCCCCGCTGCGCACAGCGACGACCACAAACCATCCATAGAACACGGTGTATACACCAAGAAGAGCCAGCGCCAGACCAGGCGTCGCAGGGTTGATGCGCTCGAGATTTGTCTGAAACATTGGGGGCGTGACTCCTCCCCAAAGATAAAAAAACCATGCGAGCGCCAGCCCTGCAGGCGCCGTGCACGCGAACGCCAGCGCAGTGCGGCGAAGCGCAGCGATCCAATCGGCGCGGTTGCACGGCCACAGACGCGCGTCACTTTCGTCAGTTGTGTGTTCATGTTTCACCGGTCCAAGCCAGGCGCCAGTCCAGACGACAGCAGCGGCCCAGATGTGCGATTGTCGAATAAGCACCAGCGCCAGGAGCAGTGCACCAGCGAGCGCCCACCGGACGACATTCTGCTTTGGCGAAAGGGCGAGAAGCGCAATTGTCAGCGCAGCCCACCACGCTGCGTTGTCAGGCAGAAGCCACGCCCCTGACGAAATCACATAGAGAGACAACGCGACAGGCAGCGCCATGAGCGCCCCCGCGACCCAACCCACGCGCGCTCCGAGCGCAGCGCCGAGCGCGACGAGCAAGCCGATTGTGAAGATTGCTGCAAAGGCGCGCAGTCCCTGGCTGTCAAGATTGAATGCGCGTTTGCACACAGCAAGCAGCAGGTGATATCCCGGTGTTGTCGCAGAGGGATAATCAGACACGTCAACATGAGGCAGCGCCGTTGCGAATTCGTCAATGGCGACAAGGTGGTACCGATTCTGATCATCCGCTGCGCGCAGCGTCTTGGCTGCCCCGGTAGCTGTCGGTCCGCCATAATCCAGCGCGATAATGGGGACCGCGACGAGCCCGAAGACGATCACGGGTATGACAGTTGCAAGCCATGCGTGTTCGCCTTTACGCATCAGTCACGCTCTCATTTTGCGCACGATCGTCAGCTGCGACTTTTCGAAACACGCGCAGCTCGTGTCCATACCAGAGCATGTCGATGCGCTCGCTGCGCTCCAGCGTGAATCCTGCGCTGCGCGCCCACGCCTCCACATGTTCGACAGGCTCTTCGTGGATCCATTGCCTCGCCATCGCTAGATCATGCAGTCGGTTGGCGGCGCGTCGCCACCATGGCTTTATGCACACATCCTTGTAGACAAAAATACCCCCATCACGCAGTGCATTCGCCGCCATGCTGATCGCCTTGTCACGAGTCTCTCGGGGAAGGTGGTGCATAACGTCCACCATCGTCACAACGTCAAATGTGTCGTTCGAATCGGCGTCCCCCGCGAAACCGACCGCAAAGCACAGGGCCATGCCATCGCTGGCGCCACGAACTGCGCGCAATTTGTTCGCCACCGCTCTGGCGAGCGCGATGGCGCGCGTGGAAGGATCCACACCCAACCCTTCGCGAGCAGCGCCAGAGAGGGCCAGCGCCACGAGCAGCATCCCACGTCCGCAGCCGATATCGAGCACGCGAGACCCCGCGGGCACAGCGGCGATGACACGATCCACAGGGCAAATTGACGCCCGCCAGCGCGCGACAACGCGGTCAACGAACGAACCACCTGCGGTTGCGTACATAAAAGCGAGCCTTCGACTCATCTCGTGTGTGGCGTGCTGACTGATGACTCGCTCCAGATCCGGTCCGCCTTGCGGATGTGCGCCACGCAGATCGACTATAACGCGGGTTGGATTAATTCGAACATCGCCCTGATACTCGAAGATGGTCGATGACGTTCCTCACCACGCACCGGGCGACACACGACCGCTGGACGCGCCCGACGACATAATCACCAGACGCTCCGCACTATGACGCAATCAACGCCAACCAGTCCCACAAGCCGACGATCGAGGACGCCTCGCGCCATCGACTTTGTTCGGCTGGCTCGCCCGCACCACTGGATCAAGAGCGGCTTCGTGCTCATTGGACCGTTTTATGGGTTTTCGATAGAACCTGGGGGCTGGGCGCAAGCAGCGCTTCCAGCGCTGCTCGCTGTCGTCGCGTTTTCACTCGCTGCGAGTGGTTGCTATGCGATCAACGACGTGGCGGACGCTGCGGTCGATCGCATCCATCCACGCAAGAAGAATCGCCCCGTCGCTGCTCGGCGGATTCGTCCCGGCGGCGCGCTGGCGTTCGCAGCGGCGCTATTCGTTCTTGCAGCGGGATCGATAGTTCTCCTGCCCACACCCGCAGCGCGACTGTGGATGGGGATCAGCGTGGCAACGTACATCCTGCTCGTGATGACGTATTCTGCGGGACTCAAACGGGCCGTCATCGCGGACGTCATGTGCCTGTCCCTTGGGTTTGTCTTGCGCATGCTGGGCGGCTGCGCCGCGGTGGGCGTCACACCCAGCGCCTGGCTGCTCAATTGCACGTTTTTTCTTGCAATGTTCATGGCTTTTGGCAAGCGACTTGGCGAGCGTCGAACGCTTGGAGACAGCGCTTCTGCTGCCCGCAAGGTGCAGGGGCATTACACCGACGACCTGCTGCGGATGTTGGTCGTCGTGACAGGCGTCGCGACGCTGGTGAGCTATACCTTCTACGTCGAGGACCAGTCTGCTCGGTTCACGTTTGGGTTCAATCTGTTGTGGCTTACGGTGCTGCCCGCAACGTATGTGCTGCTTCGTTGCATCGTGCTCCTCGAAAGGGGCGAGTATGACGATCCCACCGAACTGGCGATCCACGACACAGGGTTTCAGGCGGGCTCGGCGCTGTTCGCAGCAGCGACCGCTGTGATGATGCTGATGACCACGTCCGCCACCTGACCAAAGCCGCGGCGCACAATCCCTCGCCAAAACCATTGGCTACCGGACCAACCCGCTCGAATTCCGCGATTTCATGCAACTCGCAGCCCTGAAGGTCCGTTAGTGGTATATGGTGAAGCGCTGGGGACGCGAAAAAGTTGAGGCGGTCGCCTTCACCAGGGCGACGAATGGGCGATGACGCGCCCAAACGACACAGCGCCCGCGCCCCGCGCGGGTCGCAACCAGATACGGGAGTAGAGATCATCATGAAGAATGATCGACATCCACGGCGCCTGTGGACGCTTGGCGCCTTCGCTTCGACGCTTGCGATGCTGACCATCACGGGAATAGTCGACGCACAACAGAAGCCGCCCAAGCCCAGCGGCGCGCACGCATCGAGACCGAAAAAACCTGATTTCCCGCCATATAAGAAAGTGCTGGACGGGTTTGAAAAGGTGGTTTCCACCGCTGACGGTCAGCCGCCCTTGTACACGCTTTGGGTCAACAAGAAGAAGGGACAGATGTTCGCAGAACTGCCCCGCAGCTTTGAGCGTCAGAAGGTTTTCCTTGGCTACACGATCTCTTCTGGCATTCCCACCGCGGGGATCCAGATGGGCGACGGGCTCTACTACTGGAAGCGTTTTGACAAACGGCTGGCGCTGATGCAGCCACAGATGCTCACACGCACAACGGGTGACTTTGAAAGCAAGGAATCGCGCAAGCAACTCTTCACCGACCGTGTGGTGGTTGACATTCCCATCGCCACGATGAGCCCCAAGGGCGGACCCGTCATCGACATGGACGCGCTCTTCGTCGGGCGGTCAAGTAAGTTTTTTGGCCCGCTGACGATGCGCGCCAAGACCAACCTCGCCACGATCTCCAAGGTGAAATCATTCCCAGAGAATATTACTTTTTCGTTTGACGTTCCCTTGTCATCTGGGCGGATGACAACACTGGCCTATTCGATCAGCGTGCTGCCAGAGCGACCGGGCTTCAAGCCAAGGAAAGCGGACCCACGTCTGGGCTATTTCGTCACGGTGTATAACGATCTGGGCAAAGCCGCTGACCCACATAACGGCTGGACCCGCTACATCAACCGCTGGCGGCTGGAGAAAGCTGACGCCAAGCTGGCGCTGAGTCCGCCCAAGAAACCCATTGTTTTCTATATCGACCACAAGACGCCCGTTCGGTATCGCCGGTGGGTGCGCAGCGCCGTGCTCGAGTGGAACAAGGCGTTCGCCAAGGTCGGCATTGACCACGCCATCGAGGTCTATCAGCAGGACGCCCGAACAGGCGCCCATATGGACAAGGACCCGGAAGACGTCCGCTACAACTTCATCGTCTGGAACAGCAACAACCAGGGCTTTGCAATAGGCCCGAGCAGGGTCGATCCGCGAACCGGCGAAATCCTCGACGCGGACGTCGTCATCAACGACGGCTGGCTTCGCTTCGCCGCCCAGCAGTACCACCAGTATGTCGCGAAGACAGCGATGGAGAACTTCGACCCGGACACAACCGCCTGGCTCGACACCCATCCTGACTGGGATCCCCGCCTGCTGCTGGCTTCACCCATCGAAAAACAGCGTATTCTTGCAGCGCGCGCCGACCGCAAAGCGGAAGAGAACTCCGCTCCGGAGGACAAAGCGAATCTCATCGGCGATGACCCCTTCGACGGTCTCGTCGGCAGGACGAGCCAGATGAACGGCATGTGCATGTACGGCATGGACCGTGGCATGGATCTGACGATGGTTCGTTCATCGCTCCTTACGCTGCGCCCCCCTGAGGGAGAAGACGAAGAAAATGGCGAGATCGACGGTGTCCCGGAATGGTTCATCGGGGGTGAGATCAAAGACGTGCTCATGCACGAGGTTGGCCACGTGCTTGGCCTGCGCCACAACTTCAAAGCCTCAACCGCCTACACGCTAGAGCAGATCAATTCCGAAGAATGGCGCAAGCAGCACAAGCCGCTGGCTGGGTCCGTCATGGACTACAACGCCATGAATTACAACTTTGACAAAGACCGCCCGCAAGGCCCCTACTTCATGACGACGATCGGCCCATACGACTATTGGGTCATTCAATATGGCTACACGTTCGACAACAAGAGCCTGAAGGACATCGCCAAGAGAGCCTCCGAGCCTGAGCTGGCTTACGCCACCGACGAAAACACCTTTGGCCCTGATCCGACCGCCCGCAGACGCGACATGGGCAAGAACGTCCTGGACTTCAACGATAACGAGTTTGCTCTCGTACAGGACATGCGCACAAAAATCCTCGACAAAGCGGTCGAGGAGGGCGGGTCGTGGCAGGACGTGCGCGACGCCTACATGGGCCTGCTCTTTCAGCATTTTCGCGCGATTGGCAACGCAGCCAACTGGATTGGCGGCGTGTATGTCAATCGGGATCGCGTAGGAGATCCGGGCGACCGCGACCCAACGGAAATTGTCTCAACAAGCGACCAGCGCCGCGCCCTGGAGCAGGTCATAAAGTACGCCTTTTACGATGATTCGTTTGGCCTGACACCCGAAATCCTGAATAAGTTTGGCCTCGACAAGTGGTGGGACGCGGGCGGGTTCAACCAGGTCTTTACCGATCCGGAGTTCAACGTCCACGACACAATCATGAGTTTGCAGGCGATTTCGATGACAATGGTCCTGAATCCCAACACGCTTGGTCATGTCTACGACAACGAGTTCCGTATACCGGCCCGCGAGAGCGCGCTCACGCTACCTGAGGTGATGGACCGAATCACCGACGCGGTGTGGTCTGAGCTCGACAACGCAGGCGCCGGGCGCTACACCGATCGAAAGCCCATGATCTCAAGCCTGCGACGCAACCTGCAGCGACAGCATGTCGAGCGGCTCATCGACCTGACAATGCCCCGCGCAATGCCAGGCGCCGCTGGCCAAACCATCGCCACACTCGCCGCCCATACGCTGCGCTCGCTGCACAACCGCATCGAACGTCTGCTCGAAGACGGTGATTCGCGCATTGACGCCTACACGCAGGCCCATCTCGAAGACGCCAGGACGCGCATAGGTAAGGCTCTCGACGCCATGTACGTCTACAACGCGCGCTGATCGCGCTGGCGCGACACGATCATTCCCAAACAGGCCGTCCCCGAAATGGGGCGGTCTGTTTATTTCTGCTGTTCCGTCATAATAATCGCGCCTGCACTGGTGGAACGGGCGTCTCGCCCGTTCACGCTCCCGATTGCATAGACGAGGCGCCGCACATTGGCGTCATAATACATCGGCGCGCCAGTGCAGGCGTTCATCAGCTCGATACTGACTCCTCAGCGACAAACACAGCAAGGCTGCATCGCATTGCGTCGATACAATCGCTGCCCCGCAGTGAACTGCGCACGCCAATGCATGGTCGCGCGCAGTCCTGCGCTTCTGGAATCCGAAACGCAGCACAGAAAGGACGCGATTCGTGGCTGACAGACACTACGACCTCATCGTGATTGGCAGCGGACCAGGTGGGTACGTCGGCGCCATCCGCGCTGCGCAGCTGGGCATGAAAGTCGCCTGCGTCGAGCGCAGCAAGCTTGGCGGCGTGTGCCTCAACTGGGGCTGCATCCCCAGCAAGAGCCTGCTCGCCAACGCAGAGCTCTACGAAAAATGTCATGAAGAATCGGATGTCTGGGGCATCGAGTTCGACCGCTTGCGCGTCAACTGGGAAAAGGTCATCGCCCACTCCAGAGGCGTCGCTGACAAACTCAACAAGGGCGTCGGCTTTCTCCTCAAGAAGAACAAGATCGACCACATTGCGGGTCATGCCAAGATTGTCCGAGGCAGGTCGGGCGCTGCACCCTGCGCCGTCGAGATTTACGACTGCACCGTGCAGGACACGCTGACATCTTCACCTGCAACAGTTTCGGACAAATCCCGTGAGACCATAACCGCGACAAACGTGCTCATCGCAACAGGCGCCGTCGCGCGCGACCTTCCCTTCGCCAGGTTCGATGGCGACACGATCATTGGCGCCCGCGAAGCCATGACGCTGGCGGAGAAACCAGAATCGCTCATCATCGTCGGCGCAGGCGCCATTGGCATGGAGTTCGCCTACTTTTACAACACCTTCGGAACCAAGATCACCATCATCGAGATGACGCCTCGCATTCTGCCCGTCGAGGACGACGATATCTCCACAGCCCTCGAAAAAATATACAAGAAAAAGGGCATGGACATCCGCACGTCCACGACCGTCACCAACATCGAGAAGACCAAGACAGGCGTCAAAGCGACCATTGCTCCCTTCAAGAACGGCAAAGCGGACGAAAGCAAGACGCAGATGCTCGAAGCGAACAAGGTCCTGCTCGCGGTGGGCGTCAAGGGTCTGTATGACGGGCTCTTTGACGACGCGCTTGGACTTGAGACCATCAAGAGCTGCGTCAAGACCGACTACACCCCCAATCCCACTCTCGGACCTGACGACGACGCTGCGAAACCCATCACCTATGCGACAACTGTCCCTGGTGTTTACGCTATTGGCGACATCATCGGCCCGCCCTGGCTGGCTCACGTCGCCAGTGAAGAAGCCATCGTCTGCGTCGAGCGTCTCGCGGGGAATGACCCTATTCCCATTGATTATTCAGTCATTCCCGGCTGCACCTACTGCCATCCGCAGGTGGCCAGCGTGGGCTTCACCGAGCGCGCCCTCAAGGATCGCGGCATGAAGAAAGGCGCCGACTACGAGGTGGGCAAATACTCCCTGCAATCTCATGGCAAAGCTATCGCGACCAACGCCAACGTGGGCATGGTCAAGATCATCCGAGGCGTGCCCAGAGGCGAGATCCTCGGCGCCCACATACTCGGTGACCAAGCGACGGAGCTCATCGCAGAGATGGGCCTGGCCCGCCGGCTTGAAGCGACCACCGAAGAAATCATGGTCACCATCCACGCCCACCCAACCATGCACGAAGCCCTGCACGAAGCAGCCCTGGCAAGCGAAGGGCGGGCGATTCACGGCTGACGATCCGTTCATTGATCTGCACGCAACACTATGCGTGAATGCGCGTTTTGAGAATGGAAATAGGCGTTACAAGAATATGGATTGCGATCTGCTCCCTCTCCCCAGCGGGGGAGAGGGTCGGGGTGAGGGGGCGCGAGTCTTGAGACAAGAGGCAGATAAGAGCGAGCCCAGCGGTCCTGCGCTATGTGTCCTTTCCTGGTGAGGTGGAGCGCTTCATGGTGGGACAGTTTCCAAGCGGTCCTGCGACAGGGCGTCCTTCCGTCATTGCCCCGCGAACCACCCGCTGCTATGGTCGTTGCAGACTGTGGGCCCATCCGGACCCGCACGCCGGGGTGTAGCGCAGCTTGGTAGCGCGCCTCGTTCGGGACGAGGAGGTCGGAGGTTCAAATCCTCTCACCCCGATTGGTGATCGTTTAATACGCACAAAGGGGCGCCGACTTCCCAACGACCGCGCGTAAGAACACGCATTCTGCCCCGACAATCAAAACGGCGGCATGTACGCATGACCGGGCAGCACGCCCGCGTCCGAATCCACGTTGGATATCGCGAGGCCGGTTGTGAACCAAGTCTGATCCGTCGGTCGCTGCGCCAGCCAAACAGTCAAAGGCACATTCAGCCCTGTGGCGCTTCGATAGACGAGCATCACCTTCGCTGCGAGAAAGGAGCCTCCGCCCTGATCAAGAAGTGGCTGAAACAACATGCGCTTGGCGTCGTTGAGCGTGCCGATGCGCCACATATCAGCATCGTCTGTCTTTGCGCTCTGGTCCGCAAGAACTGACTTGGGCCAGGTGAGGGCCATGCCCGAATACCCGATTTGGCCGTACCAGAACTCCCCGCCGAGCCCGTTTTCGATTGTCTCGCTGTTGATCTCATCGCCCCAGTGAGTGTACCGCTGCACGCGCAGTTCCGCAGAGTTGGGTTCAATCGAGACAGCAGCGGGCCTGAGCGCGCCCTGCATACGTTGGAAATACGCTCTGAAATACGCACGAAAATACTCTTCCGGTGTGATGGTCGCGGGCGCTTCACGGCCGACGACGCCGCGGTGCTGATTCCGGTACAACGTCATGTTCCACGCTTGATAGGCGGGCAGTTTCGATGGAAGCGCCATGCCGTGTGCGTCCGCCCACGCCAGATAGACGTCCGGATCGCTCGTCGACCACGCCTGGAGGAGTCCGACGACGACGCGCAGCACGTCGCGCTCCAGCGCTTCGTTCGCCTTGTCGTCGTTCTGCTCCCGCGCAAGCGCCTGCACCAGCTGCGACGCCAGCGACTCCACCGTCGCTTGTGCGTCAGTAGGCGCTGCTGCGAGCTGCTTCACGGCGAATTCGCGAGCGACACGCTGCACCCTACGCGCGACCGTTTTTATGTGTGGCGAGAGACGAACATGAGGGATCGCCAGCCACGCGCCGATCGTCACCGCCACTACCGCCAGCGCCAGGATGATCACCAAGCGGCGCACCAGAACTTGCTGCACGATGTCGCGGAACTGTGACATTGCGAACACTCCCGCGGCGAGCGCTCTCTCACGTATCTAACGTGCGCACCTATGCAGCGCGAAACATCTCGCCGAGCAGGCTCAGAAGCAAAAGAGGTAAAGCCGCTCTAAGAAAGATAACGACTGGCAGGTGGCGCAAGCGCCACCTGCATTGCAGCAGGCATACTCTCCACAGGAAGAGTTGATCTTCCTCGTCGTGGCGCCGCCACTTGTGCTTGGACACGCTAGTGGACATCGGACTGTAACCGCCGCCTGCGCGGCGCTGACCGCCAGAAAGAGGACGGCAGGGGCAGCTACGCCAAACAGGCGGCG
>Ga0114931_10000402_pt1 | contig 51397 bp, 51 predicted proteins | sample 2SBtaG_FD_89579 | JGI IMG/M metagenome (GOLD analysis project Ga0114931, IMG submission 89579) | Deep subsurface microbial communities from Kolumbo volcano to uncover new lineages of life (NeLLi) - 2SBTROV14_V59a metaG | ecosystem: Environmental > Aquatic > Marine > Volcanic | place: Kolumbo... | reverse complement strand
ATCGCGGAGCAGACCAACCTTTTGGCGCTCAACGCCACCATCGAGGCGGCGCGCGCCGGGGAGGCGGGCAAGGGCTTCGCGGTGGTGGCCTCCGAGGTCAAGTCCCTGGCCAACCAGACCGCCAAGGCGACCGAGGAGATCTCCTCGCAGATCGCGTCCATCCAGGGCGCGACCGGAGACGCGGCGAGCGCGATCAAGGGGATCGCGGAGACCATCGGCAAGATCGACGAGATCGCCTCGACCATCGCGGCGGCGGTGGAGGAGCAAGGGGCGGCGACCCAGGAGATCGCCCAGAACGTGCAGCAGGCGGCGGCCGGCACCAACGAGGTCTCGTCCAACATCGGCGGCGTCACCCAGGCGGCGGGCGAAACCGGACAGTCCGCCGGCCAAACCCTGGAGGCGGCCCGCGAGCTGTCGCGCGGCGCCGAGACCCTGCGTAGCGAGGTCGATCGCTTCGTCGAACAAGTGCGCGCCGCCTAAAAGGGGTCCCAAACACGCGCGGCGCCCAACCAACACGAGGGACTTCAACGGGCCGGCCCAGCGCTGGCCCGTTTTTTATGCCGGCCTGGCCGGCTGCCGTAATAATTGACAAAAATAGTTAACACGTCAGCCGAATGGTTAAAATAACGAATTGTTTTTATTGACTATTTCCGAGAACTGTTTTTTAATACTTGCTAAAGAAAAGACGCCGGGCGCAAACGCTTGTCGGGCCATTGGCGTGGGGTTGGCCAGGGAGGTATCGATCATGGGTGAAATCGGGCACCGCCGCCACGCGCGGCAAGGCATTCGCCGGCACGCGTTGGCGCTTGCCAGCGCCCTGGGCCTCATGGCCGGGCTCCTGGCATCGCCGGCCGCGCGCGCCGACGCGGTGGTGGCGCCCCGCGCCCATGCCCACGACGGGGCCGGGTTCGAGGCGCTCGTGCCCCAGGCCCTGGCCGGCGACGCCACGGCGGCCTACCAGGTCGCCCGTGAGTTTTCCGATGGCGCCAGGCGGCCGGAGGATTTGCTCGAAGCCGCGCGCTGGTACCTCAAGGCCGCCCAGCAGGGCCACGTCCGCGCCCAGAACGATCTGGCCATGCTGCTCGCCAAGGGCCGCGGCGTGGCGCGGGATTACACGCAGGCCTACGCGCTCTTCGACCTGGCCGCGGCCGGCTTCGAGGCCGGCTGGCGCCACGACCAGGCGATCGAGATGCGCGACATGATGGCTGCCTTCATGTCGCCGGTGCAGCGCGCCCGCGCCCGTCACCTAGCGGCGACATGGAAGGCCGAGGCGGGGCGCTAAAGCGAGATTGGATCCGAGAACCTTGCCCCAGGCGTCATCCACGAAGCGGACCCGGAGATTATAAGACCTCGATGGAGCCCATGATGTGCTCCGCCTCCTTCCGATATTTGGGTAAGTAGTTCGCCCGCGCGCCGGAATAGAGGACCAGGTAGAGCTTCTTGTCGATGATCGCGCCGCTCGCGAGCCCGTTGATTTCGAGTCCGTCCTTGTTGACTCCGGCCAGATCGAAGCGGAAGCCCGGTTCGGACCCGAAATCGAAGGGCCGCAGGTTGCTGGCGTTGATCTTAGCGGCGCCGGCGCGGCTCAGACTGTCGACCACCAGCTCCATGACGTCGTTCGCCGTCATCGCGGCGGCGAAGGCGGGCGGCGGCGGTTTCTTGTTCGCGCCCCGCTTGGGCTCGAACAAGGGCTTGCCGTCTTTCAGCCCTTTCCAGAACTGGATCGACTCCAGTCTGGGGCCGTCCACGGTCCACAGCTCGATGGGGCCCGAGCTTGCCTTGTTCCAGGCGATGCGCGTTTCCACAGAGTACGTGCCGGCGATTTCGTGGCGCTTTGGCTTGACCAGGGTATAGCTCGCGCACCCGCCCAGGATGGCGACCAAGGCGAGCCACGCAAGTCCGCGTGCCGTGCCGTGCCTCATGGTATCCGCTCCAGGTAGTATTCGATCATGGTTCGGTCCTCCGCGCCCGGCCGCGACGCCAGGTAGCGCTCGAGGGCGGCGCGCGCCGCCGCCGGACGATCCTCGGCCCAGTAGACCAGCCCAAGGGCCCGGTGGGCCTCGGGCGGGGCGCCGCCCGTGTCGATGGCTGCTGTATAGGCCTCGATCGCCTTGTCCGCGTCGTCCTCCGCGCCGCGCAGGCGATAAAGTTCGCCGCGGTAGTAAAAGACCAGGGCGGGATCGGTGCCGTTGGCCGCGAGGTGATCGAGCACGACCTCCAAGCGGCCGAAATCCCGTTGGCGGATCTCGTCGCGCAGCCAGTCGTTCCGGTAGCTGGCGGTAACGGCCTGAAATTCCGACTCGCCCAGGGTCTTGCCGGCGCTGTCGATCTCGGCCGCGCGCGCGGCGAGGGTTTTTTCCCGCTCCTCGGAGGCCGGGTGGGTCGAGAAAAAAATCAGCGGCCGCTCGTAGTCGTCGCTGGCGTCTTTTTCCTCGATCAACCGGTTCCAGATACTGGGTGCCGCGCGCGGGTCGTAGCCGGCGGCGACCATCCGCTTCAGGCCACCGCCGTCGGCCGCGCGCTCCTGTTCGCGGGAAAAGGAAAAATAGCTGCCCAGCACCGCGATCTGTGCAACGTATCCCAGCGGGGCAACCCCGGCGACCGCGGTCGCGATCTGGAAAAAGACCAGGGCGTCGGTCTTGGCGCGCAGGTCCCGCCACTGGTTCAGGGAGTGGCGTTTGAGGTAATGCTCCAACTCGTGGCCGAGCACGAAGGCGACCTGTGCCTCGTTTTCCGCGCGCAGCAGCAGGCCGGTCCACACGCTCATGTAGCCGTTGGGCGCCATGGAGGCGTTGAACCCGGCCGCGCGCACCACGTAAACCCGGATGTCCGCGCAGTAGTCCGCCGCCAGCCGGCACACGATCCCGCGCACGTATTCGTTGAGCGCCGGGTCGCGCACCAGCCGGCCGGATGTCGCCAGGCGCTGCTCGCTTCGCTCCACGCGCATCCACAGGCCCGCTTCCAGGGAATTGGAGGCCGGCGTCTGGCCGGGCGCGATCTTCTCGGCCGGCGGCGTCGTGGCGCACGCCGCGGTGAGCAGGCACGCCGCCAGGGCTTGCCCGATCGACGCTACCCGGCTCACAGGGGGATCTTGGACAGCAACGCCTCGGTCGCCTCGCGCGCCAGCTTGGGGTCCCGCAAGTCGCCGGTGCCGCTGGCCAGCCGGTTGAACCACACGATATCGCCATTTCGCAGGTCGACCAGGGAGGCGAAGCCCACCTGGCTGCCGCCCGGCACGCCAACGCCGAACAACGCGCCCACGAAAATCAAGGCGACCCGTCCGCCGCTGGAAAAGCTGTCGCGCAGATAGATGAAGAGCGCGTAGTCCGCCTGGTATTTCTGCCCCAGGGCGCTCGCGCCCTCGCCCAAGCTCCAGTCGAACGTGTCCTTCTTGGTGGGCAAGGCGAGCGCGGGGATGTACTTGTGCAACAGAATCGTGGTTCCCACCGCCTCGTGCAGCTTGATGAGCTGTATGTCCGGGTCGTCGTAGGCGGCGCCGTCATCGTCGGCTTTATATTTGACGATGCTGGTGTCGTACGCGGCCAGCACCTCGTCCAATGCAAGGTCGACGTTGGACGCGGCCACGATGGTCCAGTCCTTTTTCGGCTCTAGCAGCCCGGCCGCTGTCAGCTCCGCCACCTCGATATCGGGAGCCATCAGAAGAATGCGCGCGGTGCCGGTATGTTCGGGCGCCGCGCCGCTGGTCAGGAACGATTTGGTCTGGGCGCACCCGGCGGCGAGCAAAAGAGCAACGCCAACCAATATCGGCGTCACGGATCGCCACGCGGATATTGGACATTGTGTTGCCCGTATCATCGACTGACCCTCCCAGTCGTGAATACGCCACCCATGATCTGTATCACAAAATCGTGAACTCGGCAAAATTCAACCATCGCCATGAGGGAAGCTTGACGGCAAGCCTTAAAGTTTGTACCAACTAGTAGGTATGTACAATCAATACCCACGGACGACGGGAAGGCGGCGCATGTACGAGACGCTTCGGCCCGAGCTTTTCTGGCTCGTGGCAACAACCTTGATGACGGGGCTCATTTGGGTGCCATACGTTGTCAACCGGATTGTCGAGAACGAGCTTTGGTTCGCGCCGCGCAACCCGAAACCCCTTTACCAGGCCAAGGTCATCGTGGGCCGTTCGCGCCGAAAGCGCCCATCGCAATGGGGTCGAGAACCTTGTCGTGTTCGCCCCGCTGGCGCTGATCGGGTTTGTCTAGCGCGCCGTTGACGGAGGATCGAACCCCCATGGACTCGAAACGCGGTGATCTGATCGAGGCGACCAAGTCGCTGCTGTGGGACATCGGCTACGAGTCCATGAGCCCCAGGAAGGTCCTGGCGAAAAGCGGCGCCGGCCAAGGCTCTCTCTATCATCATTTCAAGGGTAAAAAGGATTTGGCGGCGGCGGCGCTCGGCGAGGTCGAAACGGAGATGCGCGCCGACTTCGACCGAATCTTCGCGGCGGATAAACCACCCCTGCAGCGCTTGACCGACTATCTCAAGCTCAACCGAAACGGCCTGAAGGGGTGCCGCCTCGGGCGGCTCGCGAACGAGTCCTCGATCGTCGACACTGCCTTGCGGTGGCCCTTGGCCGCATACTTTCGCCACGTGGAAGAGGTGGTCGCGCGGGCGGTCGCCGAGGCCGTGGCCGCGGGCGAGCTCGATAAGACCGCGCGGCCGAGGGAGATCGCCGCCGCGCTCGTCGCAACGGTTCAAGGCGGCTACATCTTGAGCCGCGTCCATAACGATCCAGGGCACGTTCGCCGCGCCACGAACGGCGCCGTCGCCATGCTCGACGCTCTCAAAATTCCATAGGCCGGCTTGAAGAGCGGCAACCCGAGCCTCGGCGTTTGGGCGAGAAAACATACATACTAGTATGTACTTAACAAGCATCACGATCCTGGAGCGCGCTTCGCGAGGGTAAGATGGAATGACCGACAATCCGATTCGAGAACTGCTCGATCTGTGCGGCACCGAGGTGCCGGTCTATCAAGCGGGCCTGGGCGGAATCGCCGGCCCCGAGCTCGCCGCCGCCGTCAGCGAGGCGGGCGGGCTTGGCCACCTGGGTGGCATTCGGCTCTCCGCGCTTGAGTTGCGGGACCGAATTCGCGCGACGCGCGCGGCGACCGATCGGCCGTTCGGGGTCAATCTCGTGCCCCCGGGCGGCGGACCCGACGGCTTCGAAAGCCAGCTCGCCGTGGTCCTGGAAGAGTGTCCCCGGGTGCTTTCCCTGTTCTGGGGCGATTTCGCGGCGGTTATTCCACGCGCGAAGGCGGCGGGCATCGTCACCATGGTGCAGGTTGGCTCGCGTGGTGAGGCCGTCAAGGCGGCCCGCGACGGCGCCGACGTTATCATCGCCCAGGGCCTGGAGGCGGGCGGCCATGTGCGGAGCGTTGTGGGACTGATGGCCCTGCTCCCCGCCGTGGTCGACGCGGTTTTGCCCAAGCCGGTGCTCGCGGCCGGTGGTATTGGCGATCCGCGCGCGGTGCGCGCGGCCCTTGCCCTAGGCGCCGCCGGCGTGTGGGTTGGCACGCGCTTCGTGGCGAGTGGCGAATCCCTTGCCCACGACATCTACAAGCAACGCCTGGTCGAGGCCGGCACGGACGACACGGCCCATAGCCACCTCTATTCCTACGGATGGAGGTTCGGCGCGCCACACCGCGCGCTGCGCGGCGAGAACAAGCTCGATCCATTGCGCCTGATCGCCGGCGGTGCTCGGCGCGGCGACAAGGCATCTCATGCCCGGCGTATCCGCCTCTATGCGGGCCAGGGCGTTGGCGCGATCGCCGATAGCCCACCCGCGGCGGAGATCGTGCGGCGCCTTGGCGCCGCGCACCTCCCCGCGTGATCGAAATCACCATCGCCAGCGAAGGGTGGGCGAACGTTTTTCTCAACACTCGAAAGAAAGGACCCGGTTCATGCGTCTATTTTATGCAGGCACCTCCCCCTATGCTCGAAAGGTCCGCGTGGTCATCGCCGAGAAGGGCTTGGAGCCACAAGTCGAGGCCATCCGCTGCAATCCCTTCGACGACGTGGCCGAGCTCATGGCGGTCAACCCCCTGAGCAAGGTTCCGTCACTCGAGCTCGATGACGGCGCCGTTCTCTACGATAGCCCGGTCATCGCCGAATACATCGATAGCCTGGGCGAGGCCGCGCGCCTGATCCCCGCCGAAGGGCCCGCCCGGTGGCGGGTGCTGCGCCAGCAGGCCCTGGGCGACGGCATTCTGGACGCGGCGTTCTCCATGGTGATGGAGCGTCGCCGGCCGGACGAGCAACAGTCCCGAGACTGGCTGGAGCGCTGGCGAGCGGCCATCGCGCGTGGCCTGGATTCCCTGGAAGCGGAGATCGACGGATTGGGCGGGCCGATCACTCTCGGCCACATCACCCTTGGCGCGGCGCTTGGCTATCTCGATTTCCGCCTGCCCGATCTCGAGTGGCGTGGCGCGCGCGAAAAAACCGCGTCGTGGTTTGCCACGTTCGCGGAGCGCCCCTCCATGATCGCCACGCGGCCCGATGCATAGGGGGGCGCGTTTGGACCCACGCGCGCCCTTGAAGGTGGCTAAAGCGGCCAGACCACCAGAATCATGGGCAGGGCGACGGCGACGATGACGATTTCCAGGGGCAGGCCCATGCGCCAGAAGTCGTCGAAGCGATAGCCGCCCGGTCCCATGACCAGGGCGTTGTTCTGGTGCCCGATGGGGGTCAGAAACGCGCATGAGGCGCCGACCGCGACCGCCATGAGAAAGGGATCGGGGCTGGCCCCCAGGCGCGCCGCCAGGCCGGCGGCGATGGGCGCCATGACCACCGCCGTGGCCGCGTTGTTGAGCACGTCGGAGAGGGTCATGGTGACCACCATCAGGAGACCGAGCACCAGGACCGGCGATCCGCCGGCGGTGGCCGCCAGGATAGCTTCGGCGATGGCACCGGTGGCGCCCGTGGTCTGCATGGCGCCGCCGACCGGGATCAAGGCCCCGAGCAGCACGATCACCGGCCAGTCGATGCCCTCGTAGAGGTCGCGCACGGGAATCAGCCCGCTCGCCACCATGATCGTGACCGCCAGCGCCAGCGCGACCGCGATCGGCAGCAGGCCGAAGGCCGTGGCGGCGATCGCCGCGGCGAAGATCGCGATCAGATAGGGCGCGTCGCCGCGCTTGCCCATGGTCAGGCCGCGCTCCGCGAGCGGCAGGCAGCCGAGCGCCGCCAACGCCTCGGGCACGCGCTCGGCCTCGCCGTGCAGCAGGAGCACGTCCCCCACCCGAATGCGGAAGGCGCGCAAGCGGCCCCGGTAGGGCCGGCCCTGGCGCGCGGCGGCCAGCAGGGTCAGGCCGTGGCGGGCGATCAGGCGCTGCTCGCCGACGCGCCGGTCGTCCAGGCGCGAGCCCGGCGCCACCACCGCCTCGACCACGGTCGCGGTTTCGTCGGCCAACGCGCTTGGGCGTGGTTTTGCCTTGGCCCCCGCTTTCGCCCCCGTGCCGCCAAGCTCCAGGCCGAGGGCGCTTACCAGGCGGTCGATCTCCTCCGATCCGGCCTCGATCAGCAACCGGTCGCCCGCGCGAATGCGTACCCAGCGCGCACCCGCCGGCAGCAGCCGCTCGTCGCGCACCACCCCCAGCACCAGGGCGTCGATGTCGCCGGTCATCTCGTCCAGGGCCGTGAGCGGCCGGCCCACCGCCTTGCTGTCCTTGGGTACGCGCGCCTCGGCCAAATAGGCCTCGATATCGAAGGTTTCGGCCGTGGTCGGGCGCGACGCCGCGTCGCGCGGCATCAGGCGCCAGCCAACGAGCGCAAGGAATGCGAGCCCGGCCAGCGCCGTCGCGCCGCCCACGGGCGTGAAATCGAACATGCCGAACGGCGTGCCCGTGACCTCGCCCCGGTAAGTGGCGATGATGATGTTGGGCGGGGTGCCGATGAGCGTGACCAGCCCGCCCAGGATCGAGCCGAAGGAGAGCGGCATCAGCAGGGCGGCGGCCGAGCGCTTGGCCTTGCGCGCCGATTGAATCGCGACCGGCATGAGCAGGCCGAGCGTGCCCACGTTGTTGATGCACGAGGAGAGCACGGCGGCCAGCCCGGATAGCGCGCCGATGTGGCTCCAGGTATGCGCGGCCGCCGGGCGCACCACCCGCGCCACCCAATCGACCGCGCCGGCCCCGGCGAGCGCCCGGCTGATCACCAGCACCGCCGCCACGGTCACGGTCGCCGGATGGCCGAACCCGGCGAACGCCCCGGCGGCGGGCACCAGCCCGGCGATGACCGCGGCCATGAGCGCCATGAGGGCGACCACGTCGTAGCGCCAGCGTCCCCAGGCGAGCAGGGCCACGAGCGCGGCCAAGATGGCGTAGAGCATGGCCTGATCGCTCATGGGTGGCCCCCTCCCGTCGCCTCAGTCGCGCGCCAAGGCGCGCAGCTCGGTTTTCAGCACCTTGCCGTAGTTGTTCTTGGGCAGGGCCTCTACCATGCGGTAGACGCGCGGGCGCTTGAACCGGGCGATGCGCGCCAGGCAGAGCGCGTCGAGCGCGTCGGGCTCGACCGCGTGCCCGGGCCGTGGGACCACGAAGGCGACCACCTCCTCGCCCCAGTCCGGGTGCGGGCGGCCCACGACCGCGCATTCCAGCACGTCCGGATGGGCCTGCAATACCTCCTCCACCTCGCGTGGATAGACGTTGGCGCCGCCGGAGACGATCAGGTCCTTGGAGCGGTCCATGAGGGTGAGGTAGCCGTCCGCGTCCAGGGTGCCCACGTCGCCGGTGTGCAGCCAGCCGCCGCGCAAGGCGCGCTTTGTCGCGTCGGGATCGTTCCAATAGCCGAGCATGACCGAATCGCCGCGCGCCAGAATCTCGCCCGCTTCGCCCGGCGGCAGGGGCCGGTCGTTCTCGTCGGCGATGCGCACCTCGACCCCGATCTGCGCCCGCCCGACCGAGGCCAGGCGCGCCGCGTGGCCTGGATCGTCGTCGCCGCCCATGTGCGCGGCGCGCGGCAGCACGGTGATGGTCATGGGGCTTTCGCCCTGGCCGTAGATCTGCACGAAGCGGCCGCCGAGCCGCGCCATGGCGATCTTGATGTCGTCCACGTACATGGGCCCGCCGCCGTAGACGATAGTCTTCAGCCCCGCCGGCGCGCCCGCCGCCGCCGCCGGGTGCTCGACCAGGCGTTTGACCATGGTCGGGGCGGCAAACATGGTGACACCCACATAATGGCGCAGCAGGGCGAATATCTCCTCCGGATCGAAGCCGCCGCTCTCCGGCACGATCTGCACCGCCCCGGCGGCCACGTGGGGCAGGATATAGAGCCCGGAGCCGTGGGACATGGGGGCGGCGTGCAGGATGCCGTCGCCGGGCGCGATCGAATCCACGTCGGCGAGGTAGGCCAGGGTCATGGCCAGCAGGTTGCGGTGGGAGAGGGTCGCCCCCTTGGGCCGGCCCGTGGTGCCGCTGGTATAGAACAGCCAGGCCGGATCGTCCGACGCGCGCGCCACCATGGCCATCGGCGTGGTTTCCAGGAGCCGGCCATAGGCCGCCGTGGGCGCGCCCGGCGCGCCCACGTCGATGGGCGCGGCCAGGGCCGGCAGGTCCGCCGCCACGGGGGCGAGGGCCCCGGCCAGCGCCGGGGTGACGAAGCACACGCGGGCGCCCCCATGCTCCAGGATGTAATGCATCTCGCGCGGGTGCAGCTTGGCGTTGATGGGCACCGCCACGAGGCCCGCGTGCCAGCAGGCGAACAGGACCTCCACGAACGTCGGCGTATTGGTCATGGCAAGCGCCACCCGCGCGCCGTCTTCAAGCTCGAACCGCCCGCGCAAGGCGCCGGCCAGAGCGGCCACGCGGCCGGCCAGCTGCCCATAGGTGGCAACGGGCGCGGCGCCCAGGGCAAGCGCCGGGCGGGTGCCATCGGCCGCCGCCGCGCGGCGCAACAGGTCGGCCAGGTTCATGATGCCTCTTCGAGATACGTGGGGTGCCGCTCACTGTTCCAAGTTCGCAGCGCGCGGTCAATCCGCCCCGGGCCGCCCCGGGCCGCCCCGGGCGCGAGACTCGCCTTGGACCACGCGCCCTGCTATACCAAGATCATGTGACGTTCGCCGCCGTCGCGCTCACGCGTGGGGGCGGGTCGATCGGGGAGGATCGAGAAAGTGCATCGCCCCCGAAAGGGCCGGCGGCGCCTACGTGCCCCCGGGTTTCTGGCCTCGGGCCCGTGGAGGGTCCGGGCGGTTGCCGTTGTCTGCGCGGTCCTGGCCGGCGTGGCCTCGTTCGCCGCGATCTGGGGCGTGGCGGCGCAGGAGGTCACGTTCTTCCGCATCGGCACGGGCTCGACGGCGGGCACTTATTTCCCGATTGGCGGGATCATCGCGAGCGCCATCAGCAAGCCGTACGGCAGCCGGGACTGCGACGTGGGCGGAAGCTGCGGCGTGCCCGGCCTGATCGCCGTCGCCCAGTCGACCCGGGGCTCGGTGGACAACGTGGTCGGTATCGCCGAGGGGCGCTTCGAATCCGGCTTCAGCCAAGCCGATATCTCGTACTGGGCCTACAAGGGCGAGGGCATTTTCGCGGCGCGCGGCCCCGTGCAGAACCTGCGCACCATCGCCAACCTGTTTCCGGAATCGGTTCATGTGGTGGTGCGGCGGGATTCCGGCTTCACAAGCCTGGCCGATCTGCGCGGCAAGCGCGTCTCCATCGATCGCGAGGGCTCCGGCACGCGAGTCGACGCGCTCCTGCTTCTCAAGGCATACGGGATCGGCTTGAAGGATTTCGAGCCGGTGGGCGTCGCCGTCGGCGACGCGGCGGACATGCTGCGCAAAGGCGAGATCGACGCCTTCATCATGGTCGTGGGCACGCCGGCGACCGCGGTGGCCGATTTGGCGCGGGACGCGCTCGTGACCCTCCTGCCCATCGTGGGCCCGGAGGCGGAGGCGTTGCGCGAGGCCTATCCCTTCTTCGCCGACGATTTCATACCGGCCGGCACCTATATCGACGTGCCGGCGACCGAGACCCTTTCGGTCGGCGCGCAATGGCTGGTTTCGGCCAACGTGCCCGAAAAACTTGTCTACGCGATCACCAAGGCCCTGTGGGACCCGAGCACGCGCCGGTTGCTGGATGCGGGACACCCCAAGGGCAAGCGAATCAAGCTTTCGACCGCCCTCGACGGGCTCGTGGTGCCGCTGCACGCGGGCGCGCGGCGGTATTACGGCGAGGCGGGCGTTCCGTTTCCCGCCAGCACCAACTGATCCGCGTTTAGAAGCTCTCGGCGATCTCGCTCAACAGGAAATCGCGGAACACGTGAAGGCGCTTGGACGAGCGCAGCTCCTCAGGATACACGAAATACGCGTCCACGTGCGGGCCGACCATCTCCGGCAGGACCTGGATCAGGTCGTTCAATCCATCGCCCATGAATTCGGGCAAGGCCCCCAAGCCCGCGCCCGATTGCACCGCGCGCATGATGCCGTAGACATTGTTCACCGTCAGGGTCGGTCGGCGCGCGCCGTTCGCCGGATCGCCGGCGGTAAGCAGCCAGTTCACGTCGGGCACCGGTGGGCGTAGCTCCTCGCCGTAGACAATGATGCGGTGGTTGTCCAGATCGGCCACCTTGGTGGGCATGCCGTGTTTGCGGATATAGCTGGCGGCCGCGTAGGCGTGCAGGCGGATGGTCATCAGGTGGCGTTGGATCAGGTCCCCCTGGCGCGGCGGCGCCATGCGAATCGCCACGTCCGCCTCGCGCATGGAGAGATCCAGGGTACGGTCCGAGAGCAGTAGGTGCACCTCGATCTCCGGGTAGACCTCCATGAACTCGCGCATGCGCGGCGCCAGCCAGGTGGAGCCGAAGGCGACCGTCGTGGTGATCTTGAGGGACCCCTGGGGCCGGTCCTTGCTTTCCGCCAGGCGAGCCGCGGTCATGGCCAGCTTGCCGAACACCTCGTGGGCGGTACGGTAGAGAAGCTCGCCCTGCTCGGTCAGGATCAAGCCGCGCGCGTGGCGGTGAAAGAGCGGCACCTTGAGGCTGGCCTCCAGCGCGCCGATCTGGCGGCTGACCGCGGATTGGCTGAGATTGAGCACATCGCCGGCGCGCGTAAAGCTGCCCGCTTCGGCGACCGCATGGAAGATGCGCAGCTTGTCCCAGTCCATGCTACTCGTGGCTACCCCCCCGGCCGGCTTTGATCCCGCGACAACGCCCCAGCCGGCGCGGCACCTTATTTATTGGGCCGCTTCGGTTTCCTGGGCCCCCATGTTGGCGAAAAAGCGCTCCGCCTCCAAGGCCGCCATGCATCCCATGCCGGCGGCGGTCACCGCTTGGCGATACACCTTGTCACGCACGTCGCCGGCCGCATAGACCCCGGGCACGCTGGTCGCGGTCGAATCCGGCTGCGTCACGATATACCCCTCGGCGTCCATTTCGAGCTGGTTCTTGAACAGTCCGGTCGCCGGATCGTGGCCGATCGCGATGAACACCCCATCGACGGCGATCTCGCCAAGGGCGCCGGTCTTGACGTTGCGCACGCGCACGCCGGTCACCCCCGGCGGCTCCCGCGTGCCCACGATCCGATCGACGACGTGATCCCACATAACCTCGATCTTGGGGTTGGCGAACAGGCGGTCCTGCATGATCTTCTCCGCGCGCAGGGCATCGCGCCGGTGGATAAGGGTCACCTTGCGCGCGAAATTGGTCAGGAAAATCGCCTCCTCGACCGCCGTGTTGCCGCCTCCGACGACCGCCACCTCCTTGTCGCGGAAGAAAAAGCCGTCGCACGTGGCGCAGGCCGAGACGCCGAAGCCGCGAAACGCCACCTCGCTCTCCAGGCCCAGCCAGCGGGCCTGGGCGCCGGTGGCGATGACCAGGGTCTCGCCTGTATAGATCGCGCCGGAATCGCCCACGCAGCGGATCGGTCGGCGCGCCAGGTCCACCTCGACGATGGTGTCGGTCTCGATTCGCGCGCCCACGTGGCGCGCCTGCGCCTCCATTTGCTCCATGAGCCAGGGGCCCTGAATCGCCTCGGCGAAGCCCGGGTAGTTCTCCACGTCGGTGGTGATCGAGAGCTGCCCGCCCACCTGCAGGCCCTGAATCAGGATCGGATGCAGGTTGGCGCGCGCGGCGTAAATGGCGGCGGTGTAGCCGGCCGGGCCCGAACCCAAGATCAAGACCTTGCCGTGGTGATTATCGGCCATGGGGGGGATTCCGAAGCGAGATGTTATGATATGCGGGTGCGCGGGCACTAGACATAGGGCGCGCGCGCGCCGACCGCAAGCCGGGTCGCCCGATCGATCCCTACATTTGGTGCGGGCGATACTTGATCCCGTTAGCGACCTGCAACTAGCGGATGTAGCGCACGATTTCCGCGATTTGCCGATCGCTGACCTGGGGCTGGGGCGGCATATCGCCGAACGGCCAGTGATGTTGCGGTACCCCCAGTTGGGCAGCGCGGAAGAAGGCACCATCCCCGTGATGGCCCGGGTTGTAGATATCGTTGATCAGGGGCGGCCCCCGATCCGTTCCGGCGCCGTTGGCGCCGTGGCAGCGGGCGCAGTTGGCGTCGAAGGCGGTTTTGCCCGCCACCGCCATGGCCGAAAGCCGGGGCACGGCCACCGCAAGCGCCGTATCTTGCGGTCGAGGGGCAAACGCTTTCCAACCAACGATGACGAGGCCGGCGCCAACCAGGCCCGTAACGAGAATTGCCGGCAATCGCCGGCGCAACCCCATGGCAAACCCCACGGCGGCGCCGTTTCGCTTATCGGTCATTTTCGCCGCTCCTTGGTATAAGCCCGCGTCCACGGCCGGGCCGGAGCCACCAACCATACGGCGAAGGCCCAGCTCCGCCTTGATACGAATCAACCCGGGTGAGCCGGATGCCTGCCGCGACGCACTGGAATCGCGATGGAAACTCTACTTATGCGAGGCTTATACGGGCGCCGGCGCGCTCATGGGCGCGGCGCCCGCGCGCCCATGCGCCGCGAGGCGCCGGCGGATCGCCGCGGCGGCTCGTTCGGTATCGTTGAGCGGCGGGTACGTCCAGGTCTCCAGCCTGCCGGCGAAGGGGCGCGTGATGCCCGCCTCGGCGAGGGCGCGGTGAAAGCGCGCGAACTTGGCCGAGCCGCCGTCCAGATCGACCACGAAGACCGGCTTGCCCGTGGTCGCCGCTTCCTAAACCATATTGACCGAATCGGCTGTGACCACCAGGGCGTCGGCCAGGGCCAGGTAGGCCAGGTACGGGTTCTCGCCCTGGCCGTCCCAGGTGCGCGCCGGCAATCCGTGGAGCGCCCGGCGGACGATCTCCACGGTTCGCGGGGGGGTGCGCCGCGAGGGCGTGACCAGCAGCCCGGCGCCGTCCCGGCGCGCGAGTTCCGCCAACCGCGCGCCCAGGCGGGTCATGCGCGCCGCGCTCATGCGGTAGGCCTTGCTGTTGCCGCCCAGCATGACCGCCACCAGGGGCCGGGGCAGATCGGTGAGCGCCGGGCCGAAGCGCCGCGCCGCCGCGGCCAGGCGGGCGGGGGTGACCCGGTTCAAGCTGCCCACGGTCTCGATGACGTTGGCGCCGCGCAGGCGGTCGTGGCGCGGGGTGACCACGGCGTCGAACCGGGCCGGATCGACCCCGGGTTTTTGAATCTGCACCGTGAACACGCGGCCCCCGCTGGCCCGGCGCACGGCGATCGAAAGGGCCACGGTCCGCCGGCCGCTGGCGATCAGCACATCGGGCCACGGCGCGGCCAGGCGCGCGCCCGCCGGGCAGAGCCGCGCCAGGGGCCGGTGGATGGCCAGCGGCGGCATCCAGCGCCAGGGCCGGCGCATCTGGATGCGCTTGACCTCCGGGGCGTAGCCGAGCGCCTCGGCCAGTCCCACGCATTGCCCTTCGACCCCCGCCTTGCCGTCGGTCACCACCCAGCACGTGCCGTTCGGGCGGGGCTGCGTTGCCGTCTCGCTCATGGGGCCGGACTATTGCCCTTGCTCCCAGCCGGGGCAAGCTTGGCGATTGCCGCCGGTACGCGTAATATCGTTGCGCGGCGGCGCGTGGCGTCATGGGGGGGCTTGGAATTTACAAGATGCGACGTGTCAAACTGGATCGGATCGACCTTCGTATTCTGAAGGACCTGCAAGAGACCGGCCGGATCACCAACGTGGAGCTGGCGCGGCGCGCCGGCATCTCGGCGCCCCCGTGCCTGCGCCGGGTGCGCGCCCTGGAAGAGGCGGGCTACATCCGCGGTTATCATGCGGACGTGCGCGGCGAGGCGCTTGGCTTCGAGGTGCTATTCTTTGCTCTTGTCGGGCTGGACAGCCAATCGGAAAGCGTGTTGGCCGGATTCGAGCGCATGGTGGCCGGCTGGCGCGAGGTGCGTGAATGCCACATGGCCCGGGGGCCGAGCGATTTCGTGCTCAAGATCGTGGCGCGCAATACCGCCCACGAGAACGAGATCACGGCCAAGCTGACCGCCGCGCCCCACGTCGCCACCGTGCAGACCATCCAGGTGATCCAAACCTCCAAATGGCGCCCGGGGGTTCCCGTCGACATGGACGTCGCGCCGAGCGGAGGCTGACGACGCGATTTTCCGCCGCGCGATTTTCCGCCGCGCGTGGCGTCGATCAATTGAGATTAACTAAAAGGCAAAATATTTACTATAAGTTCTTATGTCGTGGTTAATCTTTATTATTAATATCTATTTCCCACTTGACATTTTATTAGTCCGTGTTAAAGTCGTGTTAATGAAGGCGGGTCAGGGAGGCCCGTCGCTTTTGCGAATATTCGGTTCTGGGGAGGGTTGGGGCCATGCTGAAGGCCGTCGTTCGAGGCGGGATCGGGGCGAGCGAGTATTTCTTGGTGGCGCTCGTCATGGGATTGCCGGTCATCGCCGCCGCGTTCGGCCATGCACAGCCCGTGGAGCAGGTCTACGGCCATATTCTAGAGAACGTCACGGGGGTCGTGTTGACCCTGGGCAAGTGACCGGGAGGCGAATAAGAGGCGAGGGCAGGTAGCCCACGGGCGGCGGGACCGGTCGGAAAAGATCGGCCGAGCCGCCCACACAGGGACGCACCCATTCGGATTGCACATCCTGGGGCGCGGGAAATAAACCTCTTCATGCCCGAAACCGGGCATGGCGCGCGGGCCGGTTATCCGGTCCGCGTTTTTTTTGGGCCATGGGTCGCCGCGCCGCGCGCCCGCGCGCTATGATTGGCCTCCATGGCGGTCTTAACCGCCGCGGGAATTGGGGGGCATGGAATGCAGTTTTACCTGACCCCGCGCCGGCCGCGCGGCGCGGTTCCACTAACACCGCTTACCAAGGCCGAGCTGGCGCCGTGGCTGGGCGCGCAACCGGCGCGGATCGCGGCGTGGGTAGGCGCCGCCGGATTTACCGCCGGCGCCGGCGCCACGTGCCCGATCCCCGATGAGGCGGGCGGGCTCGGGCGGGTTCTGATCGGCCTGCCCGAGGGTGACGGCGACGGCCCATGGCCCTATGGGGGGCTGCCCATGGCCTTGCCGGCCGGGGCCGTCTATTGGCTGGACGCCGCGCTACCGCGCGACGCGGCCACCCAGGCCGCCCTGGGATGGGCGCTCGGCGCCTATGGCTTCGATCGCTACCGCAAGAAGGAGCGCGCCCTGGCCCGCCTGGTCTGGCCCAAGGGGGCGGACCGGGCCGCGGTGGAGCGCGCGGCGCGCGCGACGTACCTGGTACGCGATCTAATCAATACCCCCGCCCAGGACATGGGGCCGGCGGAAGTGGCCGGCGCGGCGCGGCGCCTGGCGCGCCAATACACGGCACGCCTGAGCGTCGTCGTCGGCGAAGCGCTGGCGCGGCGGAACTATCCGGCGATCCATGCGGTTGGCCGCGCGAGCGCCCGGGCGCCGCGCCTGATCGACCTGCGCTGGGGCGCGCGCGGCCCGCGCATCGCCCTGGTTGGCAAGGGGGTGTGCTTCGATACCGGCGGGCTCGACCTCAAGAGCGCGGCGGGCATGAAGCTGATGAAAAAGGATATGGGCGGCGCGGCGCACGTGCTCGCCCTGGCGGGCATGATCATGGCGGCGCGCCTGCCCGTGCGCTTGCGGGTCTTGATCCCGGCGGTGGAGAACAGTGTCGCCGGCAATGCCCTGCGCCCCCTCGACGTGATCGCGACGCGCAAGGGGCTGAGCGTCGAGGTCGGCAACACGGACGCGGAAGGGCGCCTCGTGCTGGCCGATGCCCTGGCCGAGGCGGACCGGGAGGACCCGGCCCTGATCCTCGATTTCGCGACCCTGACCGGGGCCGCGCGGGTCGCCCTCGGCACGGAACTGCCGGCCATGTTCTGCAATCACGACTCGACCGCGAAGGCGCTCCTGGCCCACGGCCGCGCGGCGCACGATCCCCTGTGGCGCATGCCCCTGCACGCGCCCTACCGCCCGTTGCTCGACAGCAAGGTGGCCGACCTCAACAACATTTCCGGCGGCGCCTACGGCGGCGCGATCATGGCCGCGCTGTTCCTGGCCGAGTTCGTGCGGGCAAGCACCCCCTGGGTGCATTGCGACATCATGGGATGGAACGTGCGCGCCAGGCCCGGCCGCCCCGAGGGCGGCGAGGCCATGGGCCTGCGCGCCGCCTATGGGCTGATCGAGGCGTTGACCACCCGGGCGGGGCGCGGCCGCCGCCCATAATCGGCGCGGATCGGTCCGGAAAGGTCGGTTAGCACCAAGACTCGGCCGTTCAGGCACCGATAATCGAGGTTCGCGGTCATGGATAGAGCATTTTTTCAGGGTCAAGGAGGCAAAAGATGTTCCAGAACATCCTGTGCGCGGTCGATGGCTCCGCCCATGCCCTCAAGGCGGCCGAAACCGCGAGCCAACTGGCGGCAAAGCTGGGCGCGTCCCTGACCTTCCTGACCGTGACCAAGGAGCTCAAGGTCACCGATCAGATCAAGCGCTACATGGAAATCGAGAATTTGACCGGCACGCCCCAGTACGTGCTCGATGAAATGACCGACGAGGTGCTGTCGAAAGCCAGCCATTGTGCCAAGGACAGCGGCGTCAAGACTATCCGCACCGAGGTCAAGGTCGGCCATCCGGCGCGGGTCATCGTCAACTTCGCCGAGCGCGCCGGCGCCGATCTGATCGTGATCGGCAGCCGTGGCCTGGGCGATATCGGCGGCGTGCTTCTGGGCAGCGTGTCCCACAAGGTCTCCAGCCTGGCCAAGTGCGCCTGCATGATAATCAAGTAGACCCGTTTCTTCCTACCCGGTCCTTGCCGCGCACACCGTGGGCGCGTTACGCTAACGTTCCGGCCGCGCAACAACTGGCGGGATTGGATGAACCTCCCGGCGTCCGAGGCACTCAATCTTTGGCGGGCGGTGGCCACCGCCACGCTGCGCCGCGCCCACCCGGACCTGGCGGCCCGCCAGTTCGCGCTTTTGCTTCACGTCTACCTGGCGCCGCCGCCGCACACGGTGCGTGGGCTCGCCGCCCAGCTCAATCTATCCAAGCCGGCGGTCAGCCGCGCGCTCGACCGCCTGGGGCGGCTCGATTTCGCGCGCCGCAAGCGCGACCAGGCGGATAAACGCAACGTGCTCGTCCAGCGCACGGTCAAGGGCGCGGTTTTCCTGCGTGAATTCGGCGATTTGGTGGAGGACGTGGCCGGCGCCTTAGACGCCCCGGCCGCTCAATAGCCGCGCGCCAGGTCCACGATCGGCGCGGGTGCCTGGCCCGCGCGCACACGGCGAATGTTCTCGATCACCGCCTCGGCCGCGGTCTCGGCGATGGTCATGCTGGCGATGTGGGGGGTGACCACCACGCGCGGATGGTTCCAGAACGGGCTCTCCGGCGGCAAGGGCTCGTCGCGGAACACGTCCAGGGTCGCGCCGCCGATCTGGCCGGAGTCCAGGGCGGCCAGTAGGTCCGCCTCGACCGTGTGCCCGCCGCGCCCGACGCTGATGAGCGCTGCGCCGCGCGGCAGGGCGGCGAAGGTGTCGGCGTTCAGGATGCCTTGCGTCTCGGCGGTTAGCGGCAGCAGGCAGACCAGGATATCGCACCGGTTGAGAAACGGGATCAGGCCATCCGCCCCGTGAAAGACCGTGACGTCCGCCTGCGTCTTGAGGGTCCGGCTCCAGCCGGCGACCGGAAAGCCGAAGCGCGGCAGGGCCGCCGCGCACGCGCCGCCGAGCACGCCCAGGCCCATGACGCCGACCCGGCGCCGGGAGGTGGGTATTTGCGCGATCTCGCGCCACGCCTTGTCGCGCTGCTGGGCCGCGTAGTCGAGCATGAATCGATGATGATAGAGCGCGCTCATGACCACGAACTCGACCATGCCCGCGCTCAGGCCCGGCTCGACCATGCGCACGACGGGCACCCCCGCCGGCAAGTTTGGGTCCGAGGCCAGGTGGTCGATGCCCGCGCCGATGGAGAAGATCGCCTTGAGGTTGGGAAAGCGCCCGAGCGCGCCCCGCTCCGGCGCCCAGACCAGCGCGAACTCGATCGCCGCCGGATCCCCGGGCGCGGCCCAATCGCGTACCTCCAACTCCGGCATGAGCGTGGCGAGGGCCGTTTGCCAATCGTCGCCCCGGTCGATGTCTGTTTTCAGGATCAGCGCCATGACGTGCCGTTCCTACATGCGCACCAAGCCGCTGTCCACCGCCTCCAGATCGAAGGCGGCTTTCATCAGGGCGATGGTATAGGGGTGCTCGGGCGCCTCGAAGATACGCGCCGCTGGACCGTGCTCCATGACCTGGCCGTCGCGCATGACCAAAACCTCGTTGGCCAGCGCGCGCACCACCTTGAGATCGTGACTGATGAAAAGATAGGCCAGCCCGTGCCGGGCCTGCAACGCCCGCAGCAGGTCCACGATCTGCGCCTGCACGGACATGTCGAGCGCCGAGGTTGGCTCATCGAGCACCAGGAAGCGGGGCTTCAGGACCATGGCCCGCGCGATCGCGATGCGCTGGCGCTGGCCGCCGGAAAACTCGTGGGGATAGCGGTGCCGGCTCTCCGGGTCGAGGCTGACCTCGCCGAGGGCCTCGACGATCATCTCGTCCCGCGCGGCGCGGGTCGCGCCCAGGCCGTGCACGTCCAGGCCCTCGGCGATGATCTGGCCGACCGTGAGGCGCGGGCTCAGGGAGCCGTAGGGGTCCTGAAAGACGATCTGCATCTCGCGCCGGAGGGGGCGCACATCGCGCGCCTTCAGGGCCTGGATCGCTCGCGCGCCGAAGTGGATCTCCCCGCTGCTGTGGACCAGGCGCAGGAGCGCCAGGCCGAGGGTGGTCTTGCCGGAGCCGCTCTCGCCGACCACGCCCAGGGTGTGCCCGGCGCGCACGGCGAGCGAGATGCCGTCGACCGCGCGCACGTAATCGACCGTGCGCTTCAACAGGCCCTTCTTGATGGGGAAATGCACCTTGATGTCGCGCCCGGACATGACCTCGGGCGCGTCCGTCGGGGCGTCGGGCGGCGCCCCCTTGGGCTCCGCCGCCAGGAGCCGCCGGGTATAGGCGTGGCGGGGTCGCGCGAAGATATCCGCCGCGCGCCCCTGCTCGACAATGCGCCCGCCGGTCATGACGCACACATTGTCCGCCATCTTGCGCACGATGCTCAGATCGTGGGTGATCAGCATGAGCGCCATGGCAAACTCGCGCTGCAAATCCTTCAGGAGCTTCAGGATCTGCGCCTGAATGGTCGCGTCGAGCGCGGTCGTGGGCTCGTCGGCGATCAGCAGGTCCGGCTCGTTGGCCAGCGCCATGGCGATCATCACTCGCTGGCGCTGGCCACCCGATAGCTCGTGGGGATAGGCGCCCAGGCGCTTGACCGCGTCGGGAATGCCCACCAGCTTCAATAGCTCCAGGGTGCGCGCGCGCGCCGCCGGCGCGCTCAGCCCCTTGTGCAGGATCAAAGTTTCGTTGACCTGCTTTTCCACCGTGTGCAGCGGGTTGAGGGAGGTCATGGGCTCCTGAAAGATAATGGAGATCTCGTTGCCGCGCACCTCGCGCAGGGTCCGTTCCGGCGCGCCGATGAGCTCGTGCCCCTTGAAGCGGATGGAGCCCGCGGGGTGGCGCGCCAGGGGGTAGGGCAGGAGCTGCATGATCGAGAGCGCGGTGACCGACTTGCCCGAGCCGCTTTCGCCTACGAGGGCCAGGGTCTCGCCGCGCTCGATCTCGAAGGACGCGCCGATCACCGCGTCCACCGAATTACCCGGCATTTCGAAGCGAGTGCCCAGATCGCGCACCGCCAGAAGCGTCTCGCTCATTGCGCGGGCTCCCGCGCCGGGGCGTCCGTGGCCGCGGTTTCGGCCGGCGGCGGCTCGCCGGCGAACAGCTTGCGCGGATCGAACGCGTCGCGCACCGCCTCGCCGATAAAGACCAGCAGACTCAACATGACGGCGATGGTGAAAAACCCGGTGAGGCCGAGCCAGGGCGCTTGCAGGTTGGCCTTGCCCTGGGCCAGTAACTCGCCCAGGGACGCCGAGCCCGGGGGCAGCCCGAAGCCGATGAAATCCAGCGCGGTCAGCGTGGTGATCGAGCCGGAGAGGACGAAGGGCAGGAAGGTCAATGTCGCCACCGTGGCGTTGGGCAGGGCGTGGCGCACCATGATGACCGGGTTGGATACGCCGAGCGCGCGCGCCGCGCGCACGTAATCGAAGTTGCGCACGCGCAGGAACTCCGCGCGCACGACGCCCACCAACCCCATCCAACTGAACATCAGCATGATGCCGAGCAACCACCAGAAATTGGGCTCCACCACGCTGGCCATGATGATCAGGAGGTAGAGTACGGGCAGGCCCGACCAGATCTCCATGAAGCGCTGGAACAGAAGGTCGATCCAGCCGCCGAAGTAGCCCTGCACCGCGCCCGCGGCGACGCCGACCACGCTGCTGAACGCGGTCAACGCCAGCCCGAACAGGATCGAGATGCGAAAGCCGTAGATGAGCCGCGCCACCACGTCGCGCGCCTGATCGTCGGTGCCCAGCCAGTGTTCCCGGTCGGGCGCGGACGGCGCCGGGGTTGGCAAATCCCACGCCACCGTGCGGTAGTTGTAGCGCACCACCGGCCAGACCATCCAGCCGTGGGCGCGGATCAGCTCGGCCACCACCGGATCGCGATAGTCGGCCTCGGTCTTGAAGGTGCCGCCGAACGTGGTTTCCGGGTAGGCATTGAAAATGGGGGCGTACACCTGGCCGTCGTAGACGACCAGAATCGGCTTGTCGTTGGCGATCAGCTCCGCGAACAGGGTGAGGGTGAAGATCACGAGAAAGATCCAGAGCGACCAGACCCCGCGCCGGTTGGCCCGGAAGTTGCGCAGGCGCCGCCGGGCGACGGGCGAGAGCCCACGCCTCGTGGGCGGACGGGCGGTCATGCTCATCGCTCCAGGGCCTCGAAGTTGATGCGCGGATCGACCAGGGTATAGGTGATATCGCCGACCAGGTTCATGATCAGGCCGAGGAGGGAGAAGAAATAGAGGGTGGCGAACATGACCGGGTAGTCCCGGTTGATCGCCGCCTCGAAGCCGAGCAGCCCGAGCCCGTCGAGAGAGAAAATCACCTCGATGAGCAAGGCGCCGGTAAAGAGGATGCCGATGAAGGCGGAGGGAAAGCCGGCGATCACGATCAGCATGGCGTTGCGGAACACGTGACCGTAAAGCACATGGCGTTCGCTCAGTCCCTTGGCGCGGGCGGTGATGACGTATTGCTGATTGATCTGGTCGAGAAAGGAATTCTTGGTCAGCATGGTCAGCCCCGCGAAGCCGCCGACCACCATGGCCAGGATCGGCAGGGTCATGTGCCAGAAGTAATCGGCAATGCGCGCCGGCCACGAAAGCTCCCACCAATTCTCCGAGACCAGCCCGCGCAGGGGGAACCAGTCCAGGTAGCTGCCACCCGCGAAGACCACGATCAAGAGCACCGCGAACAGGAAATTGGGGATCGCGTAGCCCAGGATGACCACCCCGCTGGTCCAGATATCGAAGCGCGAGCCATCGCGCACCGCCTTGGCGATGCCCAGCGGAATCGAGATCAGGTAGACCAGCAGCGTTGTCCATACGCCGAGCGAGATGGACACGGGCATTTTCTGGAGTACCAGGTCCACCACCTTCTGATCGCGGAAGAAGCTCTCGCCGAAGTCGAACACCGCGTAGTTGCGGATCATTTCGAGGAAGCGCACGTAGGCCGGCTTGTCGAAGCCGTACATGCGCTCGATCTCGGCGATGAATTCCGGGTCGAGCCCCTGGGCGCCCCGATATTTGCTGGTGATGGACTCGCCGGTTCTGGCCGCGCCATTGGTCGGCAGTACTTCGCCGGTGCCCGAGCGTGTCACGCGCTCGGTCGCCGGGGCGCCCTCGCCGGTGATCTGGGATATGAGCTGCTCCACGGGCCCGCCGGGCGCGGCCTGAATGATCACGAAGTTGATGGTCATGATGCCGAGCAGGGTCGGCACGATGAGCATCAGGCGGCGCGCGATATAAGCCAGCATGTAATCCCTACCCCGTGGCCCGGCCGCCCAGGCGGCGCAGGGAGATGTACCCGAAAACGATGAGCGCGCCGATGGCGAGATAGAGCGCCAGGCGCCCGGCGGTACCCTCGTCCGCGCCCTCGTCCGCTTGCGGTTCCGCGGGCCCGCGCGCGGCGAGTGCGCGCGCCTTGGCCGGATCGAACCACCAGTAATTGAGGCTGGTGCCGTTCTTGGGGGTGACCGCCGGTTGGCTGAACTTGTTCCAGTAGATCAGCCGATCGAAGCGAATATGCCAGTTGGGGATCACGTAATACCCGGCGAGCAGAACCCGGTCGAGCGCCCGTGTGCGGGCAATCAGGCTTTCCCGGTCCTGCGCGGCGATAACGAGATCCACGAGCTCGTCCACCACCGGGTCCTGGATTCCCGGCAGGTTGCGGCTGCCTTCGGTCTCCGCCGCGCGGCTGGTCCAGTAATTCCGCTGTTCGTTGCCCGGCGAATCCGACTGGCCCCAGCCGCCGATCACCATGTCGAAATCGAAGCTGCGTATGCGGTTCTGGTATTGCGCCGCGTCCACCAGGCGCACCCGGGCGTCGATGCCCAGGCGTTTGAGGTTGCGCGCGAAGGGCAGGACGATGCGCTCGAAGGCGGGGGAGACCAGCAAGATCTCGAAGCGCATGGGTTGGCCGGTCTTGGCGTTGACCAGAGTCATGTCGCGCACCACCCAGCCGGCCTGGGCCAACAGATCGAAGGCGCGGGCGAGGTTCTCGCGCGGCCAGCCCGAGCCGTCGGTGGAGGGCGCCTTGTAGGGGGTGGTGAACACCTCCTCGGGCACGCGCCCGCGATAACGCTCCAGGATTTCCAGTTCCGCGCCCGTGGGCAGGCCCCTGGAGGCCAGGTCCGAGTTGGCGAAATAGCTCTCGGTGCGCGTGTACTGGCCGAAGAAGAGATTGCGGTTGGTCCACTCGAAATCGAAGGCATAGGCGAGCGCTCGGCGCACCCGGCGGTCGGCGAAGACCGTGCGGCGCGTGTTCATGACGAAGGCCTGCATGCCGGTCGGCCGGCTGTGCTTGAAGGCCTTGAGAATGAGCCGGCCCTCGCGCACCGCGGGCACGTCGTAATCCAGCGCCCAGGCCTTGGCCTGGTTCTCGGCCCGGTAGTCGATCGCGCCCGCCTTGAGGGCCTGGCGGATCACCGTGTCGTCCCGGTAGTAATCGAAGCGCATGCGGTCGAAGTTGTACTGGCCGCGGTTGACCGGCAGGTCCCGCCCCCAATAATCGGTCACCCGCTCCAGGGTGACCTGGCGCCCCGGTTCGAATTCCGCGATGCGATAGGGGCCGCTGCCGAGCGGCGGCTCCAGGGTGGTTTTCTCGAAATCGCGGTCTTTCCAATAATGCTTGGGCAGGATCGGCATTTGCCCGACGATCAGGGGCAGTTCCCGATTGTCGCCTTCGGCGAAGGTGAACCGTACCTTGCGCGGGCCCACGCGCTCGGCCTTCTCCACGCTCTTATAGTAGAAGCGATAGAACGGGTGCCCCTTGGTCTTCATGGTCTCCAGGGAGAAGATCACGTCGTCCACCGTGATCGGCGTGCCATCATGCCAGCGCGCCTCGGGGCGCAGGGTAAAGGCGACCCATGAGCGGTCTCGCGGCCATTCGACGGTCTCGGCGATCAGGCCGTACTCCGAGAAGGCCTCGTCGGCGCTCCCGACGAGCAGGGTCTCGAACACATAGCCCAGGCCCGCCGCCGCCGAGCCCTTGGCGATGTAGGGGTTGAAGGTATCGAAAGTGCCCGACGCGGCGAGGCGGAGCGTGCCGCCCTTGGGCGCGGCCGGGTTGACATACTCGAAGTTTTTGAACGCGGCGCCGTATTTTGGGTTGCCGTACATCGCGATGCCGTTGGCGACATGAACGTGGTCGGGCGCGCCCGCGCGCTCGTCCGCGCCGGCCGGACCGGGCGCGCACAGAAGGAACAAAACGAGCGGTACAATGATGCGGCGCATCGGCCTAGATCAGGTCACGTGGGCGCGCGCACTATAGACCGATTCCCCGGTCGGGCGCCAATGGGCCGCGGGGGCCATATAAGAAAACAAATTCAAACCGATGCACCGCCAAGGCTTTCGGGGAGCGCCGCGCGTGGCGCGCTCCTTGCCAAAACCTTGGCAAGCCGTTCCCATGGGTCATAATCACCGTTCCTTGGCAAAAGGCCACCCGATGAACGATCGTTGGCTGATAACCCCGCAATATTTCGAACGGCCCGAGCCGGCGCTTCGCGGCGTCGTGCCCAAGGGCGCCATGGTGAACGGTCCCCATGGGATCGCCGATCGTTCGGCGGAGAGCATGGCGCGGCTACACCGCCCCATCGAGGCGTTCGCGCGGGACACATGCCAGGCGGGGGACCGGGTGATGTCCATCGCCGGGGATTGCTGCGCGGCGATCCCGGTGTTGGCGGGATCCCGGGCGGCGGGGCTCGATCCGGTGCTTGTGTGGATTGACGCGCACGGCGATTTCAACACACCGCGCACCTCCCTATCGCAATTCCTGGGCGGTATGCCGCTGGCCATGATCGTGGGTCGTGGAGAGCAATGGATGTGTCAATCGGTCGGGCTTCAACCCCTGCCGGAGGAGCGGGTTTGGTTGATCGACGGACGGGACCTGGACCCGCTTGAGCGGGTGGCCCTCGATGCCTCGGCCGTGCGGCGGACAGGGATGGCCGGCTTGGCGTCGCTTCGCTTCGACGCGCCGGTCCATCTCCACATAGACCTGGACGTTCTGGACGCGGACGAAGTCGCCGCCCACAACTACCCGGTCAAGGGTGGGCCCTCCATCGCCGAGACGTCCCAGGCATGCCGTGGGTTTGCCGCCGCGAACGAGCTATGTGCGATTTCGATCAGCGGTTGGACCGGGTCCCTGGACACCGATGGATGCGCCCAAGCGGCCTGCCTCGAGATTATCGAGGCGCTCACCCTAACCTAACCGCCCGCGAGCAGCGCCCGCGCGGCGCCGTGGCAGCGCCGGTCGCCGGCGGCGATCACCCGGCCGTCGGAGTCGAGGCCGAGCGGCGCCCCCGCCCAATCGGTGATGATCCCGCCCGCGCCGGCCACCACGGGCACCAGGGGCAGGTAGTCGTAGGGGCCCATGGTCGCCTCGATCACCAGATCGACTGTGCCGCTGGCGAGCAGCCCGTAGGCATAGCATTCGCCGCCGTACATGGGCTGCCCGGCGCGCGCGCGCACGCGCTCGAACGCGGCAAAATCGTCGCCCGGGAACATGTGCGGCGTAGTGGCGAAGAGGATCGCCCGCTCCAGGCCCGGGCAGGCGCGGGCGCGGACCGTGCGCGGGGTTCCACGCACCGCGTGCACGGTTGGCCGCCCCGTGGCGCCGGTCCAGCGTTCGTCCAGCATGGGCATGTCGATCATTCCCATGACCGGCACGCCGCGATGGAGCAAGCCGATCAGGGTACCGAATTGAATGTGCCCGGCGATGAAGCGCGTGGTGCCGTCGATGGGATCGAGAATCCAGACGAATTCGGCGTCCGGGCGCTCGGCGCCGTACTCCTCGCCGACGATGCCGTGATCGGGAAAGGCGCGCGCGATCAAGCCGCGCAGGACGGCCTCGGCCTCCCGGTCGGCGACGGTGACCGGGCTCCGGTCGTCCTTGCGCTCGACGGTGGGCTCTTGACGGAAGTAGCGGCGCACGATGCCGCGCGCGGCATCGGCCAGGCGCGCGGCCAGGGCCACGCACGCCGCCGGGCATGGGGCGGTCGCGGTCACTCGGGCAAGGGCGCCGGGGTGTCGCTCAGGGTGCGCAGATAGGCGATTAGATCGGCTCGGGTGGCGATTTTCTTGAGGCCGGCGAAGCCCATCTTGGTGCCCGGCACCCAATCCTTCGGCTTGGTGAGAAAGACGTTTAGGTTATCGTAACTCCAGGTCTCCCCCGTCTTGCCCTTGAGCGCGGTGGAATAGGAGTAGCCGTCGGTCGCCGCTATGGGACGGTTGACCACGTTCCACAGGTTGGGGCCGATCTTGGTGCCGCCGCCCTTGTTCAGGGTGTGGCAGGCGGCGCATTTCTTGGATACCTTCGCGCCCGCGCTCGGGTCCGCCGCGGCCAGAAGCGGCGCGACCGACTCCGGGCCCGCCGGGGCGGCCTCTTGCGTCGCGGCCTCGGCCACGCCCGCGCCCGGAGAGACCCGGTAGGCCAATTCCTCGGGGGCCTCGTGTTCGAAAACGATCTTGGTGACGAAGCCGGTTGCCAGGGCAACGACGCCGGCGGTCAAGACGGCGGCCACGATCTTGTTGATTTCCAGAGTCGACATGGTTCAATTCCCGCGCTCGAGCGCCGCCGTGGATGAATACCGCATTACGCGGGCGGGACAATACCGGCCCGCCCCGGTCGGTTCAATAGGAGCCGGTTCAATAGGGGCCGCGCCGCCGCTCGATAAAGCGTTTCGCGACTCGGGCGGCGCGGCTATTCTCCGGGCCCGCCGATCGCGCAGCGTCGATGCCGCCGCATGACCCGACCCAAATCCCCGATCGTGGTGATCCCGGCGCGTTTGCGCGCCACCCGGTTGCCCAACAAACCGCTCGCCGATATCCATGGCGAGCCCATGATCGTGCATGTGTGGCGCCGCGCCGTGGCGGCCGATATCGGGCCGGTGGTCGTGGCCTGCGCGGAGCTGGAGATCGCCGCGGCGGTGCGCGCGGCGGGCGGGCAGGCGGTGCTGACCCGGCCCGATCACGACTCCGGCTCGGACCGGGTGTTCGAGGCCTTGGAGCGGCTCGATCCTCATGGCCGGCACGACGCGGTGATCAATCTGCAAGGAGACCTCCCCACCATCGCGCCGGCGGCGGTGCGGGCCGCCCTCGCGCCCCTGGACGAGGAAGCCGTCCATATCGGCACTCTGGTCGCCGAAATCCGCGACCCGGCGGAGCGCGCGGACCCCAACGTGGTCAAGGCCGCGGTGTCTTTTCCGGCCCATGGGGCGGGGCCGCCGGTGGCCCGGGCGCTTTATTTCAGCCGCGCGCCGGTGCCGTGGGATGGCGGCGATGGGCACCTGCCGCTTTATCATCACATCGGTCTTTACGCGTACCGGCGCGCCGCGCTCGCCCGTTTCGTGGCGCTGCCCGCCTCCGCGTTGGAGCGGCGCGAGCGCCTGGAGCAGCTACGCGCCCTCGAGGCCGGCATGCGCATCGACGTTGCCCTCGTTGACACGGTTCCGCTCGGTGTCGATACTCCCGCCGACTTGGCGCGCGCCCGCGAACTGTTGGCGCCGCCTAGGGACTGACCCTGGATTGCACGATCATCGAGCCGATAATGCACCGCCATGAACGCTGATCCGAGCCATGTGATCGCGTTTCAGGGCGCGGCGGGCGCCTATTCCGACATGGCGTGCCGGGCCGTCTATCCGGCCATGACCACCCTGCCGTGTGGGTCGTTCGAGGATACGTTCCAGGCGGTTGCCTCCGGGCGCGCGGCGCTGGCGATGATCCCGATCGAGAATTCCAGCGCCGGCCGGGTCGCGGACAACCACCATCTTCTACCCGAATCCGGCCTGCACATCATCGGCGAGCACTTCCAGGACGTGGACCATCAGCTTCTCGCGCCGCCGGGGGCGAGCCTGCAAACCGTCAAGAGCGCGCTCAGCCACATCCAGGCCCTGTCCCAGTGCCGCCGCTTTCTGCGCACCGCCGGCCTGCGGCCCGTGGTGCGCGCCGATACCGCGGGCGCGGCCGCCGAGGTCGCCGCGGCCGGCGATCCCACCCAGGCGGCTATCGCCTCGCGCCTCGCCGGCGAGACCTATGGCCTGCAAACCCTGCAAGGCGGCATTCAGGACACGGCGCACAACGTCACCCGCTTCCTGATCATGGCGAAAGAACCGATCCATCCAGAGCCGGAGGACGGGCCGGTGGTCATGACCTTCGTGTTTCGAGTGCGCAGCGTGCCCGCCGCGCTCTACAAGGCCCTCGGCGGCTTCGCCACGAATGGCGTCAACCTGACCAAGCTGGAAAGCTACATCCTGGACGGGCGCTTCACGGTGGCCCAGTTCTACGCGGATATCGAAGGCCACCCGGACGAGCGCCTGGTACGCCTGGCGCTGGAGGAACTCAGCTTCTTCTCCCGCGAGGTGCGTATCCTCGGGGTCTATCCGGCCCATCCGTTTCGCCGCGTGGAGGCCGCGCGACGGAATTAACCATAAACCAACGAAAATATTTAGACTTCGTGAAATTAATCTAGATTTCTTCCAACATATGTTGGATAAATAGTCATGTCGCGCCGAACAAAAGACGCCATATATTACCGCGAATATTAACACATGCGGTTAACAAGGCGACGGTCGGGGCGGCGGGAGGTTGCGACGGGGACGGATCGATGGCGGGTATCGCGGCGGGGCTGGTTGGGCTTCTGGTATCGGTAAGCGCGGTTCTCTATCTGGGGATCACGACCATTCTGGCGTGGAAGCTGGCGGCCGAGGGGCCGGAGACGCGGCGTTTGCTGGCGGTGCCGTTGCTGCCCGTATTCTTTCAGAACGTGGGCATTCCGCTCTCGGTGCTGGGCTTCGCCTTGAGGCAGACCGAGCTTTCGGCCATGGGCGCGCTGATCATCGTGACCGGCGTGATGCTGACCTCGGATCGTTCCGTGTCTCTGCACCCGGCCGTGGAAACCCCGCTCCTGGGCCTGGCCGCGTTCGCCCTGGCCGCGGTCGGCCTGTTCAACGGGATTTTCTGAACCGGGCCGGCCTTTTCAGTCCCGCCGCAACCAATCCTCGATCAGGCGCCGCGCGGTAGAATCGCGGCGCGGCAGGCGAAAGGTCTCGTCCTCCGGCGAGGCCAAGAGGTCCGCGCGTGAATACCACGCCGCCGCGCCCAGTTCGTTGCGGTTGATCCGCAAGGGCCCGCGCCGGGCGCGCGCCTGAAAGCCCAGCATGAGCGACGACGGAAACGGCCACGGCTGGGAGGAATGGTAGGTTACGTCGCCGACTTGGATACCCACCTCCTCGAAGACCTCGCGGGCCACGCCTTCCTCCAGGCTTTCGCCCGGCTCGATGAATCCGGCGAGCGTCGAGTGCATGCCGTCGGGCCAGGCGCGCTGCCGGCCCAGGACGCAGCACTCTCCATCGTGGACCAGCATGATGACGGCGGGGTCCGTGCGCGGAAAATGCTCGCTCGCGCAGGCGGCGGCGGCGCAGGTGCGCACGTGGCCGCTGGCGTCGCTCGCCGTTGGGTTGCCGCACACGCCGCAAAACCGGTGCCGGCGGTGCCAATGGATCAGTCCGCGCGCGTAAGCGAGGATCGCGCCCTCGCCCCGGTCGATCACCGGCCCCACGGCGCGCAGGTCTTGAAACGCGCCGCGCCCGGCAAGCGCCGGGTCGTTCTCGGGGCGCTCCATGTCCGAGAGATCGAGCGCGAAATAGGCGCGTGCGTCGTCCCGGCCTAGAAAGACCGCCTGAGCCGCCCGCCCGACCAACGCCGACACATCCGCGCCGCGCAGCCACGCCGCGCGCGGCGCCGCGTTGGCCGCCTCTGCGTTTACCGGGGGGCTCGGGCCGATCAGGTTCTTGCCGCGCCAGACCGGCACGAACACGCTCGCCGGATCGGCCAGGCGTTCCTTCAGCCAGGCATCGTCCCGGCGCAAATGCTCGGCGCGGTCCAGGGCGACCCCGCTATAGAAATTGAGTTGACGTTTCATGAGATCAGGGTGGCACAGCGGGGGCGCCAGCGCGAGTCGATGGGCGCGCCGCGCCCGATAGGCCGTGTCCCGGTGACGATGGATGGCGCGCGCGGTCGCTTGCCCGGCGGCGCGCGATCCGGCACCCTGCCCCTTGGGCAACGGAGCTGGAGATGGATCGACGGCATCTATTGCGGGCGGCGGGCGGTGTGGTTCTCGCGGGTATTCTGCCGGGCGCCGCCGACGCCGCGGTGTGCCGGATTTTTCCGCCGGACGGGCGGATCGATTTTCTCGCTCTGCGCCACGATCGGACGATCGGCTACCATCGCATCCGGTTCGCGCGCCGCCGCGGCGACTTTGTCGTGCGTACGGATATCGAGATGAGTGTCGGCCCCGCGGGGGCGCGGGTGTTCGCCCTGAAACACCATGCCGAGGAGGCGTGGCGCGGCGGCTGGCTGCACGCGGTGGTCTCCGATACGCAGGTCGACGAGCGCCTGTACCGGGTGCGCGCGGAACGCCGCGATGGAATCTTCCAGGGGGTGGTCAACGGCACCGGGTTCACGGTCTCCGGCTACATCATCCCGTCCAGCCTGTGGAACCACGACACGGTCTTCTCCGAGTCGCTGTTCGATACCATCGACGCGCGGGTCAAGCTGGTGCGCGCCCGGCGCCTGGGAGCGGAGCGGGTGGTTGCCGGTGGACGGCGGGTCGAGGCGGAGCATTTCGGCTTGCGCGGGGAAATTCCGCGCGAGCTTTGGTACGACCGGGATTGCCGCCTGGTGCGCGCCGGCTTTATCGCGCGCGACGGCTCGCGGGTGGTGCTCGAGGCGATTTGAAGGCGACTGAGCCCTTGCCCCGGCGTGCCGGAAAGCTGATATAGTCCGGCTTGGGAGGCTGGTCGCGGACGGGTCGCTCGCCAACCCGGTCAGGTCCGGAAGGAAGCAGCCGTAACGAGATTGGCCCGGGTCGCGGATCCAGCCTTCCACCCCGGCCACCCCTGGCGACCACGGCTTTGTTGACGGCCGCATCCTGGACTCACCGATGCCCGAGCAGACCGCCACGCCCCAAGGCCCCTACCGGGTGCTGGCGCGCAAATACCGCCCCGCCACGTTCGAGGACCTGATCGGGCAGGCGGCGCTGGTGCGCACCCTGACCAACGCGATTCAAGCCGGGCGCGTGGCGCAGGCCTATATCCTGACCGGCGTGCGCGGGGTGGGAAAGACGACCACCGCCCGGATCATCGCGCGCGCGCTCAACTGCGTTGGCCCGGATGGCACCGGCGGGCCAACGGCGACCCCTTGCGGCCAATGTGATAACTGCGTGGCGATCGCCGAGGACCGGCATGTGGACGTGCTCGAGATGGATGCGGCCAGCCGCACCGGGATCGACGATATCCGCGAGTTGATCGAGGGCGTGCGCTATCGCCCGGTACGGGCGCGGCGCAAGGTCTACATCATCGACGAGGTTCACATGCTCTCCCGGCAGGCGTTCAACGGCCTGCTAAAAACCCTGGAGGAGCCGCCGGCGCACGTGGTGTTCATCTTCGCCACCACGGAGATCCGCAAGGTGCCGGTCACGGTGCTCTCGCGCTGCCAGCGCTTCGATCTGCGCCGGGTGGATTTCGAGACGCTCAGCCGCCATTTCGCGGGGGTGGCCAAGGCCGAGGGCATCGAGATCGCCGACGAGGCGCTGGCCATGATCGCGCGCGCCGCCGACGGCTCCGTGCGCGATGGCTTGTCCCTGCTCGATCAGGCGATCGCCCTGGGCGGCGCCCGGATCGAGACCGGGCAGGTGCGCGCCATGCTGGGGTTGGCGGACCGAACGCGGATTTTCGATCTCTTCGAGGCGGCCCTGGGCGGGCGGCCGGGCGAGGCGCTGGCGCTGTTGGCGGATCTATACACCGCCGGCGCCGACCCCGCGTTGACCATCCAGGATCTGCTGGAGCTGACCCACTTGCTGACCCGGGCCAAGCTGGTGCCCGACACCCTTGCCGCCCCGGACGTGCCCGAGGCCGAGCGCGTGCGCGGCGCCGCGGCGGCGGAGTCTCTGGCCCTGCCCGTGCTGGCGCGCACCTGGCAGATCCTGCTCAAGGGGCTGGGCGAGGTGCAGGGCGCCCCGGCGCCGCGCGCCGCCGCGGAGATGGTCCTGATTCGCCTCGCCCATGCCAGCGACCTGCCTACGCCGGGAGACCTGGTGGCGCGCCTGAGCGCCCAGAGCCCGGCGCCGAAGGCGGAACAGGCGCCCCCACCGCCGAAGGCGGAACAGGCGCCCCCCGCGCCGAAGGCGGAACAGGCGCCCACGGCGCCAGAGGCGGAACAGGCGCCCACGGCGCCGAACGCGAAACCGGCGGCCGTGGCCGGTGACGAGCCCGCGCCCATGCCGGCGGACTTCGAGTCGGTCGTGGCGCTGGTGCGCGCCCGGCGCGAGACGGTTCTGGCCAATCATTTGAGCGAGGATGTGCATCCGGTGCGGGTCGAGCCCGGGCGCATCGAGCTACGCCCAGGCGCCCGCGCGCCGCGCGACCTGGCCGGGCGCCTGAGCGAGGTGCTGCTGGCCGCGACCGGCGTGCGTTGGGTGGTCAGCGTGTCCGGCGAGGCCGGTGAACCAACCCTGGGCGCGCGCGCCCGCGCCGAGGCGGAGCACCGCCACTCGGTCGCGTTGGCCGATCCGCTGGTACGCGCGGCGATGGAAGCCTTTCCCGGCGCGCGCCTGGTCGAGCCCGCCAGCGCGCCCGGGCCATCACACGAGGGAGATGGGAACTCATGAAGAATATCGGCCAAATGATGAAGCAGGCCCAGCAGATGCAGGCCAAGATGACGGAGCTGCAGCAGCGCCTCGCGGAAACCGAGCTGACCGGGGACGCGGGTGGCGGCATGGTTCGGGTCACCCTCAACGGCAAGGGCGAGATGCGCGCCATCAAGATCGACCCGGCGCTCGCCGACCCGGGCGACATGGAGGTGCTGGAGGACCTGGTGGTGGCCGCCACCAACGACGCCAAGGCCAAGATCGAGGCCCACGTGGCGGAGCGCATGCGCGAGTTGACCGGCGGGCTCGACCTGCCGCCCGGGCTCACCCTGCCGTTCTGAGCGATACCCGCCCGCCCCGCCAACGCACCCCCCCACTTCGCCTATCCATGGTCCATCCATGCCTTTCAGTGAGATCGACCGGCTGATCAAGCTTTTGGCGCGCCTGCCCGGGCTCGGGCCGCGCTCCGCGCGCCGGGCGGTGCTGAGCATGATCAGGAGCCCGGAGTCCCTCATGCTGCCCCTGGCCACGGCGATTCGCCAAGCGGCGGAGGCGATTCGCGTGTGCGCGACCTGCGGCAACCTGGACGTGGACGACCCGTGCGCCATCTGCCGCGACCGGCGCCGGGACCGGCGCATGATCTGCGTGGTGGAGCAGGTCGGCGACCTGTGGGCGATCGAGCGCAGCGGCGCCTACAAGGGGCTTTATCACGTGCTTGGCGGCACCCTCTCGGCGCTCGACGGGCGCGGCCCCGACCAGCTCAATGTCGCCCGCCTGCTGGAGCGGGTAAGCGCCCGTCCAGGCAACGATCCCGACGTTGCCCCAGGGGACGCGCCAGGAGACGCACCGGAAGGCGCCGAGCCGGTGGCGGAGGTGATCCTCGCCCTTGGCGTTACGGTGGATGGGCAGACCACGGCCCATTACCTAGCCGAGCGCCTGGTGGACGCGGGCGCTGGCACCCGCCTCGCGGTGACGCGCCTGGCCCAGGGGGTGCCCGTGGGCGGGGAGCTGGATTACCTGGACGACGGCACCCTCAGCGCGGCGCTCAAGGCACGCCGTCCGGCTTAACGGGAAATGAAATGATTAACTATATATCAGTTAAGTACGAAAAACTATTATATATCAATAAAATGAAATGAATTTCTCGGAAATTTTTTACGCGAATGTCACATCTTTGGTGAATAACTGTCTTTTAGTTAATCGCTAACGAGACGCGGCTTTGGGGGCGCCAGCGGCGCCGCGTCGTCGCCGTCCTCCATCTGTACCTCGGCGATGCGCTCGCCGCGCTTGCTCACCTTCTCGGTGGAGATGCGGATCTGGCGCACATCCTCGCCCGCCTGCTCGAAATGGCGCTGCAGCTTGCCCACCCGCTCATCCATGCGTTCCACGTCCTGGAGCAGGGTTCGCACCTCGTGTTGGATCAGGCCCGCCTGCTCGCGCATGCGTACGTCGCGCAGGATGGCGCGGATGGTGTTGAGGGTGGCCATCAGGGTGGTCGGGGAGACGATCCACACCCGCGCCCGGTAGGAGTCTTCCACCACATCGCGGAAATTGGCGTGCAGTTCCGCGTAAACCGCCTCGCTGGGCAGAAACATGAGCGCCGATTCCGCCGTCTCGCCGGGCACGATGTAGCGCGCGGCGATATCCTGGATGTGCTTGCGCACGGCCCCGGCGAAGGCGCGCCGGGCAGCGGTCGCGGCGGCCTCGTCGACGGCCGCGCGCAGGGCGGAATAGCTCTCCAGGGGAAACTTCGAATCGACGGCGATGGGCCCCGGTGGATTGGGCAGGCGCAGCAGGCAGTCGGCGCGCCGATTGTTGCCGAGCGTCTCCTGAAAGGCATAGGCCGAGGGTGGCAGGATAGCCTCTACCAAATCCTGCAACTGAATCTCTCCGAATGCGCCCCGGGCCTGCTTGTTGGCCAGGATGTCCTGAAGCCCGACCACCTGGTTGGACAGTTCGGTGATATTGGTTTGCGCGCGGTCGATGACCGCCAAGCGTTCGCGCAGGTCGGCGAGGGTGGTCTGGCTTTGGGTCGCGGATTCCTGGAGCCGGTCGCCGATCCGCTTGGAAAATGCGTTCAATCGCTCGTCCAGGGCCTTGGCCAGTGCCCGCTCCTGGGCGTGCAGGCGCTCGGCGATCCGTGCCTGGGCGGCGGCTTGGTCTTCGGCAATCTGGGCCAAGCGTCCGCTCAGCATATCGCCCGACCCCGCGCCCTGGTTGCGGCCGCGCAGAAGTGCGACCCCGAGCACCAACAGGGCGCCCAGGGCAAGCGCCGCGAGCGCGGCCAGGATAAGGGTAACATTCATGCGGGCTGCTCCCGAGTCGCCGGATGCCACAACACTAGCATGGCGCGCCGCGCCGCCCAGCAAAAGCGATCCGCCGCCGCGCCGGGTTGACGGGCGCGCGGCCAGCCAATACCTAGAGCGTAGCCCAATCGTATCGGTTCGCTACAGGCGCCCATGGCACGCTTGTCCATCATCACCGCTCCCGACCCGCGCCTGAAACGCGTGGCCAGGCCCGTCGAGCGGGTCGACGACGACGCGCGCCGGCTGATCGACGACATGCTGGAAACCATATACGACGCGCCGGGCATCGGCTTGGCCGCGCCCCAGGTGGGCGTTCTCCGCCGGGTCATCGTCCTCGACATTTCGGAAAAGGACGAGCCGCGCGCGCCGCGCCATATGATTAATCCCGAGCTGCTCTGGGTCTCCGACGAGGACGTGGCCTACGAAGAGGGCTGTCTTTCCCTGCCGGAGCATTACGGCGAGGTCGTGCGTCCCGCCGCGATCCGCGTGCGCTACCTGGACCGGGAGGGCGAGATCCGAGAGCAGGAGGCCGACGGTCTACTCGCGACCTGCGTTCAGCACGAGATGGATCATCTGGACGGCGTGCTGTTCGTCGATCATCTGAGCGCGCTCAAGCGCAACATGATCCTGCGCAAGCTGCTCAAGGCCAAAAAGGCCGGCAAGGCTCCGAGCGATCAACACGCCCCGGCGTTCTGATCCCGTGGGGTGAGCACCGCCGCGTCATGAGCCCGCTCCATCATGAGCCACTTCGCCTTGCCTTCATGGGCACCCCCGACTTCGCGGTGCCCGCCCTGGCCGCCCTGGCGGAGGCGGGTCACGAGATCGCGGCGGTCTACACCCAGCCGCCGCGCCCCAGGGGGCGCGGGCACAAGCCGCGCCCCTCGCCGGTCCACGCCCTGGCCGAAGCGCGCGGCTGGCCGGTGCGCACGCCGGTCAGCCTCAAGGCGGTGGACGAGCCGGCGGCGTTCGCGGCGCTCGGCCTCGACGCGGCGGTGGTGGTCGCCTACGGGCTGATCCTGCCGCCAGGGGCGCTGGCCGCGCCACGGCTCGGCTGCCTCAACGTCCATGCCTCCCTGTTGCCGCGCTGGCGCGGCGCGGCGCCCATCCAGCGGGCGATCCTGGCCGGCGACTCGGAAACCGGGGTCACCATCATGGAGATGGACGAGGGCCTGGATACGGGGCCGATCCTGATGCGCGCGCCGGTGCCCATCGCGCCGGACGCGACCGCCGCCGACCTGCACCATACCCTGGCCGAACTCGGCGCCCGCCTGATCGTCGAGGCCCTCGACCGCCTGGCCGCCGGCACCCTCGCGCCCACACCGCAGCCGGACGAGGGGGTCACCTACGCGGCCAAGCTGACCCGCGGCGAGGGGCGCCTGGACTGTCGCCGGCCCGCCGCCGAGCTGGCGCGCGCCGTGCGCGCGTTGACCCCCTGGCCGGGCGCCACCTTCGCGCTCGGCGGCGAGCGCATCATGGTGTTGGCGGCCGAGGCGGTGGCAACGCCGACCGGTGCCGCGTCGGGCACGGTCCTGGACGCGCGCCTGACCATCGCCTGCGCCGAGGGCGCCTTGCGCCCGCTCAGGGTGCAGCGCCCGGGGCGGGCACCCATGGAGACCGCGGCCTTCCTGCGCGGCCACCCGGTCGCGCCCGGCACCCGCTTGGCCCCGCCCCAGGGGGGCGCCCCCACGGCAGACGGCCCATGCCCCGCTACAGGCTGACCCTGGAATACGACGGCGCCGGATTCGTCGGCTGGCAGCGCCAGGACAATGGCCCCAGCGTGCAAGCCGCGCTGGAAGGGGCCATTGCCGCCTTCTGCGGCGAGACCGTGACCGTCCACGGTGCCGGGCGCACCGACGCGGGCGTGCACGCCCTGGCCCAGGTGGCGCACGTGGACCTGACGCGGGACGCCGCGCCCGATCGGGTGCGCGATGCCCTCAACGCCCATCTGCGCGCGGCCCCGGTCGCGGTCCTGGCGGCGGCGCGCGTGCCCGACGAGTTCCATGCCCGGTTCGACGCTCGGGAGCGGCGCTACCTCTACCGCATCGTCAACCGGCGCGCGCCGCTCGTGCTCGATCGCGGCCGGGCCTGGTTCGTGCCCGTGCCCCTGGACGCGGCGGCCATGCACGACGCGGCCCGGGCCTTGATTGGCCGCCACGATTTCACCAGCTTCCGGGCCAGCGAGTGCCAGGCTACCTCGCCGGTCAAGACCCTGGACGCGCTCGACGTGGCGCGCGCGGGCGAGGAGGTGCACATCACCGCGCGGGCGCGCTCGTTCCTGTACAATCAGGTGCGCATCCTGGTCGGCACCCTGCAACTCGTGGGCACCGGCAAGTGGCGCCGCGCCGACGTGGCCCGCGCCCTCGCCGCGCGAGACCGGACCACCGCCGGCCCCACGGCCCCGCCGGAGGGGCTCTATCTGACCGGCGTTGGCTATTAGCGGAGCATGCTGACCGCGAGGGCGTCGATGGTCAGACCCATGAAGAGGTCGAGCACCACCAGCCCGGCCGCCGCCATGCCGGTGGTGTCGAGGGCGGTGCGCGTCACGAACCACTGGTAGCCGAGCAACAGAATATAGACCCCGCCGTTGAGCAGCGCCGCCGCGCTGGTTGGCAGCAGGTCGCCGGCGCCGATCACGATCACCGGCAGATACACGGCCATCTGGATGACCTTCGCCCAGTTGGTCGCGACGATGAATCCGATATAGGCGGATTGCCGGCCCATGGCCGTGCAAATGGGGTGAGTAATGACCGGATAGACGGTCCAACTCAGGCTGTAGGCGCAGACGTGCACCACCACCATGCGCGCCAGCCCGGCGTCGCCTGGGCGTTGAACCGCGTCCAGCGCGATGACGAATATGTAGGCCGGCGCGATGACCGCCGCCGCGATGAACGACCTCCAGAAGCCCTCGGCGGTGCGGTCGAAATAGGTCATGCCGCCGGCGTCCAGGCGCGCCAGGCGCCAGGCGCCGTATATGCCGTAGATGGTCGCGCGCAGGCTCACGGCGCGAAATAGCGGTCGAGCACGGCTTCGTAGATGGCGGTCAAGGCCAGGAGATCGGCGACCGCCACCTGCTCGTCCACCTTGTGCGCCGTGGCGTTGAGCAGGCCCAGTTCGGCGACCGGGCAATGGTCCTTGATGAACCGGGCATCCGAGGTGCCGCCGGTGGTGCCGAGCGCCGGGCGCCGGCCGGTCACGGACTCGACGGCGGCCGAGACGACCTCGCTCCACGGCCCCGGTGGGCACAGGAAGGAGTCGGCGCTGGCATGGGTCGTCATCTCGTAGCGCGCCCCCTTGGAGGTGTCGAGCGCCCGGTCGAAGCGCGCGCGCAGCCACGCGGCCACGTCGGCGTCGGTGTGCAGGTCGTTGAAGCGCACGTTAAGCCGCGCCCGCGCCCGCGCCGGAACCACGTTGCCGGCCTCGTTGCCCACCGTCACGTCGGTGACCTGCAGGGTCGAGGGCGGAAAATGCGCGCTGCCCCGGTCGAGCGGCTCGGAGGTTACCGCGTCGAGCATGCGCGCCAGGTGATGGATCGGGTTGTCCGCCAGGTCCGGGTAGGCCACGTGGCCCTGGGTGCCGATCACGCTGATCTCCGCGCTCAGGCTGCCGCGCCGGCCGATCTTGATGGTGTCGGCCAGGTGCCGGTCGCTGGTCGGCTCGCCCACCAGGCAGGCGTCCAGGGTCTCGCCGCGCGCCGCCAGCCAGGTCAGCGCCTTGCACGTGCCGTTGACCGCCTCGGCCTCCTCGTCGCCGGTTATCAGCAGGCTGATGGACCCGTCGAACCCGCGCCCGCGCCGCGCCAGGAAGCGCGCCGTGGCGGCCACGAAACAGGCGATCGAGCCCTTCATGTCGACCGCGCCGCGCCCAATCACGCGCTCGTCCATGAGCGCGCCGGCGAAGGGATCGACGCTCCAGGCCGCCGCGTCGCCCACGGGCACCACGTCCGTATGCCCGGCGTAGCAAAGGTTGGGCCTCGAGTCGCCCAGGCGGGCGTAGAGGTTGTCCACGTCGGCGTGGCCCGGCTCCGAGAAGGTCAGCCGGTGGCACGCGAAGCCCAGTTCGCCGAGCACGCGCTCCATGAGGTCGAGGGCCCCGGCCTCGGCCGGGGTCACGCTCGGGCAGCGGATCAGCGCCCGCGCCAGCTCCACCGGGTCGCTCGCGCCTGGCGCGGCCTCGCGTATCGCGGTCCGTGGCCGATCGCTCAAGATTCTATCCTCTAGGTACGCAGCAGTTCGTTGATCGAGGTCTTGGCGCGGGTGCGCTCATCCACCCGCTTGACGATGACCGCGCAGTAGAGGCTGGGCCCCGGGTTGCCGTCGGGCAGCGGCCTGCCGGGCAGGGCGCCGGGCACGACCACGGAGTAGGCGGGCACGCGGCCGGTAAAGACCTCGCCGGTCGCCCGGTCCACGATGCGCGTCGAGGCACTCAGATAAACCCCCATGGCGAGCACCGATCCGGTCTCCACCACGACCCCCTCGGCGACCTCGGCGCGGGCGCCGATAAAGCAACCGTCCTCGATGATGACCGGCCCCGCCTGCAAGGGCTCCAGAACGCCGCCGATGCCGGCGCCGCCGGAGATATGGCAATCGCGGCCGATCTGCGCGCAACTGCCGACCGTGGCCCAGGTATCGACCATGGTGCCGCTCTCCACCCGGGCGCCCACGTTGACGAAGCACGGCATCAGCACCACCCCGGGCGCGATATAGGCCGAGCGGCGCACCACGCAGTTGGGCACGGCGCGGAACCCGGCGGCGCGGAATTCCGCCGCGCCCCAGCCGGCGAACTTGGCCGGCACCTTGTCCCACCACGGCGTATCCGTGCCCGGCCCGCCCGGGATGGTGGTCATGTCGTTCAACCGAAACGAGAGCAGAACCGCCTTTTTCAGCCACTGGTGGACCCGCCACGCGCCGTCCACCTTTTCGGCGACCCGGTAGGTGCCGGCGTCCAGGCCCAGAAAGGCCGCCTCGACGGCCTCGCGCACCTCGCCCCCGGTCTCCGGGGAAATGCCGTCGCGCGCCTCCCAGGCGGCGTCGATGGTGGTACGCAACCTCGTGGCCCGCGCCCCGTCCATGCCGTTTTTCCCGCCCCAACAGTGGATATGGTGAATGGTTCGCGAACATGCGGGAGGGGCGATGCCCTGTCAACGACGGCGCCCGCGCCGCGCCGTGCCGGGCGGCCAATCGGGCCGGATTTAAGCCGCCCTTAAGGCCGCCCGAGGCACCCTTGGCTTAGCCCTCATGACCCGCGAAGCCCACATGAATCGGCCCACCGTTTCCCATCGCAACCCCGCGCGCGAGCCCGACCCACCGGGGGATGCGCTGGCGGCATTCCCCGGGGCCGTGGCGCGCTTTGGCCCGGGGGGCACGGTCTTGAGCGTCAACCGGGCCGGCGAGGCGATCGCGGCGGTCCTGCAAGGCACCGGCGCGCCGGCGTTGCGCCAGGCCATCGAGTCGGCGCTCGGCGGCCGCGCGGCCCAGATCAATCCCTTGCTGCTGCCCGCGGGCGAGGGCGGGCGGACCGGCGAGCAGGCCTTCGATGTGGCGGTGCTGCCGTGGGGCGACGGCGCGACGGCCCTGTTGCTCGGGCGCGACATATCCCTGGAGCGCTCCCTGCGCGCGGCGCTCATCGAATCCCGCCAGCGCTACAAGGACCTGGTCGAGGCCGCGTGCGACTTTGCGTGGGAAACCGATACCGACGGCCGGTTTACCTTCGTCTCGCCGCAAGGCGCCCTGGGCTATGGCGCCGCGGAGTTGGTGGGCACGCCAGCGCGCGCGTTGCAGGTGGATTGCGAGGTGGGCGCGGAGTCTCCCTTTACCGCGCGCACGCGCCTGCGCGAGGTCGAGTTCTGGGTGAACAGGCGCGACGGCACCGCCGCGTGCTTGCTGGTTACCGCGCTTCCCCTCGCCGGGGCGGACGGCGAATGGCGTGGCGTCCGGGGGCTGTGCCGGGACGTGACCGCCGCGCGCAGCCACGAGGCCAGGCTGGCGGTGGACCGCAACAGGGAGCGGCTGCTGAGCTATATTCTGGGCATCCTGCGCGACGAGATGGAGCCTGGGCAAATGCTCCAGGCCGCGTGCGCCGCGCTGGTGCCGGCGCTACCGGCGACCGGCGCGTGTATCGTGCGCCGGGCCCGGGACGGGGCGATCGTGCGCGCCGCCCAGGCCGGCGTTCTACCGTCCGAGGAGGCGTTGGAGCCGTTCGTGCGGCGTGCCACCGCCGGCGAGACCGACATCGAGGCGCCGCTCGGCGACGGAACGCTGTTCGGCGGCGGCACCTTTTTCGATGAAGTCTGCAACGGCGCCGTCTTCTTATGGCGCGCGGGCGGGGGCGGCGTCTGGACCGGCGACGACCGTGTACTCTTGGCCGAGGTCATGGGCCAGATCGGCCTGACCAACCGGCAACTGGCGCATCAGGAGGAATTGGAGGAACTATCGTCGCGCGACCCCCTGACCGGGCTCATGAATCGGCGCAGCTTTCAGGGCGAGCTCGAGCGCCGCTATTCCCGGCGCGATGCCTGGCGCGGCGGCGCGGCCCTATTCTACATCGACATGGATAACTTCAAGGCGGTCAACGACCGCCACGGCCACCAGAAGGGCGATCTGGCGCTGGTCACCTTGGCGCGCATCCTGCGCGAGCAGACCCGCAGCCGAGACCTTTCGGCGCGCCTCGGCGGCGACGAGTTCGCCCTCTTTATCGAGGATATCACGCCGGCCGCCGCCCTGCACAAGGGGCGCGAGGTGCTCAAGGCGGCGGGCGAGCTGAAGGCGTTGTCCGGCGATCCCGCGCTGCCCCTGGGTATTTCGATCGGGGCGGCCTTTTGCGCCCGGCGCGACGAGGCGGGTATCGAGGCCCTGATCGAGCGGGCCGACCGGGCCATGTACGCGGTCAAGCGCCAGGGCAAGGGCAACGTGGAGCTGGACGCGCCCAGCCAAGATGAAGATGCGGAGACGCGGTCATGACCGGCGCGGCGGCGAAGGCGAAAGAGAGCCCGGCGCTCTCCTACGAGGAGTCGAAGCGACTGGCCCGGGACCAGGATCCCACGGTGCGCGCGCGCCTCGCCGCGCGCCAGGACGTGCGCCCGGAAGTGCTCTATTTCCTGGCGGAAGACGCCTCGGCCGAGGTGCGTGGGCACATCGCGGCCAACCATGCCACCCCGCACCAGGCGGACCTCATCCTGGCGCGCGACGTGGACGAGGTGGTGCGCCGCCATTTGGCGGGCAAGATCGCCGAGCTCATGCCCGAATTGGATTCGGCGGGCCAAGCGCAGGCGCGGGAATATCTGGTCGAGGTGATCGAGATCCTGGCCCAGGACCAGGCGACGCGCGTGCGACAAGTCATGGCGGACGCCCTGAAGGATCTGGCCGGCGCGCCGCCCGAGGTGATCCAGCACCTGGCGCGGGATATCGAGGACGTGGTGGCCTGCCCGGTCCTGGAGTTCTCGCCGTTGCTCAGCGACGCGGACCTGATCGAGATCATCGAGCGGGGCTGCGCCACGGGAAAGCTCCGCGCCATATCGCGCCGCGACGGCGTGGGCGAGCGGGTCGCCGACGCGATCGTCGCGGCGGACGACGCCCAGGCCATTACCGAGCTACTGGATAACGGCGGCGCCCAAATCCGCGAGGAGACCCTGGACAACCTGGTGAACGCCGCCGTGGAGGTGACCGCCTGGCACCCGCCCCTGGTCAAACGGCCCAAGCTGTCCCTTGGGGCGGTGCGCAAGCTGGCCAGCTTTGTCGCCGATTCGCTTCTGGAGGTGTTGCAGGCCCGCGCGGATATCGACCGCAAGACCGCGCGCGCGGTGGCCAAGGAGGTCAAGCGCCGCCTCAAGGACGAGTCCCGGCGTGGCGGCGCGGCAAAGGCGGAGGCGGAGGCGGAGGAAAACCCACGCGCGCGCGCCGAGCGCCTGTTCGCCGGTGGCGAGTTGGGCGACGAGGCCATGGGCCGGGCGCTGAACGGCGGCGATCGAGAGTTGGTCCGCCACGGCTTGGCGCTGCGCGCCGACATTCCGGTCGCCATGGTCGACCACATCCTGTCGTCGCGTAGCGCCAAGGGGGTGACCGCGCTCGCCTGGAAGGCGGAATGCCCCATGCGCTTCGCCACGCAACTCCAGCTCAGAATGGGCGGCATCCCGCCGGCACAGGCGATCAACCCGCGTGGCGGCTCCGACTATCCCCTCGGCGAGGAGGAAATGACCTGGCAGCTCGAATTCTTCGAGGGCCTGGTCAACCCGGGCGAGACATAGGCGGAGGTGGCGGCGCCAAAACCGTCCACCCCCTCAGCCCGGGCGTTGCTTTGTAGCAGGGGCAAGGGGCTGGGCCGTAACTCCCATATGGTTATCCCGGCCGAGCGAATGCGAGAGCCGGGATCTTCGGCTCCCCCCGCGCGCTGAAGGTCCCGGATAAGCGCCTCGCGGCGCTTTCCGGGACGGCCAGCGAGGCGCGTGCATGCCCACGGGGGCCCTGGTGACCTGCTCAGGCGCGCCGGATCAGTGTGCCGATACCACGATCCGTGAAGATTTCGAGCAGCAGGGCGTGGGGCATGCGCCCGTCCAGGATGACCGCCGCCTCCACACCGCCGCGCACCGCCTCGGCGCAGGTCTCCACCTTGGGGATCATGCCCCCCGAGATGGTTCCGTCCGCGCACAGGCGGGACACGTCGTCGAGGGTCAGCTCCGGGATCAGATGGTCATCCCCGTCGAGCACGCCGATCACGTCGGTCAGGAGCAGAAGCCGCGCCGCGCCGACCGCGGCGGCGACCGCCCCCGCGACCGTGTCCGCATTGATGTTGTAGGTCTCGCCCGCCGGCCCGACCCCGATCGGCGCGATCACCGGAATCATGCCCGATTGCTCCAGCGCGTTCAGCACCTTGGGATTGATCTGGCGCGGCTCGCCGACGAATCCCAGGTCGAGTGTCTTTTCGATGTTGGCGTGGGCGTCGCGCACCGTGCGCCGTAGCTTGGTCGCCTGGATCATGGCGCCGTCCTTGCCGGAGACGCCGATAGCGCTGCCGCCGGCGGCGTTGATGGCGTTCACGATCTGCTTGTTGATGGCGCCCGAGAGAACCATTTCCACGACCTCGACGGTCTCGGCGTCGGTCACGCGCAGGCCGTCGACGAACTGGCTCTTCATCTTCAGCCGTTCGAGCATCTGACCGATCTGCGGGCCGCCGCCATGGACCACCACCGGATGGATGCCCACTTGGCGCATCAGCACGATGTCGTTGGCGAACACCTTGGCCAGTTCCGGATCGCCCATGGCGTGCCCGCCATATTTAATGACGAAGGTGCGGCCCGCGTAACGGCGCATGAAGGGCAGCGCCTCGGTGATCGTCCGGGCGGTGCGCAGCCAGTTCTTGGCGTCGGAAAAGCGCGGCGGTGTCATGGCGCGGAGACTAACCTCCTTGTGCAGGCGCCGCCAGTGCGGCCAGGAGCGCGCGCAACTCGGCGATGCCATGGCCATTGACGGCGCTGGTCGTGGGCACATCCGGGTGGGCCGCAGGATGGCGGGCGAGCTCGTCGGCGAGGGCGTCGTGGGTGGCCCGCAGCGCCGCCGGGGTCGGCTTGTCGGCCTTGGTCAGCACCGCCTGATAGGAGATGGCGGCCTCGTCCAGCTCGGCCATGATCCGGCGGTCGGTCTCCTTGGCCCCGTGGCGCGCGTCGATCAACAAGCACACCCGGCGCAATTTGGACCGGCCCTTAAGGTAGCGGCGCACGAGCGCGCTCCAGCGCCGGATATCGGTCTTGGCCGCGCGCGCGTAGCCGTAGCCCGGCAGGTCCACGAGCACCAGCCGCCCGCCCAAGGAAAAGAAATTTATCTGTCGCGTGCGGCCCGGGGTGTTCGAGGTGCGCGCCAGGGTGTTGCGCCCCGTCAGCGCGTTGACCAGGCTCGACTTGCCCACGTTGGAGCGCCCCGCGAAGGCAACCTCGGGCAAGCCCGTGTCCGGCAGTCCCGCCTCGTCGGCCGCGGAGAGCAGAAAGACGCATTCCCGCGCGAACAGGCGCCGGCCCGCCTCCATCGCCTCGTCCAAGCGGACTTGCGCGTCGCGCGCCGCGGCGTCGCGTCCGCCGTTTTCCTTGCTCACCGCGCCCCCTCGGGGGTTGGGATCACGTGCTCGCGGCCTTCTTGCGGCCGATGGTCACCCCGGCGCGCCGCATGATCACGTATTGCTGCAGGATCGACAGCAGGTTGTTCCAGGTCCAGTAGATCACCAGCCCGGCCGGGAAGCGCGCCAGCAGGAAGGTGAAGATGATCGGCATGAACAGGAAAATCTTGGCCTGCACCGGATCCGGCGGCTGGGGGTTGAGGCGCTGCTGCATGAACATGGTCAAGCCCATCACCAGCGGCCAGACGCCCAGGTGGACCACATCGAGCGGGCCGAGCGATGGCACGGCCCAGGGCAACAGTCCGAACCCATTGAAAATGCTTGTCGGATCTGGCGCCGAGAGATCCTGAATCCAGCCAAAGAAGGGTGCATGGCGCATTTCGATGGTGACGAACATCACCTTGTAGAGGGAGAAGAACACCGGGATCTGAACCACGATGGGCAGGCACCCCGACATGGGGTTGGCCCCCTCCTTGCGATAGAGCCCCATCATCTCCTGATTGAGGCGCTGCTTGTCGTCCTTGAACTGTTCGCGCAGGCGGACCATCTCCGGCTGCAGCTTTCGCATTTTCGCCATGGCGGTATAAGATTTGTTGGCGAGCGGGAAGAACAGGAGCTTGACCCCCACCGTCAGGATCAGGATCGCCACGCCGAAATTGCCGACCACCCCGGCGATATAGTGCAGGGCGTAGAACAAGGGCTTGGTCAGGAAGTAGAACCAGCCGAAGTCGATCGCCAGGTCGAAGCGCGCGATGCCCAGGTCATCGCGGTAGCTATCGAGCAGGTTGACCACCTTGGCGCCCGCGAAGAGCCGGCTGGTGCGCTCCGCGACCGCGCCGGAGTCGACCGTTATGTCCCCATAGAGGAAGTCGGCCTGATACTTGTCGACGCCGGCCTTGGCATCGTACAGGAAGCGCGCGTTGACGGGCTGCTCCTGGTCCGGCACCAGGGCTACCAGCCAGTATTTGTCCGTGATGCCCAGCCAGCCGCCCGTGGATGGCAGCTGCACGGCGCCATCGTCCTTGAGGTCCTTGTATTTGACTTCCTTGAGGGTGCCGCCGAGCACGCCGAGCAGACCCTCGTGCAGAATGTAGTAGCCCAGGGTCTTGGGCGTTCCCGTGCGCGAGATCAGGCCATAGGGCAGGAGCGCCGCCGCCTTGTCCGAGCCGTTGACGACCCGCTGGGTCACCGTGAAAAGATATTGCGAATCGACCTCCAGCCGAGTCTCGAAGCGCAGGCCCTGACCGTTGTCCCAGCTCAAGGTGACCGGCTGGTCGGGCGCGAGCACGTCGCGGTCGGCCCGCCACAGGCTCGATGCACCGGGCACCGGTACGTCGCGGTGGGCGCTGGTCCAGCCGAAATCGGCGAAGTAGGGGTTTTCGGACCCGTTCGGCGATAGGAGCACGATCTGGTCGCTTTCTGGGTCGAGCGTCTTCCTATACTGGGTCAGCGTCAGATCGTCGATGCGCGCGCCAACAAGGGAAATCGAGCCGCTTAACGTTGGTGTTTCGATGCGCACGCGCGGCGTCTTGGCCAGCACGTCGGCGCGTGCCTGGACGCCGGGCGCCTCGGTGCCGGGGGTGGCGATATCCGTCGGGGGCGCGGGCACGTTGGTCGCGCCCGGGCTTGATGGCGCCTTGCTCGGGGCCGGCTCGCCGGTGGTCTGGGCCTGTTGCCGCGCCTCTTCGACTTGGGATGGCGCGATCAGAAGCTGAAAGCCCAGGAGAATCGCCACCGACAGGACGATCGCGAGGATAAGGTTGCGTTGATCCATGGTTCCTATGGCTCCCGGACCGCGGCGTGCCCGAGCGACGGGGTCCCCTCGCGGGCCGCCGGGTGTTGGTCGGTGCCGGATGGGGCGGCCCCCTTGAACGCGGCGCCCCAGGTAAACCGGTCCGGGACCGGGTCCAAACCGAGCCCGCCCCAGGGATTGCATCTGAGAACGCGGCCGACCGCCAGCCAGGCGCCGCGGGCCGCGCCGTGGCGCGCCACCGCCTCGCCCGCATAATGCGAGCAACTGGGCCAGTAGCGGCAGCTCATGGGCAGGATCGGCACCAGAAATAGCCGGTATGCGCGGATCGCGCCGATCAGCAGATAATCCAAGGCCTTCATTGGCGTTGGCCGTTCCTTCCTCGTTGGGCGCCCCGGCCCCGAGCGGTGCCCGGTCCCGGTCCCCGTGACCGGCCGGCCGACACCCGCCCCAGCGCCGTGCGCAGATCCTCGATCAGCGCCCCATACGGACGATCCGGGGTATCGTGGCGCCCGATCACCACGTAGTCGAATCCCGGCCGGCCCAAGGCCGGCATGACCTCGGCCACGGCCGCGCGTAAACGTCGCCGGGCCCGGTTTCGGCGCACGGCATTGCCGACCTTGCGGCTGACCGTGAACCCGACCCGCGCAATCTCGGCCGTTTCGTCCTCGGGACGGGCCGGCTCCGCGGGCCGTACACGTTCGCCCGGGGCGCGGCGTCTGGCCTGGAGAATGAGGCCGGGCGTCACCCATTTCAATCGCGCGGCGGCCACTTTCAGAAATTCGGATCGTGTTTTGAGCCGCCCCACGCTTGGCGTCATCGCGGCGTTACGCGGACAGGCGCTTGCGACCCTTCGCGCGGCGCCGATTCAAGACCCTGCGGCCGCCGACCGTCGCCTTACGGGCTCTGAACCCGTGGCGGCGCTTGCGGACCAGCACACTCGGCTGGAAAGTGCGCTTCACGACAATTGCTCCGGTGAGTGGATTGGTTGGATTTGCGAGGGTGTATAAGGGGCCGCCCGGGGTCTGTCAACGACCGCAAGGCGCCGCGCCCGGTGGCGAGCTCGGATACGGGCGTCCGGCCCTAGAGGCGGGGTGACGCGGGTCACATCCGTTTCACGGCTTGGTTACTGGCGTGGCTTATGGTGGAATACAATATATGACTGGCAGCGGGCGCCATCGGCCGCGCGGGCAGGCGGGGTGGCGCCCTTGACTTTGCCCGGCGCGGTTGCGGTCGGTGGGCGTCGAATCGCCGGGGGCAACGACCGGGACGACACGGACACCGGGACAACGCGGACAATCGTGATCTTTCGAGTATGAGCGAGCCAATGGGAGGGATAGCCCGCAAGTCCTGGTCGGCGGGCCGGATTGTGCCGCTGGCCGTTTTGCTGGCTGGGTTTGCCTTGTTTTTCATCTTCGACCTGGACCGCTATCTGAGCTTCCAGGCGATTCGCGACAACCGCGAGTGGCTGCTGGCCCGGGTCGAGGCCAACGGCATGTTGGCGGCCTTGGCCTTCGTTGTCGTTTATGCCCTCGTGGTGGCGTTTTCCATCCCCGGTGGCGCGGTTTTGACCATTGTGTCCGGGTTTATGTTCGGAACCGTCCTGGGCGGGATCAGCACGGTGTTCGGGGCCACCATCGGTGCGTGCGCGTTGTTTCTGGCGGCGCGCACCGCCTTCGCCGACGTGCTGCGCGCCAAGGCCGGCCCGGCCCTGCGGCGCATGGAGCGGGGCTTTCGGAGCGATGCGTTCAATTACCTGCTCGTGCTGCGGCTAGTGCCGATCTTTCCGTTTTGGCTGGTCAACCTGGTGCCCGCGTTCCTGGGGGTGCCCCTGCCAACCTACGTAATCGCGACCTTTATCGGGATCCTCCCGGGCACGTTGGTCTTCGCCAGCCTGGGCAACGGCCTTGGCGCCATCCTGGATGACGGGGGCACGCCCGACATCTCGATTATCTTCAAGGCCGAGATCCTGTTTCCGATCATCGCGCTGGCGATCTTGGCGCTTGTGCCCGTCGCCTATAAGAGACTCAAGGAACGGCGGGCCAAGGTCGAGTAAGCCGCCCGCGCCACCGCCACGCGTATCCGTCCAAGGACTGGAAGCCCCCCATCATGGCCAAGACCATCACCCCCGATATCTGCGTGCTCGGCGCCGGGGCCGCGGGGCTCGCGATCGCCGCCGGGGCGTCGCAAATGGGGGCCGAAACGGTCCTGGTCGAAAAAGCCCGCATGGGCGGCGATTGCCTGAACTACGGGTGCGTGCCCTCCAAGGCGCTTCTGGTGGCGGCCAAGGCGGCCGTGGCCGGGGCGCGGGCCGAGGCGCTCGGCGTGCGCTACGGGCCGCCGGAAATCGATTTCGCCGCGGTCCACGATCATGTGCGCGGGGTGATCGGCGCCATCGCGCCGGTCGATTCCGTGGAGCGCTTCGAGGGACTGGGTGTCAAGGTCATTCAAGGGGCGGGGCGTTTTGTCAGCCCATGCGAGATCGAGGCCCGAGGTATCCGCGTCCGCGCGCGGCGGTTCGTCGTCGCCACCGGCTCCGGGCCCATGGTGCCGCCCATTCCGGGCCTGGACGAAGTGCCTTACCTGACCAACGAGGACGTGTTCGACCTGACCGAGCGGCCGCGGCGCCTGATCGTGATCGGCGGCGGCCCCATCGGGTGCGAGCTGGGTCAGGCGTTTCGCCGCCTGGGCGCGGAGGTCGCCATCGTCGAGATGGCGGGGATCATGCCCAAGGACGATCCGGAACTGGTGGATATCGTGCGCACGCGCCTGCGCGGCGACGGGGTCGAACTGATGGAGGGGGCCAAGGTGGTGGGCGTGGCCCGCGACGACGCGGGCGTGGCGGTGCGGATCGAGCGCGACGGCGCGGCCGAGACCCTGAGCGGTTCCGCCCTGCTGCTGGCGGCCGGGCGCACGCCCGCGGTGCGGGGGGTCGGCCTGGACGAGGCGGGGATCGCCTACGACCGGCGCGGTATCCAGGTGGATGCCCGCCTGCGCACCACCAACAAACGAACCTACGCCGCCGGCGACGTGGCCGGGGGCTGGCAGTTCACCCACATGGCCGGCTATCACGCGGGCATCGTGTTGCGCAACGCGCTCTTCCGCCTGCCGGCCAAGGTGGACACGCGCGCGGTGCCATGGGTCACCTATACGGACCCGGAGTTGGCCCACGTGGGCCTGAGCGAGACGGATGCCAAGGCCGCGCACGGCGAAATCCGGGTCCTGCGCTGGCCGTTCGTCGAGAACGACCGGGCTCAGACGGAGCGCCAGACCGACGGCCTGGTCAAGGTCGTTACCACGCCGCGCGGCAAGATCCTGGGCGCGACCATAGTCGGCGCCCATGCCGGCGAGTTGATCCATACGTGGGTTCTGGCCATCTCCAGCGGCATGAAGATCGGGGCCGTGGCGCGGATGATCGCGCCCTACCCGACGCGCGGCGAGGCGAGCAAGCGCGCCGCCGGCAGCTT
>Ga0114931_10000401_pt1 | contig 51411 bp, 44 predicted proteins | sample 2SBtaG_FD_89579 | JGI IMG/M metagenome (GOLD analysis project Ga0114931, IMG submission 89579) | Deep subsurface microbial communities from Kolumbo volcano to uncover new lineages of life (NeLLi) - 2SBTROV14_V59a metaG | ecosystem: Environmental > Aquatic > Marine > Volcanic | place: Kolumbo... | reverse complement strand
CTCGTATTGATCGTTGGCAAAATAACCAACCGTTGGGAAATAACGCATCCAGATCGAAAAACACGTGTCCATGGGGTCGCGCCGACAGCAGATCACCTTGGCGTTGGGAAACAGCAGGCGAATGACGCCCACGTAGATGAAATTGAAGAGTTCCTTGTCGGTGCTCCTCGGAAGGCCTCTCCGGTTGTAAACCTTCATGCGTTCTACGTATTCGTTCGCCAACCCGACAGACAATTCCATGTCCACTCGCTCCGCGAGATCCGGAAAACGACCCACAGCGCGAATCGTACCCCATAAATCCGGGACTTCACCCGCCGCGATCACCTCAGGATGCGTCGACAGGATCTGTTCGACCAGCGTCGAGCCCGAGCGTGGCATACCGATAATGAAGATCGGTTTTTCCTCGGAGAGACCATAGCCGCTTCTCTGTTCGAAGAATGCCTTTGTGAACAACCTTCGGGCCTTGTTCAGGGTAGCGATATCGTCGTTGATATCGTAGTGGTATCCGGCGCGCCGCAGACGGTTGGCTTCGCTAAAATGTGTGAAAGCCTCGTCGTACTCGCCCAAGTCGTCCTGTATCTTGCCCAGTGCGAAATGCAAATGCATGGCGTTGACCGGAGACAATTTGGGATCGATCAGGTATCTCTCTATTGTCTCGGCATCGCTTTCATCGCGGGATCGATAACGCTGCAACTGGGTCATCAGGCGATAGACCTCGATACGATCGGGTTGGATGCCCAAAACATGCTCATAAGCCTGCCTGGCGCCCTCCATGTCGCCTTTCATCTTAAGGACCGACCCCAAGTGAGACCAGGCGTCAACATAGTCCGGTTTGACCGCGATGGCTTGACGATAAGCATCGATGGCCTCATCGAACCGGCCACACCCCACGAACACGTTACCGATGTTCGCGTAAGGCTCAGGGGCGTCTGGATACCGTTCGGAAATCCGCCGATAGCTCGACATCGCATCGTCCCAGCGCCCTTGCGACTCGAGGGCGACACCGCGTGCGAGTTCGTAGTTCGGATTTTCCGGCGCAAGCGCCGCAGCGCGATCCAGTAACTTCAACGCGCCATCGACCCGCCCCACGGCGGACGCGATAGAGGCAAGCTGAAAAAGGGCCTCTGGGTAATCGGGCGCAAGCCTCAACGCACTCCGGAAGCTGGCCTCCGCCTCGGCCAGTTTTCCGGCCTGTTTGAAACGCACCCCCTGCTGCAAGAACGGCCGGGCTTGGGACTCACGCATATTCGCCGAATTCATTGTTCATATGTTAACTCATGTTCTCAATATCGCTATGGACACCCTTACTCAATCCCCGGAGGGAGGGCGCCCGCTCAATACCAGTTTTGGAAAAGGGATTGTGGGCCACGCGCCGAATATCAAAACCGGAAATTCACGCTCATATTCACCGACTGGCTACTAAAATCACCCAAAGCCAAACTCTGGAAGGCGAGTCGGATTCCGTCCGGCGTATGGACAACGCCCACGGGGAGATTGGACCGGGTCTTGCTTTGCGAATATGCGAGTGAAAGAGACAGCTGGTCCGCAAGCTGATAACTCAAGTTCGCAGACAGGGAATCGTTCACGATCCGCCTCTTAGCCAATATTCCGAAGGTAAACCGGGCGTTCGTATCATAATTTTCGTGATCGGTCTGTTGATGACTGATCGAGAACCCGCCCGTGAGCTTCGCGATACCCGGAATTGGACGGTTATAACTCAGGGTTGCCCGTTGAGAATGACTCGCATAGTCCGTACCCAACGGATCTTCGTTGAATTTCTTAGAGTAGTTGTAAGCGAGCGTGAACGTTCCCCAGGTGACGCTGGGCAACTGCAGCGACAAATTCAAACCAACGTCTCGGGTTTGTGACACAAAGGACTGCAAAGGAAACGACTTACCTAACGAGAGAGTTGTCGAAAAGGTCTTGGTTGAAGAGGCGCCTTCGTCTGGTGCCCCGGTCAGAAACGCAAACCGCTCCTCTTCCAGCATTTGCAGTTTTTCCTTGGCCAACAGCGCCACCCGGCTGTCGCCGCCTTGAGTCACAACCTGCTCGAGCTGGGTCATGCCCTTATCCAGACTGCTTAGGGCGATATTCAGATCACCCAGCATCCACAGGGCGGTCATATTCTCCGGATGCGCTTCCAATAGCGACTCCAGGATACCTTTGGCCTTGGCATTGTCGTTCAGTCGGCGATAGACAAGGGCCAGGTTCAAACCGACCAGGGGATCGTCGGTCAGGATCTCGTGCGCCTTCTCCAGCAACACTTTGGCTGGCTCGAAATCCTCGTCGGCCATGAACGCCAGGGCATCGAACAACCCCAGAGTTCTCAATACGCGCAGATTGAACCAATGGTCGCGCGAAAGAGACATCAGCGATCTCAGCGATCTCCCGTAAGCGTCATCGCCACCGTCTCTCGGTTTGGCCTCGATCAGACGCCAGGAAATATATTGGTCCTGAGGCCTCAGCGTCCCCAACTTGCGGTAGTGAGCCAGCGCCTGATCGGTCTGGCCCAGCAACATCTCCAAATCCGCGACCTGAATCAGGGTCGCCAGGTCATTAGGGTGAGCCTGGAGGTAAACATCCAACTCCCGCTTGCGCTTTTCACGGTTTTCGCGATCGGTGTCGTCCGGATTGATTCCGAGGGGTAGTTGCTCAAGCGCATAAACGCGTTGCGCTTCATCGTTCGCGTGCTCCACGACCCAGGCATAGGCCTCGTCGGCGGATTCGAGTTCGCCCTGAGCCAGATAGGCATCACCCAACGCCCGATGAGCCACGACATTGTTTTCGTCCAGATCGATAGCGTTCTTAAGATCGCTCGCCGCCGATTCATAACGGCCAAGCGCCAGCGCGAAGCGACCGGCCCACAACCGCGCGGGCACGTCATGGCTATCCTGGTTCATTCGGCTGACCAGCAACGGCAATATGTCTCCGTAGGCCTGCAAAGCATAGAGTTTTTCAACCAGCCCGTAGAATTGTGTGCGATCACCCTCAGACATCGGCCCGTCGTGGAGTCTCTTGGCTTCCGCCAGGTAGATCTTCCGCAGACGCAAGCCCGCGAGTTCATGCAGGTCCTCGGCCGATTTCGTGGCCGTGAATACTGCATCCAACCAACTCAGCGACTCGGACTCGTTCGCCGCTTGATACAAGCGACCCAACGAGTACTTCGCCCAGAGATCCGCAGAGTCTCGTTCCAGTAACGTCAAATAGATGGAAGTGGCCTCGACGGGCCGCCCGAGCCGTTCCAGCACCCAGCCTCGCAGAAGCAACGCAAGCCTGTGATTCACAAGCCGGTAAGGGTCGTCTTTGAGACGCCCCAAGGCCATATCCGGATGTCCGCGCTTGAGGTCCGACAGCACGCCAAGTAAAAACGTTCTAAACTCGCGAACCGAACGCCCCTCCGGCAGTCCGGGGATAGTCACGTCGGCCAGATAACGCTCCAGACGGTCTTCTTCCATGGACTCCAACGCGATAGATTCCCGATTGGCCTGATCCATACTCAGAAAATAATCGGGCAACGGGTCTGCGGAAAAATCGAACAGGCCCAGGAACTCCGATATCGGATGATTGAAGCGCAATCCGTTCGAAAAACTCATATTGGCCGAGGCCCCGCCGAACTGGTCCAGCAACAGGCCGTAACTTTCCGTATAACCGGCGCTAAACCCCCAAAAACTTTTGGGGTTGTTCATGTTCGCGTTGAAACTGACCGTCGGCGCGATACTGTCGTTTTGCGCGCTATGGTTTGCGGAATGTGTCAGACCGGTGATGATCGCGATATTCGTTCGATCCGATGGGTGGAATGTGGTCGTCAACCGGTAATTGACCGAAGAACTGAATGAGGTATTGACCGCGCCCGTGTTATTGACGTCCTGTTCGTCAATGACCGAACGTCCGGAGACGAGCGTATATCCCAGGTTCGAAGTGAAGCGCCGGGTTTTCTCCTCGAGATAGCGTTTTCTTTGCCTGGCCGCCTCCACGTAACGATCACCGGGCTTGCCTATCTTGAGAATCTCCCGCAACTGCGCAATCGCGGCCGCGGTCGCGTTCGTCTGTTCATAAAGACCGGCCAGACTGAAATGCATTGAAAGATCGTTCGGGTTGATAGCGATACCTTCACGATAGACCTCAATCGCCTGGTCAAGCTCACCCTGCTGGGTATCGAGGTAACCCAGCATATTCTGAATGCGACCATCTTTGAATCCGAGCCCGCGCAGACGCTCAAGATAGCGAATCGCGCGAACCGGCTGATCCCCTTCGTAATACATTCTCGCCATTGTAAACAGCAGGTCCTTGACGACACTCATGGCCTTTTCCGGATCTTCCTGTAACGAAATCTCTTTCGCGTAGGCGGCAACGCCCTCCATGGCCTTGCCGTCCTGCACATAGGTGGCGGCAAGTTGATGGTAGGCAGCGGGATCGTCAGGCAATAGCCGGATCGCTTCTTTGAGCGCTTTGATCGCCTGATCGAATTCACCGCTGATGGCATAGAACAATCCCAACTGAAGAAACACGCGGCCGTTGTCAGGATTTTCTCGCGCGAACTTCTTCAATACCATGGCCGCCTCGTCGTACTTCCGAGCCTGTGCCAGGGCGCCAACTCGAGCGCGATAGAGGTCGGCAAGCTCCTTGACCACCTGCTTGCTGTATTTGCCGTTGCGGTTGGTCGACAAATAGTCCTCCATGACCGAAATTGCCTGATCGTTCCGCCGGGTCTGGAGGTACAGGCGCGACAAACGCCACAAGGCCTCCCCATTTCTCGGTTCAACAGCAAGAATCGCGTGCAAGGTGTTTTCGAGGTTAGCGAGGTCATTGGTTTGCGAATAGATTGCCGCGATCCGTTCCAATATCACCGGATTGTTCGGCACATCCTTCAGCAGGGCGTTAAAGGCCTTCAGGGCCTCCGGCCATGCCTGCTTGGTTTGCAGATCCACTGCCTTGTCAAACCCGATCAACGTCAGCGCCGACACAGCAGCCGGACCGGAAGGCTGTATCGCCAGGATGGCCTTCACATGGCTCATGGTCTGTTCGTCGGAACCCTTCTCATGATAGATCTGGGCCATACGCAGACGAATACGAATGTTCTTCGGCTCCAGGGCCACCAGGCGTTCAAAGATGCGATCGGCCTCTTCCGAACGCCCCAACGCCAACAAGGCCTTCCCCTTGAGCCCCAACAACTGAACATCGTTGGGACTACGTTGCAGCAAGCCATTGTATATCTTAAGTGCTTCATCAACCCGCCCAGAGCTATCCAAGATCCTCGCACGCGCCACCAACATGCGCTTCTTGGCCTTGTCATGCCCCGGGCCGGAAGGGATCAGACTAGTGACCCGCCGATAAGCCGCCTCCGCCTTCCTCATGTCTCCCGACGACTCATAGACCTCAGCCAGCTTCAGGAGCAATAGGCCATTATCGACGGACCTCGCGGCACTCTGTTCTATCGCCGCGACACCCTGGGCCCGATTGCCCAATTTGATCTCGGCCTGACCGAGCCAATAGTAGGCCTGAGCGCTTTGCCCACGTTTCAGCAATGCCTCGGAAATCGCCTTGACCCGTCCGTAGTAAAGGCGCACGTAAAGGTCCTTGATAAAATCCAAAGCGGCGCTTTCAAGCTCCGGGGTCAAAGATGGAGCGGCGGCTATCCTGGACATCATGGCATCGGTCTTGGCACCGAAAATCTTCGCCAGAAGACCGATCGCCCGCCCTGAGTATGGATTCGAGGTCCCCATTCTGGCCACGACCTCCAAGTCCTTGATGGCCTCGTCCATGCGCCCCTCATCCGCCAAAATCGCACCCAGGGCATATCGCGCCTCAACGAGACTGCCGTCCATAGTGATAATACGGCGATATTCAGCCTTGGCGAGGTCAAACTTTTTGGTGGCGCGCAGGATACGCGCTTTCCTTAACAGAACTTCCGGGGCATTCGGGATCAGACGCATCAATACCGTCAGCTCGTCGGCGGCGTCCTGCCACTGCGCCTGCTGGATCAGACGGTCCACCTCCGATATACCGAGCCCGGCCAAGGCCCGCTCGCGAAGACGCTTATCCTTGGCCACGCTCAGTGCCCTGGCATAGGTTTCCCGTGCATGGTCCTCCTTACCCTGATCGTGATAGAGCTCCGCCAAGGTCAGCGCCACAGAAACGTCAGATGGGTTTTCACGAAGGATATCTTCATAGACCAGTTCCGCCAGCGTCTCGTTCTTGGCCTCGCGATAGGCGTCGGCGAGTACGAATTGGATATCGGTATTCCCGGGGTGGTCGACCAAGGCCTGCTTGAGCAGGATGATCGCGTCCGACGGTCGCTTGATCCCGATCAGGGCCCTTCCCATCAGCAAATAAGGAGAGATCAGGTCGGGACGGTCGCGAATAAGCTGTTCGACGACATTCTTGACCGAAGAATACAGCTCGTCATCCAGCATTCGTCGCAGAAGCGGAAACAGTTGCCCTGCGCCCGTGTCCGTGAGTTGATCGATATTTCCGTCACCAAGGATTTGGTTCGCCTCGCGTTGCTGGATCTCAGCAAGGATGCCCTTGGCCTGGTCCTTCCATTTTTTCGCGACTGTCATACTGGTGACCAGATGCGCTTCGTCAAGCGCTGCCGCGTCGTCTCCTGCCTTCTGATAGGCGCGCGCAAGCTGAACATGATAATCCGCTTTGTCGGGGGCTTCATGAATCGCCGTTCGGTACGCGGCGATCGCGGCATCATAGTTGTCCAGGGCGATGTAGACTCGAGCGATCTCCTCGTTCACGACCGGCTCGTTGGGCACAATCTTTAGAACTTTGCCGTATTCGATCAGGGCTTCCTGATACTTGCCTTCCTGGAAAAAATTCCTGCCCGAAGCCACGCCGAGACGATCGAGCGCCTTAGTGCGAATCTCTTCAGGGGCGCCCTGCTCAAGTAGTATTTTGGCCTCCTCGTCGCCCTTATCCTCCTGTCCCAGCTTGTCGTAAACTGTCACGAGGAGGCTTCGGGAAGAGAAGTCGAATGGCTGTTTATCCAATAGCTTGTTCAGAATACCCACCGCTTTATCGAGCTTACCCGCCTCGACATATGCGTTCGCCAAGGCCGGCACGATGAGCAGGTTATCCGGTGCGAGCGTCAGGCTCTTTTCAAGGGCCGCGACCTCGTCGTCGAAAGACTTTCGCGCCTTATAAACCTGGGCCAACCAATAGTGCGCCGGCGCCTGATCCGGATCCAGCCTCAACAACCCTTCAAATATAACCTGGGCCTCGTCCAGCTCGCCGCTGTCTAGAAGCTTTCGCCCCTTGGCGACCATTTCTTTCTTGATGTTGTTCAGAAATTTCTCGCTGTTCTTCCTATCCGCCTCGCTCAGTTTCTCGTTTCCGAGAATCAGATTGACCTGGTCCGCGGCATCGACAAACCGTCCCTCGTTCTTGAACAATTCAGCCAAAGCCAGATGAATTGAAACGTTCGTTGGTTGCAAACTCAGGAGCTGTTTGTATAGGAGTTCGGCCTTGTCATACTGTTTGTCCTCGAAATAGATAGAGGCCAATTTCATCCTAAGAATGACATTGTTCGGTGACAGACCGATGACCTTTTCGAGCAAAGCGATGGCTTCGGCCTTCTTACCCGAGGACAACAAGGCCTCGGACTTCAGCGTCAAAACACGTCCGTCATTGGGGTATTGCCGAGACAAATCAGCAAGCACTTTCAATGCATCATCGAATTTGGAGGCGAGTAGAAGCCTTTGCGCCTGCACCAGGTGCAGACGTTTGCCCGCCTCCTGCTTCGCTATCTTGTCAGTTTCGACGACCTTAAGCGCCTGCCTGTAGGCATCCTCGGCTTCGAGCCATTGCCCCGCATCCTCGTGGAGTTTGCCGATCGACAGGAACAAGCGTCCGTTGTCCGGCGCCAACGCAACGCTCTTCTCAAGGTAATCCAGGCCTTTGGCCCGATTGCCGGCTTTGATCTCGGCCTGGCCGAGCCAGTAGAACGCGCGGGCACCGGGATGCTGAGCAGTCAATGGCACCAGAACCTGCTGAGCGGCGCCGGCCATGCCGACGGCAATGAGCTTCTGGGCAAGGTCTACCGCACTATCGACCTCTGCGGCGCTCAATGGCAAGCCCTTCGATATCTTCTCCGCCAATGCCGCTGAATGGTCCTGATAATAGCCCTTGAGCAGATCCGCCGAGGCCCTGGCCTCGGGCACGTCACGACCCAGTTGGGCCAACTTTTCCAAAACCGGAACGGCCAGCTCGTCCTTCCCGATCAATATCTGGGACTCGGCCCTTCGCAACTGGGCGTCACGGCGATTCGGGTCGAGTTGCAGGATACGGTCATAGACGTGGATCGCACGCTGATCCAATCCCAGTTTGCTGTAGATCTTGGCCTTTCTCATCAGGATAGCCGGATTGTCCGGCAAGTCCTTATCGAGCTGGAAAAAAATCTTGTTGGCCGCCTTGAAATCCCCCTTGAGGATCAATTCATCTCCGGCGCGCATACCCAAACCATCGAGCGCAAGTTCCCGAACCTGGGGGTCTTCCGTAAGATTATAGGCGTCTATGAAGGACTTACGCATGCCGTTTTCGTCGCCTCTGACGCGGTATACCTCTGCGAGCCTAAGTCTCAATCCTGCGTCGTTGGGTAACATCTTACGCAGGCGGTCATAGACCTGATCCGCCTCCGCAGCGTGGTTCATCCGCTCCAGCGCACGCGCGTAAAGTTCGAGCAACCCCGGGTCGTCCGGCGTCTTTTTCAACAAGTTCTGATAGCGTACCAGCGCTGAGCCCACATCACCCTTCATGGCCTCCTTTCTGGCGACGATGAGCTGTAACCGGCGCTCGGTTTCTACGACCGTGACTGCGGGCGTGCCGCGAGTCTCCAGTACCTTTCGGTACTCGACCTCGGCGTTATCGAAACGTCCCAATGCCTCGTAAGCCTTGGCGAGTTCGAGTCTCAAAATAGGATTTTCCGGCGCAATCGAGACACTGCGCTCCAATGCGCCGATACCCTTTCCTTCCTGCTTCTTGGCAAGGTAGATCCTTCCCAGCCAATAATAGGGTTGCGCATTATCCTGGGTCTGCTCGAGGATACGTTCGAGGAGACGTTGCGCCTCATCGAGCATATTGGCCCGGATCATCTTCTGACCGAGCACGAGAGATGGCGCGACGAGGTCGGGGTTTTTGGGTAACGCTTGGTATAGGGCCTCGGTCTTTTTGATATAGGCATTGCGAAGGCGCGAAGTGATTTCGGCGGAGATCAGCGTATTACCGGCCAACCTCCCCGCCTGTTCGAGCTCTGGGATCGATTGATCGAGATCGCCCTTCTCCGCATAGAAATTACCCAATGCGAGATGCGGGTCAAGGTAATTCGGATCCAATGAGATCGCACGGCGGTAGGCCAACGTGGCCTGATCGAATTCCTGTCTGATCTGATGAATCCTACCCCGCCAGTAGACGGCAACCGGGTTGTTCGTCCACTGGTCGCCGGAGATCAGGTCTAAGGCCGATTGATAATCGCGGGCATTATAGAGACGGCGGACCTCGTCGATGACGGAATCAACGGTTCGCGAGGACGGTGAGGCTTTCCCGCCCGGCGTATCGGCCGCCTTAACGACATCGGCCGCGTTGACCGCACCGCTGACGATCATAAGCAATGCGAAGACGGAGGCGGACCGCCCATTGGTCAAAGTGGTGCGTTTCCCACTCGGTTTGACATACCCTATATTGCTCAAGAAACCGCCTTCATGAAAATAGATAGATCGGGGGCACGGATGTTACCTACCACCACCGGCCGCAGATATGGGGCCGATCATCATAGACCACACAACTTAATCGTCGATGAATGCTAGGGGATCCAACGGCGTGGAAACGGCCGACTTCCGGATACGAAACGAGGACTGCGGACGCTTCGCTCCTTAATTGCTTATGTTTATGTACAAAATTCGACAGGGTCTTATGATACAAGTTCATGACTTAAGCCAGAGTTAATTATTCATAGCCTACCCGGCAATGCCCCTCGCAGGGCAACTGAAAACAGCGCCCTTCGCCATCCAATTCCAAGGCGGTGAGCGAGCCGCCCCAGATACATCCGGTATCAAGCGCCTCGATCCCCGCTGCAGAGTAACGGCCCAGCGTTGACCAGTGTCCAAATACGACGCGCGTCGCCAGAGCGATTCTTCCCGGCACCTCGAACCAAGGCATGAGCCCGTCGCTGCGGTCGAAAGGCGCTCCCTTTTCGGACAAATGAATCCGCCCCGAGCCGTCACACATCCGCATCCTCGTGAAGGCGTTGATGATGTAGCGCAAGCGGTCCTCTCCCGCGAGGTCATGCGTCCAAAGGTCCGGGCCATCACCGTACATATCCGACAACAAACGCGGATAACCCTCGTCCCGAAGCCCTTGTTCGACCTCGCGTGCACAGGCGATCGCCGTTTCCAGGTCCCAGAACGGCGAAAGCCCCGCATGTACGAGGGTGCACCCCAGCACTTCATCATAGTGAAGCAGTGGGCGACTCCTGAGCCAATCGAGGAGTTCAGGGGCATCCTTCTCACGAAGTACATCGGCACAGTTGTCGCTTTGCTTGGCTTTGCGGGCGCCGGATGCGATGGCCAGCAGGTGCAGGTCGTGATTACCGAGCACCGTCACGGCGCGCCGGCCGAGTCCACGGACGAAACGCAACACCTCGGCGGAGCGGGGTCCCCGGTTGACAAGATCGCCGACGAACCAGATCCTGTCGTCATCCGAAAAACCGACGTGATCGAGCAGGGCCATCAGTTCAGCGAAAGCCCCCTGTACATCACCTATGGCGTAGGTCGACATGGCGCCACCCGCAATGAAAAAGTGACCGGCCCATCGTTGATCAAGGCCACTTGCATGTCCGCGCCGAAGACCCCGCTCGCGACCGGCACAGGACTGGTACGGCAATAGTCCGTGAGCGTAGCGAACAGTTCCGTCGCACGCTCGGGTTCGGCCGCGGTCGAGAAACTCGGCCTGTTTCCCCGACCCGTATCGGCCGCCAAAGTGAACTGCGGCACGAGCAGCAGTTCTCCCGAAATATCCTGCAAACTGAGGTTCATACGATCCTGCTGGTCGGCGAAGATACGGTAGGAAACAATGCGCTCCGCGAGCCGTCGGGCCTCCCGTTCCGAATCATCCTTCTCGACCCCGACGAGCACGAGCAAACCGGGACCAATGTCAGCGACCAGCGCATCGCCTACCCGCACCGAGGCCTCGCGAACGCGTTGCAGGAGGGCGATCATCCTTCCGTTCAGGCGCTCATTCTAAACCTGCGGGCTTAAGCGCCGCCGGTCTTTTGGCTGGCCGCTGCGATAATCTCATCCATGAGTTTGAGGCCGCTGAAGGCATCGCGCGCGTAATGGACATTGCCCGATTCAGAGTAGGCCGCCCGACAGTCCTGCTCGACGAACCGCCGCGTCAACGCGGCGCCGCCGAGCAACACCGGCAAATCCATATCGTTGCGTCGCATCTCTTCGAGATTATCCTTCATAATGACCGTCGATTTGACGAGCAATCCCGACATGCCAACGGCATCGGCATGATGCTCCTTCGCGGCCTCGATGATCTGACCGATCGGCTGTTTAATGCCGAGGTTGACGACCTTGTAACCGTTGTTCGTCAGGATGATGTCGACGAGGTTTTTGCCGATGTCGTGGACGTCGCCCTTGACCGTCGCCAGCACCAGAATCCCCTTTGCCTTGCCGCCATCGATCTTGTCCATATAGGGCTCGAGATAGGCCACGGCCGCCTTCATGGTCTCCGCCGACTGCAGCACGAAAGGCAGCTGCATTTCACCGGAACCGAACAATTCTCCGACGACCTTCATACCGTCGAGCAAAAAGGTATTGATGATCTCGAGCGGCGTATAGGTCTCCATGGCTCGTTTGAGATCCTCGTCGAGACCTTGTTTGTCGCCGTCGATGATGCGCAGCTTGAGCATCTCCTCAATCGTGCTGGGCCGTTCCCGCTTCGCCTCCATGACTTTGACATCCTTGAACAAGTCAACGAAATACAACAGGGGATCACGGCCTTCGATACGGCGATTGAAAATCAAGTCCTCGGCAGCCTCGCGATGCACAGGATCGATCTTATGCAACGGCATGATCTTGGAAACATGGATAATGGCAGCCGTCATGCCGCGGGCCTGGGCATGATGCAGGAAGACCGAGTTTAAGACGTGGCGGGCCGCCGCGGACAGGCCGAAGGAAATATTGGAGAGTCCCAGCACGATCTGACACTCGGGCAACTCCTTGGCGATGCGCTCGATCGCATCCAAGGTATTGACGCCGTGATCGCGATCCTCCTCGACGCCCGTACAGATCGTGAATGTCAGCGGGTCGAACATCAGATCGGCGGCAGGCAGGCCGTGCTGATTGACGGCAAAATCATAAAGCCGGTGGGCGATCCTGAGCTTGTCGTCGACACCCTTGGCCATGCCCTCCTCGTCGATGGTCAGTGCGACGACGGCGGCGCCGTACTTGCGCGCATAAGCCAGGATGGTGGCGGCCTTCTCCTCGCCATCCTCGAAGTTGATCGAGTTGATGATGGACTTGCCGCCAAGGAACTTCAGGGCCGAGTCGATGACCTCGATCTCGGTCGAGTCGATGACCAGTGGTACGGTGATCTGACCTCGGTAACGGGTGATGACCTCGGCCATGTCACTGGCCTCCGGCCTACCCACATAGGCCACACAGACATCGAGTGCGTGCGAGCCCTCGCGAACCTGATCGCGTCCGATGCCGACCAGGGCGTCCCAATCTTCGGCGGCCAGCAGTTCCCGAAAGCGCTTGGAGCCGTTGGCGTTGGCGCGCTCGCCGATCGCAAAGATCGCGTTCTCCTGGCGCAGTGGAACACTGCTATAGAGCGAGCTGACGGCCGGCGTCAGTTTGACCTCTCTGCTAACCGGAGCCTTGTCGGCGCGACTATCCAGCATGGCCCTCAGCGCCGCCATGTGCTTGGGCGTGGTACCGCAGCAGCCGCCGACCAGGTTGACACCGTCTTCTTCGACGAAACGGCGCTGCCAGTCGGCCAGCTCATTGGCGCTCAAGGGATATTCGGTCTTGCCGTCGACCAGCATGGGCAGGCCGGCATTCGGCATGACCGAAATCAGGCCGGGCCAGTTCTCGCTCAGGTATAGAATGTGTTCGGCCATCTCGGCTGGCCCGGTGGCGCAGTTTAAACCGATGCCGTCGACATCCAGCGCGGCCAGGCTCGTCACGGCGCAGCCGATATCCGAACCCACCAGCATGGTCCCGGTGGTCTCGATCGTGACCTGCGCGAAGATAGGCAGGTCCTCGCAGCCGCGCTCGAGACGGGCCTTCTTGCAACCGTTGACGCCGGCCTTGAGGGTCAGCAGATCCTGATGGGTCTCGAGCAGAAGCAGGTCGACCCCGCCATCGATCAGACCCAGGGCTTGTTCAGTATAGGACGCTTCGAGTTCGTCGTAGCTGATATGTCCGAGGCTGGCGAGCTTGGTGCCCGGCCCCATGGATCCGATGACGTAACGCGGCCATTCCGGCGTCTCGAATTCGTCGGCCACACGGCGCGCGATTTCGGCGGACTCCTTGTTCAGGGCATAGGTGTCGTCGGATAGATCGAACTCGGCCAACACGACCTTGTTGGCGCCGAAGGTATTGGTCTCGACACAATCGCTGCCGGCCTCGTAATAGCTGCGATGCATGAAGGCGACGAAGTCCGGGCGGGTCCGGGTCAAGATTTCCGAACAGTTCTCGAGTCCCAGAAAGTCCTTCTCGACGTCCCAATCCTCGGCCTGAATCAGAGTGCCGGTACCCCCGTCACAGAGTAGAACTCGTTTGGAGAGACGTTCAAGAATTCCTTCACGCATAGGTCGCACCTCGATAAATACACTTTAAATTCATTTAGTAAATCAATAGGCCAAATATCATGGATGTCGCTGCAAAGGCGGCTCATCCATTTCTGAGAGCTGCCCTTTGAAGGACAGGATCTGCTCTTCCCAATACTTTTGCGTACTGAACCACGGAAAGTTGAGCGGAAAGGCGGGATCGGACCACCGCCGCGCCAACCAAGCCGCGTAGTTTATCATACGCAGGGTCCGCAAGGCCTCGACAAGGACCAGCTCCGAAGCGTCGAAGGATCGGAAGACCTCGTAGCCCTCGAGGACGGTGTTGATCTGCCAGTTGCGTTGCTGACGATCGCCCGACAACAACATCCAAAGATCCTGGATCGCCGGTCCGGTAATGCAGTCATCGAGATCGACGAAAAACGGCGTGTGATCCGCCCACAGGATATTGCCGAGATGGCAATCCCCATGCAGACGGATTCCCGGATGGCGCCCGAAGGAGGCAAAAGCCGATTCGATCCGTTCCAGGCAATGTTCCACCACCGTGCGATAAGGCGTCAGCAGTTCCGGTGGCAGGAGATCCTGTTCAAGAATATATCGCAGCGCCTCATGCCCCAGCCGTTCGACTGTCAGAGTCGGGCGATGGACGAAGGATTTTCGGGCGCCACAGTTGTGAATCCGCGCCAGCAGTCGCCCCAGGCAGCGCAGATCTTCCTCGTCCTCGAGCTCCCGCCAACGCCCGGCCTGAAGGGGGTAAGCAGCGAAGCGGAAGCACTCGAAACGAAACAGTGTCCCCTCGTGGCCGGAAAAACTCTGGGGCGAAACGACCGGGACATCCGCCTTGGCCAGCTCCCGGGTAAAGGCATGCTCCTCCAGGATCGCGGCGTCCGTCCATCGGTTGGGCCGGTAGAACTTGGCGACGATCGGCTTGGCGTCCTCGATGCCAACTCGATAGACCCGGTTCTCATAGCTGTTGAGCGCGAGCAGGCGTCCGTCGCAACGTAGCCCGAGCGACTCGCAGGCCGCGAGGATCACATCCGGGATCAGGCCTTGATAGGGTGGTTCAACGTCCTCCATGCCTAGGATCCTCTGAGTACTTCCGGGCGAAAGATTAGGAGGTTCCTTTACTTGGGCCAGGGGATGTTCTGATCAAAGGTAACAGTATCGCGTTTGCCCTGGCACGTCGCCTGCACCGTAAAACGCCAGTCGCCGCCCATATGGAATTCGTCCAGACGCACTTGATAGTTGCCGGCGCCGTTTTCAGTCAGATGGTGCTGCATCATGTCGTCGGACATTCCCATGCCGGGCATGGTGCGCATCAGCGTGACCTGACAACCGCCCTGCCGCTGTCCTTGGGCGGTCACGAGCTCAAGCGCCATGTCCGCGCCTTGACCGACCTTCAAAGGGGATGGCGTACTGGACAGGATGAACGTGAGATCTCCGGATCGTTCGCGGCCGAGTTCGCCCGACCCGGAGCAGGCCGTCAGGATGACGATACCGAGCGGGAAAAACCACATCCGACGTACCGATGAAAACGCCATTATCACAAACCACCTCCATTCCATATTTCTAAGGTCGAACGTTCAAACGCGTCGCCGCGCGAAAAAGGCCGATCACGCTCTTGGCGTCGCTAATCCGTCCGGATTCCGCCCATGATAACGCTTCACGTAGAGAAACCCAGTGCCGCTCAATCATTTCGCCCGCTTCCACCTCGGCATCGACGGAATAAAGCTCCCGCGCCAGATAGAGTGCAACCCGTTCGCAGAATATGCCGGGCGAACTAATGGATTCGCCCAGAGATTCCCAACACCCAGCCCCTAGCCCGGCTTCTTCGCCCAACTCGCGCTTGGCCGTCTCGAGCGTCGTCTGGCCGGCATCGATCTTTCCTGCGGGCAACTCCCAAAACCAGTCATCGAAGACGAAACGATACTGCCGAAGCAGGCAAACCCGTTGATCCGGGTCGACGGCCACTACGGCGGCGCCCCCCGGATGCCCGACGACCTCGACTTCCATCTCATGGGCATTGGGCAACCTGATCCGGACGGTATCCAGTGTGACGATACGACCCGTATAGATGCGCTTCAAATCCGCGCCGACAAGGCCCGGATCGGCTGAGTTATCGGTCATCAAGCGGGTCTCCGAAAATCATCGATTCAACCCCGAGTGTATCAGCAAGACGGTACCCCGCGAAGACGCCCGCGAAATGGTCACGACGCAAGGCATCTCCGAGGTCCGAAAAGGCGTATCGACAGGCCCCGGACCCATGCCGACGAGCAGCGCGCCGCATGCACCGAAGCGCTGCAACGCTGCCAACAGGAGGCCGGAAACGAAAACATCGACACGAATGAACTCGGCGACTACCTACGTGAATGCGTGGACAGTCTGATCGTGGACGACAGCAGGAATGACTCCCGGAATAACGAGCAGGATGACAACGGCAATACGGATATCCCGAACCTGGAAGACCGAGCGGAACCGGAACTCGATAACCTGAACTCTTTATAAACGACATTTTGTGCCTGGAACCGGCCTAGTGGAGCGACACCCGGCCGGTTCCCATCCCACTTTCCGTCAACGCCGACGACGCATTGCACGTATCATCCTTCGAGATACCTTGGGTCAGTAAGTCAAAGCGATTAGAATCCTCGATACAGCCATGATATATAGCGCTGGCAGCGGACCCAATCGAATGGAGTGATAGCATGCGTTACACGCACGGCCATAATTTCACCGTTTCAAGGCGGTGCCGGAGATGACCGAACCCTCCTCGCCCCTGACCACGATCGGCTGGCGGGAATGGGTGTCCCTGCCGACACTCGGGATTCCTCGGATCAAGGCCAAGGTGGATACCGGCGCCCGGACCTCTTGCCTGCACGCCTTTGCCTACGAACGCATCACCGAAGGAGGGGCGCCTTGGTTGCGCTTCACCATCCACCCGATCCAGGAGAATACCGACAAGGTGATCGTCTGCACGGCCCCTCTCGTCGACGAACGCATGGTCAGCGATTCGGGGGGACACCGCGAGCTGCGCCCGATCATCGCGACACGGATTGTCATGGACGGTATTGAGTTCGATGCTGACTTCACCCTGACCAACCGGGACACGATGCTATTCAGGGTGCTGCTTGGCCGTGTGGCCGTCGCAGGCAGGTTCGTAATCGACCCAAAGCTGTCCTTTTGCCTGTCAAAGAGACGATAACAACTATGAAAATCGCCATTTTGTCCAGAAATTCAAAGCTATATTCGACTCGCCGCCTCGTCGAGGTCGCCAAACGACGTGACCATGAGGTCAAGGTGTTCGACCACCTGCATTGCTATATGAACATCACGTCCATGCGACCGACCATCAGTTACAAGGGCGAAAAACTCGAGGGTTACGACGCCGTCATTCCACGTATCGGGGCCTCCGTAACGTTCTACGGTACGGCCGTGTTGCGTCAATTCGAGATGATGGGCGTCTATCCTTTGAACGAGTCCGTCGCCATCACGCGATCGCGTGATAAATTGCGCTCACTGCAACTGCTGGCTCGTAAGGGCATCGGACTGCCCGTAACCGGTTTCGCTCACAACCCCGATGATATCGCCGATCTGCTGACCTCCGTCGGCGGAGCCCCGGTGGTCATCAAGCTACTTGAAGGCACGCAAGGTATTGGCGTCGTTCTGGCCGAAACCCAAAAGGCCGCAGAAAGCGTCATCGAGGCCTTCATGGGCCTGCACGCCAATATCCTGGTCCAGGAATACATCAAGGAGGCCGGCGGCGCCGATATCCGTTGCTTCGTTGTCGACGGCAAGGTCGTGGCCGCCATGCGACGCCAGGCCAAAGCCGGCGAGTTCCGCTCCAACCTCCATCGTGGCGGCTCGGCTAATGTCATCCGTATCACCCCGGAAGAGCGGTCCACAGCGGTCCGTGCGGCCCAGATCATGGGTCTGAATGTTGCCGGCGTGGACTTGTTGCGGTCAAACCATGGCCCCGTCGTCATGGAGGTCAATTCCTCGCCGGGTCTGGAGGGTATAGAGCAATCGACCGGCAAGGACATCGCCAGCATGGTCATTCAATGCATAGAGAAAAATGCAAAAAAGGGCAAAACCAAGACAAGAGGCACCGGTTGAACGATAGCCTCAACTTCGACGGTCAGGAATTAGCGCGGGGCAGCCGCCAGATCATCGGCGTGCCGCTACCGCCGCTGACCTCGCATTCCGCACTACACATGCCCATGCATGTGATCCGTGGCAAACGCCCGGGGCCGAGACTGCTCGTCTGCGCGGCCTTGCACGGGGATGAAATCGGCGGCGTCGAGATCATCAGGCGCTTGGTGTCCCACCCCGCCATCCGCCGCCTGCGTGGCGATCTCATTGCCGTACCTATCGTCAATGTCTACGGGTTCATCCATCATTCCCGGTATCTTCCGGATCGCCGCGACCTCAACCGCAGCTTCCCCGGCACTGAAAAGGGTCCCATCGCGTCGCGGCTGGCAAACCTCTTCCTGACCCAGGTCGTTCAAAAATGTACGCACGGCATTGATCTCCACACCGCTGCGATACACCGTGACAACCTGCCGCAGATCCGCGCCTGCCTCAATGATCCGGTAACAAGGACCATGGCCGAGGCCTTCCCTGTCCCCGTGCTGCTGGACGCGGCCTTGAGGCCGGGAACCATCCGCGAGGCAGCCGGACAGCTCGGTATTCCCTGGCTCGTCTATGAAGCCGGCGAGGCCTTGCGCTTCGATGAGGTATCCATCCGTGCGGGTGTTCGCGGTATCATCCAGGTCATGCGCGAAATCGGCATGCTCCCCAAGACACGAAGCAAAAAACCTCATGTGGCGCAAATCGCCAGCAAGTCCTATTGGGTCAGAGCGCCGCAAAGCGGCATCTATCGAAACCTGATTCCCATGGGCGCCCATGTCGGCAAAAACAGCTTATTGGGCATCGTATCCGACCCCTACGGGGAAAATGAGGCCCAAGTGCTGACATCCAGCCCAGGGATCGTCATCGGGCGAACCAATCTGCCTTTGGTCTATGAAGGCGACGCGCTGTGTCATATCGCCCTGTTCAAGGATGCCAGCGAAGTGGCCGATGCCATCGAGGCATTCCAGACGCACCTGGGCATCGAGTCCGACGAGGGCGTCTACGAGAGCGAATCCGATGCGCCCATCATATAACCGGGGCGCCAATGCCTGACCCTACCCGCAGCGTAACCCAAAAGGCCGGCATGCCGCCCGGCACGCTGATTCACATCGGTGACGTCCTGGAGAAGACAACCCGGATAACGGTAATCGATTACAATAAAGATTGCGTCACGGAACAACCGGTTCAAGCCATCGACGAACTTCTGAAATACAAGACCACCGACACGGTCACCTGGATACATATCGACGGCCTTGCGGATATCGAGGTGGTCGAACAGATCGGCGCGATCTTCGGCATTCATCAACTGACACTCGAAGACATCCTCCACACGCAACAGAGACCCAAGTTCGAGGAGTACGACGACTATCTATATATCGTGCTAAAACATCTCGAGGCGGACGATGAACTCAGATTGTTCTACGAGCAGATCAGCATCCTGGTTCTCGACAGCATCGTCATCACCTTCAAGGAAAAATCGGACGAGTTGTTTCAAGCGATACTCGACCGGATCAAAAACAGCAAGCGGCGTTTCAGAAGCCTGGGTGCGGACTATCTGGCCTATGCGATCGTCGACACGATCGTCGATCACTATTTTTTTCTCATGGATGCCCTCGACGTGGCCACGACGTCGCTTGAGGACACGTTGCTGACCTCGGAACCGACGCAGGCATCACTGCAGGCCATTCAGGGCTACAAACGGGAACTCATCAACATCAAGCGATACGTCGCCCCGACGCGGGAAATGATAACCGAGATCCTGCATACCGAATCGGGACTGATAGAAGACCAAACACGCATCTATTTCAAGGATGTGTCCGATCACATCCTGCACGTCACGGAGTCTATCGATTCTTATCGTGAAGTACTGTCGAGCCTGCTCGATATCTATATCTCCAGCATGAGCAACAAGATGAACGAGGTCATGAAGGTTCTGACTGTGTTCGCCTCGATCTTCATCCCGCTGACCTTCCTGTCGGCCATCTACGGCATGAATTTCGAGTACATGCCCGAACTCAAATGGCACTGGGGCTATCCGGCCCTGTGGGGCGCTTTCATCGTCATCGCAGCCTTGCTGTTGACCTATTTCAAGAAAAAGAAATGGTTTTGAGAAACGACGATATCCGCACCCCGGCCCGCCTTGCCCTCTTGTAACTTTGGACCTTGACCTTGTAACGTTCCAGCAATCACTCAAAACGAGGGTCCCCATATGGACACCCGAACGGCCATATTCCTCTCAAGTCTCCTGATCGCGTTGCTGGCATCCTCCTCGCTGTTTCATGACGCCGCGCGCGCCGACGACTTCGCCGACTTTCAAAAGGAAGGAAAAAGCTTCGTGCAAGGGGAAAAGCGAGGCTTCGTACAATACAAACGGGAACTTCAATCCGACTTCGCTCAGTACAAGCGAATCGTTCGTGAAGAATCGGCTCGCTACCGAACGGAAGTCGCAAAGCACTGGAAGGATCCCGAGGTCTCAGACCGTAGGAAATGGGTAGAATACTCGCCGGACTTCAAGATCAAGCGCGTCGTCGATTTCGAACAATCCGAAGTCAGGATCGAGGTCCTGGCGGCCAAAGGACAGGAGATCGCCTCAGGCCGCTTTCGAAAGATCCTGACCGACCTCCTCAGCGAGGACCAACAGACCGCCTTCAAACGTGATTCGCTCGCCCAAAAGATCGAAGACCGACTCGCGAAGCAGGCCAAACACGTCAAATCCGCGACGGTCGCGAAAGAACCCATCCTGGCGCCCGATGTGCCTCAGGGCCAGCCGAAAACGCAGGCCGTCACCCGCACGGTAGATCGACTCATGAAGGACGCCGTGATCGAGGTACGGCCTTCCGGCGTCAGGGACACGCCAACCCTGATTGCGCTCAAAGCGCCGATCCCTGCGGGGATCGCCAGTAAAAAGGCCGAACGGTATAAGTCCAAGGTCGATCACTTTGCGAAAAAACAGGACATCGCCGGCGCGCTGGTCCTTGCCGTCATCCATACCGAGAGCGATTTCAATCCCATGGCCCGGTCAAGCGCCCCGGCCTACGGGCTCATGCAAATCGTACCCCAGTCGGCGGGGCAGGACGCCACGGAATATCTTTACGGCAAACCCTATGTATTATCGCCGTCGTTTTTGTATAACGACGATAACAACATCAACATCGGCACCGCCTATCTGCACATCCTGTATCACAATTATCTGAAGGAGATCCGGGATCCGGAAAGCAGACTGTACTGCGCTATCGCGGCCTATAACACCGGAGCAGGAAATATGGCGAGGGCCTTCACAAACGGCCGGAATCTGTCCGGAGCCATTGGCATCATCAACCGGAAGACACCGACCGAGGTCTACGAGGCCCTGATCAACCGGCTACCGTATGCGGAAACGAGAGACTATCTCAGAAAGGTGTCCGGGCGGCTCAAGCAATATCAACGCCTCTATGTCCTTAGCGATCGGGATCGTCATGCTTGGCGGGACGTTCACTCGCGTAGCCAAAGCGACGGCTCTGGGCCGAATTGATCCAGCGATCCGAGAACGCTCGCTGAAACCAATAAAGGATTTTTGACGGCAGCGTGATCCGATAGCTCTCTTTGGGGCGCCGATCGGTCGCGGCGCTGTAGACGACACGAAAGATGGCCTCGGGCTGCAAGCGGAAGGCCTTCATATTGTCGTCCATGCCCTGGAGGGCACGCTCCAAGGCGGCGTACTGGCCCGCGAGCTCGGGATTTCTCTGTTGCTTCATATCCTTCAGGTAACGCTCGTAGGCGTTGACATTGAAGCGGCTCTCGATAGGGCCCGGATGAATCAGCGTGACCGAGATATTGCGATGCGCGGTCTCCATACGCAGGGTCTTGGCGTAGGCGTCGAGTGCGGCCTTCGCGGCACAGTAGTTGCCTTTCATCGGAGAAACGACATAGGACAATACCGAGGAGTTGAAAACGATCCGACCTCGGCTCCCGGAACGCATAAGTGTAGGCAACAAGCGACTGGTCAGGTCCATGGGTCCAAAAACATTGGCCGTGAACTGCCGGGTCATTTGCCCGAACGACAGGTCCTCGACAGCGCCATAGCTCCCATACCCGGCATTGTTGAAGAGCACGTCGAGCGCATGGTCGTCGTTGATTTCGGCGGCCAATACCGCAATGGCATTTACGTCATCCAGGTCCAAGGCCCGAACGATGGCGCCTCGTTCAGCAAGGTCCGCGATATCCTCGAGCCTTCTCGCCGTCGCGATCACTTGCCACTCGGGACGCTCAAGAAAGCGGCTGGCGACATGGCGACCGATCCCGCTTGAGCTGCCGGTAATCATAATCGTTCGCTTGCAATCGTTCATGGACGCGTGTCTCGTTGCTTTTCGGGGTTCACTACAATAACGCCCGGTCTTAAGGGAAACAGAACATTTGAGTCGCTGACTATGATAAAATATGGTCTTGTTAATTGCCTGCCCAGGTCCTAAACGGCCGCTCAGGCCGATTCGCATCCATTTAGATATAAGTCGATATGATATATAGAGGCTAGTTATGAAGCGTCGTCCCAATGTATCGGTGTTCACGCAGTCCCTGTTCATCCTGTTGCTGGCAATGTCGGTCAATCCATCCGCCTCCGCGGCGCAAGTGACCATCCCATTCACCGGCCTTGTAAAGTCCCTCACCGGAAGTTTGTGGGGCTATTTTCTTATCGATGAGGTTGCACCGACGGGTCAATTTTCCTTTTCTACGGACGAGACCCAAGCGAGCCTTACGGACACAGTGGGGACGGTCTACTACGATTCCCGCTATCAGTTTTCCGGGACGCCGAATGGCATATCCCTAACTTACCCACAGATCTCCTTCCCTCCATCGACAACGGACTATTCGTACAACAGCGCTGGCAACATTGAGGTTAGAGTCACAAACAACCGAGTGATCGACCAAGCGGCCAGCACCGCGCTTGCGGGACTCGTTGTACCCGGCACATACGATTGGATCGACCTTCGCTGGACGGATATCGGTCTTGCCTGGGGCAGTGGTCTCGACCTTCAAACCTGGCAATTGAGTATCTATGGTGACACCAACTGGTTTACCGACGGCACACTGATCCCAGATGCCTTGCCCACGAGCTACACGTTATACCTGTACGCAAGTCATGACGACAACGTTGGCAATCACATTGGCGACATGCTGGCAGCCAACTATTCCACAAGCGGCGGCGTATCCGCAGTTCCGGTTCCTCCGGCCATTTGGCTACTGGCCAGCGGTATCGCGGGATTGGGTTTGACGGCGCGGCGCAGGCAGGCGGCCTAGTCCGGCAAGCCGTTTTCAAAACGCAAACCAACCTTAAACGCCTTTCCTGGCAACGATGAACGTGGCCTTGTTCTTGGCCGGTTGCCATTGATGTTCGATGGAAAAACCGGCGCGCGCAATACTGTCGGTGAGATCCCGGACGGTAAAGACCTTGACCAGAGGCATCAGCCCGAGGAACCTGCCGACCGGCGCGATGAACTTGAAAAACTTCATCGAATCCCCCAGACATGTCGTGCTGCTGACGAAGATACCGCCCGGTTTGAGCATCCTGTATACCTTGTCGATCAAGGCATCCTTGTCATCCACGACGTGCAGGAGGCTGAGCGCTAACACGACATCCTGGGATTGATCGGGGATCTCCAGCCCATCAACCCCCGCCTATCGAACCCTTCCACTCATGTCACGTCCGGATACAGAGGGATCGGCGCCGACGGGCAATAAAAAAGCCGTCCGCATAACGGACGGCTTTTGCCCCATCAGCCGATGAAGGCGAAAGTCTCTGGCTGCCTAGGCAACCAAGATGGACTTATTCCGAAACGACGTTGCTCGCCTGCGGACCTTTGGCGCCTTGCTGAACCTCGAAGCTGACGCGCGCGCCTTCAGGCAGGGTCTTGAAACCGGTGCCTTGAAGGGCACTGAAATGGACGAATACGTCCGCGCCGCCGTTGTCCTGGGTGATGAAACCAAAACCTTTGGTCTCGTTAAACCATTTTACTGTACCTGTAGCCATAAACTTGAAAACCTTGAATGATGAATGAAATGTAAGTGCGGGCAGACAAGTGGTGAGGGCTTAGGAGGTAACAAAAATGGAACGACCGAAACTGCTTACCGCGAACTGCAGCAAGTTAAGTGTACACGCATTTCCGGCAAGTAACCAGCACTGCACTGCACCAGCCAAGGAAATTGAAATAAGCCGACCGTTAGGCCACTGTCGTCACGTGTGTTATAGTTCCGCCACCGTTTGTTGCAGGGCGGCCGGGATTGTCCGCCACCCGCAGTACCCAGTAGAACCAAAGTCTCCGTCCAGACGACCTTTTCTTTCTTCCCCGGTACCTTCAAACCATAGCGGGTATTACCTTCCGCTTACTATCACCGATTCAAGGGCGTATGCGTGCCCGGACAATCCGCTACGGGAGTATGAGTTGCACATATCATTTTTGTTGCTCTAATTGAGCACCGTGGGGCAACCATTCTCCGATACCCGTACAACTACAGAACGGCAACCCAAGTGCTGTTGACACTGCACATGACAAGGCGTTGCCGGCAAACCATTAGAACGAGAGGGACTCAAATTGTTAAAGCTATTTGTTGGCGGCATTGCATCACAAGCGACCGAGGATGACATCAAGGAGCTGTTTTCCCAGTTCGGCAAGGTCCGCTCCATTAAGCTGGCCATAGATGTATTCTCAGGAAAATGCAAAGGATTCGGCTTCATCGAGATGGAAGGTCATGAGGCGCGCGCCGCCATTTCGGGTCTAAACGGAAAGACTTATAAGGAACAACCGCTCAAGGTGAACGAAGATCGTCCCAAGAATGCTAGACGGGGTGGTCGCCGCCACTAACGTTTATGGGACAAGCACAGGGAAGTGCGGATCCGTCCGTTTTTTCCGTCTAATCGAGCCAAAATAGAAGGGTATCAGGAAAATCGCCCGAGCTGGACGCTCAGTCTGTTGTATTCCTGGAACGCCACTGGCGCATGTAAAATAGCCGCCATGACATTGCCTATCGCCCAGGTCCTGCCCGATCTCATAAGAACCATCGGCGATCATCCCAACGTCGTTCTCCAGGCCCCGCCTGGGGCCGGTAAAACCACACGCGTGCCGCTCGCGCTTCTGAACCAGGCCTGGCTCGGCAAGAATAAAATCATCATGCTGGAACCGCGCCGTCTGGCAGCGCGCAACGCTGCCCATTTCATGGCGGCGAGCTTGGGTGAACAAATAGGTCAGACGATCGGCTACCGGGTCAGACTCGATAGCCAGATCGGTCCGACCACGCGTATCGAGGTGGTCACTGAAGGCGTGCTCACCCGCATGCTGCAAAGCGACCCCGAGTTGTCCGGCATCGGTCTCGTGATTTTCGACGAATATCATGAGCGCAGCCTGCAAGCGGATCTCGGCCTTGCGCTGTGCCTGGAGAGTCAGTCCGCGCTGCGGGAGGACCTGAAACTGCTGGTGATGTCCGCCACACTCGATGGCGCAGCCACGGCCAGACTGTTGGGCGATGCGCCGGTCGTCGTCAGCTCGGGCCGCAGTTTTCCGGTTGAGATACGATACGCCGCGCCGCCACCGCGCATATCGCGACATCAACTACCGCAACATATCGCCACGATCACGCTCGAAGCTTTAAGGAACGAACCGGGGAGCGCGCTGCTGTTTCTGCCCGGCGCCGCTGAAATCCGTCGCACCGAACAAGCCTTGAGTCCACACATTTCAGACGATATCGTGCTCGCACCGCTTTGCGGCGACCTCTCTCTGGAGGCGCAGGAACTTGCTATCCAACCGGCGTCCGGCGGTAAGCGCAAGGTCGTGCTCTCAACCAACATCGCGGAGACCAGTCTCACGATCGAGGGGATTCGCATCGTCATCGACGCAGGTCTGGCGCGCACGCCGTGCTTCGAACCGGCCACTGGGCTGACGCGACTGGAAACGGTCAACATATCGCAGGCCTCGGCCGAACAGCGCCGCGGTCGCGCCGGGCGATTGGAAGCGGGCATCTGTTTTCGCCTTTGGCCCGAGGGCCGCCACCTGCTGGCGCAAAGCCCCCCGGAAATCCTCGAGGCCGATCTCGCACCGCTGGCGCTCGAACTGGCTCGTTGGGGCTGCCGGGACCCGGCGCAATTATCGTGGCTGGATCCGCCCCCACCGGCCACCTACAGTCAAGCCATCGATCTGCTACAACAACTCGGCGCGATCGATCACGAACGGCGCCTCACCGATCACGGCAAACGTATGGCCGATCTGCCGCTGCATCCGCGCCTCGCGCACATGGTGCTGCAAGGCATCCGAATCAGCGCCGGCCGACTTGCCTACGAAATCGCGGCGCTATTGTCCGAACGCGATCTGTTGCGCAAATCGAAGACTCGCGATAGCGATCTGCGCAGTCGTCTGGCGCTGCTGCATGGCGATGGGCGCGATGCAAGCAAGGGCACGCTACGCCAAGTGAAGCAGTCCGCCCGCCAGTGGCAACGGCAATTGCGCATCAAAGACGAAAAGCCTGATCCAAGGCTCGCCGGTGTCCTGCTCGGCTACGCCTATCCTGATCGTATCGCCCAACGCCGTCCCGGCGAGGACAGTCGTTACCTGCTGGCAAACGGCCGAGGCACGTTGTTTATCGAATACGAGCCGCTCGCAGATGAGCCTTATCTCGTCATCGCCGATCTCACGGCCGGCGAGCGCGAGGCACGCATCCATCTCGCCGCCGCCATCGACCTCGGCCAGATCGAGGCGCATTTCAGCGACCTGATCGATACAAACGCATCGATCCGCTGGGACGGCCGCGAAAACGCCGTTCTGACCCTGCATCAACGTCGCCTAGGCGCGCTGGTGCTGGAAGAAAAGCCGCTCAAGCAGCCCGACCCGGAACAGGTTTGCAACGCCTTGATCGAGGGGGTTCGAGACGCCGGGCTTGATTGCCTGCCATGGGACAAAGGAAGCCGAGACTGGCTGGAACGTATACGGTTCTTACATCGGATTGATCCGGATCAGTGGCCCGATGTTTCCGAAGAACGTTTGTTGCAAACGCTCGAACAGTGGCTTGCGCCCTTCCTTACCAACATGAGCCGGTTAAGTCATCTCGCCCGACTCGATCTGCAACCGGCGCTCGACACATTGCTCCCATGGCCACAACAACGCCAAATGGACGAACTGGCGCCAACCCACCTCCAGGTGCCAAGCGGCTCGCGCATCTCGATCGATTACGACAACGACCCGCCCATCCTGGCGGTACGCCTGCAAGAAATGTTCGGCGCGAACGACACACCGACGATAGCCGGCGGCAAGGTGAAACTGCTCGTACACCTGTTGTCGCCGGCACGGCGACCGTTACAGGTTACGCAGGACCTGAAAGGTTTTTGGGAAAACAGTTATCACGAAGTGAAAAAGGAGATGAAAGGGCGTTATCCGAAACACCACTGGCCGGACGATCCCCTGCAATCCGAGCCGACCCGACGCGCAAAACCGCGCAATCGCAAGTGAGTCTTTAAATCCGCCCTTCCACCCTTCAAACGACCTCTCGCCCTACTCCACCGTTACGCTCTTGGCGAGATTTCTGGGTTGATCCACATCAGTCCCCTTCAAAATCGCTGCATGATATGCCAGCAACTGCAAGGGAATCGTATAGACAATCGGGGCAATGCTATCGCTGACCTGAGGGACGGAGATGACCTGGACGTCTTCGCTGGAGCCGACGTTGGCCTTGGCGTCCGCGAAGACGATGAGCTTGCCGCCGCGGGCGCGGACTTCCTGGAGGTTGGATTTGAGCTTTTCGAGGAGTTCGTTGTTCGGGGCAACAGCGATGACGGGCATTTCGGAATCTACGAGCGCCAGCGGGCCGTGCTTGAGTTCGCCGGCCGGATAAGCCTCGGCGTGAATGTATGAGATTTCCTTGAGCTTGAGCGCCCCTTCCATGGCCACGGGATACTGCGATCCCCTGCCTAGGAACAAGGCATGATGCTTGTCGGCAAATTGCTCGGAGAGTTTCTCGATTACTCCGTTGAGTTTCAGGGTATTTTCGATCGCGCCCGGCAGCATCATCAGATCGTGGACAATCCCGGCTTCCATCTCCTCGGTCATACCGTGCCGACGGCCGATGACGACAGCGAGCAACATCAGGGCGACGAGCTGGGTTGTGAAGGCCTTGGTCGAGGCGACGCCGATCTCGGGTCCGGCGTGGGTAATCAATACGATGTCCGAGGCCCGCACGAGCGAGCTTTCCGGAACGTTGCAAACGGCCAGCGAATACCCCATTCCCAGACGTTGCGTCTCCTTGAGCGCCGCCAGTGTGTCGGCGGTCTCGCCCGATTGCGAGATCGTGACGATGAGCGTGCCGGGAAGATTGACGGTCTTGCGGTACCGGAACTCGCTTGCGACTTCGACCGTGCAAGGCACTCCGGCCAGTCCCTCGAACCAGTAGCGGGCCGTCAGACCGGCATGATAGCTCGTGCCGCAGGCGACGATGACGATGCGTTCGACCTTGTCGAAGATATCCGCTACGCGATAGCCGAACGCCGATTCCAGCACCCGACCATTGTGAAGCCGACCTTCCAGCGTCTCAGCGATCGCACCCGGCTGCTCGAAGATCTCCTTGAGCATGTAATGACGGTAGCCGCCACGATCGGCCACGTCGCCCGCAATCGCGCTGGTCTGGATGGGACGGTCGACCGGATTGCCATGCAAGTCGAAGATCCGTACGCTGGTCCGGGTAAGCTCGGCGATATCGCCGTCTTCGAGGAAGATGAATTGCTGGGTAACCGGGATCAGCGCCATAACGTCGGAGGCAATGAAGTGCTCGCCGACACCGACACCGATCAACAACGGGCTGCCCCGGCGGGCCGCGATCATGCGATCGGGTTCGCCCTTGCGGATTACGCCCAGTGCATAAGCGCCATCGAGCACAGTAACGGCCGTTTGTACGGCCTCGAGCAGGCTCGCACCTTTTTCGCAGTAGTCCTCAACGAGATGAGCGATGACCTCGCTGTCGGTCTCGGAGGTAAACTCATAGCCGCTCGCCGTGAGATCGCGGCGCAGCTCCTCATGGTTTTCGATAATGCCGTTGTGGACAACCGCGACATTATTCCGGCTGACATGAGGATGAGCGTTGCCTTCGGTAGGTTCGCCGTGGGTCGCCCAACGGGTGTGCGCAATACCGATGTGACCTTGAATCGGCGCCTCGTCGATACTCGCCGCGAGATTCACGATTTTGCCTGCGGCGCGCCGACGCTCCAGATCGCCTTCGCTGGATAGGACCGAGACCCCCGCAGAATCATACCCTCGATACTCAAGCCTACGCAGGCCTTCGACCAGAATGGGCACTACATTTCGTTGGGCAACCGCCCCTACTATGCCGCACATGTTACTGACTCCAATAAAAAAGTTAAGGCCTGTTTCTCCCGACTACCGAGACTTCTTTTTGGGGCGCTGCCAGCCGGTACGGGTCTTTTGTGGGACCCGACTCAAGGTCAGTTCACCTTCGGGTGCGTCCCGGGTGATGGTCGATCCGGCGCCGATCGTGGCGCCATCACATACCTTGACGGGCGCGACGAGCTGAGTATCGGAGCCGATGAAGACATCGTTGCCGATCGTGGTACGAAACTTGTTGGCGCCGTCGTAATTGCAGGTGATCGTACCGGCTCCGATATTCACCTTACTACCCATATCGGTGTCTCCGATATAGCTCAGGTGATTCACCTTGGAACCTCGGCCAATATCGGATTTCTTGATCTCGACGAAATTGCCGACGTGGACCTCGGCCGCGAGCCGGGTATCGGGACGGATGCGGGCATACGGACCCAATCGCGCCGAACGGCCGATTTCTGCTTCCTCAATGACGGTATGAGACTGGATGATGACGTCATCGGCGATCACAGCGTCGCGGATACGGCAAAAAGGCCCAACGCGGCAACCATGCCCAATAGTCACTTGGCCTTCGAGAATCACATCGACATCGATCTCACAATCCTCGCCGACCGTGACCTCGCCGCGAATATCGATCCGCGCAGGATCACGCAGGGTCACCCCCTCTCGCATGAGACGGCGGGCCTCCCGATGCTGATAATATCGCTCCAGCGTGGCGAGCTGAATACGGTCGTTGACACCCATGACCTCGATCGGATCGTCGACCACGACGGGCGTGACCCGAACGCCTTCGCCGACGGCCATCGCGACGACATCGGTTAGATAATATTCCGCCTGACCGTTGTCGTTGCGAAGCGCATTCAACCATCCCGACAGACGACCGGCCGGAAGGACCATGATACCGGAATTGATTTCCTTGATTTCGAGCTGTTCCACGGTCGCATCGCGATGCTCGACAATCGCCGTCACTTCGGCCGACGCGTCACGCAGTATCCGGCCGTAGCCGTGTGGGTCATCCAGCAGCGCGGTCAACATGGCGATATTGTTGCGGGCGCCGTGATCGAGCAGGCGTTGGAGGGTCTCTATCGTCAATACCGGTACGTCGCCGTATAGCACGAGAACCCGGTCTTCGCCGCCAAGGTGCGGCAGCGCCTGTTGCACCGCATGGCCCGTGCCTAGTCGCTCAGCCTGCTCGACCCAGTTGACGTCGAGGTGAGACAAACGCTCGCGAACGATATCCCCTCCGTGTCCATAAACCACGTGGACCTGCTTGGACCCCAAAGACTTCGCAGTATGGACGACATGTTCCAGCAGGCTGCGCCCGCCGATTTCGTGAAGGACCTTGGGAAGGCTCGACCGCATCCGCTTTCCTGCGCCGGCCGCGAGTATCACGACTTCAAGAGACACCGAATTATTCCTCCAAAAAAAAAACAAGGCCGCTAAAAGCGGCCTTGATCATACATTCACGAAATGGCACACGTCCACTATCGCTAGTGCGATCCCTTCTCGCGCATACGCTTGATGGCCTTGAGCTGTGCAACGGCCTCGGCAAGTTCAGACTCCGCAAGGGCGAAATCGAACTCGGCGCTCTTGTCCTTGAGCTTTTCCTCGTCGCGTTCCTTGGCGGCCAGCGCTGCGGCCTCGTCGAGATCCTTGGCGCGCATTGCGGTATCGGCCAAAACCGTTACCACGTGCGGCTGAACCTCGAGCAGACCGCCGGAGATATAATAAAACTCCTGGCCGGCATCACCCGTTTTATCGACCCTGACCTCGCCCGGCTTGAGACGGGTAAGAAGCGGCGTGTGCCTCGGCATAATGCCAAGCTCACCCATGACACCCGGTACGACGATCATTTCGACTGTGCCCGAAAAGATCTCTTTTTCAGCGCTGACGATATCCACATGCATTGTCATGCCCATTAGACTGACTCCAGAAAGATCTTATTGGATACCCTTGGCCTTCTCAATAGCCTCGTCGATGCCGCCGACCATATAGAAGGCCTGCTCCGGCAGGTGATCGAACTCACCGTCGACGATCTTGCGGAAGGCGGAGATCGTATCCTTGAGCGAAACATATTTGCCGGGGGAGCCGGTGAAAACCTCGGCAACGAAGAAGGGCTGAGACATGAAACGCTGGATCTTACGTGCGCGGGTAACGACCTGCTTATCCTCTTCCGACAGCTCGTCCATACCCAGAATCGCGATGATGTCCTTGAGCTCCTTGTAACGCTGCAGGGTACCCTGAACGGCGCGGGCGACGTCATAGTGCTCCTGACCGACGATCAGCGGATCGAGCTGACGGCTGGTGGAATCCAAGGGATCGATGGCCGGGTAGATACCCAGCTCGGCGATCTGACGTGACAACACCACGGTGGCGTCCAAGTGAGCGAAGGTCGTGGCCGGGGACGGATCGGTCAAGTCATCGGCAGGGACGTAAACGGCCTGGATCGAGGTAATCGAGCCGGTCTTGGTCGAGGTGATGCGCTCCTGGAGCATACCCATTTCCTCGGCCAGAGTCGGCTGATATCCCACGGCGGACGGCATACGACCCAACAGCGCCGAGACCTCGGTTCCGGCCAGGGTGTAACGATAGATGTTGTCGATGAACATCAGCACGTCACGGCCTTCGTCACGGAACTTCTCGGCGATGGTCAGACCGGTCAGGGCGACGCGCAGACGGTTACCCGGCGGCTCGTTCATCTGACCATAGACCAGGGACACCTTATCGATAACATTAGAGTCCGTCATTTCGTGGTAGAAGTCGTTACATTCACGGGTACGCTCACCGACGCCGGCAAACACGGAGTAACCGCTGTGCTCGATGGCGATGTTACGGATGAGCTCCATCATGTTGACAGTCTTGCCCACGCCGGCGCCGCCGAACAGGCCGACCTTACCGCCCTTGGCGAACGGACAGAGCAGATCGATGACCTTGATGCCGGTCTCAAGCAGATCGGCGCCGCCGGACTGCTCATCGTAGCTCGGCGCAGCGCGATGGATCGCCCAACGATCCTTCTCGCCGATCGGACCCTTCTGATCGATAGGGTTGCCAAGGACATCCATGATGCGTCCGAGCGTCTCGACACCGACCGGAACTGAGATCGGCGCGCCCGTGTTGCTGACAACCTTGCCGCGCTGAACGCCATCCGTGCTACCCATGGCGATCGTGCGAGCGATGCCGTCGCCCAGCTGTTGCTGGACTTCGAGGGTCAGATTGACGTCATCGACCACCAAGGCGTCATAGACCTTGGGCATCGCGTCTCTGGGGAACTCCACATCGACGACGGCACCGATAATCTGAACGATTTTACCTGAACTCATTGCCTCTTCCTCTTAATCTAAAATTCTTGATTTTCCGGGCAAACGCATCACGGTGCGGTCTGCCCTGTTGACCTCGTTATCAAACGGCTGCCGCGCCGCCCACGATCTCGGAAATTTCCTGCGTGATCGCTGCCTGGCGGGCCTTGTTGTAGACCAACTGCAACTCTCCGATCATGTCTCCGGCGTTGTCCGAAGCGGCCTTCATGGCGACCATCCGCGCGGCCTGCTCGCAAGCGGCGTTCTCAACGACACCCTGATAGACAAGCGACTCGACATAACGCACGAGCAGCTCCTCGATGACCTCCTTGGCCTCGGGCTCATAGATATAATCCCATTGATGCTTGAGTTCATCGTCATCGGCAGGCGGAATCGGCAACAACTGGGTGATCGAAGGCGCCTGAGTCATGGTGTTCACGAACTCGTTGTAGCAGAGATAAAGCCGGTCGATCTCACCCGCGTCGAATGCGTCCAGCATGACCTTGATCGCGCCGGTCATGTCCTCGAGCCTCGGGGCGTCTCCGAGATATGCGACGTGGGCCTTGACGGCGCCGCCCAGCCGGGCGAAAAAGCCATAAGACTTGGTGCCGACCGTGGACAGATCGCAGCCGATGCCGGCATTCTTCTGGCGCTTAAGTTCAGCGACGATCTTGCGGAACAGGTTACTGTTCAAGCCACCGCAGAGACCGCGATCGGAGGAAACGATGATGTAGCCGGCGCGCTTCTCCTCACGTTCGGCTAGGTAGCTGTGGCGATACTCGGGGTGCGCCATGGCCAGGTGGCTGACCACCTGGCGCATCTTGGTAGCATAGGGACGGGTGCCGTTCATCCGGTCCTGCGCCTTGCGCATCTTACTCGCCGCAACCATTTCCATGGCCCGCGTGATCTTCTGGGTGTTCTTGATGCTATTGATCTGAACACGTATCTCTTTACCTACGGCCATGGCCGACTCCCTCTATTACCAGACGCTGTTCGACTTGAAGGCCTCGATAGCGGACGTCATACCGTTGGTGATCTCTTCGTTCAGATCGCCCTTGGCATTGATCTTGTCCATCAAGTCCTTGTGCTGGCTGTTCATGTTACTGTGCAGCGCAGCCTCGAAGTCACCGACCTTGTTGAGCTCGATGTCGTCCAGGAAGCCGCTGTTGGCGGCGAACAGAGACACAGCCTGCTCGGCGATGCTGAGCGGCTGGTACTGCTTCTGCTTCATGAGCTCGGTCACACGCTGACCACGCTCAAGCTGCTTCCGGGTGGCCTCGTCGAGGTCGGAGGCAAACTGGGCGAAAGCGGCCAGCTCACGATACTGGGCCAAATCCAGACGGACACCGCCACCAAACTTCTTGACGATCTTGGTCTGAGCCGCGCCACCGACTCGGGACACCGACAGGCCGGCGTTAATGGCCGGGCGGATACCGGAGTTGAACAGGTCGGTCTCGAGGAAGATCTGACCATCGGTGATCGAGATCACGTTGGTCGGAACGAAGGCCGACACGTCGCCGGCCTGAGTCTCGATGATCGGCAATGCTGTCAGCGAACCCGTCTTGCCCTTGACCTCGCCATTCGTGAACTTCTCGACATAGTCGGCGTTGACACGGGAGGCGCGCTCGAGCAGACGCGAGTGCAGATAGAAGACGTCACCCGGATAGGCCTCGCGACCCGGCGGACGACGCAACAGCAGGGACACCTGACGATAGGCCCAGGCCTGCTTGGTCAGATCATCGTATACGATCAGGGCGTCTTCACCGCGATCGCGGAAGTACTCGCCCATGGTGCAGCCCGCGTAGGGCGCGATAAACTGCATGGAGGCCGGCATCGAGGCACTGGCGGCGACGATGATGGTGTGATCCATGGCGCCATGCTCTTCGAGCTTGCGCACGACGGCGGCGATCGAGGAGGCCTTCTGGCCGACGGCGACGTAGATACACTTAACGCCGGTGCCCTTCTGATTGATGATGGCATCGATGGCGACAGCAGTCTTACCGGTCTGACGGTCACCGATGATCAGCTCACGCTGACCGCGACCGATGGGCACCATGGCGTCGATGGCCTTGATGCCGGTATGGACCGGCTGGTCGACCGATTGGCGTTCGATAACGCCCGGTGCGATGCGCTCGATCGGAGAAGCCAGCTTGGTCTCGATCGGGCCCTTGCCGTCGATGGCGTTGCCGAGCGAGTCGACGACGCGGCCCAGCAGCTCGGGGCCAATCGGCACCTCAAGGATACGCCCCGTACAGCGAACGGTATCGCCCTCGGAGATCTTCTCGTAAGGACCCAGGACCACGGCGCCGACGGAATCGCGCTCAAGGTTAAGCGCCATGCCATAGGTATCGCCAGGAAACTCCAGCATCTCGCCCTGCATGACGTCGGCAAGCCCGTGGATACGGACGATACCGTCGGTCACACTGACAACGGTGCCTTCAGTACGCGCCTCGCTGACCTTTTCGAACCCTTCGATCCGTTGACGGATCAGGTCGCTGATTTCTGCTGCATTCAACTGCATTGCACTTCCCCTCAAATGTTAAATCTAGCGGGACAACGTACTGCCAAGCCGACGCATCTGCTTGACCACGCTTCCATCAATAACCAAATCACCGGCGCGGATAATCGCGCCTCCGACCAACGACTTGTCGGTCGATGCGACGAGCTTGACCTCTCGGCCCAAACGTTTCTTCATGGCCGCTGAGATGCTTTCCTTCTGCTTTGCATTCAATGCATAAGCGGAGACGACATCAACCTGAATGGTCTTCTCTGACTCGGCGCGGTAAATCTCGTAGAGCTGAGCGATCTCGGGCAGCACGGAGACGCGGCGATTCTCGATCAACAGATCGATCAACGACGTGACCTCGTCGACGGCGAGATCACCACAGATATCGCAGATCAGATCCCTGAATTTCTCCTTATCGGCGCCCGGGTCGTTCGCCAGCGCCTTGACGCCGTCGTCGCTCGCGATAACCGCGAGTACACCGAGGACATCAGACCACTTAGCCAGATCCTTCTTGCCGTCAGCCAGCGCAAAGATGGCCTGAGCATAGGGCCTGGCGATCGTATTCAACTCTGCCATGTCTTAATGCCTCTTGCTCAGATCTGCGAAACCAGATCCTTGAGGACCTGATCGTGGGCCTGACGATCGACCTCGCGGCCCAGAATTTTCTCGGCTCCGGAGACTGCGATATCGGCCACTTGGCCCCGCAGATCTTCCTTTGCACGATTAAACTCCTGCGTCACTTCGGCACGAGCGGCGGTCAGCAAACGCTCGCCTTCGACCTGGGCATTCGCCTTGGCCTCGTCGACGATCTCGCTGGCGCGCTTCTCAGACTGCGCGATGATCTCGGCTGCCTTACCCTTGGCCTCATGCAGCACTTCCTTGGCCTTCTTTTCGGAAAGCTCGAGGTCATGCTTGCCCTTGTCGGCAGCGGCCAGGCCGTCAGCAATACGCTTCTGGCGATCTGAGAGCAGCGCGTTCAGCGGGCCCCAGAGCACCTTATTGACGAACCAGATCAGCAGGACGAAGGCCGCCATCTGCGCGATCAGCGTCACGGTAATATTCATCTTAATCTACCCCTCATCATATAACTGGATGCGATATCAGGTCGCGGGAACCCGGATTAAGCGGCACCCAAGGCGCTCTGCAACGCACCGACAAAGGGGTTGGCGAACAGGAACCACATCGCGAAGGCGAGAATGATGAACGGGAAGGACTCCATCAGACCGGCAAAGATGAACATGTTGGTCATCAGGGCGGGGCGCATTTCAGGCTGACGAGCGATACCTTCGAGGGTTTTGGCACAGATCAGGCCCCAACCGATGGCGGAACCGAGGCCGGCAGCAGCAAGGATAACGCCAACGCCAACAGCGGTATAAGCATAGATTTGAGCGATCATTTCGGGTGTCATGGTAGTACTCTCCTATTCAACTAAAGTTCAAATTCAAGTTCAAATTCAACAAAACCAAACAACAGATAACGCAAAACCGATTTATGTCTAGTGGTCGTCCTCATCCACATGAGCCATACCAAGATAGACGATGGTCAGCACCATGAAGATAAAGGCCTGCAGCGTGATGATCAGCAGATGGAAGATCAACCAACCGAGATCGAGCACAACCTGCAAGGGCAGCCAAAACAGTGCGCCGAAGCCGACTGCCAACGTACCGCCGATCAAAGCGATCAACAGGAAGGCTAGCTCGCCGGCAAACAGGTTACCGAAAAGTCGAAGGCCGAGACTCAGCGGCTTGGCCAGTTCCTCGATCAAAGTCATGACGATATTGACAGGGACCAGGAACTTCCCGAAGGGATGAAACAGGAAGATCTTGAGATAGCCAAGGACACCCTTGATCTTTATGTTGTAGTAAACGATCAACGCGAAGACCGTCAGAGACATCGCGAAGGTCGTGCTGAGATCGGTCGTCGGTACGACCTTGAGGTGTTCGATACCGAACCAATGCGCGATCTGCGGCAACAGATCGACCGGGATCAAGTCCATGAAATTCATGAGCCAGACCCACACGAAGATCGTCAGCGCCAGCGGCGCGATCAGTGGGTTATGGCCTGGAAAGGTATCCTTGACTTGGGTGCTGACGAATTCGACGATCGATTCGACGAAATTCTGAAAACCACCGGGCACTCCGGCGGTCAGGCGCTTACCGAGGCGCATGCTGACCGTGACAATCAGTATGGCGATAACGACGCTGAAAAATACGGTATCCATGTGCAGGGCCCAAAAGCCGGTGCCCACATGGGTCTCCGGATCACACTGACCACCACACAGGTTGGTCAAATGGTGCTGGATATACTCAACAGTACCCCCACCAGATGCAGTCTCTGACGCGCTCAAGGTATTGAACCCCCAAATTGAAGATGCTAAAAAAACCTTTATCGCACGCCGCTTGTTTTCGAGTAATTATTCAGAGCGCGCTCGTTATACATTTATTATGTTCTCAAGAGACCCGCTCTCGTCAAGCCTGAGAACGCCAATCTCCCGAATTAAATTCGAATTATATTTTTATCGTTTTCATGACGAAGGTCCGGCAGCCTCTCGCCCACCTCGTCGGGCCATGAACGGAAAGGCCAACTGAGCCGCAACGAAACCGATGAGCACCGCCAACGGGTCCAGCCTAAGAACCCCCATCCCCACGGCCAACCCGACGAGCACGAGCACAAAACGCAGAACCGCGCCCCCATATAGGTACCAAGACCCGAATGAGGCGTTATCGGCCGCGCGGGCGACACCGCCACCGAGTAGAAAGGCTGAAACGGTGCAGAGACCCGACCCGTAGAAGGCGGACAACGCCTGCCACTGCCCGGAGTAAAGAAAGAAGAATCCGGCGCACACGACACCAACGCCTAACTGGAGTAACAGCAGCCGTTGTCTTTGCGTCGCAACGCCTTGAGCGGCGACCCCCACGCTAACTTGCCCTACTCAACAACCGGTATACCTTCAAAAAACCGCCTATCATTCCGAGGCAGCCGAATACTAGCATAAAGAGCGGACGGGTATCCAGCCACTCGTCGGTCAAATAGCCGAGCAAAAAACCGGAAATGACCATCGAGGTCAACATTGAGCCCACCCCGACCAAAACCAGACCCTCGACACGCATCTTGGTCAAGGACGTCCCTCGTCGGCAACTAGGCCCCGAACAGGTGTCATTGGATCCGCCCGAGGATTCCCTCCAGCTGATCGAGATCGCTGTATTCGATGATCAGCCGCCCTTTTCCGGAGGCCTGGTGCTGAAAGCGCACGCCCGCACCCAGCCGTTGCGCAAGATCATCCTGCAATTGAAGAATGTCGGTATCGACCTCCCTGCGAATCTCTTGCTTACCCTCACTTCGCGCCTGCTCGGCAGCCTTTTCGCGACGCACGAGTTGCTCGGCCTCGCGCACCGAGAAACCGCGACTGACGATCTTACGAGCGACGGCGGGCTGGGCTTCCAGGTCGAGCGCCAGCAGCGCCCGGGCATGCCCCATTTCCAGCTGACGATGAGAGACCATCCCACGGACTTCTTCATGCAGCTCGCCGAGCCGCAGCAGGTTGGTCACTGCTGTCCGCGACCGTCCCACGGCCTCGGCCGTCTGTTGATGAGTCAGCCCGAACTCGTCGATCAATCGACGCAGGGCCCGCGACTCCTCCATGGGATTGAGATTCTCCCGCTGAATATTCTCGATCAGCGCCATAGCCAGCGCCACCTGATCGGAGACGTCGCGAATCACGACCGGGACTTCATGCAGCCCGGCCATTTGAGCGGCGCGCCAACGCCTTTCGCCGGCTATAATCGCGTAACGCTTATCAGCGATGGCTCGCACGACAATCGGCTGCACAACGCCCTGGGCACGGATCGATGACGCCAAATCCTCAAGCGCCGACGGCTCCATCTCGTCACGCGGCTGATAACGACCGCGCTGCATCAAATCGACCGGGAGTGTCGTCAGGCGATCGCCGCTACCTTGCCCGGAGTCGGTCGCCTGTTGATGATCACCGCTTGATGCCAGCAAGGCATCCAGACCGCGCCCCAAACCCCTCTTTTTAACTGCCATTCACTGCCCTGCCCTAAATTAACTGTTAAATATCCGCGACGGCCGGTTCGACCTTACGGCGACGCAACATCTCACCGGCCAGCGCCAGGTAGGCGCGAGCGCCCAGCGATGACTTATCATAGTGCAACACCGGCTGACCGTGGCTAGGCGCCTCTGCCAGGCGAACATTGCGCGGCACGATGGTATTGAACACCTGTTTGCCGAAATGCGTCAGCAGCTGCCCGGCGACCTCATTGGCCAGACGGTTACGCCCGTCATACATGGTCCGAAGCAGCCCCTCGATTTTCAGTTCGGGATTGACAGAGCCTCGGATCTGCTCGACGGTTTCCAGCAGGGCCGACAAACCTTCGAGCGCATAGTATTCACACTGCATCGGAATGATAACGCCGCCGGCCGCAGTCAAGGCGTTGATCGTCAGCATATTCAGCGATGGCGGACAATCGATGAATATAAATTCGTATTTCGAGGCCACCTCGCCGAGAACGCGACGCAGGGAGCGCTGCCCGTCGCCAAGCCGCATGAGCTGAACCTCGGCGGCAGTCAGGTCGCCATTGGATGGCAGCAGATCAAAGCCGCCTTCGACTCGAACAAGGGTGTCGGCCAGGCTCGCTTCGCCGAGCAAGACCTCGCAACTGCCTGCCTCTATATGCCTTTTGTCGACGCCACAACCCATGGTCGCGTTGCCCTGTGGGTCCATATCGACGAGCAGGACTCGCCGTTTCATGGCCGCGAGCGAGGCCGCCAGATTGACACATGTCGTCGTCTTGCCGACTCCACCCTTCTGGTTCGTGATTGCGATAATCTCTGCCATGTCTACTCTCTATTCCATGCACTCAGGGGTGCTGATCAAAAGGTGGCGCTCCGCGTTCAATCCGGGGACCGACAGGCGCACGATCTCGATCATACGCCCTTTGGCGGATAAAGCCGTCAACTCTTCATCCAACAACCGCCCTTTCATCATGACGATCCTGCCGTGCACCGAGACGAGATGGCCGACCAGATTCACGATCCGATCGGCGGCGCTGAAGGCGCGGGCGACCACGCTGTCGAACAGCTGTTCAGGGTGGTAATCCTCCACGCGGGCGTGCTCGGCACGTGCGTTTCCGATGCCTAACTCGGCGATCGCCTGGTTCACGAAGACCAGCTTCTTGCGGTTGCTGTCCAGCATGACGACCTCCCATTCTGGGTGCATCATCGCAAGCAGGATGCCCGGCAGCCCCGCGCCGGTGCCGACGTCGAGGACACGCGGACCGCGCACATAGGGCTCGATGGCCATGCAATCGAGGGCATGACCACGCAACATCTCGCCTGGCTCAGTGATAGCCGTCAGGTTATAGACGCCATTCCACCGTTCCAGCAGCCGCAAATAATCGGTGACGCGCCGGGCAAGCCCGGAATCGGGCGCCATGTTCATGGCTGCCATGGCCTCCGTTAAGGAACTGCAAAGGGTTTCCCATGTCTCACTATTACGCATAGCGGGTATCATCGCCGCTCGCCAGGAAACGCTCAAGCCCTTAAGGTCAAACTTCTGAAAGATCCATCGCGGCAGACGCTCCGGACACGCCTCGCGGATCCACCCAAAGGCGCCTCCCTAGCAAACCGCGCCACCGTGCCGTTACATGATATGGGTGACGGTGTGCAGAGACGCGGCCAGCAGTTATACTACAGCCCGATTCTATGGATGGAGCTCCCCGGGCAGGACAGATCTTCGGGCTGCGGCTACACTCGTCATCATAAAACTGTAATATTAACAGGATAGCGTTGTCCCCTTTCCGGAATTGCGACTGTCCGGCTTAAGATTCAAAACAAACGGAATAATACGACTTCGCCAATGCCTATCAAGATATCCGCCGAACAGACCGCAGCGTTCATGCTCGCCATGCATGAACGGGTCAGATCCCGCCTCCGGACGCTGATCCTGATCTGCGCTATGACGGGACTGAGCGCGCCGGCATTCGCCGAACCGATCACGCTGAATCTGAAAGATGCCGACATCGGCGCCGTCATCACGACGGTCGCAGACGTCACCGGCAAGAATTTCATCGTCGATCCGCGCGTCAAGGGCAAGGTCACGATCATTTCGTCCCGCCCCATGGACAAGGACGCGGTCTATCAGGTCTTTCTGTCCCTGCTCAGCGTGCACGGCTTCTCCGCCGTCGAATCCGGTAACGTCGTCAAGATCCTGCCTGACGCCAATGCCAAGCAGAACGCCCTGCCCGTCCTCGACGACACGCGCAATGAAGACAGGGATGCCGTCGTAACGCGCATCATCGAGCTGCATAACGTCTCAGCAGCGCAATTGGTCCCGATTCTCCGGCCCCTGGTGCCGCAACAGGGCCATCTCGCGGCCTATGTCCCCGGCAACATCCTGATCATTTCCGATCGCGCTGCCAATATCCAGCGCATGGTCGAGATCATTCAACGCATCGATCTGCCGAGCAACGACGACATCGAGATCATCACGCTCAAACATGCCTCGGCGGGGGACATCGCCCGCACACTGACCACGCTGACCCAAAGCGGCAAGGCCGCGGGCAGACAACATGCCGGGGGCGGCGACTCGCCGATCATCATCGCCGACGAGCGCACCAACAGCATCCTGCTGGGCGGCACCAAGACGGGTCGGCTTAGACTGCGCACACTGATTTCGCATCTCGATACACCGCTCGTCAACGAGGGCAATACCCACGTCATTTATCTGCATTACGCCCGTGCCAAGGATCTCGTCCCCATACTGTCCGGCGTCAACTCGAGCCTCGAACAACAGGCCAAGGCCAAAGGCGGCGCGGTGGCCAAGACCAATACGCCGGTCAACATCCAAGCCGACGAGAGCACCAATGCGCTGATCATCACGGCCCCGCCCAGCACACTGAGCTCGCTGCAGTCCGTCGTTCGTCAGCTGGATATCCGTCGGGCTCAAGTCCTCGTCGAATCGGTTATCGCGGAGGTCCAAGCCAACGCCAACAACGAGCTGGGCATCGAGTGGATCGTGGACAGCACACCGGGCGGCAACGGCCCGGTTGGGGTCAGCAACTTCGGCAACATCGCCGGGGTAGCTTCCGCAGTCGCCACGAAAAACCTGCCCACTCTGCCCATTGGGCTGACCATGGGCATCGGACGGTTCAACTCGGGCAATATCAATTTTGCGGCCATCCTTCATGCACTCAAGGGCGATGCCTCTACCAATATCCTTTCCACGCCCTCGATCATCACGCTCGATAATGAGGAAGCTGAGATCGTCGTCGGCCAAGAGGTCCCGTTCGTCACCGGATCGTTTACGTCTACCGGCAGCTCGACCTCGCCGACCAACCCCTTTCAAACCATCAACCGCAAGAATGTCGGCCTGACGCTCAAGGTCACGCCCCAGATCAACGAGGGTAACGCCATCAACCTGGCGATCGATCAGTCCATCGACAGCCTGAGCGCGAGCGCGCTGAACGCCGTCGATCTCGTGACTAACAAGCGTTCTATCAAGACCTCGATCCTGGTCGAGGACGGCCAGATGATCGTACTCGGTGGATTGATCAAAGACGACCTCAAAGACACCACACAAAAGGTTCCATTGCTCGGTGACATCCCGGTACTGGGCTGGCTGTTTACGAGCAAGTCGACAACCAAGGAAAAGACCAACCTCATGGTATTCCTACGCCCCACGATTATTCGGGACAGCGCGCTCGTGACTCGTATCAGCGATGGCAAATACCGCTATATCCGGGACCTCCAACAGTCCATTAAAGATCGCGACAACACCATGCTGCTCAAGGAAGAGGCGCCCGTCATCCAGCCATTGGACGACTATCTGCCGCCGCCTACGGACGGGGAATCGCCGTAGCGATCGTGAGCGGGTACGTTTCATTGTCCACCGCCTTTGACCAGCAACCGGTTCGCCTCTAACGATGAACGAAGCCATCGACACACCGAATATCCCCTTCGCGTTCGCCAAGCGCCACGGGGTACTCGTGACCCCCTCGCCGGAGGGACCGCCGACAGTGCTGATGCGCCAAGGTTTTTCACCCCTGGCGCTGGCCGAAGTCGGCCGCTATATCCCGGCAGGATTCACGCTACGCTGTATTTCGGTGGACGAGTTTGACCGCACCCTGCGCACGGCCTACGAGGACACCAGCAGCCAGAGTATGGCGATCATGGGCGAGGTCGGCGAGGACATGGACCTCAACAGTATCGCCCAGGCATTGCCGGAGCCTCAGGACCTGCTCGAGAGCGAGGACGACGCCCCGGTCATCCGGCTCATCAACGCCCTGTTCACCGAGGCGGTTAAGGAAAATGCCTCCGACATCCATATCGAGCCCTTCGAATCGCGGCTGCTCGTCCGCTTTCGGGTCGACGGCGTCCTCCGCGAAGTTCTCGAACCGGCACGCGTGCTGGCCCCGATCCTGGTATCACGCATCAAGGTCATGGCCAAGCTCGATATCGCCGAGAAACGCTTGCCCCAGGATGGCCGTATATCCTTGCGCATCGCCGGCCGCGCCGTCGACGTCCGCGTATCGACCATGCCGGCCGGCCACGGCGAGCGCGTCGTCATGCGTCTGCTCGACAAACAGGCCGGAAGGATCGATCTCGAAAGGCTCGGCATGGCGCCCCATGACCTCGAGTCCATCAGCCACATTATCCAGCGTCCGCACGGCGTTATCCTCGTGACCGGACCGACGGGTTCCGGTAAAACGACCAGCCTCTATGCCATGTTGAGCCGGCTGAACAACCACATCAGCAACATCATGACCGTCGAGGACCCGATCGAATACTATCTCGACGGCATCAGTCAGACCCAGGTCCAAACCAAGGTCGACATGAGTTTCGCGCGCGGCCTGCGCGCCATTCTGCGTCAGGACCCGGATGTCGTCATGGTAGGCGAAATCCGGGATCTCGAAACTGCGGAAATCGCCGTCCAAGCCAGTTTGACCGGCCATCTCGTGCTGTCGACGCTGCATACCAACAGCGCTACCGGCGCCATCGTCCGTCTGCGCGACATGGGTGTCGAGGCATTCCTGCTGTCGTCCAGCGTGGTCGGTATCATCGCCCAGCGCCTGCTCAGGCTGCTCTGCCCGGAGTGCAAGAAGCCCTATGAACCCAGCCGCGAAGATTGCGAGAAACTCGGCATCCCGTTCGAGGCCGGGCGGGTCCTCTATCATTCGGTCGGCTGCCCCCACTGCAAGGGCATGGGCTACATCGGCCGAACCGCGATCTTCGAGGTCGTGACCGTCAATGACCGGATGCGTACGATGATTCATGACGGATCCTCCGAACAAGACCTGGAGGCAGCCGCACGTCAGCTCAGCCCCGGCATCTATGACGATGGCATGCGCCGCGTCCTCTCCGGAGAGACCTCGATCGACGAATTGCTGCGCGTCATCCATGGTGCCTGATCATGGGAGCCTATTCCTACATTGCCCTCGATCAACGCGGGCGTCAGCGCAAAGGGATCATTGAGGGCGATACGCCCCGCCAAATTCGCCAGAAGCTTCGCGAACAAGGCCTCGCCGCAACCTCGCTGATCGAAATCGCGGAACAGGAAAAAGCGGCCAACAGTCCTGGGAGAAGACTGGGCAGACGACCCGCAAACACGGCCGACCTCGCGCTCGTCACGCGCCAGCTCGCAACCCTTGTCGGATCCGGCATGCCGCTGGAAGAATCGCTGCGCACAGTCGCCGAGCAGTGTGAACGATCCCGCCTCAAAGGCATGATTGTCGCGATCCGGTCGCGGATCATGGAGGGACAATCCTTCGCGACCGCGCTCAATGAATTTCCCCGTGTGTTCTCCGACCTTTACCGGGCCACGGTCTCGGCCGGAGAACAGTCCGGCCACCTTGAAGGCGTGCTCGATCGACTGGCTGATTACACCGAGGAATATCAGGCCACCCGGCAGCGCGTCGTACTGTCACTGATCTATCCCGTTCTGGTTCTGGTCGTCGCGATCCTTGTCGTGGCCCTATTGCTGGCCTACGTGGTGCCCCAAGTCGTATCGGTATTCTCGGACATGGGTCAGGAGCTCCCGGTCCTGACAAAGGCCATGATCGCGGCCAGTGACTTCATTCGCGCCGACGGGCTGATCGTATTGGTCGGCCTGATTGCCACCTCAGTCGTCGCCCGCATGCTCCTGCGCCGTCCCAGGATCAAACAAGCCGTGCATCGTTTCTGGCTATGGCTGCCCTTCGTTTCCGGTCTCGTCAAGGGAATGAACGCAGCACGGTTCGCACGCACGCTCAGCATCTTGTCGGCCAGCGGCGTCCCGGTGCTGGACGCCCTGCATATCGCCGCGCAGGTTGTGACCAATCTACCGATGCGAGGCGCCGTCGAGGCGGCGGCCCGTCAGGTCCGCGAAGGCGCTTCGCTCCATGTCTCGCTGGACCGCAGCGGCTATTTCCCGCCACTGACCGTTCAGCTCATCGCCAGCGGCGAGGCCAGCGGCAAACTCGATCTTATGCTGGAACGCGCCGCAAGCAGCCAGGAACGCGAACTCGATGCCTTGATCAAGACCATGACCGGCCTGTTCGGCCCTATTATGATTTTGGCCATGGGCGGCATGGTCCTGCTCATCGTGCTGGCAATCCTGTTGCCGATCTTCAACCTAAACCAACTCCTTGTTTAAACATAACTTTAGAGAGAATCCGTCATGTCCAACGCGCAAACTCGTGACACATCAAGATCCGGGAAACAACGCGGCTTTACGCTGATCGAAGTCCTCGTGGTCGTCGTGATCCTGGGCATCCTGGCCGCGATCATCGTCCCCAATATCATGGAAAAGCCGGGGCTGGCACGCGTCACCAAGGCCAAGGCCGATATCCGCGCCGTCGAGTCCGCCCTGAATATGTACCGCCTCGATAACCATAACTATCCGACGACCGACGAAGGCCTTGCCAAACTCGTCGGAAAATACCTGCCGCGTCTGCCGATGGACCCCTGGGATCGCGAATACCTCTACCTCTACCCCGGCGTTCAGTCAGAAATCGATATCTATACCCTGGGCCGCGATGGCCAAGAAGGCGGCGAAGGCGAGGATGCCGACATCGGCAACTGGAATCTCAACTAAAGCCGACCTCCGACCTTGTCATGAACACCCACGAGACGCTGCCTGACGACCGGATGGTAGCGCCGCGACTCCGGCGCCAGACGGGCTTCACGCTCCTCGAGGTCCTTGTGGTGGTCCTGATCATCGGGATCGTTCTGAGCGTGGCCGTGATCAGCCTCCCGGCCGACCATGAAAAGGCGCTGCAGACCGAGGCTGAACGCATCGATGCCCTGATCGGGCTGGCCCAACAGGAAGCCATCATCCAGGACCGGGAGCTGGCGCTCGAAATCAAGCGTGACGGCTACCGATTTTTGATTCTGGAAAATGACGCCTGGACCCCCATGTCGGATTCGAGCTTCCGGCCGCGGACGCTGGAGGAACCGATAAGGCTCGATCTCATCATGGAAGGCATCCCGCTCTTGGCGCAGGATGAAGAGCAAGGCAGGGGCAATGCCAACGATAAAAACCCGCGTATTTTCATCCTGTCCAGCGGTGAACTTTCCGAATTCACCATCAGCGTGCGCCGTCCAGACGTGCAGGTTGAGTTTCTGATCCATGGCGAGATCTCGGGCCGGCACACCATCGAGAAAAAAGACCGATGATGCGCACGCTCCGCCTATCCGTTCCGATCCGCGGCCGTCAACGTGGTTTCACTTTGCTGGAGATCATGGTCGCGCTTGCCGTCCTGGCCATCGCCATGGCCGCGCTCGTGGCCGAGTCCAGCCAGAACATCAAGAATCTTACTCGCTTGCGCGCACATACGATTGCCCATTGGGTCGCCATGAACCGGATCGCCGAGCTTCAACTTCAACCGACATGGCCATCGACGGGACAGAACTCCGGGGTCGTTGAGATGGCCCACGGCAATTGGCGTTGGGAAAGCCGCGTCACCGATACCGACGACGACGCGGTCCGGCGTCTCGACGTCACGGTCCAAAGGGATCTGAATCATAAGGACGACGTGCTGGAACACTTGATCGCCTATCTCGGCCGACCGACGGTAGCGCCCTGACCATGTGTCGCATGAACGCATCCATAGACGCCGGATCCGCGAAGCGACGGGCTACGCGAAATGGTGAAAACGGCTTTACACTGATCGAGCTGCTCGTTGCACTCATGATCTTCGCGATCCTCGCGGTCATCGCCTACCGGGGCCTGGACGTGGTGCTGACTGCGGACCGTACCGCCCAAACCCAGGCCAAGCGGCTAGCGGCCGTGCAGACCGTCTACCGTCTCATGAGCCGGGACATCGAACAAACCGTAGCCCGTTCCGTTCGCGATCAGTTCGGCGACAGACAACCGGCCCTCATCGGCGACGCTGCCGCCCTAGAACTGTCGCGAGCCGGCTGGAGAAACCCGGCCCATTTGCCCCGTAGTCGGATTCAAAGGACCGGCTATCAACTCGGGGACGAGCGCTTGCGGCGATCGAGCTGGGTCGTGCTCGACCGCGCCCAGGACTCCGAACCGAGAAACGCCGATGTGTTGGACCAGGTCGAAGAACTCGGCTTTCGCTATCTTGACCGCAAACAGGTCTGGCAGGACCACTGGCCTAGCGCAAATAACCAGGCCTCGCAGTTGACGCTGCCCATAGCCGTCGAGGTCACGCTAAATCTGAAGGATTTCGGCCAGATCGTATGGCTCTTCCGGGTCGCCGCTGGAACCATCCCTCAGCAGACAGCGACCGGTAGGACATAGACTTCGATGAAACACCCACAGGTATTCAAACGCTCACAGCGCGGCATTGCCCTGATCACGGCAATGCTCGTGACAGCCATCGCCGCGACCGCGGCCGTCAATATGGCGTCCAGGCAACAGATCGACTTGCGCCGAAGTGACAATCTATTTGGCGCCGACCAGGGTTATCTGTTCGCGCTCGGCGTCGAATCGTGGGCCACTCAAATCCTGCGCCGCGATGCCGAGGACGGCAAGATCGACAGTCTCGACGAAGACTGGGCCATCACACTGCCGCCGATCGCCGTCGAGGGCGCGGTCCTGTCAGGTGCTATCGAGGATCTGCAAGGCCGCTTCAATCTCAATAACCTGATCAAGGACGATAAAGTCAGCGCGCCGGACGTCAAGCGCTTCAAACGGCTCCTCAAATTTCTCGAAATCGATGAAGCCGTCGCCGATGCCGTGGTAGACTGGCTCGATAGCGATGCCTCGCCGTCGATTCCAGACGGCGCCGAAGACGTGGACTATCTGATTCTAAGTCCAGGGTATCGTACGGCCAACTCCCTGTTGGTCAGTCCATCGGAACTGCTGCTGATAAAAGGAATCGACCAAACCGCGTTCGAAAAACTCGAGCCCTATGTACAATGCATCCCTGAACGAACCCCGATCAACGTCAATACGGCCCCTCCGGCAGTCTTAATGATGCTTGCCGAGGGCCTGACCCAAACCGATGCGGAACAAATACGGGACGATCGAGCCGACAAGCACTTCGAAAGCACGGCCGACTTTTTGAACCTTCCGGTCATCAAAGGCCTGGGCCAAAACATCACGGATATCAGTGTAACGAGTCACTACTTCATGGTCAGAGCGAATACGGAATACAACCACAGTCGGGCGCGAACCGTCAGCATCCTGAGCCGGAGCGACACCGGTCAGATCGAGACCCTGCTGCGTTCCCAGGGAGGATACTGAACCATGCGTCCAACGCTGCTGATTCATATCCTTCAGGGTTCGAAAGAGACGATCGAATGGCTCACCTGCAGCGGTGAACAGACTGTCACGTGCGCAAACTTCGGCCAAGGGAGACTCGAGGATATTGGCGATCTGACCCAGGGCCGCGAGATTAGAGTCCTGCTCTCGGGACCGGATATCGTCCTGACATCAGCCAAGGTCCCCGGCCGGCAACGCCAACAGATTGCGGCCGCGCTGCCCTACCTGATAGAAGACCAGTTCATCGAAGAAGTCGAGGCCATCCATTTCGCGCTCAGCGCCAAGGGCATGGACGGCGTCGTCCATGCGGCCGCCATCAGCCACGCACGCATGGAATACTGGCGGCAGCGCCTCAGTGAAGCCGGTATAGAAGCGCTCTCTATCTACCCGGGTATCCTCTGCCTGCCCTTCGAGGATAGCGGTTGGACCGTTGCCGAACACCAAGGCCTGACACTCGTCCGAACGGGATTTGGAGAAGGTTTTACCTGCTCCCGCGAACATCTTGAAGCCCTACTGACTCAGATGCCCGAAGCCGACCGACCAGGCGTCATTCTACTGCATACCTTTTCGGACTCAGCCCAAAGCGATCCATCGGCCGCTGAAAATCAGACTATTGGTGGGATCCCCAGCGAGTGGCGACATCACGACTGTCGTCTAATCGAAGTCATGGCCGGACTGATCACGGCAAAGAGCCATATCAATCTCCTGCAGGGTCCCTACGGCCGCAGCACCAAGCTTGATCAGGTCTGGAACAAGTGGCGTCCGGCCGCCATTCTGGGCGGGCTCCTGGTCGCGGTCCTGTTTGCAAATCAAATCTCCCAGGTCATCGAGCTTGAGTCACGCAACGATCGATTGTTCCAGGAAATCCGTGACATCTATGGTCAAGCCTTTCCCGATGAAAAACGCATTGTGAACCCTCAGGTACAGATGCAGCGCCATCTCGACGCCCTGCGCAGCGGCTCGGGGAATACGACGGCGACCTGGATCATGGACACCTTGGACCGAGCCGCGCCCGTACTGACAGCCACGCAGGGCGTCGTGTTGCAACGTCTGACCTATAAAAACGATACCTACTCGCTACGCCTCGACCTGCCCAACCTGGGGAGCGTCGAACAACTCAAGAACAAGTTGGCCATGCTTGAAGGGATCCATGTCGAGATCGTGACCGCCAGCTCCAACAATGGGCGGGTCACGGCAAACCTCCTCCTGAAACCTAAGGCATCGTGAGCTCCATGCGCCGGACATTTGAAAACCTGAGTTCATCGGAGCGAGTCCTGGTCATCGTGGCCAGCATCGTACTGTTGTCCGGACTGATCTATGGACTGGGCTGGCGCCCGCTTCAGGTCAGCATCGCCGAACAGAGCAAAAGGCTTGAGCGTAATGTGAAGACGGTGGAATGGATGCAACGATCGGCCCTTGAGCTGAGACGCCTCAATGCACAGACCGCAACACAGGTAAGCCGCGGTGGCGTCCACCAATCGATCCTGGCCCTCGTCGATCAAACGGCGCGCAAGGCCGGGCTCGGCGGTACGATCAAACGCGTAGAACCGGCCGGCAACGGCAAGGTCAGGATCCGCATGGAGACCGTCGCCTTCGACGATATGATCACCTGGCTGGAGGGCTTGCTGGGAAGTTCGGCCATCACTATCGAAAGCATCGCCATAGACCGTAGCGAGCAATCCGGTCTCGTCGATGCCCACCTCACGCTACTGGACCCGGCTGCGCAATGAGCTTTTCAAAATGGCATATTGCGGCATTCGGGATCCTGGTCTATCTGGCCGCCCTGATCATGACATTCCCGGCTGACCGCGCTTATGGCTGGCTAAAGCCTGCATTGGGATCGAAGCTTCCGGTCCAACTATTCGTCGTCAACGGCACAATCTGGTCGGGCACCGCCGGCCAGGCACGGGTCCGAGGTCAAGTGGTCCATGACTTGCAATGGCGACTCCATCCGCTTGCATTGTTCCTGGGTAGACTGGATGTGGCCCTCGACGCGCCATACTCCGGCGGTCGGGTAGCGGGCACGCTCAGTCGGCCATTGGCCGGACAGGGCCTCTCGATCGATACGCCCCACGTCGATCTGCCGCTTGCCTCGCTGTTGAATGCCAACCGTTTCCCAATCCCGTTGACGGGACGTCTGACGGGCGATCTGACCCGGATTGATATTGCGGAGAACGGCGATTTCAAGCTCGGCACCGGCGAGCTGTTGATCCATGACCTGACGGTAGAACAACCCAGCCAGCTCCCGCTTGGCAGCATCAAGATCCGGATCGAGCATGACCCCAAGGACGCTCTGGTCGTCAAAGCGACGGATACCGGCGGCCCGTTGAAACTGAACGCGACCGTCACACTGCCGAAGAAGGACCGATATTTGCTGGTCGCGGAACTCAAGGCGCGAGACCGGCAAAATGCGGTGCTGATGCAATCACTGAGGATGCTGGGAGCCCCCGACCGCACGGGGACCTTCCGAATCCAGCGACAGGGCTCGATCAGTCAGGATCTGGCGCTATTCGGGTTTTAGGGGATAGGGAAAAGATACAAGATACAAGATACAAGTGAAAACTTTATAGCAAGAGTCGTAAGGGGCAATATGCGTAGCAGTTCGTTCCTCACCG
>Ga0114931_10000400_pt1 | contig 51483 bp, 49 predicted proteins | sample 2SBtaG_FD_89579 | JGI IMG/M metagenome (GOLD analysis project Ga0114931, IMG submission 89579) | Deep subsurface microbial communities from Kolumbo volcano to uncover new lineages of life (NeLLi) - 2SBTROV14_V59a metaG | ecosystem: Environmental > Aquatic > Marine > Volcanic | place: Kolumbo... | reverse complement strand
GCCAAACGAGTCCGAAGTATTATAACCGCATAAACAGCCGTGAGAATGATTGCTGAAAGAGTTGCATTGGCTATATGACCTGAAATAGGCAGTGCATTTTTGCCAATGGCCAAAACCAGGAAAATCAGGACTATCCAAGCTGTTCTATAGCTCCAGGGAATAATGTTTACCTTATGTCTTAGAAAAATTACCTTAAGCAGGTTATAGAGCGTCAAGCTGATCAAAGTAGCTACAGCAGCTCCTTCCAGTTTATAAACAGGGATCAACCATAGATTTAATCCAATGGTCAGGACAATTAAAACAGACTGAAAAATCAAGTCCATTTTGTAGTACCTGGAAGTTATAATAATGGCCCCGTTAATACTCGAAGTCACGTCAACCAACTTTGCAATGGCGAGAAAAAAAAAGACCCAGTGAGTATTTCCAAATTTTGGCCCCAAAATGTCCATCAGCCAATCGATATTAAACCAAATGATGAGAAAAATATAGCTCCCCGACACCAGGGAGGTTTCTGAGATCTTTTGATATAAGGTCTGAATACTTGGTAGGTCCTTTTTGCTCCAAAAGTCAGCAATCATTGGTACGGCGATAGATGACATAGAACGGAATGGTATAACAAGTAAGGTAGCTATATAAAGAGCAATCGTATAAAATGCAACCTGATCATATCCGGCCAGATATCCGATCATCAGAACATCAATTTTCGTTGCCCAAATGGCCGTGGAGGTTCCAAGCGTTGTAAATAGCATGTAGGGATACATTTGTTTTGCCTGAGGGGAAAGAAAAAATGCCAGACTGCCGTGAATGTTGAATTGTGGCATACTGAACACACGAAAGGCCATGATGATCAATTGCAGGATATAGACCAATGAATACAGCACAATGAATGTAGCAAATGAGAATAGATTGAAGGTAAAGAGGATTAATATCAGGAGGGTCCAAATCTTGGAGAAGGCTTCCTTGAGGAATACAGGAAGCCGGGTATGAAGAAATGCCCTTGAGAAAGCCGAGAATGTTTCGAAAATACTTGCTCCAACAATGAGTGGGACAAGCAAATTATAGAATTTATTATATAATTCAGGATTAGATGAGGTTCCCAGTTGATCTCCAAAAAGGACGACCAGTATGCTGGTAATTGAGGTCATGGTCACTACAGCGACCATGATAAAGAAATAGAACCGTGGAAGCTCTGATGGATGGATCTTGGGATGGAAACGGATGATCACATTAGGTAGTCCGAGCTGTGCGAGGGGTAGTAGCACCTGCATATAATATACCAAAAACTGAATTAGTCCCCAGTATTCCGGATGATCTGAAAAGGTTTTAGGGACAATGAATATGGTATAAATGGCACCTGCAGCAATGCCTACATAATTCCAGAATGTGTTCGATAGTCCTTGCTTTTTAATTTTGCCCACTGGCTTAAAGATAGTCTGAAATTGTAATTAGTGATTCCAAATAAAGAAATGCCTTATATTCCAGGATAATTTCTCTCTAAATTAAGTTGCTTGCCGGTAAATGTTTAAAAATAAAGAGCTGATTGTGTAGTTCTATTTTATTTTTGAGTCCCTTCTAAATTGTCAATTTGTTGCAGAAACCACAAGTGCTATTCGTTACCAATGTAGTATCCACGTTTGTAAAACGTGATCTGGATATGATGACAGAGGAGTTCCAGGTAAAATGCGTTGTCGTACGCCGGTCTAAAAGCTTTCCGGGTTTTCTTTGGCAACAGCTGCGCATATTGCTATTTCTGATTAAAAATATCTCGGCATCTGAGGTGGTCTACTGCTGGTTTGCTGACTATCATTCGTTTCTTCCGGTATGGTTTGCTCATATCTGGCACAGGAAATCATTTCTCGTGACAGGAGGGTACGATACAGTGTATCTGCCCGAACTCTCATACGGAGTGTTTTCCAATCCTCTCAGATCGCTTATGGTTAGTTATGCTATCAGGCATGCTACTTGCAATTTACCGGTTTCGGTATTTTTGGCAGGTGAGCTTTGTCATCGCTTTGGAAAAGATCTCCGCTTTAAAGTCGTACCAACTGGATACGACCCAAATCAATTTATACCAAGTGACAAAAAGCCCATCGTATTGACGGTTATTGGAGCCGATACAGAAAAACGAATGATCATTAAAGGGGCAGATCGATTTATATCTCTGGCACGAATCATGCCGGAGATTAAGTTTGTCTTAATCGGCCTGTCTACCACATTGATTGAAAAACTCCAAGCCCCAAAAAATGTAGTCATTACTGACTTTTTGGATGAGGAGGAAGTAAAACAATGGATGAGCATATCGAAGGTTTATGTTCAGTTATCTCTTCGTGAAGGTCTTCCTAATGCAGTACTCGAAGCAATGCTCTGCGAGTGCGCCGTTCTTGGTATAAACCATTCAGGCCTGGCAGAGGCCGTAGGTGAGCAAGGGATTCTTCTGGAACAATGGGAATGTAACCAGGCTAAATCGGAAGTGAACAAGTTGCTCCACGACACTGGATTAGGTCCTCGTGCCCGCCAACGGGTCGTTAAATTCTTTTCTCCGGAAATGAGAAAGACAGCCCTGACCTCATTGATCAGTCAATCCTATAGTTGAGGTCATTAAAATCTTGACGATAGATTTCCTGGATTTTTACTTGAAGATCCCGTGTGACCTTGATTTTGGTACGCGTACTTGGGTTTTTATGATAAACGTGTTCCAGCGGAAGACCTATGGCTCCGGCCACATGTATTAGATCATTATCAAAGTTTTCAAACCTACCCATAAAATCCAGATTAGATAGATCAATCAGGTCAGTTTGAGGTAACAAATGCTCATCTACCTCGTGAATATTTTTCGCTGCCAGCCAACTAATGAATTCTTCAATGCTCTGCATGTTTAAATATTCGTCCGGATCAAATTGAAAGTAGTTAGCTTCAAGGACTTTGTTTCTCCATGTACTCATCAGCCGGTCAACAGGGTGTCGAACGAAGGCAAATTTGAAGTAGGATCGATACATTTCACGGAGGTAACCAACCCGTGAACTATATATATACTCTTGAGGTAAAGAATGATCCAGAAAATGTTGATGAATGGTTCTGGAGCCAACTTTTGGCACCCGAAACCAGAGTGCTTTGAATCTGAAACTATAGCTTAAATAGTATTTTTTCCGGCAAAAAGGGCTTACCAGATATTTGTTGAAATAAAAATGTCTTATTTTATTAAGCATCGACCACCCATTGATTGATTAACCATTGTTTTGAATGTGGAACAAAGAAACAATTTCGAACCCCGTCATCCTCTGAACGTACCAGGGAGTTATGTTGAACCAGGCCATTTCTCGTGTGAAAATAAAATATATATTCGTAGAGATTGAAAACAGATTCAAGTTCTTTTTCAATCAAACCATACAATAATTCACAAACTATGATAGGTTGATCATTTCTTATAATGTGATCCATACCCTTAATGATATGAGGCTCAGCTCCCTCGGCATCAATTTTCACAAAGTCTATTGGGCAATCAAATTTTTGATCCAGAGTAAGTGAATCGAGCTGTACGGCCTCAACGTTGATCTCCCGAAAGTTAGTTGGTTTTTCATAAAGGCTTGAGGCGCCTCCCAGGTTGTATTTCAAATAAGGATATTTTGGGTTTGTTACTTCGTAAAAGGTCATTGGAGCATTGGTATTCGATGCTGCGCAATTTGTAAATTTTACTTGATGGGCTACATGATTGGCTTTCAGATTTTTGGGAACATAATAGGCCGCCGCAGAAGAAGGATCAATTGCCAGGACGCGCAGATTAGCATTAACCTTTGTCGCCAAAAGGCTAAAAAATCCGGCATTTGTCCCAATGTCTATAAATCCCCGACATTGCCTGATAATTTGCTCAAACAATTCTAAATATTCATAGTTTCTATATCCATTCCAAAACAGACAAAAGGCAACAAAGTCTGTTTGGTTCGTATGGAATTTGATGTTAGCTGATTTCGATAGCTTCACTTTTAATCTTCCAGAAGGGTGAATCTGAAATTTGAGCAGGTAGGGATGGAGAAGTTTGTTAATATTTCGCAGGATAAAATTTATCCAGCTCTGATATATGATCTTATAAAAAATTGATTTCATTGGTACCGACAAAAATACAAGTATCCGTCATTGTAATCATCAGCGCAATTATTTGTAAGATGACGCAAATACAGTGTTTCGGATCCAGTTCTTCTGTTCACTAATACTCATTTAATCTTAATTATATCTGAAATACGGAAGATTAATATGATAGCTGATCAAACAAAATTTTCATGGATGCCGCGAATATAAGAACGGATGTAACACGCTTAACGGAAATCAGGCTCAGTTTTCTGATGCTATACCTGGCGCCGATCTAGCCTCCCACAAGCACTGCGATACCCAAAATTAGTGAGAGGTACCAGTCAAAATGGGCTGAATATCGCACGACCTGCCCTCCAAGACCGGCTAAAGAGTTAGCCAAAATAAATAAACTGGCTGTAGCAGCTATTTTTTTTGCATTGTCCCATTTTAAAAAATGAAGCATAGGGGCAAGAAAGATACCCCCTCCAATGCCAACAAGTCCGGATAAGAAACCGATTCCCCCGCCTATCAATCCAGAAAAAGCCGAGCTCAGTTGCTTGCCTTCCAAGGGTTCCTTTTGATACGTCTGTACGAACATTACAAATGCAGCGGCTAGCAGGGTTATTCCAAGAAGAAGATAAAAAACATGGCTTTTTATCGGCCACTGGCCCCCCAAAAAGGCAAGTGGGATACTCATTGCAACCAGAGGGACGGCCCTTTTCCAGGGCATATAGGCATGTCGGGACTGTAAAAGGATGTTACCCGATACAACTACAATATTGCAGATCAGTGCAGTACTTCGGATCACCGGAAAAGCGAGAGAGGTAATGGCTAGTACTGCCAGATAACTGGAACCACCACCAAATCCTGCGGAAGAATAAAAAACGGAGATTAAAAAAAAGAGAAGGACAAGGATAAGTGTATTCTGTTCCATACATAATGTTATCCACCAATACTGGACATTGATTCACTTATGCTTTCCTGTCTTTGTTTTTCAGATTCATGTCCGTTCCTATATTTTTTATTATAGGCTTTATGGATGGCATCTTTAATCATATTGTCGGAAAATCCTTCTTCTATCAAACTTTTCAGATTTAACACTCCCTCACCATAGAGACAATTACGCATTTCGCCGGTGGCAGTAATACGTATCCTGTTGCAATCGCCACAGAAAGTACGACTCCAAGCAGCTATGATACCAACTTTACCCTTGTGACCATCAATGATATAGGTACTGGCCGTTGCCCCTGACCTACGTTTCAATGGTCGAATAGAAGGGAACTTCTTCTTAAGTTGCTCAAGAATCCTTGTATGGTTAAAATAGGAGGGGTTGTCCCTGTAGCCGGTGCCATTAAAGGGCATTTCTTCAATGAACCTCACCGTCACCGGATCATTTACAGTAAGCATAGCCATTGGGATGATATCCTCGTCATTAATACCTCCCATTACTACCATATTTATACTTAAGGGTAATCCAATGTCAAGAGATGAATGGTAAGTAGAAATAGCTTCATCAAAAAAATCCCTTCTTGTTATTTTTTTAAACTTCTCTTTATCCAGTGTATCCAGGCTCAGATTTAAAGACGCTATACCAAGTTCTTTGAGAAGAGGTAGATGCCTGTTTGCAACGGCCCCATTTGTAGTAATACTGACGTTTTTTAATTCTTTGATCTTAGCAACCCGTTTTAAAAACCCATAAAAATTTTTTCGAATAAAAGGCTCGCCTCCGGTAAACCTCACTTTTTCTACACCCAAACCGGTAAGGATCTTGATCAATCTAAGGATCTCTTCATATGAAAGCAGGTCTTTGCGGTTAACAAAATCAATGCCTTCTTCCGGCATACAGTAGAAGCACCTCAAGTTGCATCGGTCCGTAATTGAGAACCTTGCATAACGCAAAGGACGGCCAAAACGATCAGTAATAGAAGCTGTCATGGAGTGTAAAAATAAGTTAAAAAATGGCTAATCGTGTTGTGATAACCATCAGATTGGAATCTCAAGATAAAAAAATACATTATACCTCCTGATGTTTGTCAATCATACCCTCTTTCTACACATTTGTAAGCCATTTATAATGAAATGGAGCTCATTGATTCGCACGCGCATGTTTATTTGGATCAGTTTTCACCTGATCTTGATGAGGTAATTGACCGAGCCAAAGAAGCTGGTATTACGGCCATTTTCATGCCCAACATAGACCTTAGTACTGTTGAAGATATGCTGGAGGTAGCGGCGCGATATAGGGGCTATTGCTTTCCCATGATTGGTTTACACCCCTGTTCTGTGGATAAACATTTTGAGAAACAACTTTATCAACTGGAAGATTGGCTTGACCAGGAGAATTTCATGGCTATCGGGGAGATTGGAACAGATCTCTACTGGGATGAAACATATTGGGAACAGCAACAAGAGGCATTGAAAATCCAGGTTGGTTGGGGCATCGAAAAACAGTTGCCGTTCGTTGTACATTGTAGAAATTCAATGGCAAACGATCAGGATCATTCAGGAATTCGATATTGATTCTTTGAAGGGAATATTTCATTGTTTTTCAGGTACGGCAGAAGAAGCCCAAACACTCACTGATATGGGGGTACATTTAGGAATTGGAGGTATTGCTACTTTTAAGAATGGTGGTCTTGGCCCAGTTGTGGAAAACACACCCTTAAAAAACATGGTGCTAGAAACAGATAGTCCCTATCTTGCGCCTCACCCTTACCGAGGCAAGCGTAACGAACCAGCTTTTTTGGAACACATCGCCAGAAAAATATGTGAAATGAAGGGTATAAGCATTGAAGAAATGGGGAATATTACTTCTGAAAATTGTCGGATGCTATTTACACAATTTGCAAATTGACGACAACTCCAACATATGATATCTTCACATTGGACATGTCAAGTCCTCATCCTCCGCAGGCACGCATACTTCTTATTTACACAGGGGGTACCTTCGGTATGGGAGAAGATGCCGATGGCATCCTTGTCCCTTTTGATTTCAAGTCGTTGATTGCACAAGCTCCAATTTTAAAAGCATTACCTCTGAAAGTTACGGTTATATCTTTTGATAAGCCCATTGATTCATCTGATATACATCCTGCACATTGGCAAAGGCTTGGGGAAATTATTTTGACCTATTATGACTCCCATGATGGATTTATAGTGCTTCATGGAACGGATACCATGGCATATACCAGTTCAGCGTTGAGTTTCTTACTACGTGGGTTGAAAAAACCTGTAATACTCACAGGCGCACAAATACCCATAACCAAGCTGCGAACAGATGCAAGAGACAACCTGGTTACGGCATTGGAAATTGCTGCTTCTAAGAATGAGATTGGTGAGCCTGTAGTCCGTGAGGTTTGTATCTATTTTGATCATTTTCTCTTGCGAGGAAATCGTGCGCAGAAGGTCCAAAGTAATCTGTTCGATGCCTTTAACTCAACCAATTATCCGGTGTTGGCAGAATCAGGAATAGAGATTACTTATTTCCCGGATCGCATGCTTCCTTATCATCCTGATGCTGTCCTTGACATCAGCTCAGACTGGTCATCCAATGTGGCTCTTATTAAGTTGTTTCCGGGCATCCAGAATAAGTTTCTTGCCAGTCAATTGTTGGATAAAAATTTGGGAGGAGCCGTGATTGAAACCTTTGGAATGGGGAATGCAATGGACGAAGATTGGTTTTTGGGGCTTTTGGACCGGGCGATTAAAAATGGGGCCTTATTGATGAATGTATCGCAATGTCCTGGTGGAGAAGTAGTGCAGGGAAAGTATAAAACCAGCGCTAAAATGAAGGATCTGGGGGTGATCAGCGGCAGGGATATTACGCCTGAAGCGGCCATAACTAAAATGATGTATGTCCTGGGACAGCAAATATCCGTTCAGGAACAAAAGGCTATTTTGGAAAATCCTTTGTCTGGTGAAATGACTTGATGATTTAATGGTGCGAAGGTTTGTATATATTTCATTCATATTCTTGCATAAAGCTAAGATATGTGATTTATTTGTGCACTACGCTGGGGAGGATAGCGCTGGAGAGGTGACCGAGTGGTTGAAGGTGCTCGCCTGGAAAGTGAGTGTGCCCGAAAGGGTACCGGGGGTTCGAATCCCTTCCTCTCCGCTTGAATAAATTGAACAAATTTTAATTTAAACATAGCAAATTACCTATTTTAATACTTAAACTATGAGACGAATATTTGCTTTCTTAATGTTAACCGGATGTTTAACTTTTGGGAATACATGGAGTGCAGTAGCACAGGAGGCCTCAACCGACAGCACGGCAACTGAGGTAGCTGATTCTTCGGCTGCAGTTAATGAACAACCTGCAAATGAAGCTGTTCAGGAGGAACCTGCCGGAGATACAAATCCCCTGACTGCTCCAGAAACCAATCAGAATTTTCACCAGCGAGTAAAAGAGAAGTTCATTGAAGGTGGTTGGCCATTCATGAGCTCTATACTTCTTTGCCTCATTATTGGTCTGGCGATTTCTATTGAGCGTATTATCACATTGAATCTTGCTACCACGAACACCAATAAGCTGTTGGACAATGTGGAAGATGCTCTTTCTTCGGGAGGTGTTGATGCTGCAAAAGAAGTTACCAAGAACACTAAAGGTCCGGTGGCATCAATTTTTACACAGGGACTGATGCGGATAGGCGAAGGAATTGACATGGTGGAAAAATCCATTATTTCTTATGGTTCAGTTGAAATGGGCCGCCTCGAAAAAGGATTGGTTTGGGTATCCTTATTTATTAGTCTGGCTCCGATGCTTGGATTCATGGGAACAGTAATAGGTATGATTGATGCATTTGACGCTATCGAAGCTGCCGGTGATATCTCACCTCAGATTGTGGCAAATGGTATAAAAGTTGCTCTTTTGACTACTGTGGGAGGTCTTATCGTTGGTGTGATATTACAGGTATTTTATAATTATCTTGTTTCTAAAATTGACGGATTGGTCAACAGTATGGAAGATGCTTCCATCACTTTTGTTGATTTATTAGTTCAACATGAAGAAACTAAGTAGTTTATCCATATAAGCACAATAAAAAATGGAAAACACTATTGTAAACGTCGGATTGTACACTTCTTATATCATGCTGATTCTTGGTGTGGTATTGGCGGTGGTCTTTCCGTTAATAAATTCCATCAGTCAACCCAAGGTGATGGCAAGGGCAGGAGTGGGTGTACTTTTGATTCTGGTGGTTTTTGGTATTGCTTATTTAATGTCGAGTACAGACATTACTGCTAAGTATATTGAGTCTGGTGTAACAACAGGAGGTCTTTCCAGGTCAATAGGAGGGGCATTGAAAATGGTGTATATTCTGATGTTGATTGCAATGGTGGGAGTGATATATACTGAGTTTAATAAGATATTTAAATAAACTTATCATGGCCAAGGGTGGTAGAAAAAAAGTCGAGATCAATTCGAGTTCAATGGCGGATATTGCCTTTTTGCTATTGATATTCTTTTTGGTTACTACTACAATTGCGAATGACAAGGGTCTTACTCTACAACTTCCTCCAAAACCTGATGATATTCAACAGCAGGATGTGAAGATTAAGGAGAAAAATTTATTTAAAGTACTTATTAATTCTTCAGATAAATTGTTAGTGGAAGGGAAACCCATGGATGATCCAAAAGAGATCAGGGAGCGAGTTAAAGAATTTGTTCTTAACAATGGGAGAGATCCTGAATTGTCAGATAGTCCTAAAGATGCAATTGTGTCTGTAAAGGCCAATCGAGGAACGAGTTACGATATGTTTATAAAAGTATATAATGAAATACAGGGAGCCTATTATGACATGTATGCTGATCGTGCCGGAGTAACTAATAAAAAATGGAGGGAAATCGCCTCGAAGACCAACGACCCTGAAAATAAGAAGATTTATGATCGGGCCAGAAAGGATTTCCCTATGCAGATATCAATTGCAGAGCCTAATAAGAGTTCAAACTAATGTCAAAGTTTAAGAAAAAAACAAAAGCAGAGCAGGAAATCCCAACTTCAGCATTGCCGGATATCATATTTATGTTGTTGTTTTTCTTTATGGTGACTACGGTTATGAGGGAAACTACCATAAATGTGAGGCAGATAATACCAAAGGCGACAGAGTTAAGAAAATTGCAACGGAAATCATTGGTAAGTTACCTGTACATGGGCAAGCCAAGAAATACGGCGCTTTATGGTTCCGAACCAAAGATCCAGGCAAATGATGTGTTTATTTCAGATAAAGATGTGGTGCAATGGGTTGAAAAAGAAAAAGCAAAGTTATCCGAAGTAGAACGTGATCAGATTACCATCGCCCTAAAAGTTGATGAAGATGTAAAGATGGGGTTAGTTTCGGACGTGCAATTACAATTAAGAGAAGCAAATGCACGTAAGCTGATGTATAGCGTTTTGCGACAGGTTGACCTATAAGATATCTGTTAAATCGTCTTACCAGGCCTTTCATTATTGAAAGGCCTTTTTTGTATGGAGCTGAATAATAAAAAAATTATCAACGCCTGGTGTATGTTCGACTGGGCCAATTCGGTTTACTCTCTGGTGATCATATCAACCATTTTTCCAATCTATTATAATTCTACCACTACGGTCAATGGGAATGACACTGTTGTTTTTTTTGGCATTCAAATTACTAATTCAGTTCTATACTCCTATGCATTGTCTTTTTCATTTCTTTTTATTGCTGCTTTCCTGCCACTGCTGACCGGCATCGCTGATTATGGCGGTAAGAAAAAAATGTTTATGAAAGGATTTACTTATTTAGGCGGGATTTCCTGCATTCTCCTATATTTTTTTCAGGGAAGCAATATTGAGTTTGGAATCATTATTTCTGTGTTGGCCAGTATCGCTTTTTCAGGAAGCCTGGTATTTTATGATTCATTTCTGCCGGAAATTGCATCATCGGATCAATATGATAAGATAAGTGCCAAAGGGTTTTCCTTTGGATATGGAGGAAGTGTTCTTTTACTGATCCTTTGTTTGATCATGATACAAAAGCCGGAACTGTTCGGATTCTCGTCAGCGCTACTGCCTACGCGCCTATCTTTTATTTTGGTGGGTTTGTGGTGGATTGGATTTGCTCAGATCAGCTTTTTCTATCTGCCTACCAATCCCTTTCATAAGACTACCCATGGTCGTTATCTTACCAAAGGGTATCGTGAGATCAAAAAAGTTTGGAATACACTTAGTCAGTTGCCCTCATTAAAACGGTTTTTGTGGGCGTACTTTTTTTATAATATGGGGGTTCAGACGGTCATGTACCTGGCAACTCTTTTTGCCGATAAAGAGTTGAAAATGGAGGGAGGTGAACTTATTATGACCATTCTTATCATCCAACTGGTTGCTATTGCCGGATCATACCTTTTTGCCCGATTATCCAGTTTAAAAGGAAATAAATTTTCCTTAATCATAATGGTGATTATATGGACATTAATTTGTATCTCAGCTTATCTGGTTATGGACAAGTATCAGTTCTATGCGTTGGCTTTTGTTGTTGGATTGGTGATGGGAGGAATTCAATCCTTGTCCCGGGCCAGCTATTCCAAGCTTATCCCAGAAGATACGGAGAACCACGCCTCATATTTTAGCTTTTACGATGTGATTTACAATGTGTCCATTGTCCTTGGAACATTCGCCTATGGAGCTATTGAACAATTTACCGGCAGTATGAGGTTGAGTGCATTGGCTTTGGCAATTTTTTTTATTTGTGGTTTGTTTATTTTAATGTCGGTTCGGTTTCCTGCAACAAGACGTACCGTTGTAGTTACTAGCTAAATTTCATATGCTTCACTGAATCACCTGAGTCCCGTAATTCAATCAGCGCCTCAATGCCAATTTTCAGATGCATATCTACATATTTGGATGTAACGCTTGTATCGCTTTTATCTGTCTTGACGCCATGAGGAACCATAGGATTATCACTTACGAGTAACAGAGCTCCCCTGGGAATTTCGTTTTTAAATCCTACGGTAAATATTGTGGCCGTTTCCATATCCACGCCCATGGCTCGTGCTACCCGTAGTTTCTTTTTAAAAGCCTTGTCATGTTCCCATACCCGCCGATTGGTTGTATATATTACTCCCGTCCAATAATCAAGACGGTTTGATTTGATCACTGAAGAAACGGCACGTTGCAATCGAAAGGAAGGCAGGGCTGGTATTTCGGGGGGCAGGTAATCATTGCTGGTTCCTTCTCCGCGAATAGCTGCAATAGGAAGAATAAAATCGCCAAGATCGGTTTTTTTCTTCAACCCTCCACATTTACCCAAAAAAAGTACAGCCTTTGGATTGATCGCCATGAGTAGGTCCATGGTGGTTGCTGCCATTGGACTCCCCATCCCAAAGTTGATGATGGTAATGTCTTTGGCCGTTGCAGACTGCATGGGTTTGTTCTGTCCCATAACCTTGACACCATATTTTTTAGCAAACATTTCTACGTAATTCTTGAAATTAGTCAGTAAAATATACTCACCAAAGGAATCCAGTGGTCGGTCGGTATATCTGGGCAGCCAATTTGTTACTATGTCTTCTTTTGTTTTCATATTTGTAATGCCATGGAGAGGTTATCGCTTCCCAAGATTGACTGTAAAATTAAGCAAGTTGGTGATAATTCATTTATACTGGACGTTGTCAGGAAAAAGTATGTGAAAATTACACCGGAAGAATGGGTCCGACAACATTTCCTGCATTTTATGATTAACCAACTTGGGTATCCCAAGACTTTAATTAAGGTTGAGTCTGGTATGACTTATAACAGAAGGTCTAAAAGAACGGATATAGTGGCTTATTCCTCTGAAGCTAAACCACTGATGCTGGTAGAGTGCAAGGCTCCGGAGATTCGTTTAAAAACACACATTTGAACAGGCCAACGTTTATAACAAGATTTTACAGGCCGACTATGTTGTAATCACCAATGGGATAGAACAAAGTTGTTTCTTTGTGAACAGAAGTCAATTAAAAATTGAATTTCTTGAGGCTATTCCAACCTATCACGAGGCTATTACTTCAAATCATTTTTTTTAATTCTGGGTGACAGGTTAAGGTAGATCAGTATTTACACATATTTGCTGACCTCTACATATGGCAAATCGAATTCATCAGCCACAGCTTTATAAACTACATCTCCACGGATGATATTCAGTCCCAATTTTAATTCATCATTGTGCTTGCAGGCATCAACCCAACCCTGATTGGCTAATTGTATGGCATACGGCAGCGTGGCATTCGTTAAAGCCATAGTAGATGTATATGGAACAGCACCAGGCATATTAGCCACGCAATAATGGATTACATCATCAATAATGAAGGTAGGATTTTCATGTGTTGTAGGCGTACAGGTTTCGATGCAACCTCCCTAATCCAAAGCAACATCAATTAATACTGTTCCAGGACGCATGGTGCTAAGCATATCACGTGTAATCAGTTTAGGAGCCTTAGCTCCGGGGATTAACACCGCACCAATAATTAGGTCGGCAGTTTTTATAAATTCACGGATATTATATTCATTGGACATCACGGTCCTCACATTGGCCGGCATGATATCATCCAGATGACGTAATCGGTCCAGATTGATGTCTAGGATAATGACATCGGCTCCCAGACCTGCAGCCATTTTCGCCGCCTGTGTTCCCACAATTCCACCTCCGAGCACCAAAACCTTCGCAGGCTTCACTCCGGGAACTCCTCCCAGAAGGATACCGCGACCCTTCATGGGTTTTTCCAACCATTTAGCTCCTTCCTGTACAGCCATTCTTCCGGCTACTTCAGACATGGGAATAAGTAAAGGCAAGGTTCTATCTGACTTTTCAACTGTCTCATATGCCAGACAGACCGACTTGCTATCAATCATGGCTTTAGTTAATGGTTCGAAAGAGGCAAAATGAAAATAGGTGAATAAGAGCTGATCTTTCTTGATAAGTGCATATTCTGGTTCGATGGGCTCCTTTACCTTCATGATCATTTCAGCAATTTTATATGTATCTTCAATGTTTGAGCTGATTTTAGCTCCGGCGCTCTCATATTCATCATCACCGAAGCCACTTCCCACTCCAGCCTGAGATTGCACGTGAACGTCATGTTTTCTTTTTACCAGTTCTTTGGCTCCTGCCGGTGTTAGAGCCACTCTGTTTTCATTGTTTTTTATCTCCTTTGGTACCCCTATTATCATGGTTTCTGATTGTTTGATTTGCCCAACAAATATACATATGCTAATGCAGAAATATTTGAGGATAAATTGATGATTTACTACATTGGTGTAAAAAAATATTATATGCTAAATAATTGATTTTCAGGTTAATTATTTGGCATTCAATCTTCAAATCATTTTTGAATAACAGTAATGATATGATAAACAAAAAAATCCTTTTTTCGACGAATGGATCGGAAGCCGTACGCTTTGAAATGACCTTATTTTATGTTAAGTTTGTTTAGGTCGATACAAGAAACTCATAGTGGCCTGAACCCTTGTTGGCTGATGTCAAATGATGCGTGAATGGGAACAGAACTAACATCTACATTGTCGGATATTGATATTGAAGAAGTCCTGCAGGACTATCATTTAGCTATTGCCAGCAGGGAGGCTAGTTTACTGGGGAGAAAAGAAGTTTTTATGGGCAAGGCCAAATTCGGAATATTTGGTGATGGCAAGGAAGTACCCCAGATTGCCCTGGCTAAGGTTTTTAGAAAAGGGGATTTTAGATCTGGCTACTATCGAGATCAAACTTTTATGTTTGCTATTGGTGAACTTACAATACAGCAATATTTTGCACAGCTCTTTGCCCATACCAATGTTGAGGCCGAACCTTCTTCTGCAGGTAGGATGATGAACGGTCATTATGGAACCAGATTTGTTGAAGAAGATGGAAGTTGGAAAGCATTAACAGAGCATAAAAATGTTTCCAGTGATATTTCATGTACGGCCGGCCAAATGCCCCGTTTGGTAGGGCTGGCCTATGCATCCAAAATATTCAAGAAGAACAAGGCCCTTCATTCTTTTACGGATCTCTCTAAACAAGGGCAGGAGGTGGCTTTTGGTACCATTGGCAATGCGGCTACATCCGAAGGGATGTTTTTTGAGGCAATGAATGCCGCAGGCGTCCTTCAGGTTCCTCTGGTGATGTCCGTTTGGGATGATGATTATGGTATCTCAGTATCCAACGAGTTTCAAACCACCAAGAAGAGTATATCCAAAGCGCTTGCGGGATTTCAAAGGACAGAGTTAGAACCTGGATTTGAAATTTTTACGGTTCCTGGATGGAATTACCCTGCTCTGGTGGATGCCTATAGGAAAGCTGAGTTGATAGCCAGGGAAGAGCATGTTCCGGTAATGGTTCATGTAATCGAACTAACGCAACCTCAAGGTCATTCTACTTCTGGTTCACAGGAGCGATATAAATCAAAAGAGCGTCTTGAATGGGAAAGTGACTTTGACTGCATTGTTAAGATGAAGGAATGGATCCTGGAGGAAGGTTTTGCAACCGGGGAGCAATTGGTGGATATTGAGAAAAAAGCAAAACAAGAGGCAAAGGATGCAAAGAACTGGGCGTGGAAAGCATTTCATGCTGAAGTACATCAAAGACAAGTTGAAGTCGTCCATCATATTGATGAGCTCATCGCGGTATCTTCAGATCGTGCTGCCTTACGCTCTCTTAAATCTGACCTGGAAAAAACCATTGATCCATTAAAACTGGATGCCCTGAGGACTGCGAAAAAAGCCATGCGGATCGTCAGAAATGATCCATCTCCGCAACGTAATGCCTTAAAAGAATGGATCACCGGTTTTGAGAAAGTTATGATCGATGAATATGATTCTCATCTATACAGTGAATCTAATTATTCGGCCTTGCTTGCAGAAAAGATTGCGCCGGTTTATTCGGAAAATTCTCCTATTGTAGATGCCAGAGAAGTGCTCAATGCTTTTTTTGACATTGCATTGAAGGAGAATCCAAAAGTTTTGGCTTTTGGTGAAGATGTAGGAAAAATAGGAGACGTTAACCAAGGGTTTGCCGGCCTTCAGGAAAAGTACGGTGAATATCGGGTAGCTGATACGGGAATTCGTGAAACGACTATTGTAGGTCAGGGGATAGGATTGGCCATGCGTGGCCTTAAACCTATTGCTGAAATTCAATACCTGGACTACCTGGTATATGCCTTCGCCACCCTGACTGATGATCTGGCAACGTTGCATTATAGGACCAAAGGCGGGCAAACCGCTCCTGTGATCATCAGAACAAGAGGACACCGGTTGGAGGGAGTCTGGCATTCAGGGTCTCCCATGGGTATGCTACTACATTCATTGAGAGGAATGTATCTTCTGGTTCCTCGTAATATGACTAAGGCTGCAGCTTTTTACAATACTATGTTGCATTCAGATGATGCCGCACTGATCATTGAATGTTTGAATGGTTATAGGCTAAAGGAGAAGTTGCCTGAAAATATTGGAGACATCACCGAACCCCTGGGAATTCCAGAGGTCATCCGCCAAGGAGAGGACATAACTGTTGTTACCTATGGGTCAATGTGCAGAATTGTTATGGATGCAGCAGATCAATTATCAGAGGTAGGTATTTCCTGTGAGGTAGTGGATGTTCAATCGTTACTTCCGTTTGATGTAGAACAGAGGATACTGTCATCACTTAAAAAAACCAGCCGGATTGTTTTTGCTGATGAAGATGTGCCTGGTGGAGCCACAGCATACATGATGCAAAAAGTTCTGGAAGAACAAAAGGGCTACTTGTACCTGGATTCTCAACCGGTCACAATCACGTCTAAAGCTCATCGACCTGCATATTCGTCAGATGGCGATTATTTTTCAAAACCTAATGCCGAGATCGTGTTTGATGTAGTTTATGGTTTAATGGAGGAAGTAGATCCTAACAAGTATCCTCCAATTTACTAAGGTGGAATCAATCACCCACCTACCGTAATGTCCTTTAGTACAAAATCAGGAGTCTCCACGACATTACTTTCATGCAGTGCTCTATCAACGATCTGGATCTGAAGTTTCAAGGTGTCTTGTCTGAAAAGCAATTCAAAACCTGCAGAGGTCATATTATAACTCAATTTCCCTTCCAATGGCTTATTCCGATTCAGGTTTTCGAGAATTGGAAACCTTCCATTAAATGTTTCTCCGCAAATTGGATCAAAGGCAGTGACCCAATCAAATTCAGAGTAGACGCCGTTTTTCTTGACGAAATATTTTACAAAAATGTTGAAATGAAATTTATTCTTAACCACAAAGATGGTATCATTATCCTGAATGAAGTAGTTGGTGCAGTAATACGGAAACTCGTAAGGGGGAAGGGTGTCATATTTTGGGTTGAACCTGTCTGCATAAGTCACGTAGGTTGAATCAGCCTTATAAAATCCAAATAATTCATTATAAGGTGGACCTACATCATAGTCTTTGTTCAAACCCAGGTCACCATCTCCGTCGGTAAAATCCATAGTAACCCTAAGGGTATCAGCATCGAATTCGGTCAAGCCTTTTTTGAAAACAATGCTGTTAAAACTGATTGATGGCTCAACAGAAAATTCAGGTGTATTGATACATGAGATTACCGCAACCCCTAACCCACATAACAACATGTAATTTACTACTCTCCTCACCATCACGGACATTCCATATCTTTGATTAGATAAAAATACACTTCAATAACGCATGAAAGGGATAAAATGTTTTCCGGATCAGGTAATCAAAAGTAACAAAAGAGAGTTTGAATCCCATGCGTTGGATATTTTTAAGAAACAGGTTACTTACAATCCTGTTTATAGGGAATATATTCAGCATCTACACATTGATCCTCAGCAAGTTGCCAAAATCAGGGATATCCCATGTATGCCAATCCGGTTCTTTAAACATCATATGATAAAAACAGGCAATTGGTCTGAAGATGGTTGTTTTGAAAGTAGTTCCACTGGTGGAGCAGGACCCAGCTTTCATTATCTTCCCAGTATAGATTCATATCATAATCATGCGCGTCGGCTTTTCGAAATGACCTTTGGTCCTTTGACCGGATGGACCTTGTTTGCTTTGCTGCCTTCGTACCTTGAGAGGAAAGCTTCTTCCCTGGTATCTATGGTTCAGCATTTAATTGACGAAACAAAAAGTCCTGATTCCGGCTTTTATCTTTATGATCATGACGCTCTTCTTGAGCGGATTAACAGGATGGACAATGACAGAAAAGTTATGCTATTTGGCGTTTCATTTGCCTTGTTAGATCTGGCCTCAAAAGGCCCGTTTGAGTTTGAGCAAATGACCATTGTTGAAACAGGGGGAATGAAGGGTCGGCGTGAAGAGATTACCAAAGATGAATTTTATAAGATCATGCGCAAGGCATTTGGCGTTGAGCATGTCTATTCAGAATATGGGATGACGGAGCTTCTTTCACAGGTATATGGACGGGATGGTCGATATTTCATGAATGATTCCATGCATTGTTTTGTTAGGGAAATAAATGACCCCTTCTCCTATGCCTCTTATGACGTGACGGGTATCATTAATATTATCGATTTGGCCAATATTCATTCATGCGCCTTCATTGAAACCGAAGATTTGGGCAGGATGCTGAATGATGAAAGCATGGAAATCCAGGGACGGTTGGATAAAAGTGAATTAAGAGGATGTAATTTGATGGTGGTGGACTAAGCAGGAGATGCGTAACTGTCCACATCAGCAGCAGTGATTTCAGGTTGTCCGAGGATCACCAGCCGCTCTACAACATTACGCAGCTCCCTGATATTGCCTGTCCATGAAAGTTTTTGTAGTGCTTTAACTGCCGCTGGATGTATCTTTTTAGGTTTATTTCCATATTCCTGTGCAATCAACGACAAGAAATGATCCACCAGCAATGGAATATCCTCTTTTCGTTCTGAAAGAGAAGGTACATGAATAACAATTACTGCTATTCTGTGATAAAGGTCCTCTCTAAAGTTTCCATCTTCAATTTCCTTTTTCAGATCTTTATTTGTAGCTGCCAATACACGAACGTCAACTTTGATCTCTTTATCTCCACCTACCCGTGTGATCTTTCCTTCCTGTAGAGCTCTTAACACCTTGGCCTGGGCGGATGCACTCATATCACCGATTTCATCCAGGGAAATAGTGCCTTCGTCTGCTTGCTCAAATTTGCCTATTCGTTGTTTTACTGCTGAAGTAAATGCCCCTTTTTCATGACCAAAAAGCTCGCTTTCGATTAACTCAGATGGAATGGCAGCGCAATTTACTTCCACGAGTGCCTGGCCGGATCGGCCACTGGCAGCATGCAATCCACGAGCAACAAGTTCTTTTCCCGTACCATTGTTACCGGTAATCAGGACCCGTGCATCTGTCCCAGCCACTTTTTCAATGGTATTCTTCACCTTAACAATTGCAGACGAACGACCAACAATGTTAAAAGTCCTGGATATTTTTTTCTTTAGGACCCTGGTTTCTTTTACAAGAGACGATTTGTCCAGTGCATTTCGAATGGCTAACAGTACCCTATTAAGATCAGGTGGCTTTTCAATAAAGTCAAAGGCGCCCTTCTTCGTAGCTTCTACGGCTGTTTCTATCGTGCCATGAGCAGAGATCATGATCATTTGAACATCCAATTCTTTTCTGACGACTTCATCTAACAGGCTCATACCATCCATTTTAGGCATTTTTATATCGCTAAGAACGACATCAAAATTATCCGATTCCAGTAATTCGAGAGCTTCTTCACCATTGGATGCTCCCTCGACCTGATATTTTTCTTCTTCAAGGATTTCGATGAGCACCTTGCGGATACTTTGCTCATCGTCAACAACTAAGATTTTTGCCACTGACGTATTTTATTAAAATAAAACAGGCGTATAAGCCGGGTCCTGTACCTGAAGGTTATATTCAGGCCCTTATCATTTATCTGCTCCTGGATTCACACCCAGGATCAATCGATCTACCCATCGCATGTATCAGAATTCTGATAGTCAACCGGGCAAGCCGACCCTAATTGCTCAGGCATACGATCTATTTGATCTTTCAGCACACAAGGTTTGCCATGCCCTTAATGTCACCATCAAGGCGGTGAGCTCTTACCTCGCCTTTTCACCTTTACCTGTCATTGAAAGTAAATTTCTTTTGCCAGGAAGTATATTTTCTGTTGCACTTTCTGTATTCCGGAACGTTTCCCGAAACCCTTCCCGTTAGGAAGTGTGCTGCCCTTTGCTGCCCGGACTTTCCTCTATATAGCATTCACCATATAGCGATAAGGCCGCCTGTCATACAAAATTAATAATTTATTGAACGTCTTACAGGAAAATCATTCAGGTTAATAAACATCCTGACCGCTTATTTTTTTCTCCTGGATATCTGCAAACGAAGCAATCTCATTGATCATTTCAGTTACCAGTTCGACGGGGGTACTACTTGTAAAATAGCAAATAACCTGAAGGTAGCCATCCCTGACTATCAACTTTCCAAAAGTCATTTGTTTTTCCAGATGAAAAAGTTTTTCAGGGATATGTTCTTCCGTGCAAATTTTCGTGGACACTTCTATATAGGGTTGTTCATTTACCGTTTGAATCTGAGCAAGCATTGATTGATATCGATGTGAGCTCACAGGTACGACTACAACAGATTTGGTGTTGTCATAAGATGAACATTTTCCATCCACTATTTCTGAATATTGTTCAATGATTTGATTGACTTCCATAGCCTTTAGTTTTAATGTTATGAAGATAATATAAATTAATGATTATATCTTAATTATCATCTTCCTTCTGGGTAAGTATGGCCGAATTGGAATTCAGTGCAGGGTCCGGGACTCTATTGTTTCTTTTTTTAGAATGGAAGAGGTCCTGTAGGCTATTGAAACTTGTTGAGTAAATCAGGCTAAATCCTCCGGTAACCAATGCTTGATTATCTGCTCCTGCAGCACTGCTGAGCTGATTGTAGTTCGTCTTATTAAACAGCTTTACCCTCAATTTTCTATCTTTTGACAAAAGGTATTCCAGAGTCCAGTCACCAGTAACACTTTGTAGGGTTGTTTCATTGTTGGGGTTTGTGAAGCCGCCATCTCGGGTAACGATCAGCTTCCCATTCATAAATGAATAGGACACCCGGAGTTGAAAGGTGGAAAGGGCGTCCTGGTTCATTTTCCCTAGATCAATGTCCACCGTAAGATTTTCATCAACCTGACTGATCCAATAACTTAGTTGGTTTGAAATAAATTCTGAAACACTACTCCCGAGGGTGCCTCCGGATGCAAACTCATTGGGGCGTGAGAATTTTCGTAATACCAGTAAACTGAAAACCTGCCGGTTAAGTTCCTGCTCATTGGCCTCAATTTTGGAAAGGAATGCTTTTACCTGAGTGTCCAGGTCAGCATTGGATTTAGGATAGTCCTCGATGAGTATTTTAAATGCAATTTTTGGTGATAGCAGGGGGCCATTTAGGTCAAGAAGTACCTCTGAAGGATAAATTCGTTTCATTTCCGGTAAGTTTTGATATACTGTATCAACCAGCGGTGCAAGTGAAGTGACAACATGATAGGTAGCATCAATGTTCATTTCGCCTCCATAGGGGTCTCCCGACCATGAAATCGTGCTTTTAGGTAAAATTTTAAATTCCTTGTTGACAATGTTGTACATTGTAAAATTGTATCCGCCTTCAGTGAATTCGTAATTGCCAAACATCGTAAATTCTCCATTTGTATCAATTTTCATACTCAGGTTGCCGTTGCCTCGTCCACGAATGATATCTCCTACTGTCAGATCAAAGATAATTTCACTGTAGGCATCCGGGGTTATTTCCAAGTCAAAGTTCAAAGTGATCAACTTATAACTTACGTCTTTTTGTATGGATTCTTCAATCCTGTTTTTCAGGGTGTCTTTTAGATTTTGAAATGAAATGAAATTTTGTTTTTGGATGGAGGAATGATCCCCTACCGGTATAAAAAAACGTGTCCCTTTATCAGTTGATGCCCTGGCATTGATCACTACATCATTTATAGGGCCGGATATTTCCAGACTTCCCGTAGCAAAGCCTGTCCCATAATAGAGCTTATTATCTTTTTCGGTAGTATTAAGCACCATCATATTATTTAAAGTAGCATGGATGTCTAAATTGAAGTTGGTAAAGTTTTGATGATAAATAGAGGCATTCAAAATGGAGACATGATCAAACTGGTCTATCACCTGTAGTTGTTTTAAAGAAATTTCAGCGGTATCAGCACTCCAGTTCCCGGATACCCTGTAATGAGTGTTAAGATAGTCCACTGTTAGTCCTGCTGACTCTATCTGTCCCTGACCGCTAAGTATTGGATGAGGAACAGTTCCGGTGATGGCAATATCACCTGATATTACGCCGCTGAATGAGGAGAATAAATTCTGACTGAAAGGTTCAATAAGGTTCAGTTGAGCTGAATCCAATCTACCTCTTAAGTTGAGAGTATTTGGACCTGAAAGGGGTTGATAGGTACCATTAAGGAAAATTTGCTTGTTTCGATCTTTACTCACTGAAAACAAAATATCAAAATCTTTATCCCTATCGTTCCAATCCATTTTTTGTTCGATTCTACCTACTTCAAAATCATTAACAGAGGTAGAGTCAATGATAAAATGGGTATTGATAACAGGGTTAGTAAAAGGAGTTGTGATGGTCACATGGCCATCAACAATACCTTCCAGTTTTTTAGTGATTAACGTATTCAGGTTATTTAGTTGAACTGACCCAAAAGATATGGTAAGATTCTTTGTGGAATCTGAGGAAAGAATACCATCAGCTGCAATTCTTTGGCTTTTGCTTCGAATGGTTAAATTTTTCACTGTTAATTGATCCCTACTGAGGTATACCAGATTTCTATGGTCGATTTGCCAGGTATGATCGAAAATTTTAATATTTGAAGGATTAAATTGAATACGGGTAGTGTCTTTTAAAAACATAATCTTTCCATATAAATCATTAATATTCCGGTAGTTGGGTTGATTAAAGAAGAGATTAAAATCAATTATCTGTTGATCCCAAACTCCGGATATAATTAAATCCTGAAGTTTTGCTCCATTGGTCAATTGCTGTGAATCAGAAGTAAGATCCAGGGAGGCAAGCACATCGCGCTGATTGTATTGTTTAGATCCAAAAAATACCAATTTGTTCTTCAAGATGAGATTATCATTGATTTTCAATGTATCGTTACTGAATTCAGCTTGAAGAATAGAGGTCTGGCCGCTTCTATAACTGCCTTCAATCTTCGTATTACTTGAGAAACTGATGTTGGGATAAAATAGATGTGTCAATTCATTGATGTTCATTAGTTGTGCCTTGAAGTTCAAGTAATATTTAGCTGGTTTGGATAATGTCTTGCTGTAATAGGAGACCAGGGTATCTTCCCGGTTTTCCAGGTTTAGAATAAATTGTCTATAAAGACGGGTGCCATCAGCGAAAAGAGTTGTAAAGTTAAAGTCTCCATCAACATGGGCATTTACGCGATTGGTGATAAAGTTTACTTCTCGATGCTCATCATTTTTGTCACTGGTCATCGATAAATGTCTGACATTTAGAGAGCGATCAAGATATCTTGCCTTCAGATCATCCAGAATAATTGATCCTTGTAAGCTGTCGAGACTAAAACCCGAAATATTAATATTAAAATCAGTGGTCAGGGAAGCATCTTCTTTTATCCAACCCAGTTGAGAAAGGTTTGATTTTAAGAGCGAGCCATCAAGAATCACCTGGTTTTTATGGTTTCTCAGGTCCACATGGGCTTTTGCCAGAATAACAAGATTCGGATCATCAATGGTAAAAGAGCCTGAAAAAAATTCCTGAGCAAATTGTCCATTAACGCTAATGTCTTGATAGTTGTAATGATCCACGACCAATTGATCAATGTTGCCAATTAAATCGAAATCAGCATTATGCAAGGTCAGTCCGCTACCCTTAATAGCCACATTCATGGAAATCCTTCCAAAAAGAGGGTTATTGAGCAATTTGTTCATATCGAATTCTGACAATTGCAGTTCTCCGCTATAAAGACTTTTCGCTGGATCTGCTGCGAGCTTGATATTGATGTTGGTAATGGCTTTCCCTAAGTCAGAGTCCACTGTCAGTTGACTGACAAAATCTGTTGGATATCCGGTAAAATCCCCTGAAAATTGAATGTTTCCAAATGGATTAATCTGCTGATTTACCGATTTCTTAATGTAGGCTTTAAGATCGCCCTTTTTTAGCCGCCCTTGATTAAAGTGTAAGTCCATAAAAGTATTTTTACGATCAGGGAGTCCACTGAATAACATATCCCCATTCAAATTACTCTTCTTGCCAAAACTTAGATCGAAATTCTTTAATCGCAGATTTGAAATGTTTCCAAATGCTTGACCGGAAAATCTGTATCTGTCTTTCTTGTGATTAAAATATGGGAAAAATCTGGAGAGGTCTTTTGAAGTAAGTTCTGTATCGATAAACCTGGCATTGATTTGAACGCTATCTATGAGCCGATTCAAATCCTTGATCCTGTGAAAAGAAAGGGTTATAGAATCACCGACATGTGACTCCCCAATATCCATTTGAAGTTTTGAAAATTGCATGGACTGGTTGCAAATGAGAAAGTTTGTAGAAAGTTGTCGCAGTTCGATCTTATTAGCTGGATCACTGGCATAAAGATTGTTTACTTTCATTTGAAAAGTGTCTGATCTGAAAGCCAAATCATTTGCAAGGACATTTAAATGGTCGAGATGAAAATGTTGGGGATCAAATCGACCATTGATCGGTTGGCTGGTCTGGGAATGGTAATTCAAAGATCCATTGGTAAGTTCCAGATGATCAATCAACACCGGTTTTGTGTTGCCTTTCTTTCCATTGCTGGCCCAAGTGCGAATAGACCTAATAAAGGTATTTATATTGAGCTGCCTTGTGGAGTCAGAGATCAAATGCACCTCAAAGGATGATATTGAAATATGATCTAGATTTACCTTATTGTCTGATAATAGGATAAACAACTTATAATTAACTTTAACTTCCCTGGCTTTGACCATCAAGCTGTCATGATTATCGCTAATCATCAGGTTATTAAATTGTATCTGGTCAAACCAATCTATCCTGGAGGATTCTATTTTTACATGAAATCCAGTGATTCTACTCAGTTTGTTAGAGGCGATATTTGTAAGATGCGACTGCACATATGGGAGTTGCAATGCCAACAAGATCAGTATTAGATTTCCACACAAGATAATCACTATCCATAACAGACTTTTTACCAATCTTCTTTTTTGGATTGCTCTCACTTCAGGGAAAATCTTCCTTTGTTAAGGAATTTAGTTGAATTGCTTATAAATTGCCGATTTTTGCAAAGGTATCTAATCCACAATCAATTAGTTGAAGTCAGTGACTATTTTGGGTATTGAGTCGTCTTGTGACGATACCTCCGCTGCTGTGATCCAAGATGGCAAGTTGCTCTCGAATATTATTTCAACTCAATCAGTACATAAAGAGTATGGCGGGGTTGTGCCGGAGTTAGCTTCAAGGGCTCATCAACAAAACATCGTACCGGTGGTTCAGCGGGCACTTGATACAGCGAAGATAAATAAGAAGCAACTTGAGGCCATTGGTTTTACCCGTGGACCAGGCTTATTAGGTGCGCTTTTAGTTGGAACATCATTTTCAAAAGCCCTGTCATTATCTCTGGATATCCCATTGATAGAGGTAAATCATATGCAGGCTCATGTACTTGCTCATTTTATTAAGGAACCCCATCCAAAATTTCCCTTCCTTTGTCTGACGGTTAGTGGAGGGCATACGCAGTTGGTCAGGGTTAATTCGCCTCAAGAGATGCATGTAATTGGAGAAACCATGGATGATGCTGTCGGAGAAGCATTTGATAAAGCTGCGAAGATGCTTGGATTATCATATCCCGGAGGCCCTTTGATCGACCAAAATGCTCAACTTGGCAATCCAGAAAAGTTTGTATTTCCGCAAGCTGAGATGAAAGGATATAATTTTTCATTTAGTGGAATTAAAACCTCACTCTTGTATTTTCTAAGGTCAAAAAAAGCTGATGACAAAGACTTTATTGAGCAAAATATGGCCGACATATGTGCAAGTTATCAGCAAGCATTGATAAACATGCTTGTGAAAAAACTGACTCTCGCTACACGCAATCTCAGCATCACTGAGGTGGCCATTGCGGGAGGGGTATCTGCCAACAGTCAACTGAGAAAAGAAGTTGAACTAATGTCTCAAAAGAAAGGATGGAAGGTTTTTATTCCTGATGTGCAGTATTGTACTGATAATGCGGGAATGATTGCTATGGCTGCCTACTTTAAATATCTTCGACAGGATTTTTCTGATTTATCAGTAAGTGCAACGGCCCGCATGAGCTTATGAAGACCATGAAACACCTTTTACCTACCGGATTTCAAAAAATCTATTCATTTGTTGTTGCTCAAGAACATATGGCCCAATTTCAACAGGGAATAGTTCATAAAGTATGCTCTACCTTTGCTTTGGCACAAGCGATGGAATGGGCATCCCGACTAATCCTTCTTGATATGATAGATGATGATGAAGATGGGGTGGGTAATTATCTTGAAATAGAGCATCATTCCCCCGCCTTTAGCAGTGAAAAGGTCCAGGTTACTGCCGAAATTTTGGCTCTCAAGGCCAACAAACTGGAATGCCTGGTGAATGTTCAGGCTGGTGACCGATGTATTGCACGAGGTAAAACGGTACAAACAATATTAAAAAAGAGTAAAATAAGGAGCATTTTTGACCCGGTACAGAGGCGTGACAAAAAATAAAAACAGGTTTTCTTCAAGGGTATCGATAACCAATAAGAATGCTCTTAGGTCATATGATATCTTAGAAAAATTTATCGCTGGAATAGTCCTTAAGGGAACAGAGATTAAGTCAATTCGGGAGGGGAAAGTTAACCTGGCAGACGGATATTGTTTATTTCATAATGGTGAGTTATTCGTTAGAAATGTGCATATTAGTCATTATGTGCAGGCAAGTTTTTTTAACCATGAGGCTACTCGTGAAAGGAAACTATTGCTCCACACCAAAGAACTTTCAAAACTTAAAAGAAAATCGGAAGAAAAAGGACTTACCATTATACCTATAAAATTATTTACGAATGAAAGAGGATTGGCCAAGTTTGAAATTGCTTTGGGTAAAGGGAAAAAATTGCATGATAAAAGAGAATCGATCAAATTGAAGGACCTGGCCCGTGAACAGAAGTATCAATCGGAATAAGCAATTATGACCACCTTCACCAACAAAGGAATTGCCAGGTTAAGCGTGATACCTGTGCGTGCTCAACCTGCCGAATCTTCTGAAATGGTGACTCAGCTGTTGTTTGGCGACCATTATGAAGTGCTTGATAAGGCAAAAGATTCTCAGTGGCTACCAATCAGTATATATAGTGATCGATATGAAGGATGGATCAATGGAAAGCAACATTATCCCATTTCGGATGAATATTATGAACAAATAAATGTAACAGATTTTAAGATCTGCACCGATGTTTGTGCAGAAATATTATTCAAGAAAAATTATATGCAAATTCTACTTGGGAGTGTGCTTCCAATTTCGGCCAATGAGTTGTTTTTTATGGAAGAACAATTTGCTTATAATGGAAACTCAAAAAGACTTGGTGAAAAAAGACAATTTGATTATGTAAAAGAAGCAGCAATGAAATACCTGAATGCACCTTACCAGTGGGGAGGGAAAACACCCTTCGGGATTGATTGTTCAGGATTGGTTCAAATGGTTTTTCGATTAGCTGGATACACCATGAGAAGAGACTCAAAGCAGCAGGCCATGCAGGGTGATCCTGTTGAATCCATCAATGAATATCTACCAGGGGATTTGGCTTTCTTTGGAGAAGATGCAAACATATCTCATGTTGGTATTTTGCTGGAAAATTATGAGATCATTCATGCTAGCGGCAAAGTCAGGATCGACACTATTTCAGACCTTGGTATTTCTGATAAGGTTACTCAAAGACTCACGCATAAGCTGATCGGATTACGGCGTCTTTTGAAATAAATTATCCATCCAACGAAGAGGAGAACGCAATCGATTTTTTAGTTTAAAGCGCCTTTATTCGGGTAAAAAGGATACTTTTTTAATGAAATAGTGTTATTATTTCGGCTTCAAATAAATTTTTATGAAAGCATTGGTTCTAAACCAGGATTATCAGCCTATTTCCATTTGCTCGGTTCAGCGTGCTTTTGTGCTCGTGTTTCTGAAAAAAGTGAAGATGTTGTCAACTTTTGACAACAAGGCTTTCCATACCGTACGTGAAACCTATGAGGTTCCTGCGGTTATCCAACTGCATGAATACATCAATGTTCCATATCGTTCTGTGGAACTCAGCAGAAATAATATTTTTAAACGGGATAATTTTACTTGTCAATATTGTGGTTGTGAAACAGACTTGTCTCTGGACCATGTTATCCCAAAGTCGAAAGGAGGTAGATCAAATTGGAGTAATCTGGTAACGGCATGTAAAAAATGCAATGCTCTCAAAGGTGATGATCTTCCAGATGAGGCCGGGATGCCTTTGGAAATATTGCCTTATAAACCTTCTTACATAATGTTTCTTAGGGAATTCTCAGGATATCGATATCCGGAATGGTTGCCTTATCTCGGAGTGAAGTCTGCCTAGGAACTCATTTTATAAAGAAGGTATCGTGTATCAAGGTATGTGACCGGCCATTTTTCTAAAAAATTACAGCATAATTGTATATAATAGCGTAAATTTGATTGAGGGAAGTAAGGCATACATTTAGTGGCTGATCTTTTATAGTTTCCCAGGATCTTAAAAAACCTGGTTTTGTTCATTCCACTTGCCATGGTACTATTGGGATGCAAAACTTCTACATCCTCTGTTTCAGGCAAGACCAATGATAACCCCGTTGTGAATACCACTTCCGTTGATGCAACAGTGGACGACAATACTTTATCCATGTTGCTAAGAAGAGTTCCTGGGGTGCAAGTGCGTGGCAATGATCAAAATGGCACGGTTCAACTCGCTGGAAATAACAGCTCCCTTCTTGCGTCGAATCAGCCCTTGTTTGTGGTTGATGGAGTTAAAATCGGTCATTCTCTGGTGATGGCGGCTCAAATGATCAATGTTAGGGACATTAAGAACATTACGGTCCTCAAGCGGCCAAATGAAACCTCCTTTTATGGGATTGATGGGGCAAATGGAGTAATCGTAATCAAAACAAAACATTAGATTCATAATACTAGCTATCATCAGAGTCTCTATACAGGGAATTTCTCACTAATGATATTCTCCTGATTTCAAAACTGCATATTGAAAGTGGTTTGCTGCTCGCTGGAGTTGACCGTCAGACTACCGTTATGCAGTTGCATGATTTGCCTCGACAAGGCCAAACCAATGCCTGATCCCATGGATTTGGTAGTATAAAAAGGAATGAAGATTTTATCGAGAGCTTCATCGATTATTCCCTTCCCATTATCAGATATACTGATCAGGGGATGACCCTGCTGACCATTCCTGGCTTCCAATACGATCTCCCCGGGGTGTGATTGTCCAATTGCCTCAACTGCATTCTTCACCAGGTTGATCAGAACCAACTGGATCAATTCCTGATCGGCATAGATCTCGAGGTCTGGCGGATCTACATAAATAGCAAATTTCATGTTTTTCTTCCTGATATCTATCTTCATTAATCCATGAACTTCTTCCAGAAGATTACTAACAATGATCTTTTCAGGATTTGGAGGAGGAATGGTGGTGTAGTCCCGGTAGGCATTGATGAAATTAATCAAAGCCTTACTCCGTCCTTCAATGGTTTTTAATCCTTCATGAATATCGTCAATACCATCTCCACTTATCTCAAAATGTCCGTCCTTTTGATCAAGTTCTTCAGTAAGAATATCATTAAGGGTTGATGTCAGCGAGGCAATGGGAGTCATTGAGTTCATAATCTCATGCCTGAGTACACGGGTTAAATTCTGCCAGGATTCAATTTCTTTCTGTTGCAGTTCACTCTGTATGTTCTGCATTGCCACAAGCTTATACTCTTTTTTTTTCAGTCGCAATAAGGTGGCATGAACCACCAGGTTAGTTTTATCATCCAATCGATATAAGGCTTGACCACCAGCCTCAATTTCTCTTAAGAGGAGAAGAAACTTTGAGTCAATGGATTCGATTTCTTCGATATTTCTAATCTGTGGTGTTCTCAGAAACTCTTTAGCATTTGGATTAAACAACTGAATATCACCCTTTTTGTCGAAGGAAAGTAATCCGGTGGATACATGCTCTACAACGGTCTTAAGGTATTGCCAGTGTTCTTCTTTTTCACTTCTGGCTTTCCTGAAGGCATCCATTACATTACTAATGGCCGTGTTTAACTCACGAAAGGATGAGCCCAAACTGTTGTCTGTATTGAATCCGCTTACGAAATCGGAATACTTAACCGACTCAAAGAATCGAGTGAGCTTACGATTAGTTCGGGTGATGAATCGAAGCAACTCAACGATCTGGAAGATGATGGCTGCAATGAGGGGAAGGCTGAGGCTCACTCTTCGTAAACCAAAAATAAAATAGGCACTCAAAGCAATGACCAGGGTAAGCAGGACGACCCTATAAATAACCTGGAAGTTGAACTGTCTAAATGCCATGCTTCTCCAACCTTCTGTAGAGGGAAGACCTTGTTAATCCTAATTCGTTTGCAGCCTGGGTAATATTTCCATTATATTTTTTAAGCACCTTCCTGATCAATATTTTCTCAACTTCATCAAGATTATATTGATCAAGGGTCACCTGTTCCTGATCAACCTCCGAATGGTTGATATTAAAATTGAAATCTTCGGGTTGCAAAACAGTACTGCTGCTCATAATTACTGCTCGCTCCAGTGCATGCTGAAGTTCTCTGATATTTCCAGGCCAATGGTATTTGATCATCCGACTAAAGGCCGCCTCACTGATCTTGACAATCCTTTTATTATACTTTTTGGAATAACTCTTAAGAAAATGATTCGCCAAATCCGGGACGTCGTCTAGGCGTTCCCGTAGAGGAGGCAGATTCACCTCAATTGTGTTGATACGATACAGAAGATCCTGACGGAAGGTGTTCTTCATAACCATTTCATATATAGGCATATTCGTTGCGCAGATAAGCCTGACGTCAATAGGCATCGGTTTGTTTGTGCCCACGCGGACGATCTCCCGGCTTTGGAGGGTCGACAATAGTTTGGCCTGGAGTGGAGTTGACAAATTTCCTATTTCATCCAGGAAAATGGTTCCTCCACTGGCTGCTTCAAAACGGCCTATTCTGTCTTCTTTGGCATCGGTAAAGGCACCCTTCTTATGCCCAAACAGCTCACTTTCAAAAAGCGTTTCTGTGATAGATCCCAGGTCTACATTGATAAAAGCTTCAGGAGATCGTTTTGATCGGGCATGAATGGCCCGGGCTACCAACTCCTTGCCAGTACCATTTTCACCTAAGACAAGAACATTGGCGTCGGTATCCGCCACCCGGTCAATGGTCTTATACACTTCCTGCATGGCCTTGCTTCCTCCAATCAGTTTATGGTAGGAGGCATTTAGTTCAGCGCTAATAGCTTTATGTTTTCCTTTTAGGTCTTTAATCTCCTGGCGGCTTTGTCTAAGTTGCATGGCTGAAGATACAGTAGCCAATAATTTCTCGTTTTCCCAGGGCTTGAGAACAAAATTGGTGGCTCCGGCTTTGATTGCTTGTACAGCGGTTTGTTCATCGCCATACGCGGTGATCAATATGACTACGGCTGAAGGATCGAACAAAAGGATTTTGTCTAACCAATGAAATCCTTCTTTGCCACTGCTCACATCATTAGTGAAATTCATATCGAGCAACACAACATCGTACGATTCGTTTTGTATTAATGAAGGAATACACTCCGGATTCTTCTCAACGTCAATATGCGCAAAATGTCGCTTTAAAAATATCTTGGCAGCAGACAACAAATCTTCATTGTCATCTACGATAAGGATTCTACCAATTTTCGTTTTAATAGACATAGACTGATCTTTAACTTTTTGGATGACTGCAAACCCTGTACCTATATTTTTTAGGAAGATACTATCTCCATTTTTCTGCCTTCAATGCAACTTTTTGTATCTAAAATGACTCTTTATACTATATCGGTAAGTTGTATCACAATGGACAATCTAATATTTGATTGTCCGAAAACGAACTGCGATGTTCAAATTTGAACGAAATATAGATATAAAGCAATGAATAAGGTGTGCAATTGAATCAAAAACACTTTGGCATAATAATGGTAATTCTGCTGATGGCTGGAAGATTAAAAAAATCGACTGTTGAATGGACAGAAAAATCAAGAAGAAGAATTGGACACTTAAACGGATTAGCATGATCGTTGGAGGAACTGCTTTTCTTTCGTTTATCATATATCAAATTGGATTTGGTGACCGCAGGTCGAAACTCAACATTGATCCGGAAAAAATGACCGTGTCTACTGTCACCAAGGGAGAATTTACTGAATTTATTCCTCAAACCGGGACCGTACAGCCAAAGTCAACTCGTTATCTTGATGCCGTGGAAGGAGGAACCATAAAACGAATAGTAGCTGAAAGCGGTGCCATTTTGAAAAAAGGTGATGTCATACTTGAGCTAACCAACCTGAACAGAGAGCTTAGTGTATTAGGACAGGAGGCGACTCTTAATGAGAGCATCAACCGCGTACGACAAACACGCCTCCAGCTCAGTCAAAATGACCTGCAGCAACAGCAACAGCTGGCGGCTATCGACAATCAAATTGCTAAACTTAAACCGGAGTATGAACGTCAGAAGTATCTTTTTGAAAAAAAATTGGTAGCTGAGAAACAATACCTGGATACCAAGGCCGATTATGAGTACTTTATAAAGCGAAAAAACATTACTTATGCTTCTTATAAAGTGGACTCCCTTTCCAGAATACGTCAATTGCGAGAACTGAATGCTTCAGAACGGCGAATGACAGAAAGTCTTAAGGGAGTCGGACGAATTTTGGATAATTTGGTTATCAGGGCACCTATTGATGGACAGCTTTCTACTCCTCAGCTGGAAATTGGCCAGAATGTATCTGCTGGTCAGCGGGTTGGACAGGTTGATGTAGTGGGAGAATATAAGGTGAGGTGCCCCATTGATGAACTTTACCTGCCCAGGATATCAAAAGGGCTCAAAGCCACCTTTCCTTTTAACGGAAAGAGGTGGCCTGTTACAATATCATATATTTATCCTACCATTACCTCCGGCAGGTTTGAGGTGGACATGGATTTTGTTAGTGAAGTTCCGCAAGGAATACGACGTGGCCAATCGGTACGTCTCAGGATAGCCCTGGGCAACTCCTCAGAACAAATTCTTCTCCCGAAAGGAGGGTTTTACAAGGATACTGGTGGGAATTGGGTGTTCGTGGTGGATGAGCATAACTCTCGTGCTATAAAACGGGAAATCAGACTGGGGAGGCAGAATACAGAGAACTTTGAAGTATTGTCGGGGTTGATACCAGGGGAAAAGGTAATTACCTCTTCCTACAGCCATTTCGGAAAAAATGAAGTACTGGTTTGGTAACCATTTGTAAACAAATGAGTCTTATAAAATTATAAATAATAACAACTATGTTGAAAATTAATCATCTTAAAAAACTCTACACCACAGATGAAGTGGAAACCACAGCTCTGAACGACATCAATATCGAGATTTCGGATGGAGAATTCGTTGCTGTCATGGGACCTTCCGGATGTGGTAAATCTACTCTTCTCAACATCCTGGGACTACTTGATAACCCTTCAGACGGAGAATACTTTTTTGGAGACAATGAAGTGTCTGGGTTTTCAGAACGGCAGAGAGCCCAACTAAGAAAAGGAGCTATTGGGTTTGTGTTTCAAAGTTTTAACCTGATTGATGAGCTAACGGTGTTCGAAAATGTGGAATTGCCATTGCTCTATCTGAAAGTACCCTCAAGTGAACGAAAGCACAAGGTTGAAGAGGTACTCGAGCGGATGAATATCATGCACAGAAGGAACCACTTTCCCCAGCAGCTCTCAGGAGGTCAGCAACAAAGAGTGGCCATTGCCAGGGCCATCGTAGCCAATCCAAAATTGATCCTTGCTGATGAACCGACCGGGAACCTTGACTCTACTAATGGGGAGGAAGTGATGAAGCTCCTGGCCCAACTTAATGAGCAGGGGACAACCATCGTAATGGTAACACACTCGCCCTATGATGCGAATTATGCTCACCGGGTAATTAACTTATTCGATGGAAAAGTGGTGACTGAGAATATCAAGGAACAGTTTCATATTTAATAGGACTTATCTGCCCTGTGGTGAGGTGTGGCCACATACACCTTACCCGGGGTTTTCCTTTGTAAAGCCTGGCCATTCGCTCAGGCAGTATTGATTCAAAACAGAACAATCCGGATATGATCAAAAATTTCCTCAAAATAACTTTTCGCAGTCTGTTCAAAAATAAGCTGTTCGTTTTTATCAATGTATTAGGACTAGGTATATCATTGGCTTGTTGTATGGTAGCCTATTTGAGTTATGACTTTAATTCTGGGTATGACAAACAACATGTCAATGCTTCTTCTATATACCGGGTCAATATGATTCATGATTTCCCAACCTACTCAAGAAAATATGGCATTGCTCCTTTGCCGGTCAGGGGGATTGTTATGCAGAATTTTGGAGAGGTTGACAAGGTTACGGGTTATATTCCCACAAATAGAAATGTGAGAATTGGAGAGGATGTTTTTGATACCGGGGTTGGTTATGTGGATTCAACTTTCCTGGACATGTTTACATTTCCTCTAAAATACGGTTCCAAAACTAGCTTAAAAGACAAAAGTAAGGTCATCATTAGTGATGAGTTGGCCTTGAAGTACTTTAATAAGTATGATGTTGTTGGTGAGCCAATTACGATTATAAATGGTAAAGAGTTGATGCAGTTCGAGGTAGGGGGTGTTTTCGAAAAAATGCCCCTTAATTCAAGTTTTCAATTCGATATGCTTAGTCGTTTTGATAATTATTTTGATTTCGATAAAGACACCAAAGAAGATGATTGGGGGAGATGGACAACCCTTCTTATTCAGGTAGATGATCCTGGCAGACTGGCGGCAATCACCAAACGTTTGGAAAACTACATTGCACCTCAAAACAAGGCCAGGCCCGATTTTGAAATCCGTGAATATTATCTTGACCCTTTTAAGGGGATGGCCATACGATCAGAGGCTGAAGATGTCGGGGCTCATTGGTTCAGACAAAGTCTTCCGCGTGCTGCTGCTGTAGCTCCAGGAGTAATGGCCTTGCTAATCTTGCTGATTGCATGCTTCAATTTTACCAATACCTCCATAGCAATTTCGAACAGAAGGTTGAAGGAAATAGGAGTAAGAAAGACCATGGGAAGTTTACGGGGGCAACTCGTTAGTCAGTTTTTAGGCGAAAATCTTATCCTCACTTTTATGGCATTGCTTGTTGCCCTACTTGTGGCCGAGTTTCTTGTTCCAGCCTATAATGAGATGTGGCCATTTCTTCATATTTCACTTTCTTATTCTGAAAACATTCCGTTTTATGGATTCCTGGCCCTACTATTGTTTTCAACGGCCATCATTGCGGGAAGTTATCCGGCATTTTATATTACTTCTTTTAATGCCACAAGCATACTGCGTGGTACATTAAAGTTTGGAGGGTCAAATATTTTTACTAAAGTACTCTTAACAGCTCAGTTTGCTATTTCTTTATCGGCAATATTGGCGGCTATTGTATTTATTCAAAATGCGAGGTTTCAGCAAACACTTGATTATGGATTTGATCGAGATGGAGTTGTCTATGGGCGGATCAATGGGCAGGAAAATGTAGAAGCTTTGGGTAATGCGATGCGCAAAAACCCTAAAGTAAAGCAAGTTGCCTATTCTGCCCATCAACTCATGTCTTCAGCTTATAGCGATCCTGTAAAGCATGAAGATGTTGAACGCGAAGTAGAAATGTATGATGTAGGTGAGAATTATTTCTCCACCATGGGCGTCAACATCATTGCAGGTCGGGAGTTTAAACTAAATTCAGAATCTGATCGAAAGGAATCTATTATTGTGAACAGGGAATTTGTAGATGCATTCCATCTAAAGAACCCTATAGGTACACGGGTGGTGATGAAGGATACCATCCAGCTTTTTGTAATTGGTGTTGTTGCGGATATTTATACCGGGGCCCTTTGGCAACCTATTGACCCCTTGATGTTTAGATACGCTGAACCTGAAAAGTACCGGTTTGCCATTGTAAACTCGGATGTAAAAGATACTAAGGCTGTGTATGAATACATGGAAAATCAATGGAAGGAACTGTTCCCAAATGAGTTGTTTCGAGCATCCTACATGGATGATGAAATTTCGGAAGCTGCCGAAGTGAATAATAATATCGCAACCCTCTTTATCTTCCTGGGTATTCTGGCAACCATTCTTTGCGCTACGGGCCTTTACACGTTGGTATCATTGAATATCATAAGAAGGATGAAAGAGATAGGAGTAAGAAAGGTTCTGGGTGCTACCATTTTAAACATTGCAGGTGTTTTGAATAAACCATTTGTTATCATGCTCCTACTGGCAAGTGTATTTGGCTGTGCAATGGGGTATTTTTTAGTGGATACGTTGATGAGTAGCATTTGGGCGTACCATGTAAATATTGGCCTCATGGCCATTCTTAGCTCGGTGGTATTTATACTTGTACTTTCGATGTTTACCATAGGATACAAGGTGTATAAGGCTTCATCAGCTAATCCTGTAGTGGCATTAAGGGATGAATAAATATGGCTAAATAGAAGCCTGTCCATATATTTTTATTATTTTTTAGCCTTGACACCAATACCTGACCTGAAATATATATGACTGTCTTATCCAGGAAACTCATATTTATTGGACTAATCTTTTTCTATGGGTATGCCTTGGCGCAGGGCCCAATTTCCACTGAACGACCCACACAATCCATTGGTTCACTGGTGCTTCCACCGAATAGCTTTCAGGTGGAACAGGGCTTCACATACAGGGATGATACACTGGTTCTGGATGGACTTTTTCGTATGGCTGTTTCGACCCTCGGCGAAGTCAGAGTAATGACCTTCTATGATACACCAAAAATTATTTGGGGGGCAAAAGTTAACTTACTTGCCAAAAATGAATTTAGACCCGGGCTGGCTATCAAAGTAGATATGGCAGAGGGATTTGCACTCACTGACTATCGCATTTCTTTTGATCAAAAAATTTCCCAAAAAACAGATCTGGTGGTTAATCTGGGAAGTGCAGACAGGTTTTACTGGGCACTTGCATTTGGTTATGGTTTGACCAGAAAATTTTCAACATATCTTGAGGCATATTGGGAAAAGGACTACCAACAATATAACACAGGTCTAACGTATCAAATCACTTCTGAATGGCAGGTGGACTTCAATACAGGATGGTTGGATTATAAAACCGGATACCTTGGGTTTGGAGTAGCAAAAAGAATTAGTTTTCAACAGCAGAAGGGGTAATAATATCTTTCTACGCTGGTCAGAATTGAATTGTCGAATGATTTGATTACTATTGAACCAGTTAGAATTAATTTAGGAAGAACATGTCCCTTACAAAGAAGATCGGTTATGGCTTGGTGATCATATTAGTTGTTTTTCAGTTTTTCAGAATTGATAAAACAAATCCTGTTGTTGACCCGTCTAAAACTTTTCTAAATGCCTATAGTGCACCTGAAAATGTCCGAACATTATTCAGACAGGCCTGCTTCGATTGTCATTCCAACGAAACCGTTTACCCCTGGTACACAAATATAGCTCCGGTTTCATGGTGGATTAAACACCATGTCAATGAAGGACGCGAAGAAATGAATTTGTCTGAGTGGGCCGATTTTTCGGAGAGGAGAAAAAATCACAAATTAAAAAAAATGAAAAAAGCACTCTCTGAAGGATGGATGCCCCTGGATAGCTATAAGTGGATGCACGATAAGGCCAGGTTAACTAAACAACAACGAAAGACAATGGCTGACTGGGTGGCAAAATTTGCCCCAAGCGGGGAGGAGTAAGCTAGTGTTTTAGGACTATTTTTCGTTTCATTGAAGTAATAATAAATGTGTTTTTATTTTGATACAATAAAAGTTGTTCTTCACCATCACTGGTGGAAATATAGGTATCATAGGTCTGGCGATAATAGGGTTCATATAACTTATGCATTTGCGTAGGAGAGTATGTATGAGTGAAATCATGACTCAAAGAACCAGAATACATAATTACCTCACCTTTTTGTACTGAAACCAGGCTTTTCCCTGGAACAACAGCACCAAATTCATCCAGGGAATAAGGACGAAAAATCATCTTTTTTGAATCATACTGGTAATCAATAAGTTGTAATTTCTTCCCGGCAAATGGGTTTGTGACATCACCTGTGTCAATTTCAAGACTAAAGGTCCCACTCACTTCCGTCCCGACCAGGAGATGTTTGGATGAATAATCAAATTTCAACAAGGTCAATGGGCTGATATATTCAGCATGTTCGGATATTTCGAAACTGGCAATGGGAACCTGTTCAGAAAGGCTAAAAACGAAAATGGAATCCACCTCATTCTTATCGCTTAGAGGAGCAACAGCAACTAATTTCCCTGCTCTGTCAACCACCACTGAATAGTAGGTATGGTTTACCGGTGTTTTACGCGTTCGATTGTTCAGTACCCAATAATCGTAATAGTCCCAGTTATACGTTTCCCCGTTAAGGTTAAACCTCGTTTTTTCGAATAGATCAACGAGCTCACGTTGGGAGATATACATCCCGTCATAGTCGGCCTCAACGGTGATAAATGTCGAATTATCAGGCATAAGGCATAGACCGAAAACTGGTAATTTTTCTTCTACTTCTTCACCAATTATCTGTGCAAGGGAAGGCCAATATAAAAAACCGGCTAGCAGGTTTAAGAGGATGTATTTCTTCATGACACTGTGAAACTATTATCTGTTTGAGTAAAATTAGGATTTATCATTCAGTCTTAAAATAAATTGTAAGGCTTACTTAACCCGCATTATTCATGACACTTTCAAGAATAACGATTTAAAATGGTTGATAACTATTGATTATTAATTACTTATGAAAGGGTTAACCCTGCATATTGCCTAATACTGAACACCCATATTTGGGTATTATGTTTTTTTATAAATAAAGTTTATCTGAAACTTAATTAACAGATTATCAAAGATTTAACATTTGGCATCCCACTGGATGGAATATTCTGTTGAATTTTCCGGGTTAAAAGAACCAAAGTTTGATGGACATAATGGAGACGGCAACTAACAATATACGTCTGATCCACTTGTCCCCTTTTTCTACAGACCATCGGCTCGCGATCCATGCACCTGTAACGTTACCCACAGCCAATATGAGGCCATAGAGCCAATTGACTTTATTTTCATAAATAAAAACTCCGAGGGCAGCAAAAGTGTAGATAAAAATAACGAACACTTTGATGCTGTTGGCTCTCACTAAAGACAGCCTATTGATCCATGTGAGGCTACCCAGCACAATAAAGCCTACGCCGGCCTGGATGAAGCCACCATAAATTCCTACAAAGAAAAAGGCTATTATCCCAAAGACTTTATGATATCCATCGAGTTTTTCGGTCTGCGAGGATTGGTCGTTAGTTCGATGAAAGACGGTCAACACTACCACAAGTATCATTACGATGGCCAGGATCCTCTCGAAGGTCTGACCACTCAGCTCAACGGAAATTTTGGCTCCAAGGCCTGCTCCTAAAAGAGCAGAAAGTGCCAACCATAGACTATAGGGAAATACAAATATCCCTTTACTCCTGAAACCTGCAATAGCAGAAATATTCTGAAGAAAAAGGGCAATACGATTGGTGCCATTGGCAACTACAGGAGGCAAACCCAGGAATATCATAACAGGGAGGGTAATCAGGGATCCTCCTCCGGCAACGGTGTTGATAAACCCGGCTATGAGACCTGTGAAAATAAGAATTCCGGCTTTATACCATTCCATGGGAGTGCTATAATATCCATAAATCATCCTTTATCCCAAAAAAAAGCCCCAACAGCTTTGCTGAAAGGGCTATACTTGGTTAACTGGTGATATTAAATAGTTCTATTGATGTCGAATGATTCCAAATAATCGGCCACCTTACGGACAAACATGCCTCCCAGGGCACCGTCCACTACACGGTGGTCATAGCTATGTGAAAGAAACATCTTATTACGAATGGCGATAACATCACCATCCTCAGTTTCTACCACTGCCGGTTTCTTAACAATTGCACCCAGCGCGAGAATAGCGACCTGAGGCTGCATGATTATGGGTGTTCCCATAACATTTCCGAATGAACCTACATTGGAAACCGAATAAGTGCCACCACTCAACTCATCTGGCCCCAACTTATTGTTTCTTGCTCTAATGGCCAGGTCATTCACTTTTTTAGCCAGTCCCGACAGATTATATTGATCTGTGTCATGGACCACAGGAACAATCAGATTTCCCGAGGGGAGGGCAACGGCCATTCCTACATTGATCTTTTTATGTCTGATGATTTTATCGCCATCCACTGAGATGTTGATCATGGGAAAGTCTTTAATGGCATTGACTACCGCTTCAATAAAAATGGGCGTGAAAGTAAGTTTTTCTCCTTCTCTCTTGAAAAAATTATCCTTCACCTTTTCTCGCCAATGTACAACCCGAGTAACATCTGCCTCTACAAATGAGGTGACATGAGGTGAAGTTTGTTTGGATTCCACCATTCTGGATGCAATCATCTTCCTCATCCGGTCCATGGCGATGATCTCGTCTTCATCTGTGGATATTGCCGCTGTAGATGCCGTTGGTTTAGTGGTTTGTGATGTTCCAGTTGATGAAACTTCAGGAATGTCAACATCCCGATTTGAGAGAGCAGGTTCGGCAACATCGGATGACATTCTTGATTTTACAAAAGCAAGAATATCTTTTTTTGTAACACGCCCGTCTTTGCCTGAGCCGGGTAACCGTTCGAGATCTGCCATAGAAATATGCTCTTTCTGAGCAATATTCAAGACTAGCGGAGAATAAAACCTCCCAGTAACAGGTGCATCAGCTAATACAGGACTGGGAGCAGGATTTGTCATCACTGGACTGGTTACAGCCATAGTGGCACCCAACCTTGATTCGGAAACGCTTTTTTCGGTTTTGTTACTACCATTGGAGGATATGATTACATCATCCGTATTGATCTCGGCAATAGGAGACCCAACAGGAACAACTTCGCCTTCCTGAGCTAATATTTTTGAAAGAATACCTGCATGTGTAGACGGTACCTCGGTATCTACCTTGTCAGTAGCTACTTCAAGCACAGATTCATCTTGCTCTATCTGATCACCTTCTTTTTTTAGCCAAGATAGAATGGTGGCTTCCATAATGCTCTCACCCATTTTAGGCATGATCATTTCAACTACTGACATAATCTTTGCTTTGTAATTGGTCTTAATTTCAGAACAAAATGTGGCAAGTGCAATGCCACTCCCAATAATGTTTTATGATCTTTATAATAAAACATAAATTTGCTGTTAATCAAGGGCTTAGCTTCATCAACCTTCCTATCAAAGTTAATAAATTTGTCAGATTTTTCCTTGAATTTGTTTCAAACATTGAAAAGTCAGTGCCAGGGCAGCAATGCTTGTTGTTTCGATGTTCAGCTGCCGGTTTTTAAACAAACTTAACTTTTTAGTTTCATGACCAACCGGGGTATTAACGGCAATCCATATTGTTCCTACGGGTTTGTCATCAGTACCTCCGTCCGGGCCGGCAACTCCACTACTGGCCACCCCTACATCAGTATTAAGTTGGCGACACACTCCTTTGGCCATAGCAATTACGGTGTCTTCGCTTACCGCACCTTCTGTTTGAAGGATATTTTCAGAAACGCCAAGTTGATTGATTTTTACTCTATTATCATAAGCTACAATACTTCCTTTAAAATAATTAGAACTCCCAGGGATGGCGGTGATCATATGAGCTATAAGTCCTCCTGTACAGCTCTCAGCGGTTGCTATGGAGAATTTCAGTTGATTGAGTCTTCGACCAACTACCTCGGCTAGAACATCATCGTCATAACCATAAATATATTGACCGATGAGGGGCTTTAGTTTTTCTATTTCCTTGCTTATAGCTGTTTGAATTTTTTCCTTGTTCTGACCCATGGAGGTCAATCTAAGACGCACTTGTCCCAGGTTGGGTAAATAAGCCAGCTTGATGGTTTCAGGTAGAGCATTTTCCCAGTCGCTTAGTTTATCTGAAAGCCATGATTCTCCAATGCCTACGGTACGCACTATCCGATGGATCACAACTGGTGTTTTAAACCGTTGATGCAATCTGGGTAAGACCTGATCAGTCATCAATTTTTTCATTTCAAAGGGCACACCGGGCATGGAGACAAATACAGTATCTCGTTCATCAAACCACATTCCCGGCGCCGTACCAACTTTGTTACTTAACGGCAAGCAATTACTGGGTAGGTCGGCCTGGGCCCGATTGGTAGGCGTGATTTCCCGGTCTAATTGTTGAAATATTACTTTTAAATCATTCAGCGCCTCATCATTAGTTGACAGAGGAACATTGAAATATTTGGCCAGAGAGGGTTTTGTGAGATCATCGGCCGTAGGGCCCAACCCACCGGTGATCAAAACCAGATCAGCCTTTTGCTCAGCGAAAGCAATAGTTTCAAGGATGTCTTTCTCATTATCACCAATAGATATTCGCTGCACTACCTGTACACCAGCTTCATCCAATTGGGCGCTGATCCATTGGGCATTGGTATCCAGGATTTGTCCATAGAGTATTTCATCTCCAATAGTAATCACTATGGCTAATACAGACAGGTTACTCATTGACTCCTTCTTGTTCAGGTTGATGATTGCAGATAATATTGCTTACTTTTTTGCCTGTACCAAGACAAACACTGCATGTTCCGGTCAATGTTTTTTCTCCATGACATACCGGACAAATAATGTAACCTTTGGTATCACATAAGTCACAGGCGGTATATTGTTTTCCTAAAAAACTATTGAACGTCACAATCACCCCATTTCCCATGCATTTGGGACAAGTGACTACACCGTTACCTTTGCAGTTATAGCAAACTTCTGTTGAAATGCCTGTTCCATTGCAATTATCACATGTGATGTACCGGTAACCGCTAAGATTACAATATTTACAGGCCCTGATCTCTTTAAATTCTTTGGACAGTAGTTTTTTTAGCTGTACAGCTTCGTCATAATGGTTACCTCCCTGGCCGGCGAGCTCAATATATTTATCAATGAAATTTTGGCTATTTTGATATTGATGTATAACAAAAAGCGTTTGTGCAAAATAATAAGATAAATCTGTAGGCAGCACCTTTTTGGTGGCCAGGGCCTTTCTAAATATTTTATTAGCTGACTCATAATCGTCAGCAGCCATTTTAGCCTTAGCTTGGTTCATTAGCTGAATGACTTCAGGATCATACTGGCGCTCTTGTGCCAGATCAAAGGCAGATTGGCCGGTACAAATGCAGGCTGAGAACAAAAAGAGTGGTAAGAGAATGGATTTCAAGAGCAACGAAACTAATTTTTAAAACTATTTGAAACAACCAAGTCTTTGGTCTTCTGGTTCCAGTTGTAGAAACCCTGACCGCTTTTTCTTCCCAGATGGCCTGCTTCAACCATATTCACTAACAATGGGCATGGGGCGTATTTGGGTTGTCCAAAACCATCCTGTAAGACCTTCAAGATAGAAAGGCAAACATCAAGACCTATATAATCGGCCAGTTGAAGCGGACCCATGGGATGAGCCATCCCCAATTTCATTACCGTATCAATTTCTTCTACACCGGCCACTCCTTCATACAGAGAATATATGGCTTCATTGATCATGGGCATCAGAACCCGGTTAGCAATAAATCCGGGATAGTCATTCACCTCGACAGGTACCTTATCAAGGGATTTTGACAATTCCATGATGGTATCCGTTACCCGATCACTGGTCTCATATCCACGGATGACTTCAACCAGCTTCATCATGGGAACCGGGTTCATAAAGTGCATACCAATAACCTGCCTGGGTCGGTTTGTAACACTTGCAATCTTAGTGATGGATATAGAGGAGGTATTGGTAGCCAGAATGCTGTCTGGCGGGCTCAGTGAATCAAGATTTTTGAAAATATCGAGCTTGAGATCGATAGCTTCTGTGGCTGCTTCAACGACTAAGTCAACCGATTTAACTCCTTTCGCCAGGTCTGAATAACAAGTTAAGCGATCAAGCGTTTCCTTCTTATCAAGTTCAGTGATCTTCTCCTTCTTAATCTGGCGTTCCAGATTCTTATCTATTACTTTTACTGCTTTGCGAAGTGCTTCATCTGATATGTCAATAAGGTTTACAGATATATTGTGAAGGGCAAATACATGGGCAATCCCATTACCCATGGTTCCTGATCCAACGACAGCAATTTTCTTCATTGCGGATTGTTTAAAATTCACTCGAGAGACTTTCGATCTTTTTCTTTTTGTCGGCTTTCATCATGGCCTTAATTCCCTTGGCATAGTAGACCAATTGCAACCGATTAGTCGATATACTTTCAAAAGTCAGTTTGACCTGGTCGCCTTCCCAAAAGTACTTCTGATAGCGTACAGAATGCCGGGCTTTGCCGAAAGCCTTCTCCAGACCCTTAAATAGATCGGGTGTTTTTGGGGTTACAATGTTGATCTGATAGATTTTGCCCTTGTATGTTAGGGCAGACAGGTTCTTGATCGGGATTTCCCCAATAAACATATAATTGTTCTTTTTGCGGTCATATTGATCAATACCAACCGACTCATCTAAATGTTTATCGAGAGTCAATCCCTTATAGTGGCCGATATCCGTAAGTAACTTTATATCCTTAAAACCATTGCGTGCATCCAGTTCCGTATTTTTTTGGGCATACAATGGAATAGCGCCAATAAATATGATCAACAAGCAGGTATATTTCATGGCGACAAATATACATGTATCGGAGTAATCCGGTGCCCGACAATTCACTGAAAACAATAGACATCTGGGAAGAGGCAAGCTAAATTCAACTAGATTTGGGAGTAAAATTGTTATGAGTAAACCTTATTACATTGATGATGACTTGAAGAAATTTGGTAAAATATCTGAATTTCAAGAGGAACTTGGTGATCGATTTTTTCGTTGGTACAATACAGTTTTTGAGGAGGGGGCCTTATCTCAAAGGGAGAAGGCCTTGATTGCCCTCGCTGTTTCTCATGCCGTACAATGTCCATATTGTATTGATGCTTATACTAAAAGTTCACTCGAAAAAGGAGCTGATGAAGAACAGATGATGGAAGCTGTACATATCGCTGCAGCCATTCGTGGTGGAGCTAGTCTTGTCCATGGAGTGCAGATGATGAATAAAGTGAAAGAGATCACAATGAAATGAAGACACTAAATGCCGCTGGTAACGCTCTTGCTATCAACCAAAACCAATGTGAGGTTCTTGAAGATGGGATGGCTCAATCGTTTGACGATAAGCTAAAAACTTTTGGTGAATTTCCCCTAAGAGCAGAGAAAGTTAAGGTACTACAAGTTAACGTTGGCAAGTTATGCAATCAAACCTGTGTGCATTGTCATGTGGATGCAGGACCTGACCGCAAGGAAGTTATGTCAAAGACAACCATGCAAAATTGTCTGGAGGCAGTGGACCGGGCCGGCATAACGGTTGTTGACATAACCGGAGGGGCACCGGAGATGAACCCTGACTTTCGTTGGTTTGTGGGTGAATTACACTCCCGGCAGGTTCATATCATGGTTCGTTGCAACCTGACCATCATCCTGGCCAATCCTGTATTTGGTGATCTACCATCATTTTATAAAGATCACGAAGTTGAAGTAATTTCTTCACTACCTCACTTTTCAAGACTGCGTACGGATGCACAAAGGGGAACCGGGGTCTTTGACAAATCCATCGATGCTCTAAAGAGGCTAAATGAGGTTGGGTACGGTAAGAATTCTTCAGGACTCATCCTCAACCTGGTTTATAATCCGAGCGGGGCATTCCTGCCACCGGAGCAATCATCGCTAGAGCGTGATTTTAAAAAGAGATTGAAAGATAAATATGATATAGTCTTTAATCAACTATTTGCCATCACCAATATCCCAATTAGCCGCTTTCTGGACTACCTGTTGGTCTCAGGAAACTATGAAGACTACATGCAGTCTCTGATGGAGAGTTTTAATCCCATGGCAATTCAAGGCCTGATGTGTAAAGAGATGATATCCGTTGGATGGGATGGACAGTTGTATGATTGTGATTTTAACCAGATGCTCGGAATAAGCATCCGTGAATCGGGTGATGTTAAGACGCTGGACCCCTCTATTCTCAACGGGCGCTTGATCAGAACTGGAAATCACTGCTATGGTTGTACCGCAGGTGCAGGTTCAAGTTGTGGCGGACAAACCGCCCAGTAAAAAATACTTTCTTCTTCGTAGAGAATTTAGTAACTTGAAGCCAGATAAACCTTAGAACCATGAATAAAACGATGATCAGCCGAAGAAGATGGCTGAAGTCGGGTGTTTTGCTTGGTGCAGGAATTGCCATTGCTCCTGCCAGTTTTGGATCATCACGGAAAACCTCCGAATACAATCCGTTTACAGGTGAATTCCATCGCCTGTCAACTTCGAAAGCTAAATTACTAGCGAAGCTTAATGCTAACGAGAATCCATATGGACCTTCTGAAAAGGCCTTGAAAGCATTTACCCAGTCGGCAGTTTCAGGCAACCGGTATCCTTTTGATCTGGCAAATGACTTTAAGAAAGTTATTGCGCATCATGAGAAGGTAAGTCCTGATCATGTATTTATTGGTGCCGGATCGTCAGAGGTGCTTACCATGACAGCGTTAGCCTTTGGGGCTAGCCAGGGCGCAATTATGAGTGCTTTTCCTACCTTTCAAACCTTGATGGATACGGCGGTTGGAATTAAATGCGATTGGCAACAGGTTCAACTTGATAATGAGTACAAGCATGATCTGAATAGAATGGAAGAAAGTATTTCAGCTAAAACCCGGCTGATTTATATCTGTAATCCAAATAATCCAACTGGCACCAAATTGGCCGCCGCTAAATTGAAGGCTTTTTGCAACCGGGTTACCCATAATGTTCCCGTCTTCGTGGATGAAGCCTATACCGATTTTAATGAAAATCCGGAAGATATGTCAATGATCGACCTGGTAAGAGAAGAAAAACCGGCCATTATTGCACGTACATTTTCAAAGATTCATGGATTGGCCGGTTTGCGTATTGGCTATGGAATCGCGCCACCGGCTCTTGTTAAAAAAATCACCACATATAGCACCCAGTTGGTCACCATCAGTGGGCCTTCCATTCATGCGGCGATGGCTAGCTATGAGGATGAAGATTTTAAAGCCTATTGTAGAGATAAAAACGAGATCGCTCGTAAATATACTTTTGACACGTTGACAGAAATGGGATTCAAGCCCATTCCTTCCTCTACCAGTTTTATGATTTTTCCTATTAAAAAAGAGCCTGAGCCATTTCTTGAAGAAATGACCCAACTTGGGGTAGGGGTAAGAAGTTGGGTGTTTGATAATAAAAATTGGTGTAGAGTGAGTATAGGTACAAAAGAAGAAATGGAAACCTTCACATCAACATTAAAACAAGTCCTTAACGTATAGTCCCAAACAAGGGAGCTCATGTATGGTTTCCATTGCAAAATTCCCGCAAATCATGGGCGGAGATAAGGGCACTGGAATTTATGCGCTCATACCTATAAAATTGTCATGGGCCGGTTGGCAATGACCTTTGCGCATCCTACTTTTGCACGGCTTCTTGTAATGGAAGCAGCTTCGCCTCCGTAGCTCAGTTGGCCAGAGCAGCGCACTTGTAATGCGCGGGTCGGCGGTTCGAATCCGTCCGGGGGCTCTTTACTAAAAATGTGGTATAAGGTTTGCGAAGCATTGTGAAATGGAAGCTTGCTTCAAATTTTACAGCGAGCAAATTAATTGCCCTTGCAATTTATGCATTCTTAAATATTCTGTCACACCTCTTTCCGGATCACCGAAGGTAATCCGTCCGAAGGCTCAACAAAAGTAGTATAAGGTTTACGGTGAAAATTGGAACGGAAATTTGTTTCAAATAATTATATTGAAGTTTCGTGTTTTTTTATTTGATTTCCGAGCATGGTAGCTATCATCATTTTGCGATGCCCCCTGAGTTTATAATCCTTTTAACCCGCATTATTCATGACACTTTCAAGAATAACGATCTAAAATGGTTGATAACTATTGATTATTAATTACATATGAAAGGGTTAACCCTGCATATTGCCTAATATTGAACACCCATATTTGGGTATTATGTTTTTATAAATAAAGTTTATCTGAAACCTAATTAACAGATTATCAATCATTTAACATTGGGCAGCCCACTGGATGGAATATTCTGTTGAATTTTCCGGGTTAAAGAAGACCTGACTAAAGTTTTGTATTTCCTGCTAATGGGTAATGACTGGCCAGCAATCTCAACATATTGGGAATTGAAGGCTCCGACCTTGTCCTTGTGTATTATAAACGAACGGTGAATTCTTATAAAAAGCAGGGGTAGCTTTTGTTCAATCAATCCGATTTTTTCCCTGGTGATAAGAGGGGGCTTGTTGCGGGTGACTATCCTTACAAAATCACCCAGGCTTTCAATATACAATATGTCATCAAACAAAACCTTCACATCCATTCGATCTGATTTGATGAGCACATATCCTTTTTCCATATTTTCCTGTTTCAGTTGAAGGAACCTGGCTTTTTCTTCTGCTGAGAATGAGTTTTTTAAAACCAGCCTAAATGCTTTTAAAAGTACAATGAAGTACATCGTAAAGGCTAATCCAAAAACATTGGTTGTAGCAGGGATCATTTGGGCAAAATGATAGTTGGCCAGGATTGCAAAGGCTGATACGATTACCATCATTTCAAGGTTAAGAGATACAATGACGGTATAAAGCGTATAGAGCCAGAATTTGAAATACCTCTTTTGATACAAGAAGCGGGGAACCAGGTATCCATTAAACACATAAGAAGTGCCTACGATCACGGGCAGTAAAAATGTGACGAAGTAAAATGAATTAATATATCCTTTGTAGGGTTGGCCAAAAACAAGAACAAGTATGACGGATGTGACAATCCAAAATGAGACTTGTTGGAATAACTTCATGCACAATATTTGGCATTATTTTGATTAATATAATTGTATTTTGCTCTAATTATCGACGAATGACCGGTTTACCCATGGATTTAACCTTGTCAGCTACCGGGTGACGACTCTAATTTTGAAGCAAATGAAGTTTCACTAAAAACAGAAATTATGTTTAAGTATTTTTTTGAAGGCGGTCCGTTGTTCATGGGAATGTTATCTATTGTATTGCTCATCGTCCTGGTCATGACCGTCATGGCTGGAGTGTCGATGTTCACCTCTGCCTCAGATGAAGACCGGAAATTGTCTAAATTACCTGGATACATTAAATCCTTGGGGTTGTTTGGATTTGTTCTGGGGATGTTGGGGCAGTTTATTGGTCTGTTTGAGGCTTTTGATGTCATTTCAAACGGCATGACTATCACCCCTGCATTATTGGCAGGAGGATTGAAAGTATCTTCCATCACATCCATCTATGGAATGATCATCTTCCTGGTAAGCTACCTTAGTTGGTTTGCTTTGGAATTTTTGCGTAGCAAGAAATCAGCCTGAGCCTTCCAACCTCTATTCTCCGGTGTATTTGAACTGTCGACGAATCAGGCAAGAATATATATCATTGGAAAAATGAAAGCTATTGGCGCTGGTGAAAGAGGATACCAAAATCTTCCTTAGACGGCGATAGACCAGGTATCCCTTTTACTAGCTTTTGGAATGCCTTACCTCTCACTATGCAGGAAGTTTAGCCTGAGGAATGAATGGATGTGGCTAATGTAACACATAATCCGATCTTTTAAAGCCAAGCAATGTTGGTGTAATGAATGTAATTTTGGGTATGTTCATCACGATTTCAAATTGGTATATTCCAGAAACATGATACATATCATTCCGAGCACGTGATTAAATACATAATTTTTGGTGTTCATAGATACATTTTAACTTAAAGAATAGAACAATGAGAATGCGAGTAGACCGTAAGCCAAATCGATTTTATCCTGATGCCACGCGAACTATCCTTCTATTTCACGACCTTGGCGAACACCGAATCAGGAAAATAGTGAACCGGGTGCTGGATATGGCCCAGGAAGAATCGGAAGGAATGCTCAATATCATTTTGTCAAAATTTGCGAAACGTCACCGAAATGTTACGCGGATATTGGAGAAGCATTATAAGCGCGTTTTACCGGTACTTGAAAACGCAAACATATTACCAAAACGTTTGTCATCGCATAAAAAACTACTTATTGGGGCTTACTTCACTATGGAATATTCTATGGAATCGGCAGCTTTTTTTAACCCGTCAATTGTTGAGGCCCCTGATCAATACGGTTTGCTGGAAGGCCAACTCCGGGTGATCGTTAGTTTTCGGGCCATTGGGGAGGGGCACATTTCTTCCATTGTTTTTCGCACGGGAATTGTTGATGTGGATGGTTCATTCAATTTTGCTCCTTCTGGTGACAGAATTGAAGAAGCCAGTGTTTTAAAAGAACATATTTATAACAAGAGCCACTTCAAAGTCAAGCATAAAGAAATGAACATTAGCAGAAATTTATATTCTCCAATTCTAAAGAAACTTGGTGATTCTTTTCTTTATGAGGAATTGAAGAAATCGGTAGCAGAAGCCATATCTCAAAATCAGCTTGATATGGAAAGGCAACTACAAATTAGGGAAATTATGTGGCTGGCTGACTCTCACTATGATATTAATTTTTCAATGGATACCGACATTTCTGAACGAGTAATTTTCCCTGTTTCTGAAACCGAAAGCAATGGTGTGGAAGATGTCCGGTTTGTTAAGTTTATTGACGAAAACAATTCTGCTATATATTATGGTACTTATACCGCATATGATGGTCATACCATTATGCCTAAAATGATCGAAACACATGACTTTTATAATTTTAAAGTCAGGCCTATTCATGGGGAGGCTGCCAGAAATAAAAATCTGGCATTGTTTCCAAGAAAAATAAATGGAAAATACGCGATGTTAAGTAGAATTGATGGCGAGAACACCTATGTTGCTTTTTCCGATAGTCTGATCATTTGGGAAAACCCAATAAAAATTCAGGAACCTAAATTTCCCTGGGAATTTATCCAAATTGGTAATTGTGGCTCCCCAATTGAAACACACAAAGGCTGGCTTATCATTTCGCATGGAGTAGGACCTTTGCGCACCTACTGCCTTGGGGCCTCTCTGTTTGATTTAAATGATCCTACCAAAGAGCTGGGACGT
>Ga0114931_10000399_pt1 | contig 51499 bp, 49 predicted proteins | sample 2SBtaG_FD_89579 | JGI IMG/M metagenome (GOLD analysis project Ga0114931, IMG submission 89579) | Deep subsurface microbial communities from Kolumbo volcano to uncover new lineages of life (NeLLi) - 2SBTROV14_V59a metaG | ecosystem: Environmental > Aquatic > Marine > Volcanic | place: Kolumbo... | reverse complement strand
GGCAGCGGCGTCGCGCCGGCCTCGCCCCGGATCGCGATGCAGCTCACGCACGCCCTCGGACCCACGGGTCTCGAGGTCCGGGGTTCGTGGCCGGACCGCCGCGAAGCGCGCGCGGTCCGCGAGATGGTGGGCCCCGCGGACGGTCCGGTCTGCCACGTCTCGGCCGGCTACACCGCGGGCTGGCTCTCGGGCGTCTTCGACGCCGACGTCGTGGCGCTCGAGGACGGCTGCGTCGCCCACGGCGACGACGCCTGCCGCTACACCGCGCTCGAGACCTCGGCCTGGATCGCGCGCGGCCAGCGCGAAGCGCTCGAGATGTTGGAGATGCTTCCGGCGCGCGCGCTGCGCGACATCGTCGAGCACCACCTGGCCACACGTCCCCTCCCCACACCCGAATCCGGCGATGCGTTCGAGCGCGGCTCGGCCGCGATCCACGTCTGGGGACCGGTGATGGTGGTCCCGTTCTCGGGCACCGACGAGGCCTACCGCGCGCTCGACCTGATCGGCCGCGACCCGGGCGCCCGCGACGTGCGCGTGGTCGTGCTAGACCTGGCCGGCGCCATCATCGACGAGGGCTTCGGCGCGGCCGCGCTCGAGCAGGTGCTCGACGCGGTCGAAGGTTTGGGGGCCGAACCCATCGTCACCGGTGTCTCGCCGCTGTCGGAGGCGGCCGTGGCCGATATCGAGCGCTCCCACCTGGTGGTCCGCAAGGACCTGCCCGAGGCCATCGCCGCGGCCTTCCAGATCGCGGAGGCGCTACGCCGGATGACCTGATCGCGGCTTCAAGTCGCACCCCGAATCGCCCGAAGTCTCCTGTGTGCCTTCCCTCTCCCAGACCCCGCTGCCGAAGCTCCTGCTCGGCCTCGCGCGGGACGGGTTCACCGGGACCCTGACGCTCCGCAGCGGCGCCGCCGAGAAGCGCTTCGGCTGGCAGGCGGGCGCCCCGGTCTCGGTCGATTCGAGCGATCCGGCCGACGGCCTGCTGGCGGTGCTCGTCGCGGCGGGTTCGCTCGCGGCCGAAGACGTCGGCGCGGTCGAAGCGTGCATGCGCGAGAAGGGCTGGGACGCGCTCCGCGCGACTGCGGCCCTGCAGAAGGCCTCGCCCGGGGACCTGGTCCGGGGCCTGGCGCACCAGATCGAATCCGCGCTGGGAAACGTCTTCGCCTGGAGCGACGGCGTGTTCGAGATGGACGTCGCCGGCGCGCCGGGCGACGCGCCGGTGCTTCCGCTGACCGTCGCCGGCATCCTGGCGCTCGGGATCGCGCGCCACTGGCCGGTCGAGCGCGCGCTCGCGGAGCTGGGCGAGCGCGCCACCTGGATGCCCGCCCCGGGCGACGGATTCGCGCAGCACCTCGCCGCGCTGGGACCCGGTCGCGTGCCCGAGGGCTTCGCCGAGGCGCTCGACGGCCAGACCTCGGCTTTCGGGCTCTGCCAGGCGCGGCCCCGGCCCGAGACCTGGGCCACGCTCGTCGTCCTCGACGCGCTGGGCGCGCTGCAGTGGTCGGCCGAGCCCGGCACGGCCGAACCGGTGTCCGCGGAAACGGCGCCGCCCCAGATCGAGATCCGCATCGCCGCGGCGGCCCGCGACCACGCGGACGACACGGCCGCTCGCATGAAGGGACCCGGCGAAGACGACCTCGACGACCGCGCAATCGCGCTCCGCGACGAGATCCTCGGCCTCCACGCCCGGCTTCCCGACATCGACCACTACGAACTGCTCGGGATCGATCGCGACGCGAACCACGCCCAGATCAAGCGCGCCTACCTGAAGGCCGCGAAACGCCTCCATCCGGACCGCGCGTCCAACCTCGGGATCGGCAGCGTCAAGGAAGCCGCGAACGAGGTCTTCGCGCGCATCACGCGCGCGCACGGCGTGCTCTCCGATGTCGATGAGCGCCGCAGCTACGACGCGTCGCTCGAAGGACACACCGAGGTCGACGCGGATCGCGTCGCACAGGCCGAGGTCTTCTTCCGCAAGGGCGAGACCCTGCTGAAGGCGGGCAACTTCCTGGGCGCGGTCGATCTGCTCGACGCGGCCGTGCAGGTCTGGCCCGACGAAGCCGACTACCAGGCCGCCCTCGCGTGGGCGCTCCACCGCAAGAACCCCCCCGAGAACGAGCGCGCGCTCGAGCACTTCGAGCAGGCGCTCGCGCTCGGCGACGGTGACGCGCAAACGCTGCTGCGCATGAGCTTCGTGGTGAAGGAGATGGGCGATCTCGAACGGGCGGGCCAGCTCGCCCAGCAGGCGCGCAGCATCGACCCGGGCGTCGCGCCCTGAGTCGGGCCTAACGAAGCTCGCGGCGGGTTGCGGGCTCGGGAACCGCCTGGAACCACTTCGGGTCCTTCCACACGCGCGCGATCGCGAAGACCTGGACGCCGTACTCGCGGCCGTCGACCTCGCTCCAGAAGATCCGCGCCGCCCGGTCGCCGCTGCGCAGGAACGGGCCCTCGAGGCCCGCGCGCGCGGCGAGCCCCGCCAGCGTCGTCACGTCCCGCGTCCGCTCGGCCGGCACCGGCACGCGCCGCAGCACGCTCCCGCTCGGGCGCGCGTAGAGCGCCCGGAGGGCCGGCGAGGAGAGGCGCTTGCCCGACATCAGCCGTTCGCCCGTCAACCGCTGCCGGTCGGGCTCGAGCCGCATCGGATCGTCGCCGCGGCGCCAGTGGCCGGAATAGCCGAGCGCGTGACCGATCTCGTGGACCCAGGTGCCGAGGCGCTCGGTGGGCGTCAGCGGCCGCATCCGCCCGCGGAAGTCCGGGCCGACCGCGCGGGCCACCTCCACGCGGGCCGAGACGAGTTCTGCGTGCGGGCGCTCGCCGGCCGCGGGCCTCTCCGGATGGAATCGACAGTTCGCGATCGCCCGGCCCGCGGCCGCACTGCCATCGTCGCGTTCGATCGGCCCGTCGAGGGCCAGCAGACGCAGCTGTGCGGCCCCGGGCGGAACCTCCACGAATCGGATGCCGAGTTCGGCCCCCTCCCAGGCCCGCAGCGCCTGACGCACGACCGTGGTCTCCGCCTCGTCGGTCCCGAGGATGGCGACGCCCACCGGCGCCTCGGTCCGCCAGCGGCAGGTCAGCCACTCGAGCTCGCCCTCCCCGACCCACAGGTAGGGGTGCATCGGTGCGAGCGGATCGGCCGGTGCACTCGCACACCCTGGCCCACCGAAGAAGGCCACGACCGCCAGCGCGAAGCCGACACCCCACCGCCGCGCGCGCCGATCCGGACTCACCCGACCCCCCCGACGCGGGCGATCTCGTGCGTGGGTGTCGCGGTCTCGAACCCCAATACCCGGCCGTAGAACCAGAGTTCCGCTTCGAGCGCCGCCACGATGTTCTCGGCGCGGCGGAACCCGTGCCCCTCGCCCGGGAACGGCACGTAGGCGTGGGCGATGCCGCGCGCGGCCAGGGCGTCCACCATCGCCTCCGCTTGCGCGGGCGGCACCACCTCGTCCTCGAGGCCCTGGAAGAAGATCACGGGGCACGCGAGACGATCGGTCGCGTGGATCGGCGAACGCTCCCGGTAGCGCTCGCGCATGGCCGGATACGGACCCACCAGCCGTTCCATGTAGCGCGACTCGAATTTGTGGGTGTCGCGCACCAGCGCTTCGAGGTCTCCGATGCCGTAGTGGCTGGCGCCGGCCGCGAACCCCTGGTGGAACGTCAGGAGACACAGCGTGGTGTATCCTCCGGCACTGCCTCCGGTCGCGAGCCAGCGGGCCGCGTCGGCCCATCCCTCGGTGCCGACGGCCCGCGCCGCGGCCAGGCAATCCTCGACGTACACGATGCCCCAGGTGCCATCGAGCTGCGCGCGGTAGCTGCGCCCGTAGCCGGTGCTGCCCCCGTAGTTGACGTCCACCACGGTGAAGCCGCGGCTGGTCCAGTACTGGGTCGCGGGTTTCAGCGCCGTCGTCGCCGCGGCACTCGGGCCCCCGTGGCTCTTCACGATCAGCGGGGGCCGTTCCCCGGGCGGACCCTGCTCCCGGTCCGACGCGGGCCGGTAGACGAAGGCGTGGGCGGTGCGATCGTTCGCCGACGGAAACGAGAACGCGACCGGCTCCGAGATCGCGCCCCCGGCCCAGGGCTCGCCCCCGGCGACCGTTTCGAGACTGCCCTCCCGACCCGCGACGATCGTGGGCAGGTGCGTCGCGCCCGCGCCGAGCAGCACGAAGCGATCTCCTTCGACGTCGAGCGCCGCGATCGTCGAGAAGGGCAGCGCCACGCCCTCGATCCGACCGGACGTGGGATCGACCCGCACCAGCTCATCGATGCAGGCGCGAGACGCCGTGGCCAGGATCCGTCCGCCCGAACCGAAGCCGTAGGTGCGCATCCCGAGCACCCACTGCGGGCGCCCAAACTCGGCGCGCTCGTCCGTGAGCGCGACGACGCGATCGCCGCGCAGCTGGTAGAGGTTGCCGAAGCCGCTGCGATCCGAGACGAAGGTGAGCACGCCGTCGGGCGAGAACGCGGGCTGGAAGATCGATTCGCCGCGTCCCCCCGCAATGCGCCGCGGAGACCCGGTCGGGCCGTCGGCGCCGAAGCCCTGCAGCCACAGCGTCGTCCCGTCCCAGGGCATGTCCGGATGGTCCCAGCTCAGGTAGGCCAGGCGCTCGCCACCGGGCGACCAGCACGGCGAAGAGACGAAGTCGTGGTCGGCGCAGAGCACGCGCCGCTCGTCTGCGGCCGGGGCGAAGGCCACGAGCCGGTTCGCGGGCTCGGTCGGCGCGCCGTGGTCCTCCTCGACGCACACGAGCCAACGCCCGTCGGGCGAACCGGCGAAGTCGCCGAGCCGGGTCTGCGGGCGCACCGCACCGATCGAGCGACCCTGCGCGGTGTGCAGCTCGTTCCCGCGGCCCACGACGTACACCACGTCGCTACCGAGGAAGCCGTACTCGCCGCCGCCGTATTCGTGGATGCCACAACGGACGTCGGCCTCGGCCGGACTCACGTCCTCGCGCCGGCCCGACGCGGTGCGGACGAGCCGCTGCCGGCCCTGTGCCTCGGGCCGGCTCTCGACCCAGTAGAGGGCGCCGGCTCGGATCCTGGGTTGCGTGTAGCCGCGGCTCGACGCGGCGACGTCGGCGGCAGACAGAGATCCCGTCCAGGATCCGTACGGCAGGATTCGAGACAAAGGGCCCCCCTGCCCCTACTGTACCCACCCCGTGGAAGCCTTCGACGCCGCGCTGCTCGTGCTGGGAGGTCTCGCCGCCGGCGTCGTCAACACGCTTGCCGGGGGCGGTTCGCTGCTGACCGTCCCGCTCCTCACCTTCGTCGGCCTCCCCGGGACGCTGGCCAACGGATCGAACCGCGTCGGCATCCTGATCCAGAACGGCGTCGCGTCGTGGGGCTTCTGGCGCGAGGGCGTTCCGGGGCTCCGCCACGCCGCACCGTTGGTGCTCCCGGTCGCGGTCGGCGCCCTGATCGGGGCCTACGGCATCTCGCGGGTCGAAGATGCGGTCTTCGAGCGCATCTTCGGCGTGGTGATGCTGGTGCTCCTGGTGCCGACGCTGCGCGGGGCCACGCGCGGCGCCGCGACGCCGCGGCATCTGCCGCCCGCGCTCCGCGCGCTGCTGTTCTTCGCGATCGGTCTGTACGGCGGCGCGATCCAGGCCGGCGTGGGCATCCTGCTGATCTACGGCATCTCGTGGAGCGGCGTCGATCTCGTCCGCACCAACAGCATGAAGGTCGTGATCAACTTCTGCTTCACGCTGTTGGCGCTGCCGATCTTCCTGCTCGCGGGGCAGGTCTCGTGGCCGCACGCACTGGCGCTGGGCGCCGGCTTCGCCGCCGGCGGCGCGCTCGGGCCCCGGATCGCGGTCCGCGGCGGCGAGCGCGTGATCCGGCCCGTCCTCGGGGTCGCCGTCGTCGCGCTCGCGGGGAAGATGCTGGGGCTCTACGGTTAGCCGCCCTCGGTCGCCGGGCTCCGTCACCGGATCGCGGTCGCCGAAGGGCATTTCGTACACGGGGCGTGCAGCCTCGTGGACCCGGGCCTTCGGGACCTCGGACGAGCGGGGCATCTCGTTCCTGCAGGAAGCCGGGATCGCGGCCCGGCCGACATGGCCGCGTGCGGCCGGCGACGGACGGATATCCTGTCGGGATGTCGATCCGCCTCGACCGTCCGCCGGAACATCCCCACACCGCGCTCGTCACCCTCGACCGGCCGCAGAAGGCGAACAGCCTCGACCCGGACATGCTCTGCGACCTCGCGGCGGCGTGGCGCGAGATCGCGGCCAACCCCGACATCCGCTGCGCGGTCGTGACCGGGAGCGGCGAGCGGGTCTTCTGCTCGGGCATGGACATGGCGACGACCATCCCGGTGTCGCAACAGCTGGCCCGCGGCGAGCGGGTGGATCCCCGCAGCTTCGAGGGCCTGCGCAACGTCTCGACCGCGCTGCTGGCCGGGTTCGACCTGGACACGCCGCTCATCGCGGCCGTGAACGGCCACGCGCGGGCCGGGGGCTTCGACATGCTGCTGGCCGCGGACCTGCGCTACGCGGTTCCGGCCGCGACCTTTGCGCTCGAGGAGGTGGCGCTCGGGCTCTACCCCACGGGCAACGCCACGGTCCTGCTGCCGCGCCAGGTCGGCTGGGTCCACGCGCAGGACCTGCTGCTGACCGCCCGTCCGATCGCATCAGACCGCGCGCTCGAGATCGGCCTCTTGAACGCCGTGGTCGAACCGGCGGACCTGCTCCCGACCGCGTTCGAGGCGGCAGACGCGATCGCCGCGAACGCGCCACTGGCGGTGCGGGAGACGCGCCGTGGCGTCCGCGCGCTGCTGGGCCGGCCGCTCGCGGAAGCCTACCCGGAGCAGGAAGAGCGAGGACGGCCGCTCCGCAAGACCGAGGACGCCGCGGAGGCGCAGCGCGCGTTCATCGAGAACCGGCCTCCGGCCTGGAAGGGACGTTAGTCCACCCCACCACCTGGGTGCGCGTCGGCAGACGGCGGCGTTCCGGCCGGCGCCAACCGTAGAGGGTCAGGGTCCGGAGATCGACCAGAACCGCGCCGTCTCGGCCGGTCCAGGCCCATGGCACCTGCTGCGCCGCGAGCCGCGCCAGGACCTCCGGGTGCGGGAACGCCAACCGGCCGCGGCGCGGTGCCGAGACGACGGCCCACGCCGGATGCACACGGCGCAGGAAGTCCGGGTCCGTCGAGGTCTGGCTGCCGTGGTGGCCGAGTTTCAGCACGTCGGCGGCGAGGTCGCCGGCGCGCGCGAGCAGCGCCCGCTCGCCCTCGGTTCCGAGATCGCCGGTGAGCAGGATCCGGCGCCCCGCGGTCTCGATGCGCACCGTGAGTGACGACGCGTTGCCCGGCGGCGCATGCCCGGCGCGCGGCCAGAGAGGGGTCACGCGCAGGTCCGCGGCCCGGAACGGGGCACGCCGGGCGCCCGTCTCCACGACGGGCACGCCCCGCTCCCGGGCCACCCGGAGCAGCGCCTGGAAGCCCGGGTCGCGGCTCGCCCCGATCGGGAGCCAGAGCCGGCCGACCTCGACCGCGCGCAACACCGCGGGGACGCCGCCCGCGTGATCGCTGTCGGAATGGGTCACGATCAGCAGGTCCAGCCGGTCGACGCCGAGGGCGCCGAGCGCCGGCACCACCACGCGCCGGCCGGAATCGCGTCGGCCGCGGCCCGCACCCCCGGCGTCCACCAGCACGGACGCGGCGGCCGATTGCACGAGCACCGCGTCGCCCCACCCGACGTCGAGGAAGACCGCGCGCGGCGGTGCCGGCGAGAGGTCGGCCACGGGCGCCGCGTAGAGCACCGCACCTGCGGCCAGCGCCGCGACCAGCCGCAACGGGCCGCGTCGGTCCCACACCGCGAACACGGCGCACCCGGCCGCGACGATCAATGCGGGCGGCGATACGGGCGGCCCCGCGCGGAACGGGAGCCAGGCCGCGGCCGCTGCGCCCGCCTTCATCGCCCAGCCGGCCCCTGCGGCCGCGAGGCCGATCATGCCCTCGCCGGTGCCGAACGCGGCCAGCAGCGCCGAGGCGAAGGCGGCCGGCAGCAGCACGGCGCCGGTGACCGGAACCGCAACGACGTTGGTGAGCCAACCGAGCGGTGAGCACGTCCCGAAGTGCACGGCGACCAGCGGCGCCGTTGCGGCCGCGGCGACCATGGAAGCCTCCAGCACCGAGGCCACCGCGTTGCGCGGGGGCGTGCTCCGCCCGGCCGAGAGCAGCAGCGCCGCGGTCGCGACGAACGAGAGCTGCGCCCCGGGCGAGAAGAGCGCCAGCGGATCGATCGCCAGCACCGCGGCCGCCGCCACCGCCAGCCCGTGGATCGGCCGGACCGGCCGGCGCCATCCGCTGGCGAGTCCGAGCACGCCCAGGAAGACGAACGCGCGCTGCATCGAGACCGGAGCGCCGCAGACCGCGACATAACATGCGGACGCCGCCACGCTCGCCCCGAGCGCGAGGCGCCGCCGGTCGATGCGTTCGAGCAGCCGGGCGCTGCGCATCCCCCAGCGGAACGCGGCGAACACCACGGCCGAGAGCAGGCCGAGGTGGAGCCCCGAGACCGCGAGCAGGTGCGAGACACCGGCCCGCGCGGCCCACTCGGCCGTGTCGTCCGGGAGCCCGGACCGCTCGCCCAGCGCCAGCGCCGCCAGCAGCGCGCCGCCCGCGCCGTGCGCCCCGAGCCGCCGCGCCACGCGCGCGCGTGCCGCGTTCCAGGCGCGGAGTGCGGCCCCGCCCGCCCTGCCGGTCACCACCACCGCGCCGGGATCGACCAGGCCGCCGCTCGCACCGATCCTGGGCAGCGAACGCCCGCGGTCCCCGCCGCCGGGGTTTCCGGGCCGCCGCACCGGACGCACACGCAGCGCAGTCCGCACCCGGTCGCCGGGCGCGGTGTCGGCGAGCCGGGTACCCCCGTCGGCCCACAACCGGAGACGCGGCAGCCCCCGGCCCGACGCTGCCTCGAAGACCGGAGACAGTTCCACCGAGACGCGCTCGCCCCGGGCGCGCCGCGACACGACCACGGCGTCCACGACGCCCGAGAACGACACCGTCGTGGGCACTGGAGCGGGCTCGGCCGCCCGCGCCACCGCCACCGCACCCAGGCCGCAAGCCGCGATCCCGAGGAAGACCACACGCGCGCCGTGCCGGCTCGACGCGGCGCCGGCGAGGGCCACGAGCCCGAACGCGATCGGGAAGGCAGCCCCGATCGGGGCGAACGCCCAGGCGCCCACCTCCCCGGCACAGAAGGCTCCGAGCGCGAACGGCAGCAGACGCGATGACCGCAACACGCGCGGCTCCGCGAGACCCGGGGAGGAGCGCCGAAGCTATCCGATCCGGGCGGGCGCCGCCGCGCGGGCGCGGCGGAATCCGCCGCTGCGGATCAGTGGAGCACGCGGTCGCGCGTCGCGGACTGGCTCCGGATCCGCACGGTGTAGGCCGCGAGCGTCTCGAGCGCCTCGTCGAGCTTCTGCAGTTCCTCGGTGAACGCCGAGAGCAGGGACTGGATCTCTTCGAGGTCGTTCGAACTGCGCTGCAACACCTCGAGCCCCCGGCGGTGTTCGCCGTAGGCCAGCGTCGCGCCCGTCAGCACCGCGTCGTAGATCTCGGGATGCAGGCGGTCGGCGACGCGGTCCAGCCGACGCGCCAGGGCCTTCGAGAAGTCGGGCGACATCCCCCGGTCCTCGAGGTCGATCTGGATCTGCTTGCGTCGGGACATGCCGTCGGAAAAAGCAAGTTCGGTGCCAGACGCGGCCGGACTCGCAACTTCGCCGGAAACCCCGCGGCAGATCGAACGCCCGGGGCGATCCCGCCGCTCGCGAGCGCGACCCGGGGCGTGCGCGGGATGCCCGAACGTCACCCAATGTGGGCAAGGAATTCCCTATGCCTCCGCGTCCGGAACCATCTGCGGGGAACCGGATTCGGCGGCAGCCGGATCGTCCGCGGAGACCGGATCTCCATCGAGCGCGTCGATCGCGCGAAAGAACGCGACCAGGGTCCGGGCATCCCGGGCCGAGATGCCGCTCACGCCTTCGAGCGTCTCCACGTCGGCCTCGCGCACCCGTCGCAGCGAGCCCAGTTCGCGAAGCAGCGCCTGTCGCTTGCGCGGCCCGATGCCCGGGACCTCCTCGAGGATCGAGGTCAGGCCGACCTTGCGGCGCAACGAGCGCTGGAAGTCGATCGCGAAGCGGTGCGCCTCGTCGCGCACCCGCTGCAGCAGCAGCAGCCCACGAGAGCTCGGCGACAGCATCACCGGGTTCAGCCGGTTGGGCAGGAACACGCGCTCGGCCTTGAGGCCGCCGCCGCGTTTCACGCGGACCGAGGGAGAGTCGTCGTCGCGTTCCTTCGCGATCCCGGCGTGGTCGGCCTCGATCCCGGCGTCGCCCAGGAGCGCGGTGACGACGCCGAGTTGTCCGCGACCGCCGTCGAGCAGGATCAGGTCCGGCAGGGGTTCGGCCTCCCGGCGGGCGATCCTGCGAGCGAGCACCTCCCGCATGCAGGCGAGGTCGTCGCCGGCCGCCGCCGCCTGGATGCGATAGCGGCGGTAGTCGTTCTTCTCCGGCACGCCATCGACGAAGACGACGCGGCTTCCGACCGCGAGCGTCCCCGCCAGGTTCGAGATGTCGTAGCACTCGATCCGGCGCGGCAGCCGGGAGAGGCGCAGTTTGTCGCGCAGCTCCGCGAGCGCGGTCTCGACGCTCTCGCGCGCCTGCAGGCGGCGGGCGAGTTCGACCTCGGCGTTGCGCATGGCCAGGTCCACCAGTTCCCGCGGTGCGCCGCGCCGGGGCCACCAGACGGAGACCCGCCGCCCCGCGCGTTCGGCCAGCAGGATCTCGAGGGCGCCCTCGTCGTCCGGCACCACCGAGACCAGCACCTCGCCCGGCACCTGCCGCTCGGTGCCGCCGGCGTAGTACTGCCCCAGGAACGCGGCCATCACCTCGCGGTCGGGCACCTCGACGCCCGAGAACGCGTGCGACGAAGCGCCGATGACGCGCCCCTCGCGCACGTGGAGGAGCTGCACCTCGACCTCTCCGCCGTCGCGCGAGAGTCCGACGACATCGCGGTTGATCCGCTTCTCGGTGACGATCTGCTGGCGCTCGACCGTGTGCTCGACGGCCGCGATCCGGTCGCGGAGGCGCGCGGCCTCCTCGAACTGCTCCGCCGCCGACGCGGCCTTCATCCGCGCCTCGAGGGCCGCCACCAACTCGTCCGAGCGCCCCTTCAGGAAGAGCTCGGTGCCCTGCAGCAGTTCCTGGTACTGGTCGCGCGTGACGAGGTCGCAGCACGGACCCGGGCAGCGCTTCATCTCGTATTCGATGCAGGGGCGCCCGCGTCGCGCGTAGTCCTTGAAGACGCCGTCGCTGCAGGTCCGCAGCGGAAAGATCCTCCGCAGGTGGGAGAGCGAGTGGCGCATCCCGGAACTCGACGTGTAGGGCCCGAAATACTGCGCGCCATCGCGCTTGAAGCTGCGGACCATCGTCAGCCGGGGCCACGTCTCCTTCGGGTCGAGCCGCAGCGCCAGGTACTGCTTGTCGTCGCGCAGGCGCACGTTGAAGGCCGGCTTGTGCTGCTTGATCAGCTCGTTCTCGAGCAGCAGCGCGTCCTTCACGTTGGGCGTGACCAGCACGTCGACGTCGGCGACCCGGCGCACCAGCCGCGGGACCTGCACCCGCCCGTCGCCCCCGGCGTTGAAGTACGAGCGCACCCGGGCGCGGAGGTTCTGCGCCTTGCCGACGTAGAGCACCTTCCCGCGCGCGCCTTTCATCAGGTAGACCCCGGGGCTCGTGGGCAGAGAACGCAGGCGCTCCTCCAGGGCTTCGGCGCGCGACGCGGTCCGAGCGCGATCCCCGGGCACGTCAGCCGACCCGGAGCCGTTCTTGCTCGAGGGCGCGGATGCGGTCGCGCAGGTCGGCCGCGCGCTCGTACTCGAGGGCCTCGGCGGCCTCTTCCATCTCGCGCCGCAGCGCGTGGACGACGGCCGGGATCTCGTGCAGCGGGATCTCGGGCTCCACGCGCTCGGTGGTGGTCGGCACCGTGACGTAGTCCGATTCCCAGATCGAGTCGCGCAGGCTCGAGATGCGCTTCTCCACGGTCCGCGGCGTGATGCCGTGCTCCGCGTTGTACGCGAGCTGCGCGTCGCGCCGCCGGCCGGTTTCCTCCAGGGTCGTGCGGATCGAATCGGTCTCCTTGTCCGCGTAGAGGATCACCGAGCCCTTCACGTTGCGCGCGGCCCGCCCGATCGTCTGGATCAGCGATCGCGCGGAGCGGAGGAAGCCCTCCTTGTCGGCGTCCAGGATCGCGACCAACGAGACCTCGGGGATGTCGAGACCCTCTCGCAGCAGGTTGATGCCGACCAGCACGTCGAAGACGCCCTCGCGCAGTTCGCGAATGATCTCGGTCCGCTCGATCGTCTGGATGTCGCTGTGGAGGTAGCGGATGCGCACGCCGTGGTCGGCGTAGTAGTCGGTCAGCTCCTCGGCCATCCGCTTGGTCAGCGTCGTGACCAGTACGCGGTCGCCGGCCGCGACCCGCTCGCGGATTTCCCCGAGGAGGTGGTCCACCTGCCCCTGCGCGGGAACGATCCGCACCGCGGGGTCGACGAGCCCGGTCGGACGGATGATCTGCTCCACCACGACGCCGCCGCAGTGCTCGAGTTCGTAGTCGCCCGGCGTCGCCGACACGTAGATCCGCTGGCGCGCCCGCTTGTCCCACTCGTCGAAGCGCAGGGGCCGGTTGTCGAGCGCCGAGGGCAGCCGGAAGCCGAACTCGACCAGGGTCTCTTTGCGCGCGCGGTCTCCGCGGTACATGCCCCCGATCTGGGGCACGGTCACGTGGCTTTCGTCGAGGAAGATCAACGCATCGTCGGGCATGTAGTCGTAGAGGGTGTAGGGCGTCTCGCCCGGCGCCCGGCCGTCGAGCCAGCGCGAGTAGTTCTCGACGCCGGGACAGAAGCCCATCTCCTGGAGGTTCTCCAGGTCGTAGAGCGTGCGTTGCTCGATGCGCTGGGCCTCGAGCAGCTTGTTCTGGCTACGCAGCTCCTCGGCGCGGACGGCCAGTTCCTGGCGGATGCCTTCGCAGGCCCGAGCGATCGTCTCTTCTCCGGCGACGTAGTGGCTCGCGGGAAAGATCATGGCCCGCCTGGGCCGCGCCAGGACCTTGCCGCGCAGCGGATCGATCTCGGCGATGGCCTCGATCTCGTCGCCGAAGAACTCCACCCGCAACGCCTTCTCGCTCTCGTATTGGGGGATGATCTCGACGACGTCGCCGCGCACGCGGAACGTCCCGCGCTGGAAGTCGTGATCGTTCCGGTCGTAGAGCATTCCGACCAGCCGGCGGAGCAGGTCGTCACGGTCGAGCGTATCGCCTACCTGCAGGAGCGCGCGGTGGTTGCCGTAGCTCTCGGGCGAGCCGAGACCATAGATGCACGAGACGCTGGCCACCACGAGCACGTCGCGCCGCGACATCAGCGCGTGCGTGGCGGAGTGGCGCAGCTTGTCGATCTCGTCGTTGACGGACGAGTCCTTCTCGATGTAGGTGTCCGAGGACGCGATGTAGGCCTCGGGCTGGTAGTAGTCGTAGTACGAAACGAAGTACTCGACCGCGTTGTTCGGGAAGAGCCCCTGGAACTCTCCGTACAGCTGCGCGGCCAGCGTCTTGTTGGGCGCCATCACGATGGCGGGCCGGTTCAGCTTCTCGATCACGCACGCCATCGTGAACGACTTGCCGCTCCCGGTCACGCCGAGCAGCGTCTGGTGCGGCGCGTCGCGCCGGATGCCGTCGACCAGTTCGGCGATCGCGCGCGGCTGGTCGCCGCTCGGCTCGTACTCGCTGACCAGTTCGAAGCGATCCATGGGAGAACGGTACCAGTCCGCGCCCGCTAGCGGCGGCGCCAGACGGGCCCGTCCGGCGTGTCCTCGATCACGATGCCCTCCGCAGCCAGTTCGTCGCGGATGCGGTCGGAGGTGGCGAAATCCTTCGCCGCGCGTGCCCGCTGCCGCTCCTCGAGCAGCGCGTCGATCCGCGGGTCGGACTCGCCGGCCGCATCCGGCGGCTCGGCCGTCAGCAGGTCGAGCCCGAGCCATTCGTCGAACGCGGCGATCAGGGCGCGGCGCTCGGCCGCAGACAGCGACTCGTCCCGGGCCACCTCGGTCGCGACCGCGAGCGCCCGCGGCGCGTTGAGATCGTCGCACACCGCGGCCAGGAATCGCTCCCGGGCCGGCGCGATCCGTTCGGCATCGACCGGCCCGGGAGCGTCCGCCAACGGCAGCGTCTGGCCCAACAATCGGCGATAGCCGGTGTCCGCGGCCGCGATCGCGTCGTCCCCCCAGTTCTGCTGCTTGCGGTAGTGGGCCTGCAGCAGGAAGTAGCGGTACGAGAGCGGCCGGATCCCGCGCGCGACCAGATCCTCCAGCACCAGCACGTTGCCGGTCGACTTGGCGATCTTCTCGTCGCCCCACACCAGCCAGTCGTGGTGCATCCAGACCGTCACCCACGGGTGCACGCCGAGGGCGACCTCGCTCTGGGCGACCTCGTTCGTGTGGTGCACCGGCAGGTGCTCGACGCCGCCGGTATGGATGTCGAAGCGTTCGCCCAGGTACTTCGTGCTCATGGCCGAGCACTCGATGTGCCAGCCCGGGAACCCGCGGCCCCAGGGCGAGTCCCATTCCTGTTGCCGCCGGACGCCTTCCGGGCTGAACTTCCACAGCGCGAAGTCCTGGGCGTTGCGCTTGTCCTTGCGCTCGGTCACGCGCGCCCCGGCCTGCTGCCGCGCGAGGTCGAGGCGCGCGAGATCGGCGTAGCCCGGGAACGCGCGGATGTCGAAGTAGATCCCGTCCGCGGCGCGGTAGGTGGCGCCTGCGGCCTCGAGCTTCTCGATCATCGCGATCTGCTCGTCGATGTGCTCGGTCGCCTTGCACAGGACGTCGGGGTCGATGCAGCCGAGCCGGCGGCGGTCGGCGAGCCACTGCGCGGTGTTTTCGGCCGCGATGTCCTCGGCCCGCCGCCCGCTCTCGCGCGCGGCCTTCTCCATCTTGTCGTCGCCTTCGTCCGCGTCGTCCGTCAGGTGACCGACGTCGGTGATGTTCATCACGTGCGTCACCTCGTAGCCGAACAGGCGCAGGGCGCGGCACACGAGGTCCGCGAAGACGACCGACCGCATGTTGCCGATGTGCTGGGGCGAGTAGACCGTGGGCCCACACGAATAGACGCGGGCCCGGCCCGGCTCGAGCGAGACGAACGGCTCCTTGCGGCGGGTCCGGCTGTTGAAGAATTGGAGACCCGGGCCGCTCACGCGCTTTGCTGCTCCCATCGATCGCTCGCGGTCCTTCCTCGCGGTCCGCATCGGCCACCCCGACCGATCCTATCCATCCGGCCGGCCCGCGGAGGCCACGTCGCGCGGAACGAGCAGGACGACGGCCTGTGCCGCGATCCCCTCGCCGCGTCCGATCGCACCGAGACCGTCCGTGCTCGTGATCTTGATGTTGACGGCTTCGACCGGGGCGTCCAGCAGCGCGGCCACCCGCGCGCGCATCGCGGGCTGGTGCGGCGCGAGCCGCGGCGCCTCGGCCACCACGGTGGCGTCGAGGTTTCCCACCGCGAGTCCCGCGGCCGCCATCTGTTCGACCACGCGGCCGAGCAACTCCGCGCTTGCGATGCCGCGCAGCGATTCGTCCGACGACGGGAAGTGGCTGCCGAGATCGCCGCGCGCGAGCGCCCCGAGCAGCGCGTCCATGATCGCGTGGAGCAGCGCATCGCCATCGCTGTGCCCCTCGAGCCCCCGGTCGTGCGGAACCTGGATCCCGCCGAGCCACAGCGCGCGCCCGGCGACGAGCCGGTGCGCGTCGAACCCCTGGCCGACCCGGGCCGTCACGACGCGCCGCCCGGGCCGCCCACGCCGCCGGCCAGCAGGCCCTCGGCAGCGCGCAGATCGGCCGCCGTGGTGATCTTGGGGTTGGCCGCGCCGGCGGCCACGAGCGCGACCGGATGGCCCTGACGCGCGACGAGACCCGCGTCGTCGGTGGCCGCGAGGCCGTCGCGCAGCGCCGCCGCGAGCGCGGCCTCGAGCCAGTCGCGCCGGAAGACCTGAGGGGTGAGCGCGCGCCAGAGCCCGGCCCGGTCCGGCGTTTCCGCAATCGTGCGGTCCGTCGTGGCCCGGTGGATGGTGTCCGAGACCGGGCAGGCCAGCGTCGCCGCCCCGCCGCCGCGTGCGGCTGCGACCACGCGATCGATCTCGTCCGCGCGCACCAGCGGGCGCGCCGCATCGTGGACCGCGACCCAGTCGACCGAGGGGCCCAGGCCCGCGAGCCCGCAGCGGACGGAGTCGATGCGTTCGGCGCCGCCGAGCACCGGGGGGCGCAGCCCCGGCAGCGGGCCGCACTCGGCCTCGACCGCGGGCCAACGGTCGAGCCCGTCCTGCGAGAGCACCGGCAGCACGACGTCGACCGACGCCGCGGCCGCCAGCGCGCGCAACGAGTGCGCCAGCAGCGAGCGCCCGGCCAGCAGCGCGAGCGCTTTCGGAGCCGCCGAAGAAGCGCCGCTCGCGCGGAAGCGCTCCCCCCTTCCGGCACCGAGAACCAGTGCGCCGATCTGCATGGTCGGGCAGCGTAGCGAAACTCGCGCGGCTCCCTTCGGCTGCTACCGTGCGACCGCGCTCCCGCCTCCACGGCACCCAGAGAGGATCCCGATGCGAACCACGGCCCTGGCGCTCTTCCTGCTGGCGGTCTCCGGCCCGCAGGCTGCCCCGGCCCAGCCCGCGCCCGGCGCGCCGGCCGCACCCGACGTGATGGAGTTGAAGCTCGGCCTCGCCGACGCGATCGCGCGCGGCATCGAGAACAACCTGGGCGTGGCGATCGCGCGCTTCGACCCCGCCGCCGCCGACTACGATCTGGACGCCGCATGGGGCCTCCACGACCCGCTCGTCACCGGGAACTTCACCCACCAGAGCACGGACACACCGGTGGCCAGCGCCCTCCAGCGGTCGTCGACGCTCTTCGAGCGCGTCAACCGCGGCGGCGTCGGCCTGGTCGGCCTCGTACCCCGGCTCGGCTGGACCTACGAGTTCGGCTACTCGGGGGTCGGCACGACGTCGACATCCTCGATCCAGAGCCTCTCGACCGAGTTCCGCGCGAACCTGACCAGCAAGCTCACGGTCCCGCTGTTGAAGGGCTTCCTCTGGGGCAAGGAATGGACCCAGGTCCGCACGGCCGGGATCGGCCGCGGGATCGCGCGCGACGAGTTCCGCACCGCGCTGATGGACACGGTCCAGGGCATCGCGCGTGCCTACTGGAACCACGCCGCCCGGAAGCTCGACTACGAGGTCGGCGAGAAGAGCCTCGAGACCGCGCGCGCGCTGCTCGAACAGACGCGGGCCCAGTACGAGGTCGGGGTCGTCTCGCGCGTGGAGGTCGTCGAGGCCGAGGCCGGCGTGGCCGACCGCGAGTTCCGGCTGATCTCGGCCGAGAACACCTACCGGACCGCCCAGGACCAGCTGATCGACGCGGTCTTCGGCACCCGGCTGCGCCCGACGACGCGGGTCGAACTCACCGAGACGGACGACCCGGACCGGGTCGAGGCGTACCAGGTGGACGAAGGGGTCGCGGCGGAGAAGGCCTTCGCGCTGCGGCCGGAACTCGCCGTGGCGCGGGAGCGCGTCGCGCAGCAGGAGCTGCAGGTGAAGTTCGCCCTCAACCAGCGGCTGCCGCGGCTCGATCTCGTCGGCAGCTACGGCTACCAGGGCCTCGCGGGGATTCCCAACCCGAACCCGCTGTTCGGCATTCCGCTGCCGAAGGGAGCGGTCCCGCGCGACTACAGCGATACCAGCGACTTCTTCTTCAAGGGACGCAACAACGTCGACTGGAGCGGCGGCGCGGTCTTCTCCATCCCGCTCGGCAACAGCAGCGCGCGCGCCAACCACCGCAAGAGCCAGGTCCTGCTGCGCCAGTTGCAGACCCAGGCCCTCCGCACCGAGCAGACGATCATCCTCGAGGTGCGCAAGGCGGTGCGGGACCTGCGCTCGGCGATACAGGGCATCGAGGCCGCCAACCGGCGCCTCGAGGCAGCCAACGAGCAGCTCCGGGCCGAGCAGATCCGGCTCGAACACGGTGAATCGACCCCGTTCGAGGTGCTGCAGCGCGAGGAGGACCTGGTCGAGGCCGAGAGCCAGAAGATCGGGGCGCTGCAGATCTACCACGACTCGGTCGCCGATCTCGAACGCGCCCAGGGCACCATCCTGCGCGACCGCGGAATCGTCATCGAGGATGCCCTCTCGCTGCGTTAGTGTTCGTGGTCCGGACGGGACCGGAGGAAGACGTGAGCCTCTTCGGGAAGAACCAGCGAGACGAGACGCCTGCCCGCGAGCCTGGGCTCGGGGCGCGCCCTGTCAACATGCCGCGGGGCACTGCGACCCGCACCGAGGATCCGAACCACGCGCCCACGCCGGCGCGGCGGTCGGAGGGAGAACCACAGCGCATGGCCAACATCGGCAAGTCCATCCAGATCAAGGGCGACCTGACCGGAAACGAAGACCTCGTGATCGAGGGAAAGGTAGATGGGCGGATCGACCTGCCGAACAACCAGCTCACGGTCGGCGAGGAGGGCCGGGTCTCGGCCGAACTCCACGCGAAGACCGTGATCGTGGTCGGCCACGTGACGGGCAACATCCAGGCCGTCGAGCGCGTCGAGGTCCAGGCGTCGGGCATCGTCGATGGCGACGTCAAGGCGCCGCGCCTGGTCGTGGCGGAAGGGGCCGTGCTGAACGGCGCCGTCACGATGGGCGACGCGGCAAAGGCCGGCGGTGCGGCCGCACCGCAGACGCCGCCGCCGCGGCCCAAAGCCGCGGGCGAAGCCGCCTAGACAGCGCAGGATGCCGGGAGGCGCTTCCCGACGGGAGCGCCTCCGTGGCCCGACCTGCGCGAGGGCATGGCCTCGAGCCGGGTCAGCTGGCCTTGGCCTGGTCCCCGAAGCGGTTCTCGAGCCAGAGCAGGGTCGGGCTCGCGACGTAGATGGACGAGTAGGTGCCGACCACGATGCCGATCGTCATCGCGAGCGCGAACGGGCGGATCACGTCGCCCCCCAGGAACAGCAGCGCCAGCACCGTGGCCAGCGTCGTCAGCGAGGTCAGCAGCGTCCGGCTGAGCGTCTGGTTGACGCTCTCGTTCAGGACCGACGGCAGGTCGTAGGTCGTCCGCCGCTCCATGTTCTCGCGCACGCGGTCGAAGACGATGATCGTGTCGTTCAGGCTGTAGCCCATGATCGCGAGCAGGGCCGCCAGCACGCGCAGGTCGAACTCGAGACCGAACACCAGCCAGATGCTGGCTGTCACGAACACGTCGTGCACCAGGGCCAGCACCGCTCCCGGCGCGAAACGCGCCGAGAATCGGAAGGCCAGGTAGGCGAGGATGAGCACGCACGCGTAGCCCATCGCCTCGAGGCCGTCCTCGCGGAGCTCGGCGCCGACCTTGGGCCCCACGTACTCGGTCCGCTCCAGCTCGACCTTGCCGATGTTGGCCTCGAGGGCCTCGGCCATCGCGATGACGCGGTCGTTGCGGGCGGTGATCTCGGTCGCGGGTTCGGTGTTGCCGACGCGGCGCTCGCCCTTGAACTTGACCAGGAACTCCTGGTGTCCGGCGCCGTATCGCACGACGCTGATGCCCTCCAGCTGGAGAGGCGACAGCGCGTCGCGGATCGCGCCCTCGTCGGTGTCGGTCGCGAAACGCACCTGCGCCTCGGTGCCGCCCGCGAAGTCGAGACCCAGGCGGAGGCCGTTGACCGCGAAGCCGGCGACGCCGGCCAGCAGCACCGCCAGCGAGACACCGACCGCGATCTTCCAGCGCCCGAGGAAATCGATGTGCGTATCGGAGCGGATGAGTTCGACCGGCATCAGATGGAGAGCTCCGTCACGTTCGCCTGGCCGGGCTTCCACTCGTAGAGCAGACGCGTGATCACGAGCGCGGCGAACACGCTGGTGAGGATGCCGACCGACAGCGTTACCGCGAACCCCTTGACGGGACCCGTGCCGAACTGGAACAGGATGATCGCGGTGAAGAGGGTCGTGACGTTGGCGTCGAGGATCGCGTCGCGCGCCTTCGAGAAGCCGCTGGCGACCGCGGCGCGAGGCGCGCGTCCTGCGCGCAGTTCCTCCCGTATGCGCTCGAAGATGATCACGTTCGCATCGACCGCCATCCCCACCGTCAGCACCAGGCCCGCGATCCCGGGAAGCGTCAGCGTCGCACCGAACATCGACATCAGACCCAGCAGCATCAACAGGTTCGCGACGAGCCCGATCGACGCGTAGACGCCCGAGAGCCGGTAGTAGTAGACGACGAAGACGACGATCAGCAGCACGCCCACGGCCGAGGCCCGCAGACCGCTATCGATCGAATCCTGGCCCAGCGCGGGTCCGATGGTGCGCTCCTCCTCGATCGTGATGTCGATCGGGAGCGAGCCCGCCCGCAGGATGATGGCGAGCTCGGCGGCGCTGGCCTGGCTGTAGGCCCCGGTGATCTGGCCCTGCCGCGCGATCCGCCCGCGGATGGTCGGGGCGGTCACGACCTCGCCGTCGAGCAGGACCGCGAGCGGCTTGCCGATGTTCTCCTCGGTCAGCTTCGCGAAGATGCGCGAGCCGACGTCGGACCAGACGAAGTTGACCTGCCACTCCTGGATCTGCTGGTCGAAGCGCGAGTAGGCGTCGACCAGGTGCTCGCCAGTGATGTCGGCGACCTCGTTCAACAAGTAGGCCCCGATCACGCGGCCCTGCTTCTCGTCGCCCTCGGGTTTCGCGCGTTCGACCGCGATCTCGGTCCCCTCCGGCAGGCCGGTCTCGGCGTACTTCTGACGCAGCAGCTCGGGGCTCTCGGCGTAGTCCTTCACGATCTTGAACTCGAGCAGCCCCGTCGTCTTGACGATGCCTTCCGGCACGCGATCCACGCCCGGGATCTGGACCAGCACGCGGCTATCGCCCTGGCGCGTCACCACGGACTCGGCGATTCCGGTCTGGGGGTCGTTGATGCGGCGCCGCAGCACCTCGAGCACCTGCTGCATCGCGCGCTCGCGGACCGCATCGGCTTCCTGCGAGACCAGCGTCGCCCGGAACTGCGTCGGCGCCCCGGCGGCGCCGGACTCCTCGCTGACGTCGAGGACGCTGAAATCGTCCGCGAGCAGCGAGCGGAGCTTCTCTGCGTCGGATTCCGTCGCGGGCTGGATGCGCAGTTCCAGGCCCGACACGACCATGCGGACCGCGGTGATGCCATCGTCCTCGAGGCGCTCCTGGAGCATGCCCTCGATGCGGGCGAGTTCGTTCGTCACCGAGGCGTCGAGATCCGGGCCCAGCACGACGTGGGCGCCGCCGCGCAGATCGAGCCCGAGCCGCAGCGCGTGGTCCGGAATCAGCGGATTGGCCTCGCGGTGCTCGCGGTCGAAGAAGTTCCCGATCCCGGACCAGCTGAGCAGACCCACGACCAGCAGCGTCGAGATCACGCGAGCCCGTGTGCTCACGAGTCGCCCTTCTCACCGGTTCCGAGGCGGCGCTCGATCTTCGAGCGGTCGACCTTCAGGCGCACGCGCTCGCCCTTGATGTTGGCGATCTCGACGGTGACCACCTCGGCTTCGGCGCCGGTCACCACGCCGTGGATCCCGCCGGCCGTGACGACGCGGTCGTCCCGGGCGAGCGCGGTCTGCATCGCCTGACGGTCCTTCTGCTCCTTCTGCTGCGGCCGCAGGATCAGGAAGTAGAAGGCGACGGCGATCAACACCAGCGGCATGAAGGAGATGAACCCGGGGTCCTGGGCCTGGAGCACGATCATGGCGTCTTCCTATGCCGCGTCGCGCGCCAGCGCGTCGGACTTCTGGGTCTGCTCCCACGGGAATTCGCTGCGCCCGAAGTGACCGTGGTAGGACGTGGCGCGGTAGATCGGCCGGCGCAGGTCGAGCGACTCGATGATGCCCCGCGGCGTGAGGTCGAAGTGCTTGCGGACGAGGCGGTCGAGTTCGACCGCGTCCAGCGAAGACGTGCCGAAGGTCTCGACGCGCACCGAGACCGGCTCGGCGACGCCGATCGCGTAGGCGAGCTGGACCTCGGCGCGGTCCGCCAGGCCCGCGGCGACGAGGTTCTTGGCGACCCAGCGGGCTGCGTAGGCCGCGCTCCGGTCGACCTTGGACGGGTCCTTGCCGCTGAAGGCCCCGCCGCCGTGCCGGCCCATGCCGCCGTAGGTGTCGACGATGATCTTGCGGCCGGTGAGCCCGGCGTCGCCCATCGGCCCGCCCACGACGAAACGCCCCGTCGGGTTCACGTGGAAGATCGTGTCGTCGTCGATCCACTTCTCGGGCAGCACCGGCCGGATCAGCTTCTCGATCACCTCCTCGCGCAGCTGCTCGTGCCGGACGTCGGGCGAATGCTGGCTCGAGAGCACGACGGCCGGGATCCGCACCGGCGTGTGGCCCTCGTACTCGACCGAGACCTGGGACTTCGCGTCGGGGCGGAGATAGTCGAGCTCGCCGCTCTCGAGCAGTTCGCGCTGGCGCTGGATGAGCTGGTGCGACAGCTGGATCGGGGCGGGCATGAGCTCCGGGGTCTCGTTGCACGCGAAGCCGAACATCATCCCCTGGTCGCCGGCGCCCTGCTCCTTGTGGAGGCCCTCGCCCTCGCTGACGCCGCGCGAGATGTCCGGGCTCTGCTTTCCGAGCGCGACCAGCACCGCGCAGGTAGAGGCGTCGAATCCCATGTCGGAGCTCGTGTAGCCGATGTCGTGCACCACCTGGCGCACGAGGGAGCCGAAGTCGACCTGGGCCGTGGTGGTGATCTCGCCCGCGAGCGCCACGAGGCCGGTCGTGGTCATGGTCTCGCACGCGACGCGGGAGGTCGGATCCTGGGAGAGGATCGCGTCCAGCACCGCGTCGCTCACCTGGTCGCACATCTTGTCGGGGTGCCCCATGGAGACGGATTCGGACGTGAAGACGGAACGCGATGACATCTGCGGAGTGCTCCTGTGGGCAGCCGGGACGGCGAAACGGGTCGATCGCGACCCGCCCCGCACCCCCCCTCGGCCACCGGCGCGCGGAGAGTAGGAGACGCGCCTTTGGCGGGCAATCCGCATACTTGCGCCCGCTGCGGACCGGGCCCGGGCGCCCCGCGTCGCGCCGGGCGGCGGAGGCCGGCGCGCTCAGCTGGGCTCGTGCGGGCGCTCGACGAGCTCGCCGAGGGCGGCCAGCAGCTTCTCCCCTCCCTCGCCCCGGACACGGATCCGGAGCGAGGTGCCCTGACTCGCGGCCAGCGACAGGATCGAGAGCACGCTCTTGCCGTTCATCCACTCGCCGCCCCGCGAGACCTCGACCTCGCCGTCGTAGCGGGACGCGAGCTTGACGAACTCGCCAGCGGGCCGGGCGTGGAGCCCGAGCTCGCTCGCGACCACGAAACTCCCCTCCGCGTCGCTCACGATCGCTCGTCCCCGCGGTCCGGCAGCAGCGCGCTGGCCACCGAGATGTTGCGCTGGCCATAGCCCTCGATGAAGGGCGCGAGCTTCTCGAGGGGCAGCGGATCCTGGAGCGTCGCCAGCTTGATCAGCATCGGGAGGTTCAGACCGGTCACGACCTCGAGACGCCGCTCCCCCAGGAAGGAGAGCGACATGTTCGACGGGGTCCCGCCGAACATGTCGGTGAGCACCAGCACACCGTCCCCCTCCTCGGCCGTGTCGAGACCGGCCGCGATCGCCTGGCGCATCTCGTCGACGCCCTGCTTGGGCTCGATTCCGACCGCCACGAAGGGCGGCGCATCGGGAACGATCAGGCGCAAGGCCTGCAGCATCTCCTCGCCGAGACGGTAGTGGGCCACGATCAGGACGCCGACGCTCATGGGGTCTTCTCCGTGTCGCGATGGAGCACGCTGGCCTTCCGGCCCTGCTCCCGCAGGACCGAGGCTAGCGCTTCCAGCACCGCCACCGAGCGATGGTGGCCTCCGGTGCAGCCGACCGCGACCGTCAGGTAGGCCTTCCCCTCTTCGTCGTAGAGCGGCAGCAGGTACGCGAGCAGGGCTTCGAGGTGGCGGATCAACTCGCGGGCCCGCTCGTTTTCGAGGACGTAGGCCGCGACTTCCGGGTCCTGACCCGTACGCGGACGCAGCGCGGTCTCGAAGTGCGGATTCGGCAGGAAGCGCACGTCGAACACCAGATCCGCCGCGCGCGGCAACCCGTAGCGGAAGCCGAAGGACACCAGGTTCACCACCGTCGAGCGCCCGTCGCCGGTCACGGCCCGGGTGACGACGTCGCGCAGCTCGTGCACGTTGAGGTCGCTGGTGTCGATCTGGACGTCCGCCAGCTGCGCGATCTCGGCCAGCACCTCGCGCTCCTGCGCGACACCGGACTCCACCGACCCGCCCGGCGAGAGCGGGTGCACGCGCCGCGTCTCGCGGTAGCGGTTCACGAGCGTCTCGGACGCGCAGTCGAGGAAGACCAGCTGCACGCGCATCCCCTGCTCGCGGAGGCCGGCCACGACGGCCGGGAAGCCGGTCAGGAAGCCGCGCTCCCGGGCGTCGATCGCCAGCGCGATCTTCTGGATCGGGGGCGTGGAGTTGGCGCACAGCTCCAGGAACTGGCTCGTGAGCTGCGGCGGCAGATTGTCCGCGCAGTAGAAGCCGCGGTCCTCGAGCGCCGCCATCGCCGTGGTCTTCCCGCTGCCCGACAGCCCGGCCACGAAGACCACCCGGGGCTCGGGGTCAGTCATCGGTCGCGTCTCCGCGGCGGATCCGCACATCGAGGCGTTCGGCCGCGCTGGGGGAATCGCGCCGGGCACGGTGTTCTCGCACCGCCACGTCCACGAGGAGCGCCATGTTCGCCGAGGGCCGGACCGGCAGCCGGTAGACCGGGCGGGCCACGTCGAGCAGGGTCTCGGTCGGGCGGTCGAGGCCGATGCGCTCCACGTCCGCGCCCTGCTGCCAGGGCTCGAGCCGGCAGACGAGGTCGACCGGAGCCTCGTCGCAGACCGCGTCGGGCCCGTACAGTTCGGGGACATAGACGATTCCGACACCGCGAATCTCGAGATGGTGCCGTATCAATTCTGGCGATTTCCCCAGCAGCTGACCGCCCTCTCCTCGAAACAGCTCGACGACGTCGTCCGCGGCCAGCCGTCCTCCCCGCACGACGAGTTCGAGCGCCGTTTCGCTCTTTCCCACGCCACTCGGGCCCCGCAGCAACACCCCGACCCCATTCACTTCGACCAGTGCGCCGTGGACCTTCATGCGCCCTGCTCCTTGCAGACCCCGGCGCTAGAACTTCGCGTCCTCGTCCTGGATGACACGGAGCACGTCCTCGACGGTCTCGGCGGTTTCCAGCTGCGCGCGGAAGTCTGCGTCGCGGAAGAAGCGCGAGATCCGGGCCAGGGCCTTCAGGTGTTGCCCCCCGGCATGCTCGGGCACGACGAGGACGAAGAACAGGTGGGTCGGCTGGCCGTCGATCGATTCGAAGTCCACTCCGTCGCGGCTGCGCGCGAACGAGGCGACCAGGTGGTCGAGACCCGGCAGCTTCCCGTGGGGGATCGCGACGCCGTCGCCGATGCCAGTGGACTGGAGCAGCTCGCGTTCGGCGAGCACCTCCAGCAGCGGACCGGCCTCGATCTCGGGGCCGACGGCCTCTGCCAGGGCCCCGGCCAGTTCGGCGAGCACAGCGGGCTTGCCCTTGGCTTCGAGGTCCAGGATCAGCGCGTCGCGCACCAGGATATCGGAGATCTTCATGGGGGAGCCTGTCTAGCGAGGCGCTACCGGTGGCCATCGCGCCTCGATTCGCGAGCACCCTAGCCGATGGCTAGCCGACCTGCCGCCGCCTGGTAGAGGACAGGATGTTCAGGGCCTCGCGGTACTTCGTGACCGTCCGCCGGGCGATGTCGATGTTCTTGGCCTTCAGCATCTCGGCGATCCGCTGGTCGCTGTAGGGCTTTCGCGGGTCCTCGTGCGCGATGATCTGGCGGATCTGGTCCTTCACGCTCTCGCTCGCGACGGCGTCGCCATCGACCCGGTTGATGCTCGAGTTGAAGAAGTACTTGAGCTCGAAGATGCCCTGCGGCGTGTGGCAGTACTTGTTCGTCGTCACGCGGCTCACGGTCGACTCGTGCATGCCGATGTCGTCTGCGACGTCGCGCAGGTTGAGCGGCCGCAGGTGTGCCACGCCGCGCTCGAAGAACGCCCGCTGGTACTTGACGATGCTCTCCATGACCTTGTAGATGGTGCGCTGCCGCTGGTGGATGGACTTGATCAACCACAGCGCGGATCGGACCTTGTCCTGCACGTAGTCGCGCGTGCCCTTCTCGACGTCCTTGCTCTTGGCGAGCACGTCGCGGTAGAGGCCGTTGATCCGGAGCTTCGGGAGCCCGTCCTCGTTCAACACGACGTGGAAGTCGTCGCCGACCTTGTAGACGTAGATGTCGGGCGTGATGTAGATCGTCTCGTCGCCGCCGAACGCGCGCGCCGGACGCGGCTCGAGCGCCGCGATGACGTTGGCCGCGATCGCGGCCTCCTCGATCGACACCCCGGCCTCGCGCGCGATGGTGCGGAAGTCCCGCTTCTGGAGGTGCCCCAGGTGATCCTCGATCAGCGTGCGCACCAACGGGTCGTCGAGGTGGAGCGCGTCGAGCTGCAGCAGCAGGCACTCGCGCAGATCGCGGGCGGCGACGCCGGTGGGATCGAGCGCCTGGACCTTGGCGAGCGCGCTCTCGACCGAGGCCTCGTCGGCCCCCGACTGGCGCACGAGTTCCTCGACCGAGGCCTGCAGGAAGCCGTCGTCGTCGAGGTTGCCCAGGATCCAGGTGGCCGCCACCTGCTCGGCCTTGCTGAAGGACGAGAGCTGCATCTGCCACTGCAGATGCTCCTGCAGCGTGGGGCGCCGGGTCGCGGTGGCATCGATCGACGGGCGATCGTCGTCGCGGATCACCGACATCCCCGTCTGCGGATTGGAGTCGAGGTAGTCCTGCCAATCGACGTCCGCGATCTTGTCGAGGTCCGACGCCTCGCGCGCGTCCGGCGTCTCGGTATCGCTCGAGCGCTCGCTCGGCGCCTCGCCCTCGAACTCCTCCTCCGCGCGGATCTCCTGCGGGAGTTCGTCGAAGTCCGGGGATTCCTCCTCGAGGACCGGGTTCTGCTCGAGCTCGGCCTGGATGCTGGTCACGAGCTCGAGGCGCGAGAGCTGCAGCAGCTTGATCGCCTGCTGCAGCTGCGGCGTCATCACCAACTGCTGCGAGAGCCTCAGCTGTTGTTTGAGCTCGATGGCCATGGTCTTGGGCGCCCCTGCTGCATCCCGCGTTCCCGTCTCACGTGAGCTGGAAGTTCGCTCCGAGGTAGATCTCGCGGATCTCGGGGTCCTCGGCGATCTCGGCCGGCGACCCCTGCCGCAGAATGTGACCGTCCTTCACGATGTACGCGCGATCGCACACCGCGAGCGCCTCCCGCACCTTGTGTTCAGTGATCACGATGCCGATTCCGCGTAGTTTCAGTTGTTCGATGAGCTTCTGGATGTCGATGACCGCGATCGGATCGATCCCCGTGTAGGGCTCGTCGAGCAGCAGGAACTTCGGATCCAGGACCAATGCGCGGGTGATCTCCAATCGCCGGCGCTCACCGCCGGAGAGCGAGTCCGCCCGCTGCCTGGCCTTATCGGTCAGACCGAGCTCGGAGAGGAGATCATCGAGCCGCTCCGCGCGCCGCGAGGGGTCGGCCTCCACGGTCTCGAGGATCGCGAGCACGTTGTCGGACACGGAAAGCTTCCTGAAAACGGAGGCTTCCTGCGGGAGATACACGACGCCGAGGCGGGCGCGCTCGAACATGGGGAGGGCTGTCAGCTCCCGGCCGCCGAGGAAGACGCGGCCCGAGGTCGGCCGCAGCGCGCCCACCATCATGCCGAAGGTCGTGGTCTTTCCGGCGCCGTTGGGGCCGAGCAGCCCCACGACCTCGCCCGGGAAGACCTCGAGGCTGAGCCGATCGACCACGTTGCGCTCGCCGTAGCGCTTGGTCAGTTCCTCGACCGAGAGCGACGCCGCGTTCATCCCGTCTCCTCGCATCCGGGTACCCGCTTGACCTCGACGCGGCCTTCCACCTGCAATTCGTCGCTGCCGATCGCGAAGGTGATCTTCTCTCCGCGCACGCGGTCGCACCCCTGCTCGAGCGTCGCGAGGTTGCCGGTGCAGACCATCCGGTTTCGCGCCTGGTCGAAGTCCGCGCGCTCGCAGTGTGCGGTCTTTCCGGACTGGCGGATGACCACGTGTCCGCGCGCCGCGATCTCGTCCGGCGAACTCTCCCCCGGCGGATAGCTCGCCCGCGCCACGTCGGCATCGACCACGAGCTCGCCCTTGACGATCTTCACGTGGCCCTCGAAGTCCATCGTACGTCCCCCGCCCGGCCCCGGTTGGAACGAGAGCTCGTCCGAGGTGATCTCGATCGGTTCGTCCGCCCGGGGCTCGGGCGCGGCCATGGCTCCGGATGCCTCGCCCCCGGGCGCCGTGGTCGCGCCGTGCTGGAGCTGGGCCGCGAGATTGCGCGCCACGTCGTCGAGCGCACGTGCGAGGTCGTCCGGGTTCGCGACCTCGGCCACCACGGGCTCGCCGACGGCGAGCGCGGTGAGACCGTCGTACAGACGCGCGTCCACCGAGAGACTGGTCCCGAAGCGCGTCACCTGGCCGGCCACGAGGTACTCGACGTTCGCGGCCGAAGCCCAGGCCCCGATCTCGTCCGCAGTGGGCCGGGACGTGCGCCGCGCGCCGAGGGCGTCGGGGCCGACCACGCGGCCCAACCCCGCGGCGCCGAGCCGCTGGGCCAGACGCGGCGCCACGTCGATCACGCGGGCGCCCTCGGGCCCCCTGCGCTCGAACGGAACCACGCCCACCGACGTCGCTGCCGCAGCCGGGACCGCCATGCCGAACAGGAGGAAGGCGACGAAGGCGTACCGCATCGTCGACCCGAACACCGGACTCATGATCCCCCCTGGCGGATGCGGGCATCGCGCAGATGGAAGCGATCCGCGCGCACATAGTATTCGAACCCGCTGCCTTCGAGCACCGTGCCCTGCTCGTGGAGCACGACCGGCCGGTCGCTGCGCACCAGCCCGTCGGACGCGCGATAGCGCAGCCGCTCGGTGCGGAAACGGCGACCGTCGGCGGTCACGCCGCGCACGTTGCCGGTCGCGACGAAGTCCCGGGTCGCCAGATCGAACACGCCGCTCGCGCAGCGCATCTCGAGCCCGCCGCCCGGAATCCCGCCCGGCGCCTTCGACCCCATCCGCACGTGGACCTCCTCGAGGAACGCGCGGTCCTCGTCGGGGCGAAGCCGCGCCCGGGTCGCGTCCACCACCAGCTCGTTGCGCTGGCCGTCGCTGACGGTGTAGGTCATGCCATCGAGGACGAGCGCGGGCGCGGGAAGATTCGGCGCTGCGGGCGCCGCATCCGGCGCGGAGTCCGGCGCCCCGGACTCGGCACGCGCAGCCGGCCACGGCAGCAGCGCGACCAGCAATGCGACGGCCACGACGCCCCCGCGAACGGCCCGAGAGGTCGGGGGCGATGGGGTCCTTCGGAGGCTCATTGCAAGGATCATACCAGCGGAGCCCCACCCGGGCATGGGGTTTCGGGCCCCGATGCCGCGCCGGGAGGCTGGTGCCGGGGACGCGCCAGCGGCGGGCCGGCTACTGCTCGGGGCCGCCGTCGCCACCCTCGGGCCCAGGTCCGGCCGGCAAGGGCAAGGCCTCGGTGGCGTGGCCGGTCACCGTGGCGACCGGCTCGTGGTGCGCGAGCCAGTGGAGCGGGCGCACGATCACGGTGTCCAGCAACCAGCCGACGGGATAGAGCACCGCACCGACGACCTCGAGCGGGTGTCCGGAGCGCTGCGCATCGTGCTCGTGGGCGAGCGCGGGCGCCGCAGCCACCGCGAGCCACGCCCCGAGGACGAGCGCGACACCGCGCGCGGCGCGCCGCGGGGTGGGCGGGGTCGGGGTCGGACGGGTGCGCATGCGGACCTCCGGGGGCAGACGACGCGATCGTACCATCGCCCTTCGGAACCGCGAGCTACGCTGGCCGTGACGTGCATCACACCGGAGGCGCCATGAAGGTCACCCGCATCAACCACGCCGCGATCAACGTCCACGGCAAGTGGCCCGAGGTCGAGGAGTTCTACACCGGCTTCCTGGGCATCGCGACGACGCCGCGACCCGGGGCCATCGACGGCGCGATCGGCGGCTGCTGGCTGCAGCTCCCGAACGGCCAGGTCCACGTGATCGACGCCGAGATGGACGGAAGCGCCGGCAACCCGGTCGGGCCCCACATCTCCTACTACGTCGACGACTTCGAGGGCGCGGTCCGGGAGATCGAGGCCCGCGGGCTCGCGATGCGCAAGTTCGACATTCCCGACCTCGGCGGCATCGCCTGGATCACGGACCCGGCCGGCAATACCGTCGAGATCCAGCAGGACCCCGACTGCGGGTGAGTCCGGGTCGGGCTCCCGCGCGGCCCCCCTCCCCCCGCATCACACGACCCCCCGCGCGCACGCATTGCGGATACGAGCACGGAGCCCGGGGCGGATGGGGCCCGGAGGCAAACGCGAGCGCAGTAGAAGCTGCACCGCGATGGCCCGACGGAAACGCACCGCCGGCTCGTCCCGACGTCCTCGAACGCCCATCGAGCCATTCGCCGCAGGCCCCATCTGCCCCGGGCTCCCCCCGCAGAACGACGCTAGGCGTCCGCCCGAGGCAACCGGATCCGTTCGACCAGCCGTTGCACCTCGTCCGGCGGCGGCTTCGTGACCAGGCTGACCGGGATCGCCACCGCGAAGTTCAGCAGCATGCCGAGCGCGCCGATCCCCTCCGGACTGATCCCGAACCACCAGCCCTCGGAACCAGGCGCCACGTACTTGAACCAGTAGATGTAGCCAGCCGTGAGCCCGATGCCCGAGAGCATCCCGGCGACCGCGCCCTCGCGCGTGGCCCGCTTCCAGAAGATGCCGAGCACGAGCGCGGGGAAGAAGCTCGACGCGGCCAGACCGAACGCGAACGCGACGACCTGGGCCACGAAGCCCGGGGGATGGATGCCGAAGTAGGCGGCGACGAGGACCGCGCCCGCCGCCGCGCCGCGCGCCCAACGCAACTCCGAGCGCTCGCTGATGCGCGGCAGCAGCCACGACTTGCCGAGGTCGTGGGAGAACGAAGACGAGATCACCAGCAGCAGCCCGGCCGCGGTCGAGAGCGCGGCCGCGAGCCCGCCGGCCGCGACCAGCGCCACGACCCAGGCCGGAAGCTTCGCGATCTCGGGGTTCGCGAGCACCATGATGTCGCGATCGACCGCGAGTTCGTTGGTGGCGGGGTCTCCGGTGTAGTCGATGCGCCCGTCGCCGTTCTTGTCCTCGAACGCGATCAGGCCGGTGCGTTCCCAGCTCGCGAACCACTCGGGCGCGTCCTCGTGCCGCACCCCGTTCAGGGTCTGGATCATGTTGACGCGCGCGAAGGCCGCCACCGCCGGCGCCGTGGTATAGAGCAGCGCGATGAAGACCAGGGCCCAGAGCGCGCTGTAGCGCGCGGCACGGGCGCTCGGGACCGTGTAGAAGCGGATCAGCACGTGCGGCAGACCCGCCGTCCCGACCATCAGCGCCGCCGTGATCGCGAAGACGTCGACCATCGACTTCTTGCCCGCGACGAAGGCACCCGTGTACTCGGGCAGACCCAGATCGCGATGCAGCGCGTCCAGCGTCTCGAGCAGGAACATCCCCGCGTGCTGGCCCTCGGCCACGGTCGCGCCGAAGCCGAGCTGCGGCACCGGGTTGCCCGTGATCTTCCACGAGATCGCGGCGGCCGGAATGACGTAGGCCGCGATCAGCACGCAGTACTGGGCCACCTGGGTGTAGGTGATCCCGCGCATCCCCCCGAGCGTCGCATAGACCAGCACCAGGGCCATGCCGATCAGGACGCCCGTGTTCACGTCGACTTCGAGGAAGCGCGAGAACACCACGCCGACACCGCGCATCTGGCCCGCGATGTACGTGAACGAGACGAAGATCGTGCAGAGCGCGCCGACGACGCGCGCCACCTGCGAGTAGTAGCGATCGCCCAGGAACTCGGACGTGGTGAACTTGCCGTACTTGCGCAGGTAGGGCGCGAGCAGCAGCGCCAACAGCACGTAACCCCCGGTCCAGCCCATCAGGTAGATGGTGCCGGTGTATCCCATGAACGAGATCAGGCCCGCCATCGAGATGAACGAGGCCGCGCTCATCCAGTCGGCCCCCGTCGCCATGCCGTTGGCCAGGGCCGGCACGCCGCGACCGGCGACGTAGAAGCCCTCGGTGGAGCGCACCCGGCTGATGAACGCGATGCCCACGTAGAGGCCGAAGGTCAGGACGACGAACAGGTAGGTCCAGCCCTGGACGTCCACCTCACCCCACTCCGTAGCGCTCGTCGAGCCGGTCCATCCAGCGCACGTAGACCGCGATCAGCCCGACGAAGACGTAGATCGAGCCCTGTTGGGCGAACCAGAAGCCCAGCGGGAAGCCGCCGACGTGGAACGCGTTCAGCGGCTCGACCCAGAGGATGCCGAGCCCATAGGACGCCAGGAACCAGACGACGAGCAGCACCGCCATCACCCGCAGGTGTTCGCGCCAGTAGGCGCGGTGGTCGGGCGGGGCCGCAGCCTCCGGTTGGCTCAATGCAGCGTCTTTCCGCCGATCAGGGCCTTCACCGCCTGCTCGATCCCGTCGGTCGAGAGGTGGAACATCGGGAAGATCCGCTTGATCACCCGCACCGTCTCGAAGTCGTCCCAGAGTTCGGGCATCTCGGGGTTGAGCCACGCCACCCGGTGGAAGTGGTCGTCGATGCGGTGCAGCCAATCGATGCCCCGGGTCTCGGTCATCCGCCGCGGGTCGATGTTGCCGAAGCCCTCGAGCAGCTCGGCCGGATGCATCGCGGCGTCGCCCACGAAGAGCACCTTCCAGTTCGCGTTGAGCTTGCGCAGCAGGTCGCCGGTCGGGATCGCGTCCTTGCGCAGCAGGCGCGCGTCCTTGCCCAGCAATTCGTACGGGCAGTTGTGGAAGTACCAGGCCTGGAACTCGCGCAGACCGCGTTCCGCGTGGAGCGCGGTCAGGAGCTTGCTGACGGGCTCGTAGAACGGGTCCATCGTCCCGCCGACGTCCATCAGCAGCAGCAGCCGCACGTCGTTGCGCTTCTCGGGCCGGAACACCAGCTCGATCTCGCCGCCCTGCCGACAGGTCTCGTCGATCGACTCGTCGAGGTCGAGCTCGATCGCAGCCCCGGTCCGGGTCAGCTGGCGCAAGCGGCGCAGGGCCACGCGCGTCTGCCGCACGTCGAGGGTCTCGTCGGTCCGGTAGTCCTTGTAGCGGCGCTCCTCGGCGACCTTCATCGCCGAACGGTTGCGCGACTTGCCGCCGACGCGGATGCCGGTCGGGTGCTCGCCGCCGTGGCCGAAGGGCGAGAAGCCGCCGGTCCCGACCCAGCGTCCGCCGCCGTCGTGGCGCTCGTCCTGTTCGGCCAGGGTCTCGAGGAACTTCTGGAGCAGTTCGTCGGAGGCCAGCTTCTCCCACATCTCGCGCTGCTCGTCGGTCAAGCCCTCGAACGCCTTCGGGTCGTTCAGCCAGTCCTCGAGTTCGGCCTGGATGTCGAGCGCGCCCTCCACCCCCTCGAAGACCTTCAGGAAGGCGCGGTCGAAGTGGTCGAAATAGGTCTCGCTCTTGACCAGCGTCGCGCGCGCCAGGTTGTAGAAGCGCCGGAAGTTCGAACCGTGCAGGCCCTTCCCGAGCGCCTCGAGAAAGGTCATCCACTCGTTCATGGCGACCGGGACGCCCTCGTCGCGCAGCTCGTAGAAGAGGTCCAGGAACACGAGCGGCCCTAGTTGTTGTAGCGGGGGCCGAGATCGGCCCATTCCGACGGGTAGCGCCCGCCACGCTCGGCGTACTGGTCGAGCGCCTCGGTGTCCTGCTCGTTCTTCAGCAGCGCCCCGAGGAACGGGATGTGCTGCTCGATGTCGTCGGCCGTCATCCCCGAGCGCAACAACACGCTGATCCAGTCGATCAGTTCCGAGGTCGAGGGCTTCTTGCGCAGCTCGTTCTGCTCGCGCAGCCAGAAGAACTTGACCAGCACCTGGTCGAGCAGCTGGGCCTCGAGGTGCGGATGGTGGACGGCCACGATCTGCTGCATCAACTCCTTGTCCGGGAAGTCGATGAAGTGAAGACGCAGCGGCGCAGGAACGCGTCGGGCAGCTCGCGCTCGTTGTTCGACGTGATGATGACGAGCGGCCGGATCTGGGCCACGACCTCGTCCCCGGTCTCCATCACCGTGAAGCGCATCTCGTCGAGCTCGCGCAGCAGGTCGTTCGGGAACTCGATGTCGGCCTTGTCGATCTCGTCGATCAGCAGCACGTGCGGCGTGTCGGCCGCGAACGTGCGCCCCATCGCGCCGAGCTTGATGTAGGAGCGGATGTCCGAGACGTTGCCGTCGCCGAAGCGCGCGTCGTTCAGGCGCTGCACGGTGTCGTAGACGTAGAGGCCGTCCTGGGCCTTGCTCGTCGACTTGATGTGCCACTTCTCGAGCGGGTGTCCGAGCGCCTCGGCCACGTGCTCGGCCAGCAGCGTCTTGCCGGTCCCGGGCTCTCCCTTGATCAGCAGCGGTCGTTGCAGCGCGATCGCGGCGTTGACCGCGTCGATCAGGGCACTCGACGCGATGTAGCCGTCGGTCCCCTCGAACTGGAGAAATTCGCTGGATTCACTCATGGCAGGGCATTCTCGCGAATCCGACCGCCCCCTGCACTCGCACGGGCAGGAGGGGAGGCGGCGTCAGCCACCCGGCGTCCAAAGCGGTTCGGGAACCTCGAAGCCGACGGGCTCGTTCCAGGTGTTGCGGAAGGACACTTCGTGGACCGGGCGGCGCGGGGCCACACCCCAGCGTCCGGTCGGGTAGCCCATGCTGACGCAGCAGGCGAAGTTCCAGCCCTGGTCGGCCGGGACCTTCAGCACCTCGAGCGTGCGCTCGAGCTGGAAGTGGAAGACGCTGGTGATCGCGGAGCCTACGCCTTCCGCGCGCGCAGCCAGCATCGCGTTCCAGATCGCCGGGAAGATCGAGCCGCCGCTCGGATCGAACTGGTTGAAGCCGAACAGGAACAGCGGGTAGCGCTCGAAGTGGTCGGCCAGCCACTGGGCCGACTTCTGGACCTTCAGCATCGAGACGGATTCCGGGTCGTCGGGATCCGCGTGCGCGGCCGCGATGCGGTCCTTGTAGATCGTGTCCCAGAGCGTGCTCATGCACTCGCGGTAGATCGGGCCGAGCTGGGCCTTGATGCCGGCGTCGTCGACCAGGCCGAACCTCCAGGTCTGGGCGTTGCCGCCACTCGGGGCACGGATCGCGGCATCGAGGATCCGCTGCTGCACCGTCTCGGGAATCGGGTCCGGCTTGACGCGGCGCATCGCGCGGGTGGTGTAGAGCGCTTCGTAGACGTCCATCGGGTCTCCTCGTCGGGCGTGGGCTGGGGCGCCAGCATCGCACGGGCCGGCTCCCGTGACACCTTCGCGAACTCGTCCCGGGGTCCGGCGGGCGCGGTGCGATTCGGCGTCGGCGCCCGGGCGTGGCAGAATGCGGACATGGCCGACCTCGCCGCCCGCCTCGCGGACTACATCGCCAGGCAGATGCCGCACGCCCGGGACGTCAGCGTGCGCGATCTCGACCGGATCTTCGGCGGGGCCTCGCGCGAGACCTCGCGCTTCGTGCTCGCGTGGCGCGAGGACGGCGAACCGCGCGAGCGCCGCCTGATCCTGCGGCGCGACCCGCCGGGCAGCCTGATCGAGACCGATCGGAAGATCGAGTTCGCGGCCTACCGCGCGTTCCACGGGACTGCGGTCCCGGTCCCCGAAGCCCTCTGGCTGGAAGAGGACGCCGGGCCGCTCGACTTCCCGTTCTTCGTGATGGCCGAGATCCCGGGCCTCGAGGCCTCTCCACAGGCCCTGTTCGCCCCCCCGTACGCGGCGCATCTGGACGCGATCGCGGCACAGAAGTGGAAGATCCTGGGCGAGATCGCGAAGGCCGACCCGGAGGCGCTCGGACTGGTCGGCACGATGCCCCCGGTCGAACCCGAACGCGCCTGGCGGCGCGAACTCGACCACTGGGAAGGCGTGCTGCGCGAGGATGCGCAGGAACCGCAGCCCGTGATCGAGGCCGTGATCCGCCGACTGCGCCGGAGCCCGCCGCCGCCGCCCGAGCGCCTGCACGTGGTGCACGGCGACTACCGCACCGGGAACTTCCTGTTCGACGCCGAAGGCCGGATCCACGCGATCCTCGACTGGGAGATGGCGCACCTGGGCGACCCGCTCGAGGACCTCGCCTGGGGCATGAACCCGATCTGGCACTGGGGCCAGGGCGTCGACCGCGTCGGCGGACTCGCCACGCGCGCCGACGCGATCGCGTGGTGGGAGGCGTCGAGCGGCCTGCGGGCCGATCCGGACGCCCTGCACTGGTGGGAACTCTTCTCCTGCGTGAAGGGGCAGGGCATCTGGGTGTCCGGCGCGGCGGAATATTCCGACGGCAAGAACCAGGACCCGATCCTGGGCATGTCGTCGTGGATGATGGGCAACGCGCAGGACCGCGCGGCCCTCCAACTGCTCGGGAGGCTCTCGTGAAGCCGGAGGCGACGCGCATCCTCGAACACACGATGACGGCGCTGCTCGGCGAGATCGCGCCCGCGATGACGCCCGCCTACCGCCAGGCGTCCGTGTCGGCCCTCGGTGCGCTGCTGCTTTGCGTCCGGGAGGAGTTCGACCGCGCGGCGTCGCGCCGGATCGACGAGAACCGCGCGCTGCGCGGGCTGTTCGCGCGCGCCTCGGAGGTAGCCGTGGACGACGCGCTGGTCCGGCGCCTCCGGGAAGCCGCGGGGGAAGACGACCCCGATTTCCGCGTGCCCGCCCTCGAGACCGCCAACCAGGCACTCCGCCGGCTGCTGGTCGATCTCCACGCGCATCTGGAGGGGCTCGAATCGGCCGCCGCACGGGCGCTGGAGGACGAGCTGTGGGGCGAACTGGTCCACTCCGTGGAGCGCCGGCGCGTGAGCCTGCAGGCCTTCTGAAATCGCGCCGTTCCGTGCGGCTCGCGGTGCTAGGCTGGGCGCGCCCGGGTCCCGGGCCCGAGCGGCCTGCCCGGCCAGAGGAGCCCGCATGTCCCGCGCCCGACCCCTCGCCCGCCTCGTCCCCCTGATCGTCAGCCTGGCACTCGGCGCAGCCGTGCAGGTGTCCTGCGGCAGGGCGGAGGGCCCGGAGCTTGCGCGGCCGCACGCGGACCCCGCCACGGCCCGGCAGCTGCCGCTCGGGGCCGTGGTCGGTAGCGTGAGCGAGGACGGGGCCCACGTCTGGCGCGGGATCCCGTTCGCGGCCCCCCCGGCGGGCGCCCTCCGCTGGCGCGCGCCGCAGCCGCCGGCTCCGTGGAGCGGGACCCGGGAGGCGTTGGACGACCCGTCGCCCTGCCCCCAGTTCGCCACCTTCGCGGGCGGACCGGGCGGCGTCGAGCCGGGCGAACCCTACGGAAGCGAGGACTGCCTCGCGCTCGACGTCTTCGCACCGCCCTTCGCCCCGGACGCGATCCCGGCCGGCGACGCCGCGCTTCCGGTGATGGTCTGGATCCATGGGGGCGGGAATTCGATCGGCGACGCGTCGGTCTACGACGGCAGCTTCCTGGCCGTCACCCGGGACGTGATCCTGGTCGCGGTGCAGTACAGGCTCGGCCCGCTGGGCTGGTTCCGCCACGAGAGCCTCCGGGAGGACGCGAGCGCGGAGGAGGCCTCGGGCAACTTCGGCACGCTCGACCTCGTGGCCGCCCTCGCCTGGGTCCAGCGGAACATCTCCGCGTTCGGCGGAGACCCCGGCAACGTCACCGTCTTCGGCGAGTCCGCGGGCGGGACCGACACCTATACGATGCTGCTCTCGCCGCTGGCCCGCGGCCTCTTCCACCGCGCGATCGTGGAGAGCGGTGGCCTCTCGTTCCGCGCGCCGGCCGAGGGCGAGGACCCGGCCCGCGACCGCGACCACACGCAGAACACCTCCAGCGAGGTCGTCGCCCGGCTGCGGGAATCGGGGGCCGTCGACGCGGACGAGGACCTCGCGGCCGCACTTCGCGCGCTCCCGGCCGCCACGATCCTGCAGGCCTACGTGGGCGAACGCGGGCTCGGCATGATCGACATGCCCGAGGTCTTCAGCGACGGCGTCGTGCTGCCGGCCGGCGACCCGAAGGAGGCGCTGGGCGACGGCCGCTACAACCCGGTGCCCGTCATCCTCGGCACCAACCGCGACGAGGTGAAGCTCTTCCAGATCTTCGACCCGGCGTTGGTGCGCAGCGTGATGGGGATCCCGCTGTGGGTGCGCGACTGGAACCGGTACGACCGGCAGGCCGAGTACGGGACCCGGTGGTGGAAGCTCGGCGGCGTGGACGAACCCGCGCGCCGGATGACGGCGGCCCAGGTCGCGCCCGTCTACGCCTACCGCTTCGACTGGGACGAACAGCCCTCGCGGCTCTGGCTCGACTTCAGCCGGTTGCTGGGCGCCGCGCACGCGTTCGAGATCCCGTTCGTGTTCGGCACCTTCGATCTGGGACCGTTGACGGCCTTCGGGTTCGACGAGTCGAACGCGCCCGGGCGGCTTCGGCTGTCGGACCAGATGACGTCGTACTGGACCGAGTTCGCCCGCACCGGCGACCCGGGCCGCGGACGCGACGGCACCCTGCCGCTCTGGACGCCGTGGGACGAGTCGCGCCCGACCGCCGACCGCTTCATGATCTTCGACACCGCGGCCGACGGCGGCCTCCGCATGTCCGCGGACGCGGTCACGCGCGGCGGGATCCTGGACCAGATCGCGCAGGATCCGCGCTTCGACGGCCCGGAGGAGCGCTGCGAACTGCTCGAGATCGCGCGCCAGCGGCGCACCCGGCTGAGCGAGACCGACCTGCGCCGGGCCGGCTGTCACTCGTCGTAGCTGACCTCGCAGGCGCCGCCCGCGGCGACCCCCTGGCAGGTGAGCACCCAGCCCTCGGAGAGCTCGTCGTCCTCGAAGACGTCGTTCGTGGCCATCGCGACCTCTCCGGTGAGGCGCTTCGCCGCGCACGACCCGCAGTACCCCTCTTCACACGCGAACGGGGCCTCGAGACCGGCCTTGCGCACGGCCTGGAGGATCGACTGTCCCTTCTCGTACGGGACCGTGTGCACCTCGCCGCGCAGATGCACGGTGAGCTCGGTCGGGATCTCGGCGTCGGCCGAGAGCGCGACCGCGGGAGCCTCGCCGTCCGCGGGCGATTCGAACCGCTCGATGAAGATCCGGTCGCCCGGGATCCCGGCGGCCGCCAGGGTCGACTCGACGAGGTCCATGAACGGCGTCGGCCCGCAGACGTAGACCTGGGCGGACTCGAAGCCGGCAGACGCGGCTTCGATCTCGGCCGCGGTCGCGAAGCCGCACTCCGCGTCGAGATGGTGGACGACCTCGAGGCGCCCGGCGTGGGCCGCGACGAGCGCATCGAGTTCGGCGCGGAAGATCACCGAGTCGCTGTCGCGGTTGGCGTAGAAGAGGCGCACCGGGCGCGACGTCGTCGCGAGCGCGCTCTTCACCAGCGCGATCACGGGCGTGATCCCGCTCCCGCCGCCGAAGAGCAACAGCGGCGCGGTGGATTCGCGCAGCACGAAGCGCCCGGCCGGCGGCAGCACCGCCACGCGGCTCCCGGCCGCGATCCGGTCGTTCATCCAGTTCGAGACGCGGCCCTTCTCGACCCGCTTGACCGTGACCTTGGGCTCCGCGTCGACGCCGGGCGCGCTCGCCAGGGAATAACAGCGGATCAGCTCCGACCCGCCGATCTCGAAGCGGAACGTCAGGAACTGGCCGGCGCGATAGGCGAAGGTCTCGGACAGCTCGGCGGGCACGCGGAGCACGAAGGAGCGGGCATCCGGGGTCTCGTCGATGACGCGGTCGATCTCGAGGTCGTGATACAACACGGGGCCGCTTGGTTAGACGACGCCCCCGCCGCCCGCAAGCCAGGCCCGGCAACCGGGCGCCGGTCTAGGGGAGGGGCCAGCGGCGGGAGCTGCCTTGAATGGGCCTCCCGATTGGCCACTGAGGTGGCGAGGGGGGGCAGGCGAAGTCAAGCGCAGCGGGGCCCCTCGTCTGTTCCCGGTGTCTTGGGTCACCCGAGTGACTCCCGCTACCGGGTGCCGATCAGGGGCGAGCCATGAGCCGGAGCCCACCCCTCGCCACCTCAGTGGCCAATCGGGATGCCGAATCAAGGCCGGGGGGTGAACGGCGTGAAGCGCACGGGCATGTGTTCGATCCCGACGACGAAGTCCGAGGAGCGCAGGCGCGGCGGCGTGTCGTCCACGAGTTCGAGGTCCGGCAGCACGGGCAGGACCTCCTCGAAGAACACCCGCAGCTCGAGACGCGCGAGCGCGGAGCCCAGGCAGAAGTGGGGTCCGTAGCCGCCGAAGGCGAGGTGCTCGTTCGGGGAGCGCGTCGTGTCGAAGACCTCGGGCGCGTCGAAGACGCGCTCGTCGCGATTGGCCGAGGGATAGAGCAGCACGAGCTTCTGGCCCTCGCGCATCGTCTGACCGCCGTACGTGGTCTCGCGCGTGACCGTACGCGCCATGTTCTGGATCGGCGTCACCCAGCGCAGCATCTCCTCGACCGCGGTCGGGATCTTCGCGGGGTCCGCGCGCAGCGCCGCGCACTGGTCCGGGTTCCGCAACAACTGGTACATGCCCCCGGTCATCACGTGGCGCGTGGTCTCGTCGCCCCCGATCAGGATCAGCAGCGACTCCTGCAACAGCGCCTCGTCGTCGAGGCGTTTGCCATCGACGACGCCGTCGACGAGCAGGCTCATCAGGTCGTCGCCGCCCGGGTTCGCGCGGCGGTCGGCCACCACGCGCTCGTTGTACTCGGCGTACTCGCCGAACGCGTTCATGGCCAGCATGGCGGCCTCCGGGTCGGCGCTCGCGTGCGTCCCGCGCAGCAGGTCGTCGGACCAGCGCAGCAGCATGTCCCTGTCTTCGGGCGCCACGCCGAGCATGTCCCCGATCATGATCATCGGGACATGGGCGGCGAAGTCCATCACGAAGTCGCACTCGCCGCGCGGGGCGATCCGTGCGATCAGGTCGCGGCACACCTCGCGAACGCGCCCTTCCTGCTCCGCGATGCGGCGTGGGGTGAAGCCCCGGTTCACCAGACCCCGCCGCTGCTTGTGGAGCTTGCCGTCCATGTTGATCATCGACGGGATCGACGGGACCTTGGGACGCATCCCCTGGCCGTTGCAGAAGAGCTCGGGCGTCTTCGCGACCTCCTGCACGTCCGCGTGGCGCGTGATCGCCCACAGCTCGTTCTTCGCGTCCCAGTAGACGGGCGCGTGCTCGCGCATCCAGGCGTAGAGCGGGAACGGGTCGCCGGCGTAGAAGTCGCCGTCGAGCAGGTCGATGTCCGGATGGGTCGGGTGATCGGGCACGGTTCCTCCGCGGGATTGGAACTTGTTCTAGTTTACTGTCGATCCGGGGAGACGGGAGACCATGGACCCGAAGATCGCCTTCTGGGGCGCCGCGCTGCTGAACATGGCCGCGATCGTCGCGTTCGCGCTGCGCGGCGTGCGCGCGATCCGGCGGGGCGAGATCGCGCTGCACCGGCGCAGCATGCTGACCGCGGGCGCCGGGGTCGCCGCCTTCCTGGCCGCCTACGTGCTCAAGGTGATGTTCCTGGGCAGCGAGGACCTGGGCGCCTGGAGCCCCGCGCACCGGCTCAACCTCTGGGTCCACGAGTCCTTCGTCGTCGCGATGCTGCTGGCGGGAGGCACCGCGTTCGTGCTGGCCCGGCGTTTCGGGGCCAGCCGCCGGGTGACCGGGAACCCCGACGACCCGCCGCCGGCCCCGGGCGCGCTGCAGCGGCATCGGCTCGCCGGCCGGCTCGCGGTCGCGGCGTCGGTGCTCGGCTTCGCGACGGCCTGCGGAATCTTCGCCGGGATGCTGGCGCGCGCGGGCTGAGGCCCACCGGCCCGGACCGGCGCCGGTCCGCTCAGCCGAGACGCGTGAGCTGGCCGCCATCGACCGGCAGCTCGACGCCGGTCACGAAACGGGCTTCGTCGGACGCGAGCCAGAGCGCCGCGTACGCCACGTCCCAGGCCGTGCCCATCTTGTGGCCGAGCGGCACCGCCCGGTCGCGCTGGGCGCGCAGTTCGTCCTTGCCGACGCCGCGCGCCTCGGCGATGCCCTCGATCGCCATCGGCGTGTCCATCAGGCCGGGCAGGATCGTGTTCACGCGGATGCCGTGGCGCGCGTTCGCCAGCGCCAGGGTATGGGCCAGCGCGTTGAGGCCCGCCTTCGAGGTCTTGTACGCGCTCATGTCGACGCCGGCCCGCGACGCGATCGACGACACGAAGATCATCGCGCCGCCGCCGTTCTCGCGCAGCACCGGGACGGCCGCGCGCGCGGTCAGGAAGGCGCCCGTGAGGTTGACCTCGTGGATCGCGTTCCAATCGGCCAGCGCGGTCCGGCGCACGCCGAGGTCGCCCGAGCCGATGCCCACGTTGTAGTGGACGAGGTCCACCGCGCCGAAGGCCTCCCGGGCGGCCGCCATCATCGCCGGACCGGCGGCCTCGTGCGTCACGTTGGCCACGTGCGCGCGGGCCTCCCCGCCCGCGTGCGCGATCGCCGAGACGGTCTCCTCCGCCCGGGCCAGGTCGCGGTCGACCACCAGCACGCGCGCGCCGTGGTGCGCGAAGAGCTGGGCCGTGGCCCGGCCGTTGCCGATCGTGTCGCCCGGCGTCTGGCCGCCGCCGACGACGATCGCGGTCCTGCCGGCGAGGCGCCGTGCCGGGTCGCCGCGTTCCTCGATCATCGCGCGTCTCCGCTGGCGGGCTTCGCCGCACGGGCCCCGGTGAAGCCGAACAGGTTGCCCGCGACCTTGCGCATCTGGATCTCCTCGCTGCCCTCGGTGATCCGGTAGCGGCGATGATGCCGGTAGATGTGCTCGAAGGGTTTGTGCCGCGTGTAGCCGATTCCGCCGTGCACCTGGATCGCGCGGTCGGCCGCTTCGCACACCAGCCGGTTCGCGCGGTAGTTCGCCATCGAGACCCACGACGACACGTCCGTCGGCTGCTCGGCCCGATCCAGGTGCCAGGCCGTCTTGTAGACCAGGTTGCGCGTCATCTCGCACTCGGTCTGCAGTTCCACCAGCGGGAACTGGATCGCCTGGTTCTCGGCCAGCGGCTTGCCCCAGGTCACGCGCTCGCGGGCGTAGGCCACGCTCTGGTCGATGCAGTACTGCGCCGCCCCGACGCCGGAAGCCGCCTGGCGGATCCGGTTCTCGTGGACGAAGTGCTGGAGCGGCGCCAGGCCGTCGCCCTCTTCCCCCAGGATCATGCCGTCGTCGACACGCACGTCGTGCAGCGAGACCTCGGCGTGGTCGGCCGGCATGTTGAAGGTCCACCACATGTGCTCGACCTCGAAGCCCGGCAGATCGGTCGGCACCACGAAGCAGGTGATGCCGTGCGGGCTCCCGGGGCGCCCGGCCGTGCGCGCGAAGATCAGGTCGTGGGTCGCACTGTGGAGACCGGTGTTGAAGCGCTTCTTTCCGTTCAGCACCCACTCGCTGCCGTCGCGGACGCCCGTGGTCTCGAGGTACAGCGCATCGCTGCCGTGGTTGGGCTCGGTCAGCCCGAACCCCATGCGCTTCTCTCCGGTGATCATGGGTTCGATGAACTCGGCCTTCTGCGCCTCGGTCCCGTAGATCCAGAACATCATCACGGTGGGGAAGTTTCCGACCACCGAGGACTCGTTCTGCAGGTCGTTGTGGAGACCGAGCCCCCTGGCCGCGAGGTGCTCGCGGATCACGGCCATCGCCAGGCTGCTGCCGTCCTGCCCGCCGAGGGCCTTGGGGAGCCCGTAGCGCAGGTGCCCGGCCGCATCCGCGCGCCGGCGCATCTCGCGCAGCACCGCTTCCCATTCCGGCCGCGGCACGCCGTCGCGCTCCCAGTCGGTGCGCGCGTACTCGCGCCGGTGGTCGAAGTACTGGATGTGCTCCGCTTCGAGGGGCGCGATCTCGCGGGCGATGAAGTCGTCCAACGTGTCCAGCTTCTGCTGGATCTCCTGGGGGATCTCGAAATCCATGCGGGCTCCTCCGGCTCTGGTCGGCCACGCTACCGCACGCCCGATCCGGAGGCGCCCGGGCGATCCCGCACTCAACCGCGTTCGCCGGGTGTCCGATGAGCCAGACCCGCAGGGGGGGCCATCGTGGGCTGTCAGGGCTGGAAGATCGCTGCAGCGGGGTTCGCGTGGATGGCGCTCCTGGCCCCGGCCGCGGTCCGAGCGGAGGGCGACTCCGGCCGCACCCCCGAAACGCGGCGGATCCTGGACGCGCTGGCGGAGAGCACGCCCGGCTCCGCCCCGGTGGCGGACCGCGACGCGGGCGCCTCGACGCTGTCGCGCGCGGCCGAGGCGGCCGCCGGCCTGCCCCGCACGCGTCCCTCCGGTCGCCCGATCGGGCGGGTCTCGTTCCTGGCCGTCGCGCCGGCTTCGGATCCTCAGGAGATGGCGCGCCGCTGGCTGCTCCCGCGCACGGTCGATCTGGACGCGGTCGCCGGCGAGGTCGCGCTGGCGGTCGCGGCCGCGATCCCGGTCGTCGATCGCAAGCTGCCGCCCGCAATCGACGGCGACGTGGACGCGCTGCTGGCCGGGACGCTGGACGACGCCGGGATCGCGCGCGTCAACCAGGCCCTCGACCTCGACGCCGTGATCGTCGCGAACGTGCACCACCACTGGGGGGCGAGCGGGAGCTACGAGCTCGAACTGCGGCTCGTGGCCGGCCGCACCGAGGCCGGCGTCTTCCGGGCCAGCGAGCGCGTCCGTGTACCCGGCGACCTGGCGGTCTGGAACCCACGGGCGCTGGCGCTGCTGGGTGTGGCCGCGCTATTCGCGCTGGCGCGATCGTTCCGGGGCAGGGGGCACCTCTCGGTGCGCGTGGCGGGCGCGACGGACGAGGGCAACGGCGAGACCACCTACACGGCCTACGTCTCGCTGCGGAGCCTGGCCGACGCCAAGGGCTCCGACGCCTTCGCGTCCAAGGCCCTCAGCGGCGCGGCCGGTGCCCACTTCGAGGGGTTGGTCGCCCGCCGCTGGGTCGTGACGGTCCGCCGCGTGTTCCGGGACCCCGAGAGCCTGCAGGTGACGAAGAACCAGACGGTCGAGAAGACCGTGGAGGTCCGCCGCGGCCAGACCGCGCGGCTGACCGTGGACTTCCCGGCCGAGAAGGTCCGCGTCGTATTGCGCCTGCTCCAGGGCCCCGCGGGAGAGCAGGAAGCCGCGGGCGGTCAGGCGCTGGTCTCGGTGCCCAGCGCGAACGAATCCACCCGGTATGTGCGCGGCGGGGAGGCTGCCCTGATGCTGCCGGCCGGGGTGCACGACGTCCTCGTCGGCTACGCGGACCGCGCCTACCGCGTCCGGGTCAAGGTCGAGGCCGACGCCGGCGAGACCGAGGCCCGCGTCGACGTCGATTCGAGCCAGAAGGCCGTATTCACCGGCTGCGCCGACGCGGTGCCGGCCTTCGTGCAGGGGGACCTGGAGGCCGCCGCCGACGCGCTCGCCGCAAACGGCCTGAGCGAGCCTGCGTCGCTGTTGCGCGCAGAGCTGCATCGGTCGATGGGGCGCTCGCAGGAGGCGGCCCGCGAACTCGAATCCGCCGGGCGGCTGCGGGACGCCGCGCGGCTGCGCGCTGCGGCCGGCGACACCACAGGGACCGCGGCGCTGCTCGAGCGCGCCGGCGACTTCGCCGGAGCGGCCGAACAGCACCGCGCGGCCGGGGACCTCCCCGCCGCGGTCGCGGCCTTCCTGAATGCCCGGCGCTTCGACGATGCCCTCGCCTGTGCCCAGCGCAGCGGCGATCGGAGCCTGCTGCTCGACGTCCTCGAGCAACGCGGGGACCGCCTGGAAGCCGCGCGCATGTGCCTCGAGATCGACGACGTCGGGCGCGCGATCTCGCTGCTCCAGCGCGTGGGTCTCTCGGACCCGACCTATGGCGAGGCCTGCCTGCTGCTGGCCCAGCTCTTCCAGCAGCGCGACGAGCCGCAGCTCGCGCTGCAGAAGCTCGACGAGGCGGTGGACGTCTTCGGCAGCGAGACCTCGCTCGAGCTCCGCGAGCAGATCGCGCGTCGACTCGAGGCAGCGCGCGAGTTCGAGCTCGCCCTCGAGTGCTACGAGCACATCCGCAAGCGAGACATCGGATACGCGGGAATGGCCGAGAAGATCGACGAACTGCGCGGCAAGCTGCGCGTCGGAACGGCCCGGACCACGGGCGGCGGCGCCACCTCCCCCGCTCGCGACGAGGGACGCTATGTCGTCGAGGAGGAAGTGGGCCGCGGGGGCATGGGCGTCGTCTACCGCGCCCAGGACACCGTGCTCGGCCGCACGGTGGCGCTGAAGCGCCTCCCCGACAACCTGAAGGACCACCCGGCCGCGGTGAAGCTCTTCCTGCGCGAGGCGCGCTCGGCGGCGGCGCTGAACCATCCCAACGTGGTGACCGTGTTCGACGCCGGCCAGACGCGTGCCGGCTACTACCTGACGATGGAGTTCATGAAGGGCCTGCCGATGGACGAGGTCCTGAAGCGGAAGGGCCGGTTCAATCTCGCCGAGACGCTGTGGCTCGCGGCCGAGGTGGCGAAGGGCCTCGACTACGCCCACGGCGAGGGCATCGTGCACCGCGACATCAAGCCCTCGAACCTCTTCCTGACCGACAAGAAGGTCGTGAAGATCATGGACTTCGGTCTGGCCAAGATGATGGAGGAGGTGCGCAAGTCCGCGTCGATCATCGCCGGAACCCCGTACTACATGGCGCCCGAGCAGGCGCTGGGCGAAGCCGTCGACGGCCGCGCCGACCTCTACGCGTTCGGCATCTCGCTGTACGAGTTCCTGCTCGGCCACTGCCCCTTCACCGAGGGGGACGTGCTCTACCACCATCGCCACACCCCGCCCCCCGACCCGCGCGACGAGATGCCCGGGATCCCGGACGCGCTCGCAGAGCTGATCCTGGCCCTGATCGCGAAGGACCCGGCGCAGCGGGTGCCGGACGCGGCCTTCGTGGGCCAGCGCATCGCCGAGATCCAGGCCCGGACGCGCTAGCCGGGGGCCCCGCGCCGACGGCTTGCCCGCGGCCCGCACCCGCGCCACGTTCCGGCCCTGCATCCATGCAGGGAGGACCGGGTGACCGAAGCGCACGCGCCCATCATCGAGACCTCGCTCGGCCGCGTGCGGGGCGAAGCCGTCGCGGGGGGAGCGCGGTTCCTGGGGATCCCGTTCGCGGCGCCGCCCACCGGGGCACACCGCTTCGCCACGCCGCGGCCCGCCGAGGCGTGGCGGGGCGTGCGCGACGCACGCGCGTTCGGCCCCGGTCCGATCCAGCCGACCGATGGGCTCTCCGCGCAGCTGGGCCTGCTCGCGGCCTTCGAGCAGAGCGAGGATTGCCTGACGCTCAACGTCTTCGCGCCCGCCGGCGGCGCGACCGGCGCGCGCCCGGTCATGGTGTGGCTGCACGGCGGCGCGTTCCAGACCGGGACGGCCTCGGGTCCCGTGTACGAGGGCAGTGCGCTGGCGCGTCGCGGCGACGTCGTCGTGGTGACCCTGAACTACCGGGTGGGCGCGCTCGGGTTCCTGGCCGGCGACCGCGCGGAAGCCTGGAACCTGGGCCTGCAGGACCAGTGCGCGGCGCTGCGCTGGGTGCGCGACGAGATCGCGGCCTTCGGGGGCGACCCGGCCCGCGTCACCGTCTTCGGCGAGTCCGCCGGCGCCGGCAGCCTCGTGGCGCTCCTGGCGATGCCGGCGGCAGGGGGTCTCTTCCGCCGCGCGATCGTCCAGAGCGGGGCTCCCGAGGGCATCCTCGAGCGCGAAGAGGCGCTCGCCAGGAGAGCGATCTTCCTTTTGAATGCAGGGGTTTCGGAAGAATCCCCTGAAGCATTGCTGACACTTCCTCCGGAAACGATCCGCAAGGCCCAGGAGGCGTGCGAGGAACCGGGGCCGCGGCGCATCGGGATGTTCTTCGCCCCCGTGGTCGACGGCAATTGGCTCCCGCGTCCGCCCCTCGAAGCGATCGCGGCGGGCGCTGCCCGCGACGTCGAAGTGATCGTCGGCACCGCGGCCGAGGAGATGCAGCTCTATCACCTCTTGCCGGGCTTCGCCGAGATTCCCGACGCGGCCCTGCCCCACTACGTCGCGAGCCGGTTGCCGGCGCCCGACGACACCCGCCTGGCCCGCGCCGAGGCCCTGCTCCGCGAATACCCCGCCGAGGCCCTGCCCGGCCTCGATCGGTTCTTCGCGATCGAGACCGACGCGAGCCTCTTCGTGCCGGCCACGCGGCTCGCCGAGGCGCAGGCCGCGCTCCAGCCGCGGACCTTCATGTACCGCTTCACGCAGCCCTCGCCGCTCGAAGGCGGGCGCCTCGGCGCATGTCACGCGCTCGACGTCGCGTTCGCGCTCGCGAACACGCGCCTCGTCCCCGCGTTCGCCGGAGACGGGCCCCGGGTGCGCGCGGTCGAGGCGGATCTGTCCGGCGCCTGGGCGCGCTTCGCTCACAGCGGGGACCCGGCGAGCAGCGACGCGCCGTGGCCGCCGTACACCGCGGCGCAGCGCACCACCCGGATCTTCGGGCCGGGCGGTCCCGTCGTGGATGCACCCTGCGAACCCCGACGGCGCGCCTGGCAACACGCGCTCCAGCTCGGTTGAGGACTGCCATGACCGCCGGCACCGCGCCTTCGAACTTCCACCGCTTCGCGGGCCGGGTCGCGCTCGTGACCGGCGCCGCGGCCGGGATCGGCCGCGCCACCGCGCTTCGACTCGCGGCCGAGGGAGCCACCCTCGTGGCGGCCGACGTCGTGGCCGGGGGCCTCGCGGAAACCGTCTCTGCGATCCATGCCGCGGGCGGACGGGCCGAGGCGGTCGCACTCGACGTGCGCGACACCGGAGCGTGTCGCGCGGTGGTCGACGGGGTCACCGCGTCCCATGGCGGCCTCGACGTCCTGTGCAACATCGCCGGCGTGATGCACTGGAACCGTGTCACCGACGTCTCGGAAGCCGACTTCGACCGGGTGCTCGGGATCAACCTGCGCGGCCTCTACTTCCTCACCCAGGCCGCGCTGCCCAGCCTGCTCGAGCGCCGCGGCGTCGTCGTCAACATGGCCTCTGCGGCCGGTGTCAACGGGCAGGCCTACACCTCCCCGTACTGCCTCTCCAAGGCGGGCGTGATCTCGTTCACGCGATGCCTGGCGGTCGAGTACGCGAAGCAGGGGCTTCGTGCGGTGGCCGTGGCCCCGGGCGGCGTCAACACGAAGATCGCGGCCGAGGTGGATCTCCCCGAAGGCGCCGACCTGCAGCTCTTCCAGAAGCTGATGCCCCTGGTCGAGGTCGCCGAGCCCGAGGAGATCGCCGCGGCCGTGGCCTACCTCGCCTCGGACGAAGCGCGCTACGTCAACGGCGCCACCCTCCACATCGACGGCGCGCAGACCGCGGGATGAGGCCGGCGCCGCGCACGGCGAATGCATCGCCGCGAAAGGAACCCCGATGAAGGCGACGACGCGCTGGCGGGCGGCACTCGGGCTCGCCACCGCGCTCGCGCTGTCGGCCTGCGCGACGACGACCTCGACCTGGATCGCGAGCGGTGCGCTCCCGCTCTGCGGGGACGGGCAGGCGCCGCTCCGCGCCGAAGGCGTCGATACGGCCCTGTTCGTCCGCATCGAAGAACCCACGCCTCGGTTGGCGGTCACGATGCCGCTGCCGATCCGGTGGTGGGGCACCCGTGAGGCGGACTTCCGGGTCCGCGCGGTGGACGTCGCGCACGGCCGTGTCCGCCTCGACGCGCGGATCCGAAGGACCACGGGGGGCGCCTTCCAGTTGCGGCCCGCGGCCTGGAGCGAGGAGGAACTGCTGCGGGCCTTCGAGGCCGTGCTCTCGCAGCCCGGCGGCTGAAGCGGCCGGCGGAGCCGGAGACCGGGGCGCGCGTCCACGCCCCGTGCGGTGTGCGCGTTTGCGCCTACCCTGTGTGCCGATGGTCGATCGCGCCGACAGCGACGCCACGACCACGGGGGAAGGGTTCCCGCGCGACTCCGGTGCAGCGCCTCGCCACCACGGCGGCCGGACGCGCGGCACGGGGACGACCCGCCGCGTCTGGGAACTCGCATGGCCCGTGATCGTGACCAACCTCGCACAGAACGTGGGGGGATTGGTGTCCCTTGCCGTGGTGAGCCAGGCGCTCGGACCCGAGGGAATCGCCGCGCGCAACGTCGGCATGCGGGTCTTCTTCACGCTCGAAGTCTTCGTGATGGCGATCGCGACCGGAACCACTGCGCTGGTGGCCCGGGCGTGGGGCGCGGGAGATCGCGCGGAGGCCGAGCGCGTCGGGCGCACCTCGCTGTGGCTCTCGCTCGGCGTGGCCGGGCTGATCACGTTCCCCGTGATCGCCAGCGCCGACACGCTGGTCGGCATCTTCGACCTGGACGCGAACACGGCCGACATGGCAGCCACGTTCGTGCGCTGGTCGGCCGCCGGCACGCTGGTCTTCGCCGTCAACTTCATCCCGATGGCGTCGCTCCGGGCGGCCGGCGACACCGTGCGTCCGATGTTCTTCGGCCTGCTGACGTCGGCGATCGGCATCTCCACGATCTACCTGTTCGTCGGGGGCGCGTTCGGCGCGCCGCGGCTCGGGATGGATGGGGTCGGCCTCTCGATGCTCTCGTCGTTCGCGGCCAGCGGGCTGCGCTGCTGGTGCTGTGGCGGATCGGGTGGCTCGTCGTTGGCTGGGGACCGCCGGGCGATACCTTCAACCGCGCGCGCATCCGCATGCTCGTGAGGATCGGCCTTCCGGCCGGTCTCGAGCAGTTCGTCTTCAGCTTCGGACTGGGCGCCTTCATCTGGTTCGTGGCGAAGTACGGCACCGCGGCCAACGCGGCCTACGGCGTGGGCGTCGACATCCTGGCACTCTCGTTCCTGCTCGGCCTGGGCTTCTCGATCGCGGCCTCGACCCTGGTGGGCCAACACCTGGGCGCCGGAGATCCCGCCGGCGCCGAGCGTGCCGGCTGGCGCGCGCTCTGGCTCTCGATGAGCGTGATGAGCGCATTCGGGGCGCTCCTGGTCGGCTTCGCCGAACCCATCATCCGCGCGCTCAACGTCGACGATCCGGAAACGATCCGGCTGACGATCGCGTTCATGTGGTGTCTCGGCTCGGTCCAGCCGTTGATGGCGGTGGAGTTCACGCTCGGCGGCGCGCTCCGCGGAGCCGGCGACACCCGGTTCCCGCTCTTCGCGGTCTTCACCGGCCTCGTGGGCGCCCGCATCGGCGGGGCCGTGCTCGTGTGGCACGTGTTCGAGGCCCCGGTCGAATGGATCTACGCGGCCCTGATCCCCGACTACATCCTGAAGGCCGTGCTGCTGACGTGGCGCTTCCGCAGCGGGCGCTGGAAGACCGTGCTGCCAACCGGCGAGCCCGGAGCCGCCTGGCCTTGATCCGGCATTCGCCGCTCGACCTCGCGGGGGGAGGCGGCGAGGGGTGGGCTCCGGCTCATGGCTCGCCCCGGAT